>Ga0182010_10000271_pt1 | contig 29888 bp, 28 predicted proteins | sample 611E1MmetaG_FD_120488 | JGI IMG/M metagenome (GOLD analysis project Ga0182010, IMG submission 120488) | Permafrost microbial communities from Stordalen Mire, Sweden - 611E1M metaG | ecosystem: Environmental > Terrestrial > Soil > Wetlands > Permafrost | place: Sweden: Stordalen | collected... | reverse complement strand
TGCGAGCATGCCCCGGTTGTATCGGGCCCACTCGATCAGGTCGCTCTTCTTGTTGTCATGGGCAACGAGCCCGATCCGTTTGCGTGGTTTCAGGTCCAGCGTCATGTGAACATCCTATCCGGCCGCGGCGGCACTTGGGCCTCAGAACCTGCCACCAGGATCGCAGAAGTGGGCAATCGAGATGCCGGTGCCGTTGTCGGCTGCCGCACCGAAGCGCAGCGGCTTCTTCAACGCAGCATCTACCCAGCGGCCAGCCGACTCAACGAGCGTGGTGCGGATGCCGCGATCGAGCCCACCTGCTGAAGCACCAACTCTATGTGGTCGCCAGCGCCTCGTGGCGCGGGGCCGTGAGATCGCCCGTCTCGCAGTTGACGCTGCATGACCACCCGCTCACCATCGCGCCGTGAGCACGCGCCCGAACGTGTGGCCATCACGGCGCGATGCCACCTATCAGCGATGAGGAGGGACACGCTGATGCCCCACAACATCCTCGGTCGGAGCGGATCTTCGACGAACGGCGACTGCCGGCGCTGGACTCATGGCACCTGGCTCGGAGTCCTCGCGCTGGCCCTCGCCGCGCTGGCGCTTGCGGGCTGCGGGACCGGCGGCGCGTCGCAGAGCCAGGTTAGCCAGCACAGCGACACCGCCGCCGGGACGGCGGCGCAGAGCACGGCCGCCCAGCGAACCGGCACACCCGCGGCGACAGCGGTGCCGACCCTCGGCGGCTCGACGGCGACCGATGACATCCCGCCCGGGCGCCAGATTGCCGAGGGCGGTGGTGGACCGCTCACGTACACATTCCGGGAAGAGTGGCGCAAGGCTCGCTCTGAGGCGCAGAAGTGGCGCGACGAGGCCTACCTCATCGCCGCGGTCGGGGACTTCGTCAACGACGATGGAGTTCCGAGCAGCTGGTCACTCAACTTCATCGACAGGGCGGCCGCCGACGCGGTGCTGGTCGTCGAGATCGATCCGTGGGGCAAGGTCACCGGAACCCGTGAAGTCACCGGCGACGAGGTGACCTCGTTCGTGAGCCAGTACACGAACCGGATCCCCTACTCCATCATCGACAGCGACCACGCCGTCGGGCTTGGCAAAGCGGCCCTCGCCTCCCGTTACGATCTGGACAAGACGAAGGACCCGCGAATTGGCTTGAACTACAGCTCGCTCGACGGCAGCGGTCCGTACTGGGTGTACACCCTCTTCTACGAGTCGAACGCGGAGTACGTCTCGGCGCAGGTCGACGCCCTCACCGGTGACGTAACGTCGCTCCACTGAGGCTCTTTGCCAGGAGCTGGGCGCGGCGGCTTCAGGATTTCTTAGCGTCGCCGGGGGCGCGCTGGGCCGGCGGGTAGAGGTAGTAGTTGGCTCCGCAGGCGGCCTGGTTGCCCTCGTGGACGGCAGCGCTGAGCTGATGGTCGTGCAGGCTGGTGGCGTCGCCCGCGGCGTAGACGCCGGGCACGTTGGTGTGCTGCTCTGACGTGACCACGATCTGGCCGATCGCGGTCAACTCCAGGCCGAGTTGCCGGGCGAGACCGTTGGAGGCCCTTGTGCCCCGGACGGTGTAGACCTGCTCGACGGGGATCCGAGTCCTCCCGGGATCGTCAAGGACGAGCGCCCGCATCTGGCCATCCCGGTTCTCGTACTCGGCAACGCCATGCGCGTGGGCGGCAATGCCGTGCGCGGCCAGATCCGCCATTCGCGAAGCCGGAACCTCGAAACCCTCCGGGCGACCGGCGACGATCGTCACGCGATCGGTGAAGACGAGCAGGTCCAGGGCGGTCTGGACCGCGTCCTCGTCGTGGCCTACGACGCCAACGACGCGGTCGATCGATTCGTAGCCGTCACAGTGGATGCACCAGAAGAGGCTCCGCCCCACGCACTCGTCTCGACCGGGGAACTCCGGAAAATGGCCGAAGACACCAGTGGCCAGGATCACCGTCCGGGCCAGCACCTCCAATGGGGCGCCTTCGGGCACCTCGCGAAAGGTCCGGGCCATCTCCGCATCGCGCGAGGCGCCTGGGCCGGGCCCGTGCCCCAGAGCACCGCCCTCGGGCAGACGTTCGATCCGCAACCGGAACCGATCGCCTTCGCGGGTCGCGGTGGCAACGTGGCCGAGCAACAGGTCAACCACATACTTCGCCGCCTGGCGCCAGCCGAGCCGGCGGATCTCGGAGGCCGGGATCCCGTCGGGGAAGCCCAGGTAGTTGTGGACGCTGTGCTGCCAGCGGAAGCGGTCGCGCTCGTCGACGAGGAGGACGGCGCGGCGCATTCGTCCCATGTTGATGGCAGCCGAGAGGCCGGCGGCGCCGCCCCCAACGACGACGCAGTCCAGCTCGCGCGGGGAGAGCTCTGGCGAATTCATGGCGCAATCATGCGCCGATTCTGGATGGGCGGCATGTGTGATCGCCGCGGCGGACCGCGCGCCGCAGATCAAGCGGCGGTCGATTGCCCGGCGAACTACGGTTGCCAGTAGACCTGCGTCGCCCCGGCGGTCCCGGCGAGTGCCTTCGCTTGGGTGCCGTCGGCGCCGACCACCACGATCCCGGTCGAGCTCCCGCTTGCTGCGTCAGCTGCCCCCAGGCAGGCGATCTTCCCGCCGTCTGACGACCAGGAGACGCTGGCCCATGGGGCATCGACCTGGAAGACCGGCCCGTAGACGTCGGACACGGCCTTCTGGGCCGGTTGCACCACGACGAGGCGCCCCCCGGCACCGGTGCCCGAGGTCCTGACCAGCGCGAGCCGGTTGCCCGCCGGCGACCAGACCGGATCGCCATCGGAGCTTCCGACGACGCCGAGACTGACCTGCTGCGTACCGTCGAGGTCCGCTACAAATGCGTGCGAGTACACATCGGCACTGTTCGGATCGCTGACCGAGTAGGCGATCTTCGATCCGTCGGCCGATACCGAGACGACACCGAACTGGAGTTTCGAGGACGTGATATCCGTGATCTTGCCGCTGGCCACGTCCACAAGGGCCAGCGGGCCCCAGACGTTCGCCGGTCCCCAGCGGGCCCACACGAGCGTCTTTCCATCGGGGGTCCAGCTGATCGGGCCAATGCTCCCCTCGGCGGTGGCGAGAGTTCGTAAGTTCGTACCGTCGGAGTTCATCACCATCAGGTCTTGCTGCATCGCCGTCGGGTCGACCTGACTGACCTTGCCCTGGCAGATGTCCGCCGTCAAGCCGTGAGTCCTTCGGAAGAAGACAACCTGGCTGTCATCCGGCGACCACCTGAAATAGTAGTCGCCGGCCTTGAACTGCACGGGGCTCGGGGTTGCCGGACCGCCGCTGGCGGGGTAATCCGACAGGTGCGGCACGCAACTCGAGTCTTCGGCTACGACATGGATTAGTGAGCCGTCATGAGACCAGCTGGCCTGCACGCTCTGGGCGACGTCGCGACGCCCGCTCCCGTCAGCCCCGACCACAGCTGCCTCGCCGTTCGCGAAACTGCCCTGGTCAGCGGGCGGCACGAAGTAGAGCAGCAGCTGCCCCTGCGACCCCACGGCGGGCGTCACGGCAGGGCTCGACGGCCCCTGCGTCGGGCTCGATGTCGCACTGAGAGTCGCTGCAGGTGCCGACGCAGGCGCCGACGCGATGGGTGTCGACGCGGCTGCGGAGGGCGACGTGCCCGAAGTCACGCATCCGGCCAGGGCGATGGGCAAAAGGGCGGCGATGGCCCCAATGGATCTCAGAGAACGCATCTGCGACTCCTCCATTCCTGGCTGGGTCAGGCGGCGCCGGCCTCTATGTCTAGACAATCATAGGCGCTGAGCCCGGTCCATCGGAGCCGAGAACCTGGCCCCCGACGCGGCCACTCTAGCATTAGCCAGAGTGTTGCCACCGCACCCAGGGCCGGGGTCCGCGGTGCGCATGCTGGGGGGAATGGTGGGCGATACTGGACTCGAACCAGTGACCTCGCGGATGTGAACCGCGCGCTCTAACCAGCTGAGCTAATCGCCCACGAAACCGGCCGCTCGAAGCGCCGGAGGCCGAATTATAGCGGCCCGATGCGCGAGACCGGGTACCGGCACGGCCAGCGTTACGGTAACCCACTCGCGGGCGGCGTCAGGTTCACCGCCGGGAATGCGAACCGAGAGCGGCCGTCTCGACTAAACCTTGATGCCGGGCCATCGGCGGGCTACATCCTGCGGCAGGAGCCCGTCGACCACGATCAGCTTCTGGCGACCCGTCGCCCCGGCGACCAGCCGCACCGATGTGTGGGACACGTCGAGCTCCTCCGCGAGAAGCCGGAGAAGGGCCGAGTTCGCCAGGCCGCCGACGGCGGGGGCCGAAACCCGGGCCTGGAGCACGCCGTCGTCGGAGACTCCGTCGACCCGGCCCGCACCGCCACGCGGCGTCAACCGCACGGCAAATCTGGCAGAGGCATGAGTGCGGTCTGGCTGGCGGCGGTCGGAGTCCATGTCGGTCCGATTATCGCCGCCGCACGGCGTATGACCACGTAAACTCGCCTCGAATCCCGCCGCGTGGCCCGGAGTGATCGGCTAAGCAGAGCCCGCCAGGCCGCTGACCGGGCCCTCTGCGACGCGGCCGGGTCGCGTCCCGAACAAGGCCCGTCCGACGCGGATCACCGTCGCCCCCTCCTCCACCGCAACCGCGTAGTCGTCCGTCATCCCCATCGACAGCCCCGCGCCCAGCTCCGGAACGAGCTCGCGCAGACGCGCAGAGAGGTCGCGCAGGCGGGCGAACGTCGGGCGCGCCTCCTCGGCTGAACCGACCAGCCGGCCGACCGTCATCAGCCCGAGGAGTCGCGTGTTTGGCATCTCGGCCAGCCCGGGCAGCACCGCAGTCAACCTCTCGGGGAGAAAGCCGGACTTCGCCTCATCGCGGTCGACGTTCACCTGAAGATAGACGCCCAACGGCGCTCGGCCAACCTCGCCGGCCCTTCGATCGAGACGTCGCGCCAGATCGACCGAGTCCACGGACTCGATGACGTCGAACAGCTCGACTGCCCGGCGGGCCTTGTTCGACTGCAGCGGGCCGATCAGATGCCAGTGCGCACCCGGAACCAGCGGCGCCTTTGACTCGGCTTCCTGAACTCGGTTCTCGCCGAACAACTCCAGCCCGGCCGCCATGGCGGCCCCGAGACGGGAGGCATCCACGGTCTTGGAGACGGCCACGAGGGTCACCCCATGAGGGTCGCGGCCAACGCGCCGGCACGCGGCTTGAACGTTGTCGAGCACGGCCGACCGGGCTGCCCGAAAACCGGCTACGGCATCAGAGTTGAGAGACGAGCCCAATGCGGCGAACGGTTACCCCCTCTCCTCCTGCGGCGGCCGCCGGAGGAAGCTGGGGATCTCCAGGTCCTGGTCGTCGTACACGGGCCGGATCGGCTGGCGGTCCGGCATGGGCCGATGCAGCGGCGATGTCTGGACCGGCACCGGCACAGGCTGGCGTTCTGGCGCACCCGTGGGTCCATACGTCAGCGCCGAGCGCTGGTGCGACCCGACCGGCTCCGCCGCGTACACCCGCTGGCGCTCCATCTCCTGAAGGAAGTCGGCTCCGTCAAAGCGCGAAGAGTGAACCGGAACGGGCGTCTGCGTGCCGGACTCGCGGCGCTGCGGCTCGCGGTTGCGGCTCGGATCGAAGCCCGTCGCGATGACGGTGATCATGACCTCGTCCGCGAGACGCTCGTCGAAGCTGGTGCCGAAGATGATGTTTGCCTCCGGGTCCGCCACCGAGCGGATCTCCTCGGCCGCCTCTGTGACCTCGAAGAGGCTCAGGTTCGAGGAGCCTGTGATGTTGAAGAGGATTCCCTGGGCGCCGTTGATGTTGACCTCGAGAAGTGGACTGGCGATGGCCTGACGCGTCGCATCCAGCGAGCGGTTGTCTCCGCTCGCTCTGCCGATGCCCATCAGTGCCGAGCCGGCGTCCTTCATGACGGCCCGAACGTCGGCGAAGTCCAGGTTGATGAGACCCGGAACTGTGATGATGTCGCTGATCCCCTGGACGCCCTGGCGCAGCACGTCGTCGACGTAGCGGAAGGCCTCGACCATGGAGGTGTTCTTCTGGACGACATCCCGAAGCCGATCGTTGGGAATGGTGATGAGGGTATCCACCTTGGACTTCAGATCGTCAGCAGCCAGCTCAGCCACGAGCTTTCGGCGGGACCCCTCGAAGGAGAACGGCTTGGTGACCACGCCGATGGTGAGTGCGCCGAGTTCCTTGGCAATCTCGGCCACGATCGGGGCGGCGCCGGAGCCAGTGCCGCCGCCGAGTCCGGCCGTGATGAAGACCATATCGGAATCGCGCAGCGCGTCCGCGATCTTCTCGGAGTCCTCTTCGGCCGCCCTCTGACCGATCGAGGCATCGCCGCCCGCGCCAAGACCGCGGGTGATCTTGTCGCCGATGCGGATCTTGTGGGGCGCGTCCGACTGGAGGAGAGCCTGCGCATCCGTGTTGCAGGCGATGAACTCGACCCCCATCATCTCCGCCCGAATCATGCGATTGACGGCGTTACTACCGCCGCCTCCGACGCCGATCACACGGATCAGCGCGAAGTTCTCGGAATCGGACCGTAGCGGCATTCTTGATCCTCCGGTGGCTCTCCGGCAGATGTTTGTCGTTCGGTCCGGCCCCCCCGAGGTTGGTAGAGCACTAACGCGTGACGGGGTTGGCTCGGATGCAACCGAGTATACGCCTCCTCAGCATTTCGCGGGCCAGAAACCGCGCACCGAAACGGGATTCTCACGAAGGGCGTACGAACGTACGTTCGAACTTTCGAGGGAAACCGTCAGAATCGCGAAACAATCTGGTGGGACCTGTGGAGAGACCGTTTCAGCCCCCCAGGAAAGCCAGTCTGACGGTGCGACTTGCGTTGTCCGGATTGGGGTCCAGAAGGGCGATCGACTGCCACGCGCCGAGCGTCAGACGGCCTCCGACGACCGGGATCGTCACCGACGTCGGAGCCACGACGGGCACGACGTGGTCCGCTCCGTGGCCAGACGCACCGTGGCGATGGATCCACCGGTCGTGACGGGGCAGAAGTCGATCCAGGGTCGCCATGAGGTCCGCGTCGGAGCCGGCGCCGAGCTCCATGACCACCACGGCGGCGGTGGCATGGGGCACGAAGACAGTGAGCAGGCCGTCGCCTTCGCCGGCCACGAATTGCTCGCAGGCTTCCGTCAGGTCGAAGAGGCCGCGACGCCGCCCCGTCTGGACGGCAAGCTGCGTGGTCTTCATCCGGTCAGTCTGCCCTGGTCACGTCTGTACGGGCCGTCGCCCAGGAGCCTCGGCCGGCTCTACGGGAAGAGGTTGCGGATGGCGTCCCGCAGGCGCGACGGCAATCCGCCAGCCGGGGCCGACTCGAAGCGCTGGACCTCCCCGGACTCCAGGCCCTTGGCGCCCCAGTAGAGCAGGCCGATGGCGGTGCTATAGGCCGGGTTGAGGATGTTGTCCGTAAGCCCGCCGATGCCCGTGGGTCCGGCCACGCGAACCGGCATGTCCAGGACTTGTCGACCCAGGGCCGCAGCCCCAGCCAGCTGAGATGCACCGCCGGTGAGCACGACCCCTGCCGGCAGCATCCCCTCCCCTGACGCTCGTATCTCGGCCCTGAGCATCTCGAAGATCTCCCGCATGCGGGCCTCGATGATGCGGCATACCTCGATGCGGTTCACGGTTCGGCCGGCGGCCTCACCCAGCATCGAGACGCTGATGACCTCGTCCTCGGCTACGGTCGACAGATCGCAGCTGCCTTGCTGGCACTTCAGCTCCTCTGCCACCTGAAGACTGGTCTTGAGGCCGATGGCAACGTCGTTGGTGACGTTGTTTCCGCCCACCGGCAGCACCGCCGTCTTGAACGGTGAGCCGTCAAGGAAAAGAGCCAGGTCGATCGTGCCGTAGCCGATATCGGCCACGGCTACGCCCAGATCCCTTTCCGTCTCCGACAGAACCGACTCAGCCGAGGCCAGCGAGTTGGCGACCAGCTCGTCGATCTTGACGTTTGCGGCCTGAACGCACTTGGCGAGGTTGCGGACGGCGGTGGCGGAAGCGGTGACGATGTGAGTCTCGATCTCGAGGCGGATGGCACTCATTCCGAGCGGGTCCTTGACGCCCTCCTGGCCGTCGACGATGAAGCCTCGCGGCAGGACGTGGAGCACCTCGCGGTTCGACGGAATGGTGACCGCGCGGGCCACTTCCAGGGCCCGAGCTATGTCTTCGCGCGTGACCTCGCGATGGTGACCGCTGACCGCTACGGCTCCGCGGGAGTTCTGGCTCTCGACGTTCTGGCCGCCGACGCCAACGAAGGCCCGGTCGATTTGATAGCCGGATAGTCGCTCGGCATGGTCGACCGCGCCGGAGATCGAGCGGACGGTCTGCTCGATGTTGACCACGACGCCCTTCTTGAGGCCGACGGCCGGCACTACGCCCTTACCGACGATGGTCAGACTCCCGTCACGAGCCACCTCGCCGATAAGAGCACAGACCTTGCTCGTACCGACATCGACTCCGACGAGCACTGCTTCGCGTTCCACTCGCTCCCGTCCTAGGTGCTGGCCTCGCTCTCGAGGCGTTGTCTGAGTAACCGGCCGGCGGCGCCGTTTCCGAGTTCGTTCTTCTTGGTGAAGGCTACCCGACCTGAGGGAAACCGGGCAACCTTCGCCTGCAACTCACCTTCTAGCGCGAGATGTAGGTGTTGACGTGGTTGTCTGAGATGTCCGCGACCAGCGTGACCCACGCCACGTGGGACTCGCCGAGCTTGAGCAGCAGTGAGCGCAGATCTCGAACCTGCCCGGGGATCACCGTGACCTTCCGGACCGTCGGCGTGTAGAACCCGAACTCGGCTACCCAGCCCGCCGGGACCGAGCTGACCGTGAAGCCGTAGTTGTCGTCGACCACGACGGCCAGGCCGGGCGCCGAGCTGCCCACGTCGGTTGGGGTCAGCCCGGCAAGCCGGTAGCCAGCATCCAGGTTGACCGGGTCGACGATGCCGCCCAGGCCCAGCTCGGCGTCGGAGACCCGACGATCGAAGACCACCGGCAATGCCAGCGCGCCCGGTCCCGATGTGGCGGCTGGATCCGAAGTCGGGGCGGGCGCCAGAGATGGAACGAGCGATGGGTTGCTGGTCGGTGTCGGCGAGGGCGTGGCCGACGGGGACGCCGAGGGAGCCGGGCTGCTCTTCGTCCCGGACTTCGTTGGAGTGGCTTTGGCCGGCGGCTTCTTGGGAGTCGCGGTCGGCTTCGGCGTCGTGGGGAGTTTGGGAGCGGGGCTCGGCGTGGATGCCGGAGCCGGGGAGAGTGAGGCGGTTTCCTCGGCCGATGGGCTCGAAGCCGGCGTTTCGGTCGGACTGGCAAGTGGGCCTGTCGACGAGGGAATCGGATTGCCGGCCGAGTCCACGAGGCCGAAGAGGAACCCGTCCTGATCGACGACATAGCGGTTGTCGCCGATGACCCAGACCAGCTTTGGTACGCGCTCGACGACCGTCACGATGACGGTCGACGGCAGACGGACCTCGACGCTGGCCGACTCGACGGCCGGCAGACGGACCAGCTCCTGGGCAGCCCGGTCGGTTTGCATGCGGAAGACGTTCGGCGTGCCGTCCATCCCCAGGATCGATTGGATGATCGATACGCTCGTGAAGGTGGCCCCTCTGATCTCCAGCGTCCGGCCAGCGAATGCGGGAGCGACGCTGACGGCGAGGATTCCGGCCAGGCAAGCGGCCATGAACAGGGCTGCCACGAGCTGCACCGACCGGAGGCGCGGCGAGCTGCGCCTCACTGGCTGGCGCCGGACATGCGATCCCGAGCGGCCGGCGGGAAGGCCCCGGCTGATCACTCGAACCTCGCGGCGCCAGGTCGGCTATGGTCGGGCGCTTCGGGGTCTCCCGGCCAGGTCGACCAGTCGCCTACGAACTGGACCTCGTACACGAGTTCGATGCCGAACCGCGCGGCGACGGCGATTCTGGCGCGTTCGGCCAGGCGACGGACGTCGGAAGCCGTCGCACCCCCCATGTTGACGATGAAGTTGGCGTGCTTCGCGCTGATGGACGCGCCGCCAAGGCTCGCCCCGCGCAGCCCGCAGGCGTCGATCAATCGGCCAGCGGAATCGCCCGGCGGGTTGCGGAAGACGCTGCCGGCGCTGGGTTGGGTGAGCGGCTGGTGCTCCTGGCGCCAGCGGCGGATCTCGTCCAGCCGCGTCCTGATGGAGACGGGGTCGGCGGCCGCAAGACGGAAAGTGGCGGTCAGGACGATGTCGCCGGCCGTGCCGGGCGCCGAGGCGGGAGCGGCCGCCGCCGTCCCGGTTGTCGCTTGCGCCGCCTGCTGGGATGTGGCTTGCGCCGCGCGTGGGGCGACGGCCGGAGCCGCGCTCCCCTCCCCCGCTTCGTTCTTGAACCGGCTGTCCCGGTAGGCCAGCGAGAGCGAGGCCGTGGGCTCTGTCGCCTCCGTGCCGTCGGCGCGCAGGATCGTCACCGACTCCAGCACGCAGGCCACGTCCGCACCGTGAGCTCCCGCGTTGGCCCAGACCGCCCCGCCCACCGTGCCGGGGATCGCCAGCCCGAACTCGAGGCCGGACAGGCCGGCCCGCCCGGCCACGGTCGCGGCCCGCGCCAGCGGCAGGCCGGCCTCCGCGATCAGCCGGTCTCCGTGGATCCGCCAGCCCTCGCAACGCGACAGGACCACCAGACCGCGGATACCCGCATCGGCCACCACCACGTCGCTGCCGCGGCCCAGGAGGAGGAGCGACAGGCCGTTGGCGCGAGCGAACCGAGCGAAGCCGACGAGGGCGGGCACGTCCCTGGCCACGGCCAGGAGATCCGCGGGACCGCCCACGCGCATCGTGGTGTGGCCGGCCATTGGCTCGTTCCGGCGGGGCCGGATCCCGAGATCGCGCGTAATCTCGGCCGCCGCCTTCGCCCAGTCCGGAGCCGGGGCCCCAGCCGGTGAGTTGGCCGCGGCGTCGAGTGCCGCGGCGGGACCGGTGCCGTGTACAGCCGCCGGTACCTTCCCGGTCTTGCCACTCACACCGCCGCTCCCCGAGATACCGCCTCGATATGCGCCGCGTCCGGCAGGGGTCGCCTCTCTGCGGCCGCCAGAACGAGTTCCGCGACCGCGTCCGCGGCGCCGGGCCGGGCCAGAGAGCGAGCCGCTGCGGCCATCGCGGCGCGCTCCGCCCGATCGTCGAGGAGAGCGACGGCGGCAAGCAGCGCCTCGGCATCGAATTCCCCGTCCTCCACCAGGCGCGCAGCCCCCGAGCGGACCATCTCCTCGGCGTTGCGCCGCTGGTGCCCGGCAGCGTGCGGGTACGGCACGACGACCATCGGCAAACCGAAAGCGGCCACTTCCGCGAGCGTGGAGGAACCGGCCCGACCGACTACCAGATCGGCGGCTGCAAGCGCCAGCGCCATCCCGTCCTCGAGGAACTTCTCCGGCCGATATCGATCCCGCAGCGCTTCGGGAAGGGCGTCGCGGCCGGCAACGGCTTCGTCGTAGCCGGCGTCGCCTGTAACGTGCACGATCCGGGCCCGCGCCACCAGACGCGGCAGCGCCTGGGCGACGGCCGAGTTGAAGCGCCGCACCGCCTGCGAGCCGCCGAAGATCAGCACGAGCTTATCCCGACCCGCCACGCCCAGAGCCTTCCGGGCGTGGGCACGGCTCACCAGGCGCGGGTTGCGGATCGGGGTCCCGGTGACGAAGCACGGTCGATGCCGCCGGCCTAGGGCGTGACAGGTGCTCTCGAACGTCACCGCGAGGCAGCCCGCCAGCCGGGCCGTCACGCGCACGCTTCGGCCGGGGACGACGTTGCCGTCCCACATCACCACGGGGATCCTCAGCGCCGACGCCGCCAGCAACACGGGCAGGGCGACGTACCCGCCCGTCGTGAAGATGGCTGCCGGACGGCGAACGATCAGCATCGCTATCGCCTGGGGAACTGAAAGGGAGAGCCGGATCGGGTCCAGGAGGACGTGGAAGTCGACCTCCACCGACCGAAGGGAACGCACCATCAGCCGCCGGAACGGGATGCCCGTGGCCGGAATCACCTGCGCCTCCAGACCGCGATGGCCTCCGACCCAACGAAGCTCGGGCGCCTCGGGCTTAGCCTGCAGCGATCGAGCGACGGCGAGAGCCGGGTAGATATGTCCCCCCGTACCCCCGCCCACTATCAGCAGACGCACTAATCCAACCTCGTTCGACTGTTTCCCGCGAGATAGAGAGCAGGATCCCGACGGCCGCGAGACTGACGGTCAGTGACGAACCGCCGGCGGAAACGAACGGCAGCGTGATTCCCGTGACCGGGAAGACCAGCACCACCACTCCGACGTTGACGAGCGCCTGGAAGCACAACCAGGCCGTGATTCCTGCCGCCATCAGGCCTCCGAACGTGTCCGGCGCGCGGATGGCGGTCCGGATGCCTGCGTATGCCAGGACGACGAAGAGGCCGATGACCACGGCTCCGCCAACCAGGCCGAGCTCTTGGGCGATGACGGAGAAGATGAAGTCGTTGACGTCATACGGCACCGAGACGCGGTTGTTGCCCAGGCCTATGCCGAAGAACCCGCCGGTGCCCAGCGCCTGCAGGCCCTGGACCACCTGGTAGCAGTTTCGCTGGGGATCGGCCCACGGGTTGAAAAGACACTGGATCCGATCTATTGGGTAATGGGCGATGTCCAGCATCAGGTACGCGCCGGCTACGCCACCGACGAGGGCGGTCAGCGCGGCGTGCAGAAGCTTCGCCCCGGCGGCAAAGTAGAGCGAGAAGGCGATCACGACCAGAACCACCGCCGTCCCCAGGTCTGGCTGGCGCACGACGAGGATCAGGAAGGGCACGACGATGATCGCGAAGGGAATCGTGCCGTGCAGGAAGCTGCGGATCCTGGGTCCGCGGCTCGCCAGCCAGTGGGCCAGGTAGACGACCAGGGCCAGCTTAGCGATCTCGGCCGGGGAGATGTCCGGCAGCGGACCTAGATGGATCCACCGCGTGGAGCCGTTGTGGGAGACGCTCAGGCTGCGGAAGGGCCCCAACGGCGCCACGACTATTACGAGCATCGCCAGCGCCACGATGGCCAGCGCGAGGCTGACGAGGCGCAGGTAGCGGTAGTCCAGGTTCATCAGGAAGAACATGGCCGCGAAGCCGAGCAGCCCCGCCAGCACCTGCGGCGCCACGAGCTCGAACGTGTTCTGGGTCAGCGCGTACTGTGGGATCGCCGAGGCCGCGTAGACCATGAGGATGCCGATGGCGGTCAGCGCCACCACGGTCACGAGGATGACGTAATCCGGGTCGTGGGTATCCCGCTTGTAAGCGCTTGGGTCGGCCAGAACGCTCGCCTGGCTGGCGCTGACCGCGCTGGGACGGCTCGGGCCGCTGCTGCGGCGCACGCGCTCGCGCCCGACCGGGTCGTCGGTTCCAGCCCAGCGATCTCGGCGGCCGCTCACGGCGTCGCCTCAACCGCTCGGCGCCGCTCGGTCAGGGCGGCGACTGCGGCCTTGAAGGCACGCCCACGAGCCTCGTAGTCCACGAACATGTCGAAGCTCGCGGCAGCCGGGCTGAGCAGCACGGTGGCCTCCGGGCCCGGCGAGCCGTCCTTGGAGAGCAGGCTGCGAGCGATCTGATCGGCCCGGTCGACGGCACCCGCCAGGGACTCCGCCAGCTCCACTCGGGACATCCCGTGTGCCCGAAACATCCTTGCCAGGGCCGGCCCGGATTCGCCGATCAGCACCGCGGCGTCGGCCCGCTCGGCGGCAACCGGTCCAAGCCCGCTCAGGTCTACTCCCTTGTCGCGGCCCCCGGCGATCAAGACCAGCGGCCGCGGGAAGGAACGCAGCGCCGCTATCACCGCATCCGGCTGGGTTCCCTGCGAGTCGTTGACAAATCGGACACGGTCGATGATCGCAACTTGCTCGAGGCGGTGCTCCACGCCGGCGAAGCCTCCGGCGGCGGCGCGGACGGCGTCCGGTGCCACGCCGAACAGGAGGGCCGTAGCCACCGCAGCCAGAGCGTTCGAAACATTGTGCTCGCCCGGAAGGGCAAGTTCGGCGATGGGCAGAATGAGCCCGCCCGGGCCCGCTTCGGCCACTCCTCCAGCCGCGACCTCGAGCCGCCTTACGCCAGCGGAAACGATCCAGCCGTCCTCGACTCCCACGCCGCCCGAAGCCGGCTGGCCGCGCCGGTAGGTGATCACCGGTGCCCGAGCCGCTTCTGCGTATCCGTAGACGACCGGGTCGTCGGAGTTCAGCACCAGCGCGCCGCCTGGGTCGACCAGCTCGGCCAGACGCCTCTTGACCTTCCGGTACGCCTCGATCGAGCCGTGACGGTCCAGGTGATCGGCCGTCACGTTCGTGTACACGGCGACGGTCGTGCCGCGGGACAGGGTCGGCAGCTGGAGCTCGGACAGCTCGATTACGACGCGATGCTCAGCTGTGAGTTCCGTGAGCCGCTCGACGAGAGGGATGCCGATGTTGCCGCCGAGGATGACCGGGTGGGCAGCGTCGGCCGCCAGCAGAGTCGCGATCAGCGAAGACGTCGTCGTCTTTCCCTTGGTTCCGGTCACCCCGACGGTCGGGCACGGGCACATCCGCAGGACGAGGTCCGCCTCGCCGGCGAGCGCCGGGGCGCGCGTGGGATCCGCCCGATGCGCCTCGACCACAGTCTGCAGGGCGGTCCGCAGGCGCGGCTCGGCCGTGGGAAAATCGGGGTTGATGCTCGGTGAGGTCGCGATCAGATCGGCGTTCACCCAGGTAGAGGCGGGCTCGATATCGGGTCCAAGTCGTAGCTCAATCGCGCGGCCGCCGAGCGATTCAATCGCCGAAGCCAGCTTTGCGGCCGGTCGTCCGTCGTAGACCGTGACCCGGGCGCCGGCATCGGCGAAGAAGCGGGCCAGAGCAACGCCGCTACGGGCCAGGCCCAGCACCGTGACCGACCTGTCTTGCAGCGCACCGTCGCGGACGCCTGCCGCGGTCAGGCTATCGAGGTCGACGACACGCCGTGCCATCAACCGCCTGCTTTGGGGATCGAGGCGACGAACAGCGTCACCCCGAGCATTCCGGCAAGGGCGCCGACAATCCAGAAGCGCATCGTGATCTTCTCCTCGTCCCAACCGCCAAGCTCGAAATGGTGGTGGAGCGGGGCCATCCGAAACACGCGCTTGCCGCGGAGCTTGTAGCTCGTCACCTGGATGATGTCGGAGGCCACCTCGAGCACGAAGATGATCCCTATCAGGGGCAGGATCAGAACCTGGCCGCTGATGAGGGCGACGACGGCCAGCATGCCGCCCAGAGAGAGCGCCCCTGAGTCGCCCATGAAGACCTGGGCAGGGTGAACGTTGAACCACAGGAAACCCATCAGGGCCCCGATGGTGATGGCGTTGACCATGGCCAGGTTCGGCTGGAGCGGCGTGTTTAGCAGAGCGATGATCAGGAAGCTGATGAAGGCGAAGACGAGCGTCCCGCCCGCCAGGCCATCGAGCCCGTCGGTCAGGTTGACACCGTTGCTGCAGCCGACGATAGCGACGACGGCCACGACGATGAAGAAGATGGCGCCCACCTCCGCACCCCGATCGGTGAAGGGGATCGCAATGGTCGCCGTGTACACCACGTTGCCGATGAACGGGACTCGGAAGCCGTTGAAGCCGAAGTGGTTCTGGACATACACGGCCACCACGATGGCCACGATCAGCTGCCACAGGATCTTGTGGCGGCCGCGGATGCCGATCCCGGTCCGGGCGTTCATGTAGTCGTCGACGGCCCCGAGCGCGCCAACCAGGGCCAGAACGAACAGCGGCGAGTACGTGGAGGCGTCGAAGGCGTCGAACACGAAGGCCAGGCCGAGCACGACGGCCACGATGAGCACGCCGCCCATGGTTGGCGTGCCCTGCTTGACAAGGTGAGTCCCGGGCCCGTCCTCGCGGATCTGCTTGCCCATTCCGAGCCAGCGCAACAGGCGCAGGAACGGCGGCATGAGGATGACCATGCACGCGAAGGCGAGCAGCAAACCCTGGATGAACTCGACTCCGTGCTCTCTCACCGAACCTCCTCACCGGCCCGCCGCGATCCTCCCCGCGCGCCGGCACCGGCAGTTTCGCCCCCGAAGCCTGCTCCCGGAGGGTCAGTCTGGCACAGCCAGGGACGACCGGCACGGGACCTGCCCCTCACCCCAGCGACTTCGCATTCTGCCCGCTTGGCGGCGTGGGTCCGTTCTTGATCGGTGCGATCTGCTCGCTAACGATGGAGTCGGTGGCTATCCTCCGGAAGAGCTGGGTCGACTGGACGGGCATGGCCAGGACGCCCTGGGCCACCTTCGTCGGCGTCCCCTGGTAGATCACGGCGCCGATGGCGAGGTCCGGTGCGCTTTGGCCGACCCACCCGTAGAAGCTGTAGTTGTAGATGTTGTCCATCCAGCCGCCCTTGCCCTTGTTGAGCGTCGGGTCCCAGATCTGGGCCGTGCCGGTCTTCCCGCCGACGGTGTAGCCGGGGATGTACGTGGCCTGGTTATAGGACGGCACCGCGGTGACGACGTGCTGCATCAGGCCGGTCAGCGAGCTCGACAGGCTGGCGCTTATGACCTGATGGGCGCCGGTCGTTGGCGATGGACCGGCGGTCGCCGAGCTGAGATCGGCGACGTGCGGAGTGACCGACAGCCCGCCGTTGGCCATGATGCAGTAGGCGCGCATGATCTGGATGGGAGTGACGGCAACGCCCTGGCCGAAGGAGGCATTGGCCAGATCGATCTGCCGCCACGGCGTCACTGCCGGGTCGCGGACCCAGTCGCTGGCGCTCACCTCGCCGGCGAGGTCGATGCCGGTCGGCTGGCCGATGCCATACGTCTGCCACGTCTTGTAGAGAGCAGCCGAGGCTGCGTCGACGGTCTTGCCAAGGCGGAAGGCGACCTGAGACGCGCCGACGTTGCGCGACCAGGCGACGATATCGGCGAAGGTCATCCAGCCCTTGGCCTTGCGATCGGCGTCCGCAACCTCCTGTCCGCCTGGAAGCTCCATTACGCCGTAGTCGTTGATCTTGGTCGAAAGGGACGTCGTCTTGGTCTGGAGTGCGGCGGACGCGGTGAGCATCTTGAACACTGAGCCCGGCTCGTATACCTCGCTGATGACGGGATCCATGAACAGCGACGGGTTCTGCGCCGCCACCGTCGAGTAGAGATTGGCGTCGTACGAGGGGTAGCTCGCCTCCGCCAGTACGGCCCCGGTCTTCGGGTCCATGACGATCGCCGAAACGGTCTTGGCCTTGTCGGCGAGCCAGGTAGCGAAGACCTCCTGCTCGATCTTGAGTTGGAGGCCCGCGTCGATCGTGGTCCGGATGTCCTGGCCCGGCGTGCCCGGATCGACCACGTGCTGGCCGGCCGGCCCCGGTGTGTTGGGATCGATGCTGAGCTGCTCGGGCCGACCTGCCAGGAGCGAGTTGTACTGCTGCTCCAGGCCGTACTGGCCGTTGCCGCTGCCGTTCACGAAGCCGAGCAGCTGGGCGGCCAGCGAGGTGTGGGGCGCGCCACCCGCCTGAGGGTAGACGCGCACGGGTGTCGACTCCAGGGTCATCGTGGCCAGTGCGCCGCCTGCCTGCGCGTCCTTGATCTCCTTGGCGATGTCCGCGTCGACGTCGCTGGCCAGGACGACGTAGTAGCCATCGCCTTCCACCGCCTCGCGAAGGGCCGCCTCGGCATCCGGTCCGAGGCTGAGGTAGTCGACGAGCTCGTCCGCGTCACGCGTGCGATCGAGCTCGGTCAGGCCGTGGAGATCGGCGACGAGCCGGTAGCGGTTGATCGTCTCGGCAAGGACGACCGTGCCGGTCCGATCGTAGATGGTCCCCCGGTGGGCCGGGGTCGACTGCTGCTCATACGATGAGTCCTGAGCCGTCAGGGTGGTGAGCTGCTCGTGCTGGTTGATCTGCCAGTACGCAAGTCGGGCGACCATTCCGCCGGACAGCAGCACCAGCACGGCCAGGAGCAGGAGCAGGCGACCTCTGGAATCCGTTCGGCCGATCATCGGGAACGGCCTTCTCAGCGGGCCGGGATGACTACCGGCGCCGACAGTTGCGTGAGACCGTCCGCGATCGCCTGACGGCGGATGGCGGACTCACGGTCGAGCCGGTCGATGTCCGACACGTCCTGCTGGCGCTCGTTCTGGAGCTGACTGAATTGCTGGTTCAGCTGGTCCATGTCGTAGCCGGAGGTCGAGATCCGAACGGTCTGGACCAGCGAGAAGAAGCTCAGCAGGAAAGCCACCACGATCAATCCGATGACCATGGCGAGGATACGCGGATGGCGCCTGGAGCGGAGAGCCGCTCGCGACCGCCGACGCGGCAGCGCCGGTGCCTGGGGGCGGAGGAGGGGGGCCTCCAGGCGCCGGCGTGGAAACAACGTAGAACGCGGACGGGCGCCCTCGTAGACGGCCATCAGACGGCGCCCCTGACATCCAGCCAGTCGCCAACGGCGACGTGAGCCAGCCGCTCTGCAGTCCAGCGGTCTCCCGGCAAGGCCAGGTCGGATTCATCCATCCAGTCGAGGACGCCGACGTGACGCTCCGTCCGCTCGTGAATCTCGTGCTGGCGGCGCCCGTAGGTCCGGCGTCGGCTGGCCTGATGACGCTTGCTCATCGGGTCCTCCTTTCTCGATCGATCTAGGCTGCGACGCGCTCCGCGCCGCGGAGGCGAGCGCTCCTGGAGCGTGGATTGGCGGCCACTTCGCCGGAGCTTGGAGTCCGAGACCTTCCGAGCGATCGAAGGGTCGGCTGATGCCCGCAGACGCAGATGGGCACCTCGGGCGGGCAGACGCAACCGCGTTGCTCGGCGGCGATGAAACGCTTGACGATGCGGTCCTCGAGCGAGTGGTAGCTCAGCACTACGAGGCGCCCGCCCGGCCGGAGCAGCACGAGCGAGGTCGCAAGCCCGGTTTCCAGGTTGGCCAGTTCATCGTTGACGGCGATCCTGAGGGCCTGGAAGACGCGCGTCGCGGGATGCGTGCGACGACCCCTGGGAGTGGGCACGGCCCGCTCCACAAGCGCCGCCAGCTGCTCGGCCGTCTCCACCGGGGAGTGGCTTCGCGTCTCGACGATCGTCCGGGCGATACGGCCCGCAAACGGCTCCTCGCCGTAGCGGCGGAAGAGTGCCGCCAGCTCACCCGCGGCCAGCGTCGCGAGCATGTCCGCGGCGGACAGACCGCGGCTCGTGTCGAAACGCATATCCAGACGGCCGCCGGCTCGGAAGCCGAAGCCGCGTTCCACGTCCGCGAGCTGGTAGCTCGACAGACCGAGATCCAGGAAGAGGCCGTCGACCCGGCCGAAGCCAGACGCCGGCGCCACTTCTCCAAGCTCGCTGAAGTTGGCCTGGCGTAGAACCGCGCGGTCGCCGAAACGGGCCAGGCGCCTGGCGCTCCTGGCGATGGCCGCCCCGTCGGCGTCCAGTCCGAGGAGGCGGCCATCAGGAGCGGACGCTTCGAGGATCCGCTCGGCGTGGCCCGCTCCCCCCAGGGTGGCGTCGATCTGGAGGCTGCCGGGACGCGGGGCGAGAGTCTCGACGACCTCGTCGGCCATCACCGGCAGGTGCCCTACCTCCTGTTCGGCGCCCCCCTCGAGAGAGCCACCGGCAGCAATGCCACCGGACGCCTCGTCGAGCGGGTCCTTGAAGCTCATGTTCATCACCTAGAGCCCCAGGCCGGTGAGCTGGCTGGCCAGCGCGTCGGCCGAATCGAGGCTCTTCTGGAATCCCGCCCACCGATCCGGGGCCCAGACTTCGACGTGATCCCACGCCCCCACGACGACCGCCTCGCTGGCGAGGGCCGCCCAGTCGCGGATCGCGGCCGGCAGGACGATGCGGCCCTGGCTGTCGCGCTCGACGTCGAATGCGCTGGACGAGAGGAAGCGCGAGACCGCCCTGGCTTTCCCGTCGGCCAGCGGCAGTACGGACACCTTCGACGCCAGCGACTCGAAGGCCGATCTCGGGAATATGGCGGCACAACCGTCAACCCAGCGAACGACAACCGCGCCCTCTTCGAGCTGCAGGCGGAAACGGGCCGGGATCGCTACCCGACCCTTGGCGTCCACCGAATGTCTGTACTCGCCGGTGAACATCTGCCGATCGCCTGCCTACACTCTTCGAGGGTGGATTCCGCGCCCGGTCGGCGCGGTCGGAGCAGGGCCGCCAGATCCGTTCCGGTTCCATTCACCACCGGAGGCCGAAAGGCCTGGCTCAACCAACCACTCAGACCCACTTATCACCACGAATCACCACCTGGCGGGATGATACACCCACGTCAACCGGCGTCAACGTCGTTTCGTGGGGCGTTTCAAACCGGGCTGGCCAGCTGAACAGCCAACGGAAGACACGCTGGATGAAGGCGCCGGACGCCGTTCGCCGCCAGTCGCGGACGGCTACCGTTGCCGTCGTGGGAACCCGAGTCGCTTGAGCCGCGTCTGGTCAAGCGCAAGCGAGGTCTCGCAGCGACGAAGAGGTGAGGACGATGAGCCGACAGATCGACCGCATCGGTGGCTGGCGTGCCGAACGAGGGCGGCTTCGAGGCCTGGGAGCGCTGGCTCTTGTCGGCCTCATCGTCTCCGGCTGCGCCGGCCAAGCCGCGGCCATGGCAGAAGCGACTTCTTCGGCGACCCGCGTCCCGGGCTCGCCGGCCGGTGCCGCGCAGGCCGCCGCGGCCATTGACGCCTTCGGTTTCGACTTCTACGACGCAACGCTCGCATCGGGCGGCAACGCCGTGGTCTCCCCCGCCAGCATCGTCCTGGCACTATCGATGGCCCAGGTTGGAGCCGCCGGTGAGACGGCCGCGCAGATGGACAAGGTCCTCCATTCGGCAGTCGGCTCCGGGGGCGGAAACGGGATCAACTCATTGGACCTGGCCCTGGCAGGGCTCTCGGGCACATTCAAAGACGTCACTGGCACAGACCGCCAGGTCACGCTCCGCATCGCCAACGCCCCGTTCGCCCAGCGCGGCCTGCAGCTCCAGAGTCCATACCTGGACACGCTCGCGACGAAGTACGGCGCGGGGCTGCGGCTGGCTGACTTCCAGAACGACCCCAGCGGCGCCTGCAGACTGATAGACGGCTGGGTCAGCGACCAGACCGAGGGGCGGATCCCGGACCTGCTCGACAGCCTCGATCCGGCGACGCGACTCGTCCTGGTGAACGCCATCTACATGAAGGCTCCGTGGCAGACGCCTTTCGACAAATTGGCCACGCAGACATCCCCGTTCACCCGGCCGGATGGATCGCAAGTCAGCGTTCCGATGATGGGCCAGTCCCTCGCTGGCGGGCTCTATGCCTCGGGGTCGGGCTGGCAGGCAGCCCAACTCCCCTACCTCGGCGGCTCGCTGGCCATGACGATCGTCGTCCCCGACGACCTCGCCAGCTTCGAGGAGACCCTCGACGCAGACCGCTTTGCCCAGATCACGTCCGCTCTTCAGAGCGTCGACCTGGACCTGTCACTTCCCCGCTTCAAGATTGGGACCAAATCCGATCTCTCAGCCAGCCTGTCGAGCATGGGAATGCCTCTAGCGTTCGATCGCGATCAGGCCGACTTCTCCGGGATCACGACCCAGGAGCGGCTGTACATCGCCAAGGTGATCCACCAGGCGGATATCTCAGTGGACGAGAACGGAACGGAGGCCACCGCGGCTACGGCCGTTGTCATGGCGGCGGCGAGCGGCGTGCCCACTGCGTCGGTCACCCTTCACGTCGACCGGCCGTTCCTCTTCGCCGTGCGGGACACCGACACCGGCGCGATTCTCTTCCTCGGTCGCGTGGTCGACCCGTCCGCGTAGCGGATTCCCCCGCCGGCCGCGGGGCGGCAAGGCCAGAACTGGCCCCGCGATCGCGCGCGGAGGTGTTCGAGGTCCTGCCGCTGCGAGCCTACCCGGGGCTTCGCGCGGCTGTTTGCGACTACATCTGAGTCGTGACGCAGGGCAGCGCGGTCATTGGGCCGGGGATGTAGCGGGCGACCCAGCCGGATAGCTCAGAAGCGAGGTCGTCGGCAAGCTTGGGGCTGGCGCCGCCGCGCTCGAAGGAACGCCGAAAGCCGGCCATTATCTCGATCAGCTCGGCGCGGGCGGTCCCGTTCCACGCGAGGGCCGGGCAGACGCCGCGGAGGTGGCAGTCCTCCTCCGCCGAGAAGTGGCGTACGGAGTAATCGCCGAAGGCGACCAGGGCCCGCTCGACCGTCGATCGGTCGCCTCCGGCCTCTATCGTCGCCACGAGAGCGTCGGCGCGTTCCACGAGGGCGCGATGCCGCCCATCGAGCAGCGGCGCGCCGGTCTCCATGCTCGGCTCCCAGCCGATCGACATCCAAGGGCTCCTTCGGTGGCCTTTGCCCGGCCGGGCGTTCCCGCCTCCAGATGCGCATCGTGTTTGCGGGACGCCACTATGAGGCCCTATGGAGGCGCGCATCAGACAGTGCCATTGGGCCCGCGGAATGATGACTGGAACGCTCCGGATAGTCCCGACTGGGTAGGGTCGGCGCTACGCGGCCAGTGCGGGTGCTGATCGCTCGACGCTGGTAAGTTCGCCGGCGCGCCCTGATCCGAGCTCGGGATGTCGTCGCCTACCTTGAACCGCCCTGCCAGATTCTCCAGCTGAGAGGCCAGAGAATGGCCGGCGGCAGAGGATCCGCTGGCTCGGGCCGGGACAGTCGGGCTTCGGCTGGCGAGCGGCAGGCCGTGGGCGGCGACTACCGGGTCGGAGGCGGGATTTTCAGCTTGTCACCGGGTTCAATACCCGAGGCGGCGGACGGGTTCATCGCGTAGATCTTGCTCGCGTCGACGCCGAAGAACTGCGCGATGCCCGGGACGGTGTCCGCCACCGGGGATCCGTTGCCGCTCGCCCCCGGCCCTCTGACTGTGTAGAGGTAGCAGCTGGATTGGTCGGTGCAGGGCACCAGCAGGTTCATCCGAGACGCAGTCGCCCCGGGCGGCCAGGAACTGGTCGCCGCCGCCGTGGGCGCGGCGGTCGGTGTGGGCCGGACCGTCGGGCTGGCGGTAGCCGCGGACGTGGCGGCCGGCGTGGCTTTGGCGGTAGCCGCGGACGTGGCGGCCGGCGTGGCGGAAGCCGTCGCGAGCGGAGCGGCGGTCTGCGCGCGAGATGCCGGCCGAGTCGGCGATGCGGACGCCGACGCAGCCGCGACGGGAGGACCTGCGGTGGGCACGCCACCGCCGAACGGCGACCAACCGACGAGGGCATAAACAAGAATGCCGAGGGCAAGGATGACCAGTACGACGCCGGCGACGGTCAGGATGGGAATGCCGCGCGACTGCCGCCCTTCCGATGCCGCTCCGGGCTCGTTCTCGTTAGCCAGGAGCGTGCCGCGGACGTAGCGCGGGCAGCTGACGTGAACGCGCTGGAGACATACCAGCTCCTGCTGGCGAAGCGACAACGGCAGCGGGTCCCCGAATGCCGCGCACCGATGCGTAGGCACGGCCGTCTTTTGGGCATCGGCCAGCTGCCCATCAGCTCCGACGCTGCGGAGGAAATGGCATTGCATGGGGCCCGTGCCGGACGGACCCGGCTCCGACCACGGCCGAAACCGAGGCCCAAGGTCGATGGCATCGGTCGCAGTGAAGCCCGGAATCGAGGGGCGCGTACCAGGTGCGAACGGTGAGTCGCCAGGAGCGCCACCGCCGATCGGCACGCCCGATGAGCCGATCCCAGCGACCGAGCGTGCGTCCTCCGTCGGATCCAGGCTCTGGCCCGCGCGAGTCCCTTCGATCTTGGTCTGCTGCTCGTCAGGCGGTGTGCGATCCTCTCGCCCGTCCTGGTTGTTCGAGCCTCCGCCTGACTCCACGACGTCTCCTGGCCCTGCGAATTCACCCGGCAGATGTAAGCCGGGCTGCCGACGCGGCGCAGTCTAGTACCTTTCGATCCTTGCCGTCCCCTAGTTCGCGATGCTAGCCTGCGCACCCTTGGAGGTTTCACCTGCCCAATGGCTCTGCCTCAACGCGTCATAGAGAACGAGCCGATCGCCGCGCCGGCGGAAACGCCACGAAGCCGTCGATGCACGTTCCGACGCCTCAGCCGTATCGCCGCCGGCTCCGAGTCGGGATATGAGGTGAGTTGCCTCTACCCCGACAGACGAGTGCCGCTACCTCTCGGCGACCTCGAGGCGAGCCAGGATATTTGCCGAGCCTGCGTGGCCAGCTACGTTTTCAGACCCGACGAGGATTAGCGGCCCGAGGCTTGCGGCCGGCCTCGCGTCGCCGACGCGGCGGCCGAGACCGAACTCCGGACGACAGGATTGGCGGCGAGCCGGCCTGTAAGCCGAGTTCTGTACCGCAACTTAAGTCGCAGTGACGATCATCCATCTCTGGCCGTCGGTTGCCCGACAGCTCAAGCGGCCGACCCGAGGACTGGGCAGCGCGACCTCTTCCGCCCGGACGCCCGGTTGCCCGCGCGCCCGAACCGCGTCCTCCTATTTGGCCTTGCTCCGAGCAGAGTTTGCCGCGTTTCACATCCCGGTTCGGGCTGAGCCCGGCCCGGGCTACGTCTCTGTGGCACTGGTCCTCGCCTCACGGCGGACGGGCGTTACCCGCTACCCTGCGCTGAGGAGCTCGGACTTTCCTCGAGGCCTCGGCCCGAAGGTCGTTCCTCGCGATCGTCCGGCCGACTCGCCGAGGCGGGATTGTAGTCGAAGCCGCGGGGATTACAAATCTGGACGAAATGAGGACTCCAGAGTCGAATAGTCCGGGCTCGTCGGATTCGGAGCGGCCCCCGACGTCGCTCGCGGTTCGGCGCGCTTCAGTCGCCGACGCGAGGGCCATCGCTGAGATCGGCGTGAGAGGCTGGCAGGCGGCATATCGCGGCATCCTTCCGGACGACTTCCTGGCCGGCCTGTCGGCAGCGGCGCGTGAAGTCGCCTGGCGGTCGCTGCTCGAGAGCGATGAGGCGGGCGGGGCGCCGGCCTGGCTTGCCGAACGCGACGGCTGTGCGGTCGGATTCGTCGCCAGCGGCCCGCCGCGGGACAGCGACTTACCACTCCCCGCCGCGGAGATCTACGCAATCTACGTTCTGTCGGATGCCTGGCGACGCGGCGCCGGCAGGGCCCTGCTGACCGCGGCCGTCGACCACTGGCAGGCGCTCGGCGCCGCGACACTGGTCCTTTGGGTTCTCGAGGCGAACGTTCGCGGACGCGCCTTCTACGAAGCTCTGGGGTGGGAGGCTGACGGCACAAGCCAGCCGCTGGACATGGGCGGCTTTGCGATCAGGGAGGTTCGCTACCGCCTCGGAGCTTGATAGCGGGCGTGCTCCCTCGGGGTCGAAGCCCGGCCAAATGCAAACCCGGCCCGCACCGGGCGATGATAGTCGCCAGACCGGTCCCGGCCGCCAACTCGCGCCGGCGGGATCCGAGCCGCGCCACGTCCCTGCCCGCCCATCGGGTACGGCGCTAGCTCCCCTACTTCGGCCGGACGACCACGACACGCGGACCGCCGGTCTGGACCCGATCGATCGCCTCGTTGCAGAGTGCGTCGGCCTGTTTGTTCTGGGCTCGGGGCACATGCGTGGCGCTCCAGCGCGAGAAGCGGGCGAGACGGTCCTTCGCCTCGGCGTGGAGCGGGATCAGCTTGGCGTCCTTGACCCGCCACCGGCCTCCAAGCTGCTCGACGATCAGCTTGGAGTCGAGCAGGAGGTCCAGTTCCAGCGCGCCCATCTCCTCGGCCAGCGCCAGCGCCCGCAGGACAGCCGTGTACTCGGCCACGTTGTTGGTCTGGATGCCGAGGTACTCCGAGATCGAGGCGACCGGCGCCGCGTCGGGGCGCCGTGCGCCTGGAGACGAAGCGTCAATCAGGACGGCGCCGAGGGACGCGGGACCGGGGTTTCCGCGGGCCGCTCCGTCCGTGCGGACGATCATCCACCGTCCGGACTCCGTGGCGCCGGGCTGCGCGGCGCTATCGCCGCCACGGCCGGGTGCCGCGGCGACGGAATCCCAGAGGGACTCCCAGTCGCCATCGCCGTCGCGTTTCAGCCGCGTCGCCCCACGATCGCCGAGGAAACCTCGAGGATCGCTCTGGTGATGTTGATCCCGCGCGGGCAGGCCTCGACGCAGTTGAAGATCGTCCGGCAGCGCCAGACGCCGTCCTCGTCGGAAAGGATCTCCAGCCTTTCGGCCGCACCTTCATCTCGCGAGTCGAAGATGAAGCGATGGGCCTGGACGATCGCGGCCGGCCCGACGTACTCGGGCCGAGCCCAGAACGAGGGGCAGGACGCGGTGCAGGCCGCGCACAGGATGCATTTCGTCGTGTCGTCGAAACGCGCCCGATCCTCCGGGCTCTGGCGCCGTTCGCGTTCAGGCTCCGGTTGGTCGTTGATGAGATACGGCCTGACGGATCGGTACTTCCCGAAGAAGCCGCTCATCTCGACGATCAGGTCCTTGACGACCGGCAGGCCGGGCAGCGGCGCGACCGAGATCTTCTTGCCGAGCTGGTCGACTCGAATACGGCAGGCCAATCGGTTGCGGTTGTTGATGAGCATGGCGTCGGAGCCGCAGATGCCGTGGCCGCAGGAGCGGCGGAAGCTGAGCGAACCGTCCTGCTCGGCCTTGACCTTGATCAGCAGGTCCAGGACGCGGTCCATCGGATCGACGGCAACCTTGTATGTCTCCCAGTGGGGAGCCCCATCGCGCTCGGGGTCGCAGCGGAGGATGCGCAGGGTGACGTCCATCGGAGGGCCTCAGTACGTCCGCGGCTTCGGCTCGAAACGGGTGATCGAAACTTGCTTGTATCGCAGGCTCGGCCCGTCCTTGCCTCGATAGGCGAGGGTGTGCTTGAGCCACTTCTTGTCGTCCCGCTCCGGGTAGTCCTCGCGGGAGTGCGCGCCGCGGCTCTCGGTCCGGGCCAGCGCCGAGGCAACTGTGACGTGCGCGATATCGAGCAGGTAACCGAGCTCCTGGGCTTCGAGCAACTCCGTGTTGAAGACCGCCCCGCAGTCGGTGATCGAAACCTTCTCGTAGCGACCCTTTAGTTCCTTGACCTTCGCCAGCGCCGCGGTCAAGAGCACCGCATCGCGGTAGACGCCGACCTTCTCCATCATCACGGCCTGCAGCTCGGTGCGGATCCTAGCCACGGACTCGCCTCCAGCCTCGCGGCTCCGGATCGCCTCGAGTTCGGCGCGCACCGGCTCGACGGCATCGGCGATGGGCATGGGTCGTTCCACCGTCCCGGCGTAGCGGGCCATCCGGCGCCCTGCCCGCCGGCCGAAGACCAGAAGGTCCACCAGGGAGTTGGTGCCGAGACGGTTGGCCCCGTGGACGCTGACACAGGCGCACTCGCCGGCGGCAAAGAGCCCCGGCACGACCGTGCCCTTCTCGTCGCGGACGACTTCCGCCTGGACGTTGGTCGGGATGCCGCCCATCGCGTAATGGGCCGTCGGCTGCACGGGAACCGGCTCCTTGAGCGGCTCCACTCCCTGGTAGATGCGGGCGAAATCGGTGATGTCGGGCAGCTTCTCCTCGATCACCTTGCGGCCGAGATGCCGCACGTCGAGGTAGAGGTAGTCTTTGCCGCCGATGCCGCGCCCGGCCCGGATCTCCTGGTACATGGCCCGGCTGACCATGTCGCGCGGCGCCAGCTCCATCAGCTTCGGGGCGTAACGCTCCATGAAGCGCTCGCCCAGATCGTTGAGGAGCGTTCCGCCCTCGCCGCGAGCCGCCTCGGAGAGCAGGATCCCGATGCCCACGATCCCGGTCGGGTGGAACTGGAAGAACTCCATGTCCTCGAGCGGGATCCCGTGGCGGTAGCACAGGGCCACGCCGTCGCCGGTCAGGCTGTGGGCGTTGGACGTGATTCGGAACATCCGACCGAAGCCGCCTGTGGCAAGCAGGACCGCCTTGGCCCGGAAGGTGTGGAGCTGGCCGTCGGCGAGGCGACGGGCCACGACGCCGGCCGCTCGGCCGCCGGTCGCGGGCTCGCCCCCCTCGAAGATCAAATCCACGACCTGGAACTCGTCGAAGAACTTCACGCCGTGCTTGATGCACTGCTGGTAGAGCGTCTGCAGGATCATGTGGCCGGTCCGGTCGGCCGCAAAGCAGGCCCGCCGGACGGGCGCCTCACCGTAGTTGCGGGTGTGCCCGCCGAAACGCCGCTGGTCGATCTTGCCCTCCGGCGTGCGGTTGAACGGCAGGCCCATGTGCTCGAGCTCTATCACGGTCTCGATCGCTTCACGGGCCAGTACCTCGGCGGCGTCCTGGTCGACCAGGTAGTCCCCGCCCTTGACCGTGTCGAACATGTGCCACTCCCAGTGGTCCTCCTCGAGGTTGCCGAGAGCGGCGCAGACACCGCCCTGGGCCGTTCCCGTATGGGAGCGGGTTGGATAGAGCTTCGTCAGAACGGCCGTGTTGACGCCCTCACGGGCGAGTTCGAGCGCAGCCCACAGGCCCGCTCCGCCGGCGCCGATAACAAGGGCATCGAACGGGTAGTCCATGGTCTAGGCCGCCGGCATTCCGACAAAGACGACGATCGTGCCCATCGCGAAGAGCACCACCCCGACCAGATAGAGGGAGGTGAGAGCCAGAGTGCGGCGACCGCCCTGCAGGTAGTCCATGGTCACCGTCCGCATGCCGAGGAAGGCGTGCAGGAGAACCATCATCAGGAGAAGCCAATCGAAGCCGCGCCAGAAGAGGCTGTTCCAGCGCTGGTTGAAGATCCAGGTGCTGTCCTCCTGCGATGGATCGAAGAGGAAGTGCTCCAGACTGAAGTGCGTAAGAGCCAGAACGCACAGGGCAACGCCTGAGAATCGCATGAAGTACCAGGCCGCCAGCTCGAAGCCGCCGCTTTGCGGTCGGGGCCGTCCGGAACGCGAATAGAGCGCCATCTCGCCGCCTCCCTACAGTCCCAGGGCCGGGCGCATGATGATGAACGCACCCGGCAGACCTGCGCCGACGAAGACGACCCAGTTGGCGTACCAGATCTGCTTGTGGTAGGCCGTCAGCCGCGGCCAGAAGTCCATCGCCATGATCCGCAGGCCGTTGAGGGCGTGGTACAGCAGGGCCGCGCCAAGGAGGACCTCCATGCACCGGCCGGGCGTGCTGGCGTAGAACTTGAGGATGTCGTTGTAGACGTTCGGGTTGCCGCCGGCCAAGTAGATGTCAAGAACGTGGAGCATAACGAAGAGCCAGATTGCGATGCCGGAGATGCGGTGGAACGCCCACGCCACCATTCCCTCGGAGCCGCGGTAGCGAAACAGCATGCTGCCTCCCGAACGTTGCCCGGTCGGGTCGTGGCCCGATCAGGATGCGTGGCATCTAGGCCGTGGCGGCCCCCGCGTCGAGCCGGGCGACGACCGCATCGGCGAATTCGCGCGTCCCGGCCGTTCCGCCGAGATCGTGGGTGACCGTGCGGCCCTCGGCGATGACCGCGCGGATGGCATCCTCGACACGCCCGGCGGCGGCCTGCTGCCCGATGTGGCGGAGCAGCAGCACCCCGGAGAGCATGAGAGCGGTCGGGTTTGCTCTGTTCTGGCCCGCGTACTTGGGAGCGGAACCATGAACCGCCTCGAAGACCGCGGCCTCGGTTCCGATGTTGGCGCCCGGCGCGACTCCCAGGCCGCCGACGAGACCGGCGCACAGGTCGCTGACGATGTCACCGTAGAGATTCGGCAGGACGAGCACGTCATACAACTCGGGCTTCTGCACCAGCTGCATGCACATGTTGTCGACGATGCGATCCTCAAAGGCGATCTTGCCTTCGTATTGCGCGGCGATCGTGCGGCAACTGTCCAGGAAGAGGCCGTCCGAGAACTTCATGATGTTGGCCTTGTGGACGGCCGTGACCTTGCGACGACCGTTGGCGACGGCGTACTCGAAGGCAAATCGGGCGATCCGCTCCGAAGCGGCCCGGGTGATGATCTTGATGCTCTCGGCGGCGTCCGGACCCACCATGTGCTCGATGCCGGCATACAGATCTTCGGTGTTCTCGCGGACGATGACCAGATCCACGTCCTCGTACC
>Ga0182010_10000269_pt1 | contig 30062 bp, 24 predicted proteins | sample 611E1MmetaG_FD_120488 | JGI IMG/M metagenome (GOLD analysis project Ga0182010, IMG submission 120488) | Permafrost microbial communities from Stordalen Mire, Sweden - 611E1M metaG | ecosystem: Environmental > Terrestrial > Soil > Wetlands > Permafrost | place: Sweden: Stordalen | collected... | reverse complement strand
CTTGGACCACGACGACGAGCTCAACCCCCGAGCGCTCGAGCTCGTAGCACGCTTCCTCGGCCGTCACCCCGAGACCGATTGGCTCTTCACGGACGAGGACAAGCTCGACCAACGCGGTCGCCACTGCGAGCCCATCCTGAAGCCGGGATGGTCCCGCCACCTGCTGCTCGCGTTCAACCTCGTAAGCCACCTCAGGGTTGTGCGCCGCGCCGCGATCGACCGCGTCGGGGGTCACCGGCCCGGTTACGACGGTGCGCAGGACTACGACCTCGCGCTGCGCGTTCTGGCTGCCGGAGGCCGCTTCGGCCACCTGCCGGGGCCGCTGTACCACTGGCGCGGGGTGCGCGGCTCGATGGCACGGCTGGCCTCCGCCAAGCCACGCGCCAATGCGCGGGCGGCTGCGGCCCTGCTGGAGCACGCGCGTGGGTTTCCACGTGGAGGCGAGGCGACCGTCGAAGTCCTGGTGGGCGCGGCGAGTTTCTTCCATACCCGGCGCGTCGCCGAAGACGGCCTCTCGCTCGCCGTGGCCGTTCGAAACCCTGGCGCGTTCGACCGAACCGACTGCCGACCGCACCCTGTGCATCCGTTGTCCGTGGATGACCTCTCGCCGGCGGCTCTGGTGGCGGCTGCCAGGTCCTCCTCCGCCGACGTCGTGCTCGTCCCTCCCGCAACCGGCATGATGACCGAGGAGGTCGCCGAGCTGCTTTCCCTCCTCCAGGTGCCGGGCACGGCCCTAGCGTGTGCGCGTCGTGTCAGAGGGCGTCGCGTCGAAGCCAGCGGCTGGGTGGCTACCGATCTGGGTGACATCGTCGACCCTTGGGCCGGCCTCGATGTCTCGGACCCTGGTTACCTCAACCTCGGGTTGGTCCCAGGACGCCGCGCGGTTCCTCCGCCGTCGGGGTGGGCCGCGTGGCGAGGGTCGTTGCTGGAGGCCTGGAACGCGGCTGGAGACGTGCCGAATCCGTGGCGCCTGCCGGTCGGCTGGGCCCGGCTCGAACTGGAGGTTGTGGCGACTCCGAGGGTCTCGCTGCCTTCGGCCTCCTCGGAATTCCACCGTCCGCCAGCGCCGGCCCCGGAAGAGCTGCCACGCTCCCCCGTCTCGGAACTCGCACGCCTGGGTCTGCTCCCGTAGAATTGCTGCCAGGGAGAGAGACCATGCCCGAAGGCGAGAGCAAGATCAAGATCGTGGTGAGCGACCAACTGGCGCTCGGGACGTACGCCAACTTCGCGTCCATCGTGCACAACTTCGCCGAATTCATCATCGACTACGGGCGGATCGTGCCGGGGCGGGAGGAGGTTCAAGTCGTCTCACGGATCGTGATGACGCCGGTCCATGCCAAGCAGCTCCTGCGCGCGCTCACCGAGAACGTGGCCATCTACGAGCGCAATTTCGGCGAGATCACCGAGGGTCCGAAGGGCGGCTCCGCAGCCCGAACGATGTAGTTCAGTGAAGAGTTGAGAGTGAACAGTGAAGAGTCAGCGACATAGCCCTTCTCTCGCGAACCGGACTCGCCCGGACCAACCGGCTGATGGCCCGAACAGAGAAGCGCGGCCCCTTGTCCCTCAACTCTTAACTCTTCACTCTCAACTCCGCACTAATCAGCCGAGACGATCCAGCCGCCGCCAAGCAAGCGATCTCCGTCGTAGCACACGGCTGCCTGGCCGGGGGCCGGAGCCATCACGGGCTCGACGAACTCCACGTCCGCCCCGCCACCGCCGTCCAACGTGACGACGGCCGGTTGTGCAGAGTGGCGCGACCGTATCTGGACCTGTGCATCCACGGTCCCTGGCTCGGCGGCGGCGAGCCAGTTCACGTCCCGGATGCGGAGCCGGCCCCGAAGCGCGTCGTCGCGCCGGCCCACCACGACGCGGTTCTCCTGGGGCCGTACCTCGATGACGTAAAACCTGCGAGTGCCTGGCAGACCAATGCCTCTGCGCTGACCAATCGTGAAACGCTGGAAGCCGGCGTGGCGCCCGAGCACGTTTCCGGACCGATCGACCACGTCGCCCGGACCGGGGAGCCTATCGGCCGCCAGTTTCTGCAATACGTCCATATACGACCCTCCCGCCGGAACGAAACACACTTCCTGGCTGTCCCTTCGATCGGCGTTCGGGAGCCCAACCGACCTGGCAAAGGCCCGCACCTCGTCCTTGCGCATGCCGCCTAGGGGGAACAGCACGCGGCCTAACTGCTCGGGCCTGAGGCCGAACAAGAAGTAGGACTGATCCCTCGCGACGTCCCTTCCGCGCAAGAGGACCGGACGATCGGCGCCTCGTTCGATCCGGGCGTAGTGCCCGGTCGCAAGGAACTCGGCTCCGAGTTGCGTTGCGATCGTGAGCAGCTCGCCGAACTTGAGGCTCGAATTACAGTGTGCGCACGGGAGAGGCGTCTCGCCGCTGAGGTACGACTCGACGAACGGTCGCAGCACCGCTTTCTCGAAGGACATCTCCATGTCGATGATGTAGTGCTGGATCCCGAGCCGATCGGCTACTTCGCGGGCCATGCCTATGTCGGCCGTGGAGCAGCACCGCGAGGCGCCGAGTCCCTCCCGAGAGAGGTCTGCGAGCTGCAGCGTGACCCCCACGACCTCGTGGCCCTCGCGCATCAGCAGGGCCGCAGCCGCCGCGGAGTCTACCCCTCCGGATATCGCTACCAGGACTCTCATCGCTGGTTCCGGGGCCGGTTCTTATACTCCAGCGCCGTCGTGGACGTCGGTCACGATGAACATGAGGGTCGTGGTGCCGAGTGAGAATTCATGGCTGCTGAACACGCTCGCACGCTGAATGCGGACCCCGTCGACATAGGTGCCGTTGGTCGACCCAAGGTCCGTGACCACTGCCTCGTCCTGATGGATTTCGAGCATGGCGTGACGGCGGGAAACCTCGCTGTCCTGAAGCTGCACGTCGCTTTCAAGGCCCCGCCCGAGGACGACCCGCGGCTTGCGGACCGTGTGGATCTGGCCTGCGTTGGCACCCATGATCACCGCCAGTGAGTAGCGCTTCGTGGAGGGCAGCGGTGCGAGCGGCGGCAGGCTGGTGGCGTCGGGAGGAGGCGTCGGCAGGCTCGTGTCGGGATCCCCGGTGGTCCTGCCCTTCCCGGCGGGGGGAGCCACCGCTGTGCGCCTGATCTCGCTCTCTTCGATCTCGGGCTTGCTGATCTCGAACACGGTCTCACACTTGGTGCACTTCAGCCGCTTCGTCCCGCTCTCGCCGAACCGGGACTCTTCGAACTGGTACTTCGTCTTGCAGCTCGGGCAGCTCACAATCACCGTGTACCCCCCTTGCCCCGGCACCAGATACGCTCAAGCGCAGCCACGAGACCGAGAACATCTTCTAACTTCGTGCCGGGCCCCAAGGACACCCTCAGTGTACGCTCGGCGGTCTCCTTGCCAAAGCCCATGGCCTCGACGACCGAGCTCCGGCGTTCCACGCCCGAGCTGCAGGCGGGCCCGGAAGACACCGCGAACCCTTCGAGATCCAGCGCAGCAACGGCCGCACCACCTCGGAGTCCGGGGGGAAGACCGACGCAGGAGGTGTTCGCAAGCCTCGGAGTCCCAGCACCGTACACCGGAGTCTCGGGGAAAACCTCCAGGAGGGCTCTCTCGAACGCGTCGCGAATACCCGAAAGCAACTGCCAGCGCGGCAGCTCCGAGGCGGCGAGTCGGCATGCCACACCCAGGCCCGCGATCCCGCCAACGTTCTCGGTGCCACCCCGCCGGTGTCTTTCCTGGGTACCCGGAACCAGCGGGGCAAGGGCGACGCCGGACTTGACGACAAGAACCCCGATACCTGGCGGCGATCCGAGCTTGTGCCCACTCACTGCGAGGGTGTCGACGCCCCACCTCCCCGGCGGCAACGGCACCTTCCCTGCCGCCTGGACAGCGTCGCAGTGCACCCTGGCTCCCGCGCCGTGGGCTAGCGCGCAGACCGCGCCCAGATCCTGCAAGACTCCGGTCTCGGAGTTGGCGAGCTGGACCGCGACTGCGGCGCCCGGTCGGCGGGCCAACGTGTTGGCGAGAGTGTCCAGGTCGAGCACCCCTCTGGCGCTGACCGGAATCCGCTCGACCGCGGCGCCGAGACGTGCCATCTCTTCTGCCATCGCCCACACGGCCGGGTGCTCCGAGGCGGATATGAGAAGAGGCCGGCCGCCCGGCCTGCCTGCGGCGGCAAGCAATCCCCAGAGGGCCATCGCGTTCGATTCGGTTCCGCCAGAGGTGAACACGACCTCCTCCGCAGAAGCTCCAACGAAGTCTGCGACCTCCGCGCGGGCTTGGTCGACGAGTCGCCTGGCGCGTCTGCCCTCGGCATGGACGCTGGCCGGGTTTCCGATGTCGGCCCGAAGGAGATCGACCACGGCTGCGGCGACCTCTGGCCGCACCGGCGAGGTTGCATTCCAGTCCAGGTAGCAGCGCTCTGTCACCATGCGATTCTACTGCCTCGGGCGTGGTACGATTTGTTGGTGAGCGCAACTGCAAGGAGCAAGGGAGGCCGCGGTACAACTGCCGGCCTTGCAAGCGATTCCAACGGATCGCCTACGCTGCGGATCCCGGCGAACGAAGCCGCCGAACGGGCTGTTCTGGGTGCCGTACTGACGGACGCCAACTGTTTCTACCGTGTGGTGGACTCGATCGGACCCGACGACTTCTACACGGATGCCAACCGTCTCATATTCGACGCGTTTACACGCCTGGCTGGGGACAACCGGGACATCGACCTCCTGACGACCACCGATCAGTTGGAGCACAGCGGGATGTTGGGCTCCGTGGGAGGGGTGACGTACGTCGCGAGCCTGGCAGAAGGCCTACCCGACCCGGCCAACGTCGAGCATTACGCCGCCATCCTCCGCGAGCGTTCAGTCAAGCGCCAGCTGCTACGTATCTCGCAGGAGCTGATGGCGTCAAGCGGGCGCGAGGAGGGCAGCGCGATGGACGCCCTCGACGCCGCGGAGACGCAGATCCTCTCGATCGCCGAGCGAGCGATGCGCGGGGGCCTTAGGCAGGTCGGCAAGCTGGTGCACGAGGAGGTCGCCCACATTGAGCGCGTCTCGAAGTCGAGCGCCCCCTACACGGGCATCGAGACGGGGTACTACCGCCTCGATGAGCTGACCTCGGGGCTTCAGAAGCAGGATGTGATCATCCTCGCGGCCCGTCCTGGCGTGGGCAAGACGGCGCTCGCGCTCAACATCGCCTCATACTGCGCGGTCCGCCATAGCCTGAAGGTCGCGGTCTTCTCCCTCGAGATGTCCGCGGTGGCACTGGTGCGGCGCCTCCTGGCCGCCGAGGCGCGCATCAACGTCAAGCGCCTGACCCGGGGGCTCCTGAGTAAGACCGCGGACGCCCGCGAGGAGGCGTCGGACTGGCAGAGACTCGCCGAGGCCGCGGATCGCCTGTCCGATGCGCCCCTTTGGATCGACGACACGGCCGGAATCTCGGTGCTCGAACTTCGCGGTAAGTGCCGGCGCATGATGATGGAACACGGTCTGGACTTGGTCGTCGTCGACTACCTCCAGCTCATGTCGTCGGGCGCCAAGGCCGAAAACCGGACCCAGGAAGTCTCTGCGATCTCGCGCGGTCTGAAGGCCGTCGCAAAGCAGCTCAACGTGCCGCTGCTCGTGCTCTCGCAGCTCTCCCGCAACCCCGAGCGCCGCGGCGACCAGAAGCCTCAGCTCTCCGACCTGCGTGAGTCGGGCTCGATCGAACAGGACGCCGACGTCGTCATGTTCATCAACCGAAAGAACCGCGCACTGCAGGCCGCCGAAGGCGACGAGGAGGAGGAAGACTGGCGGCTCGCCGAGATCATCATCGCCAAACAGCGTAACGGTCCGACGGACATGTTCAAGCTCGTTTTCCTGGATGAGTTCACGCGATTCGAGAACCCGGAGTTCTCCACGTATGACCGCTGAGGCTGCATCACGCTCGCCGGTGACCGCTCTGTTCGAGTGGATCGGGAGACACGGCCTCAACGTCTTCGAAGACGTCGGCAAGTTCTTTTACATACTCCACACCACGATTTACTGGACATTCCGGCGCCCGTTCGACGCTCGAGAGTGGGTCCGTCAGATGGTCCGAGTGGGCGTCGACTCGATTCCGATCGTAGGCCTCACCGCGATGTTCACCGGGATGGTGATGGCGCTCCAGACGTACCGGGGGTTCGCGCGCTTCCACGCGGAGGGGTTCGTGGCTTCGGTGGTGTCGCTCTCGCTGACGCGCGAGCTCGCACCCGTGCTCGCGTCGCTCATGATCGCGGGACGCATCGGATCGTCGCTTGCGGCCGAGCTGGGCACCATGCGCGTCACCGAGCAGATCGACGCCCTCTACGCGATGGCCACCGAGCCCATCCAGTACTTGGTGGTGCCACGCGTGGGCGCGACGACGCTCATGCTTCCCCCTCTCGTGGCGATCGCCAACGGGCTCGGGATCTGGGGCGGCTACGTCATCGCGGTCGGCCTGATGGGCGCCAACCCAATGATGTACTGGGACAGGACCTTCCAGTACCTCGACCTCAACGATGTCTTCTCCGGTCTCATCAAGGCCGCCGTTTTCGGGCTCATCCTCTCAGTGACGGGTTGTGCCAAGGGGTTTTTCACGACCGGCGGCGCCGAGGGGGTCGGCCGGGCGACGACGAGCGCCGTCGTCATGGGGTCGGTCGTGATCCTGGTCTCGGACTTCTTCCTCACCAAGATCTTGTTCTGAGGGAAGACAGGGGAACGGCAGTCTTGGCAAACACACGCGGGAACGATCGCAGAGTTGAGCGAGACGGACTCGGACCGGCGATCGCTGTCATCGACGTGTGGAAGTCCTTCGGCGACCGGGAGGTCCTCCGCGGAATCAACCTCGAGGTGAGCCGGGGCGAGTCGCTCGTGATCGTCGGCCAGTCGGGCGCGGGCAAGAGCGTGCTCCTCAAACACCTCATCGGTCTCATTCCACCCGATAAAGGGCACATCATCATCGACGGAGAGGACCTCACGAACAGCGACTCTGCCAGATGCCTTGAGATCCGTCGGAAGTTCGGCATGTCGTTCCAAGAAGGGGCGCTGTTCGATTCGATGGACGTCTTCGGGAACATCGCCTTCCCCCTCAGGCACCCCGCAACGATGAGCGAGGACAAGATCGCGGCCAGGGTGCACCAGTGTCTCGCCCTCGTGCACCTCGAAGGCACCGAGACGAAGGCGACGAGCGAGCTCTCCGGCGGGATGCGGCGTCGCGTCGGCTTCGCGCGGGCCATCGCACACCAGCCCCAGATCCTGCTCTTCGACGAGCCGAACACCGGGCTCGACCCGATTACCTCCGGGGTGATCGACAGCGTGATCGTGGAGATGCGCGAGCACCTCGACGTCACGATGGTGACCATCACACACGACATGAAGTCCGCGTTCCGCATCGCAGACCGCATCGCGATGCTCCGAAACGGGCGGATCATCGCAGAGGCGAGTCCGGAGGCTTTTCGCTCCCTCGCCGATCCCTACATTCAGAAGTTCTTGGCCGGCGAGCCCGTGGAGGAGGAGGTCGCATGAGTCACACCGCCCGCGTGGGAGTCTTCATGATCGTGGCCCTGATCGTGCTGGGCGTGTTCATCATCAAGATCGAGGAGATCCCCATCGGTACTAGGGGCAGCCGTAGACTCTTCAAGGCGGCGTTTCCCTCCGTCGCGGGACTCGATGAGAAGAGCCCCGTCCGCATAGCCGGCGTTCGAGTCGGGATCGTCGAGGCGATCGCCCTCGATGGCGACCGCGCCGTCGCGACCTTGGCACTGGACCCGGCCGTCGTCCTGCACCAGGGCGCGCGGGCCGAAGTGACGAGTCTCGGCATGCTGGGCGACAAGTACGTCGAGCTCTTCCCGGGACCGGCCGACAAACCAATCCTGCAGCCCGGGGCGGTGCTGGATGGCACCAGCCCGATAGGCTTCGATCAGCTCCTGCGCACCGGCAACGACGTGCTGGGGGACATCAAGACTGTTACCGCCTCGCTCCGGCAGTCGCTCGGAACAGCCGACGGCGAGCAGCACCTCGCGGAGATCATCGAGAACATCCGGCAGCTCACGGCCTCCGTCCGCGACCTCGTGGCCGCCAACCGCGCCAACGTGGACGCCACCATGGCGAACGTCCGCGACGCCTCCGATACGTTCAAGACCGAGCTCCCCGTTCTCGCCGACAAGCTCGTGGCCATCGCCGACCACCTCGACGCTCTCGTCCAGGAGAATCGCGGCAACGTCGGCGCCTCGGTCACCAACGTCAAAGACGTCACCGCACAGCTTCGGGTAACCGTCGACAACATCAACAAGATCACCGGTAAGATCGCTGCGGGCGAGGGCTCGGTCGGCAAGCTCGTCAACGATCCCGAGACGACCGACAACCTCAACGTCGCGCTCAAGTCGATCCCACCTGCCGCGAACAGCCTGAAGAACGCTTTCGGCCGCACCGAGGGCTGGCACCTGGACGTCAACCTGCGCGCCGAGGCCTTGCCGGGCGTCCAGAACCCGACCACCGGGAACAGCAGCGACAACTCCCGCAGCGCGTTCGGGATCGACCTCCACACCACCGAAGAGCGTTTCTATCGCCTGGAGTTTGTCAGTTCCCCGGTGGGGCGGACTTCCACGAGCACGCAGACGGTGACGACCACCTACCCGGATGGCCACAGCCAGACGGTCACGCAGACGGTCGTCCAGAACAAGAACAACGACACGGTCAACGCCCAGATTGGCTACCACATCGGCAGCGGGTACACGTTCCGAGCCGGCCTGTTCGAGTCAACCGGCGGGGTCGGCGTCGACAAGTTTCTGATCAGGGATCAGCTCCGGCTTACACTCGAGGCGTACGAGCTCAGCCGCGACATCAAACCTCCGCACCTTCGGTTCGAGACACGGTATTTCCTGACGCGCAACCTGTTCGCCTACGCCGGCTGGGATGACCCCGTCTGGAAGCAGCGATCGTCGGTCCTATTCGGCGGCGGCGTGACGTGGCGAGACGAGGACCTCAAATATCTGCTCGGAACGGCAGCGGCAGCCGGCGGCCACTAGGCGTGGGTCGAGAAAGTCCGGTCTTCGAGTGCACAGCCTGCGGCCAGCGTTCGCAGAAGTGGCTGGGCCGCTGCCCGGGTTGCGGTGGCTGGAACACCTTCGAGCAGGTGCCGGGTGAGCTGCGGGCCGAGACCCGGGCTGGTTCTGCCGCCCCGGTGCCGATCCCGCTGTCGGCCGCAGAGCTCAAGGATGCTCCTCGCATCGCGACCGGCATCGCGGGCCTCGACCGCGTCCTGGGCGGCGGGCTCGTGCCTGGCAGCGTCGTGCTTCTCGCCGGCGAGCCCGGCGTCGGGAAGTCCACGCTGCTCCTCCAGGCTGCCGCGCGCCGGGGGGACCTTGGCCACGTGCTTTACGTGAGCGCGGAGGAGTCGACCCGGCAGGTCGCGCTCCGGGCGCATCGCCTTGGCTGCGTCCAGGAGAGTGTTCTCCTCCTCCCCGAACCATCCGTCGAGGCCATCGTCGCGACGGCGCGCCGGCTGCGGCCTGCGCTGGTCATCGTGGACTCCGTGCAGACCACCTACTCCGAACGCGTTCCGGCGGTGCCGGGCAGCGTGACCCAGGTTCGCGAGGTCGCAGGTCAGCTCCTCGAGCTCGCCAAGCGGGACGGCCCACCCGTCATTCTCGTCGGACATGTCACCAAAGAGGGCCTCGTGGCAGGCCCGAAAGCGCTCGAGCACCTCGTGGACGCCGTTCTGGAGTTCTCAGGCGGCAGCACCCACCCGCACCGCATCTTGCGCTCGACCAAGAACCGCTTTGGGCCAGCCTTGGAGCTCGCGCTGTTCGCGATGACCGACGCGGGACTCGAGGAAATCCTGAGCCCATCCAGCGCGCTTCTGGCAGATCGCCGGGCCGGGTCACCCGGGTCTGCCGTCGCAGTGGTCATGGAAGGGACGACGCCTTTGCTGGTCGAGGTCCAGGCGCTTGTTTCCAGGTCACCGCTCTCGAACCCGAGGCGCGTAGCTCAGGGAGTCGACCCGGGGCGTCTGTCTCTCCTGCTGGCCGTGATGGAGAAGAGGGCCGGCGCCCGTTTTGCCGACAGGGACGTATTCGTCAACCTGGTCGGAGGCGTGAGCATCGAGGAACCTGCGCTGGATGTCGCGATCGCCGCCGCGGTGACCTCGTCCGCATCCGACCGTCCCCTCCCCGCCGACTTGGCGTTATTCGGGGAGGTCGGCCTTCTGGGAGAGATCCGGGCCGTCAGCCGGCCAGCGGAGCGGCTCAAGGAGGCGCGGGCCCACGGATTCGCCCGCTGTGCGGTGCCTGCATCCGTGCAACAGGGCGGAGAGTCTGAGACCGGACTCGTGCGCCTCGCTGATGTCCGCGACCTGGAGCGCCTGCTTCAACTGGTACAATCATAATGGGAATCTTGCATGACGGCAGGCGATCGCGACGACACAGTCGTGCGGCTGTTGAGCGATCTCGAAGCGCTTCGGCGTTCGCTGCGTCTGTACCCGCCGTCGCACCCCTCATTACAGCCGGCGCGCGAGCGACTCCGGGAGCGGGTACTGGCGCTCGGCCCTGACGGCGAGGTGATCACAGCCTCATTCGCTCCTGGCCGCCTCTTCTGGAATGGCCAGGAGGTGGCGCTCCCACCGTTCACCCCAGCCGCGCGCCTCATTCCCCTTCTCTTTCACCTGGGACTGGCGGCAGTCCGACTAACTCTGCCGGAGGCCGCGGAAGGCGTGGTCGAGCTCGCGACCAGGCTCGCCGGGTTGAGCGATCGGCCCGGCGAGGCCGACCGCGCTGCGCTCGTCGAACAGGGCAGCGCGCTGCCAGGCGTCGAACTTGTCCCGATCGACCTGTCCGGCGTGCAGCTCCTGGGCTCCCAAGAGAGCCCCGCCCGGACAGGTTCCCGGCCCGTCTGGGCAGAGCTGGCACAGCGTCTGTCCCGCGACGGTGCCTTCCCACTGAGCGGTCTGGTGCACGAGGGCGAGATGTCGCCCGGTTCCGTCCTGGAACTCCTGGCGGCATCGAGCGACCCTGAGACCCTTTTCGATCACCTGTTCCGTCAGCTGGCGGAGATCATACGCGCCAGCTCCGAAGCGCGTCGGCCGGCCGCGCTTGCCGAAGTGCGCGAGTACTTCGCGGAGGTGATCCGCCTCCTCGACCCCGAGCGTCGAACTCTCGCGATCGCAACGGCCTTCCGCCACCTGCCCCTCACGGCGCCCAACGACCCCTGGGTCGCCGGCGAGACGCTCCTCGATGCGGTGGAGCGGATGCTGATCACCGGAGTCGCCATACCCAAGGACATCCAGAAGGTGATTCAGCTGTTGGCAGCCCCGTCCCCTGAACGGCCTCAGGAACTGCCCGACGAACTCGTGATTCGCGCTCGACACCTGATGGCCAGGATCCAGCTCGAAGCTCCCACGAGGGAACCCCCTCCGGGCGAGCGGCGATCGTTGGCTGCAAACTGGTCCGCAACACCCTGTGTCCAAGAACTCTCCGAGTCGCTCGGTGACGAGCAGATCAGACTTCACTTCATTCGCCTGCTCCAGGAGGCCATCACGCTCTGGCCCGGCGAGCAGATCGCCGAGCAGGCGGCCTTGAGGCTCGCGGAGGAGTTTGTCGCCGCACTGGACGTGGGAGACATCGAAACCGCGGCGCGGCTCGCGCCGTTGCTCGCTGCAACTCGGAGCGACGAGGCGGTGCGTGTATTCAGCCAGAGCGGCGTCGAGGCCGCGGTCCGGGCCCTGGGGACGCTCGACAAGGGACTTCACCCGGACTTGACCGCCATTCTCGTCGCGCTCGGAGAGCGTGCCCTCCCGGCAATCCTCACCGCCCTTGAATCGGAGGAGAGCCTGACGGTTCGAAGGCGCCTCCTGGAGATCGTGACTCGCCAGGGGCCGACGGCCGTGCCGTACTTGCGACCGCAGCTGGACGACCCGCGGTGGTTCGTGGTCCGCAACGCCGTCTTCCTCCTGCGCCGAATCGGCAGTTCTGAAGCCCTGCCGATTCTCAAATCCCGCGTTGCCAGTTGTCATCCCAAGGTCCTCACCGAGATCCTCAAGACTCTGGTCTCTCTTCAGGACCCCGACTGGCTCCGCCTGCTCGAAAAGACGCTCGACTCGGACGACCCCGATCGGCGCCGAGTCGCTCTGGAGGTCGCCTCGCGAATCCACCACCCCGACGTCGTGCGGCTGATCCTCGACAGGTTGCGCCGGCGCCTCGGCAAGGGATTGCGGGAGCCTTTCAGCCTGGAGCTCATCCGCACACTTGGCCTCCTCCGCGACCCCTCGGCCCTCGAGACGCTCCGGCAGATCGTGGCGCTTAGACAGTGGCGTTACCCGTTCCTACTGACCGCACCTCGACGTGAGGCCGCGGCCGCAATAACGCACCTCGAAGGCCCGGCGGCCCGCCGGGTGGCGATCTCGTTGGCGAGCGGCAAAGACAGGAACATCGCCAATGCGGTGCGGGAGGCGATGCGCGCCCAGCCCGAGGCCCGGGAGGAGGACGAATGATCGTCCGCACCGACTGGGAGGCTCAGGTCGACAAGACGATCGGCGAGATCGCCGCCAGCGTTACCACGTTCGGTCTGTACGGCGGCCTGCATCCGCGGGCGACCCAGGCGGTGCAGCGTCTCGTGTCCCACCTCGACACGTTGCTGGAGTCCGAGCCCGAACTCGCGGTCGTGCTGCTCGGCGAGGAGCTGTTCGTCCAGGGGCGGCCGTTCACCCGGATGTCACGTCACTCGCCTTCCCTCATCCGGCGTTTCCGCCGGCGCGAGATCGAGCATGCGACGTTCCAATTGGGTGTCAAGGACGACGAGGTCCGCGGGTTCTTGGAGGATCTCGCCCGCACCGACGAATCGCCGGTGAGATCCAGACCTCACATTCAGGTTGGGCGCGTCGATCTGTCGGACCGCGAGCTCGGCGGGCCGGACGACGACGCCCGAGGAGAACAGAGACAGAGGCTGGGCACCGTCCGCGATCGAGTCACTCTGATCCAGGAGTGCTTCGCCGACTTCGCGAACGGACGGAGCCTCGCCGTCGGCGATCTTGTGCGTGTGGCACGTGCGCTATGGAACAGGCTGACCGAGGAACCCGATCCCTTCAGGCTCTTCGCTCCCTGGGAAGGGGACGCGCGATGGCCGGCGGTCCACGCCCATAACGTTGCGGTCCTCGGCATGAGCTTGGCCAAGCTGTCCGGCGTGGCGGCAGCCATCTGCCAGGATCTCGGCATGGCCGGCCTGGTCCATGACGTGGGCAAGCTGCTTCTCCCGGCCGAGGTGACGGCGCGGGAGACCGAACTCACAGGCGACGAGCTCGAGTTCATCCTCGACCATCCCCAGGTCGGGCTCGAGGCACTTCTGAGAAACGGCCAACTTCCTCCGCTGGCTCTCGTGGTCACGTTCGAACACCACCTGAACTACAACGGGACCGGCTACCCGCGGCTCGGACGGCCCCGGCGACCACACCCCGCCGCGCGGCTCGTGGCCGTGGCTGACGCCTTCGTGGTCCTCTTCACGGCACGCGGGGGTCGCGGCATGATCACCCGAGAGGGCACGATTGCTTGGCTCGAGGAACACGGAGGCTCAATCCTCGATCCCGACTGGGTAGGAGCCCTCCGAGACCTGCTCGACCAGGACCAACCATTCGCTCAACCGCCCGGGTAGTAGCCGGAGATTGTGCGGACCTCCACCTTCGGGCGGCTGACCTTGACCGAGATCTTGCGGAAGACATCGGGTCGTGCCTCGGACGTCGAGGTGTAGGCCAGCAGGTACTGAGACCGCAGCTCGCGGTTGATGCGGTCGTACACCGGTTCGAGCGCCACGCCTCTTGCAAGGAAGAACGCGTCCCCGCCAGTCGTCCGTGCGAGACGAGTGAGCTGGGATCTGATCCCGACCTTGGTGATCGGCAGATCGATGCCTACGGTGTAGATCGTCGCTCCGCTCCGCTTGGCGTAGTCCAGCGTCTTGTCGAAGTCCATCTGAGAGGCGTTGTCCTCACCGTCGGTGAGAATCACCATGCTCTTGCGACCGCGCACCCCGGAGAACTGGAACAGCCCGAACACGGTGGCATCGTAGAGCGCGGTTTCGCCGTCGGCCTTCAAACCGATCAGGGCCCGCTCGAGCGCCTTGAAGTCGGCGGTGAACCGTTCGATCAGGTTGGGTCGCTCGGAGAACGACAGGACGTATGCGCGGTCGCGAGGCTGAAGAAGGTTGCGGAGAAACCCGATAACGACCCTCTGGACCTCGGGAAGACTCTTCTCCATCGATCCCGAAGTGTCGAGGACAAGACCCATCCGGATCGGCAGTTCTTTCTGAAGTGCGAAGTGAGAGATGTTCTGCCTGGACCCATCCTCGAATACCTCGAACTCCGATTGCTTCAGGCCCTCCACCGGCTTGCCGCCCGATTCCAGCACCGTGACGGGCAGTTCAACCGTGTGGACTGCGATCCCGGTCAGGAACTGCGGCGCGTTGACGAACTGGACATCCTCGGCCTGACTCCCATCCCCGAGTACCGCCAGCGCCCGAAGGTAGCCGATGGAGCCATCGTCCTTCACGGGCAGCCACATGTCGAACGGAGGGTCGAAGAGCGTGGCCATCAGCATCTCGTTCCAGAAGAGATCGAGCTTCGTCAACTTCCGGTCAGGAGGGACGTTGACCGCGACCTGTGCCCGGACCTTGCCGCCCTTCCGGTCGGCCACTCCAACCGGTTGGAGCCGAACAAAGAACCTCTCGCGGCCGACGTTGAGGTCCAGCTGCTTCCTGTCGATCTCCAGCCCGCCGGCGTCCACGGCCACCGCGACAACGGAGGCAAGGCGCGGGAGCGGGCCGAGGTCGAGCTCAACCTCGTAAGGCGGACGGTTCTTGGTGAGCACCGGTCGGGTGTCGAGGTAGAACTCCACCCGCGCCACCTTCGGCCCGACCAGGGCGGTGAACCTCTGAATCCCGGTGACCTCTTCCCCTTCGGGGCCCTGCAGGAGGAGGGCGGCCTCCCGCCCCGCCGCCACTTTCTTCAGCGCTTCATCCGCCTTCGGGTCCGCGGGGGAGATCGCCGGCAGCTCCTGCGCAGGCACGTCGACGTCGATCTCCTTGACCGCCGCATGGGTCGAGTTGCCATCCTGCACCTTCATGCGAAGGTGGTACTTGCCCGGGTGCAGCTCGCGCTCGATTTGTACGGGGAACTCGGTCGCGCCGGCTGTCGGGAACGTGAAGGCGTATCGGAACCGGTCCGCCATCTCGCCCCCGCTGGAGATCTCTCCGGTGACATCCAGCTGCACCACGTCGACGTCGCCGACCTTGTTGGTTTCCAGCCCGGCGCGCGGCACTTTCGCGCTGAAGGTCACAGCCAGCTTGCTGCCGCGTCGGCTTCCGAGCGCGCTCGCGAGGTCGAAGTTGAACGGAGAGGAGCCCTTGGGGACCACGGTTGAGAACTGGAGGAAGCGCGCGGAGGCCGATTCCTTCGCGGCGCCGCGTCCCTCGGGCGGCAGCGGCGCATGCTGCATCGCCTCGCGGGCCTGGACGTCGCGCAGCCAGTAGTCGGCCACCTCGATCAGCCTCATGATCTCGGTGTCACCGCAGCTGTACTCCGGGCGAGTGTACGGGAACAGCTGGTTTCCCGAGTTGCCCATCCAGGCCTGGAGCGCGCTCCACCCGCCGAAGTTGTACAGCGCGCTGCGACCTTCGACGACCGGGTCCCAGAGCTTGAACCGCCCCAGCCCGTACGGTCTGTAGAACACGATCACGACGTTCTGGCCCAACCCTTCGAGCCATTGCCACTGCCAGAACTCCAGGGGTTGAAAGACCTTGTCGCAATCGATGGTCTTCTTCGCCTCGGGGGGGCCCTGGATCAGCAGGACGCGCGCCCTGTCCTCCGTGGTATTGCTGTACTCGCTTCTGCACTGCTCGAGTCGGTCCAGGTAGTTGCGCCGGAACGAGGTGCCCAGCCCGTACTGATCGCCCCAGAGGACCCACAGACGCTCGGCGAAGTCCGCTCGCTCCGCATCGCTCTCAAGAGCAAGAAACGTCTTCCTCTGCTCCACCGTGATGAGCGGGTACACTTCCTCCTCCAGCCACTTTCGCCACTGGGCGGGAAGGTCCGAGACCTTGACGGCTCGCGCCGAGCCGGCAACCAGGAGCAAGGCCAGTACTAGCAGAACGGTCCGTCTCATCCTCATGGCCCTCACCGTGCTCTTACGCCTCCGCCGGCGGAGGAGTTGCAAGCTGGAGGTACGCCTGCCAGGCTCGTCCTCTCCCCTGTGCCAACACCTTCAGGTCCGCTCCCATGCCCGACGGAAGCAGCAGTCGCTTGGCGGCCGCCAGCTGCGCCCACTCCTCAGGCGTGAGCCGCTCTCCTCCGGCAACGGCACTGGGGAGGAACGACAGCGCGCCGTGAACGGTGAGGAAGGAGCCCAGCGGCCGGATGATGCCGCGCTCCCATCCTGCGTCCGCTGCGCCATTCTCCAGATCGTCGAAATTGACGTGCGCCGTGATGTCCACCTCGCCCGGGTCACTGAGCACGTCCCCCACCAGCGCGTGCGCCCGGTAGCCGACCAGCGAACCGCCCCGGCGGGCGCGGGGGTCGTAGAGGCGGCGGCCGGGATGTCCGTAGTCGAGGATCAAGGCGACGGCGTCGACGCCGCACCAGCGCAGGTGGCCGGCATGAACCGACCGCGCCTGAGGCCTGATCTCTACCACCTGACCGTCCGCGAGAGCGAGACCGTGTTCGGCAAGGTACGCGAGGATCGTTGGCGTGCTGGGTTCCCCGAACGTCCACTGCAGGCCGCCCCGGCTGTCGGGCTCCACGAAATACTCGAGGAGCGCCACACCTCCTGAGCCCGCGCGCGCCGTGACCCGGTTGACGGCAAGAGCGTCGTAGTACTCCGATGCGAACAGGACGACGGGGCCGTCCGGCCAGGGTGCATCGCTCAGGCGCGCTTCGACCTCGATGCCCTTGCACCGCTTGGCGATCCTGCTTCGCGCCCACTCGGCCGCCTCGACTGAAACCACTCGGCACAGCACCTTCTCCCTGCGGTCGGCGAGGTGTGCGAGCACTCCCTCCAGCAGAAATCCCTCGCCCGATCCCAACTCAACGAAAGTGAGCGCCTCGCCGAAGGCGGCCGAGGATTGGACCAAGAGCTCCGCCAACGTCCGGGAGAAGATGGGGGATGTGGTGGGCGCGGTGAGGAAGTCGCCGGAGCGGCCCGCGGGCCCCGGCCCGGTTCGGCGCCTGGTGTAGTAGCCGGCCGTGGGATGGTAGAGAGCCAGCTCCATGAACTCGGCGAAGCTCAATCTCCCTCGCCGAGTCACCTCGGCGACGATCGCGTTCACAACGGCTAGCCTAGCACTGTGCGAAGGTCGCGGGCGCCCGCTCGCGCCCTTCCTCACTTCGCGACGGGGCTGAGAAACTCGGTCACCGTCCGAATGAACATCCCCGGTTGATCGACGAAAGTCATGTGCCCGCTCATGGGTAGGACGACGAGCTTGGCGCCCGCGATGCGAGCCGTCATGTCCCGGGCGATCGACGGGTCGCTCTCGTCGTGGTCGCCCACGGTGACCAAAGTTGGCACCTTGATGGTGCTCAGCCGGTCGGCGTACTCCACCGATGCCAGGTTCCCATCAACCACGAACTCCCCGTGCGAGCCCCACATCTCGCGATAGAGTTCCCACGACGTGTTGCCGTTGGCCACTGGGTCGTAGTTCGGGTCGGGGCGATTCCGATACAGGTATGGGAAGTACCCCTCGCCCCATGCGGCGACCATGTATTCGTTCGTGTAGCGGTTCTTCTCGTAGTCCTTGCCGTGCCCGAAGAGGCCCTCGGCCTCCATCTTGTCGATGTGAGCCCGCAGCTCGGGCGACATCTTCGCCTTCATCTGGCGGAATACTCCATTGAGCGCCTTGGTGCTATGAAAGGTGCTGCACAGGATCAGGTGGGACAGGTTCTCCTGGTACTTGAAAGCGTAGGCCTGCGCCAGGACGCCTCCGAATGAATGCCCGAGCAGGTTGATCTGGCCCAGGCCAAGAGCTACCCGGACGGCCTCGACATCCTCGACCATCGCGTCCACGGTGTATTTGGAGGCGTCCTCCAGCTTCTCGGACTTGCCTGAGCCGCGCTCGTCAATGAAGACGAGCCGGTTGGTATGCGCGAGCGGGAGCAGGTACGGAAGGAAGTAATCGTGCGAGGCCCCCGGACCTCCGTGGACCACGACCAGAGGGGCGCCGCGTCCCATCGAAACGGTGTAAATGAGCACACCGTTCGCATCCACGAACTGTTCCTCTACCGGGTAGGTCGGGAGTCCGGTCTTTTCAGCGCCGGCGGCCGGCCCGGCGCTCGGTACGGCAAGCGCTACGACGGCGAGGAGCGCACATTGCACGAACCCTCTTTTCATCGCACCTCCTCCCTCTTGCGAGGCCTTTCGCGCCATTCTAGCGGCTCGCCTTCCGCTCGAGGTCGGCGGCGACGGCTTGGATCTGTCGCCACGCAGCCTCCACGTGGCGCTCTTCCGTGCGGGTCTGGCCGACGCAGAAACGCAGCGTGAACCGGCCTTCCAACGTGGTGTGCGTCATGTAGAAGCTGCCGCCCTGGTTGACGCGATCGAGGAGATCGCGGTTGAACACATCCCCTCTTCGATGCCTGAAGCAGACGAGATTCAACGGCGGGCGCATTGCGAGCTCGAAGCGGTCCGAGGCCTCGACCCAGCTCGCGAACGTCTGCGCCAGCTCGATGTGCCGCCGAACGTGGTACTGAAGTCCGCTCACGCCGTACGATCGGATCACGAACCAGAGCTTCAATGCCCGGAAACGCCTCCCGAGCGGGATCTGCCAGTCGCGGTAGTCGATCACCGCGCCGGATTCGGTGGCTCGGTTCTTGAGGTACTCGGGGAGGATGCTGAGGGTCCTGACGAGGGCGGTGCGGTCGGCCACCCAGAAACAGTCGCAGTCGAAGTTGGTGAACATCCACTTGTGAGGGTTGAAACAGTAGCTATCCGCAAATTCGAGTCCGTCCTGAAGGTGCCGGAATTCCGGGCAGATCGCGGCCGTGCCGGCCATTGCCGCATCCACGTGCAGCCAGAGACCCTGCTCGCGGGCGATACGTCCGATCGGGGGCAGCGGGTCGACGGCGTTCGATGACGTCGTCCCAACCGTTGCACAGACGAAGCATGGGAGCAGGCCGGCACGCCTGTCCTCCACGACGCGCGTGGCAAGAGCGTCCGGCCGCATCGCGAAGGCGGCATCGACCTCGACGAGGCGCAAATTGGCGCGGCCGAGGCCGGCGATCGTGACCGCCTTCTCGACCGATGAATGAGTCTGGGTGGACGCGTAGGCCACGAGCCGACCGTCGCAGCCCTTTTCGTTGCTGAGGAATCCCGTCGCCCGTTCGCGCGCCGCGAGGAGCGCACACAGCGCAGCGCTCGACGCAGAATCCTGGATCACTCCACCGCCGGTCGAACCGGATTTGAAGGACCCCGGCAAACCCAGCATCTCCACCAGCCAGTCGAGGACGTGCGTCTCGAGCTCGGTGCATGCGGGGCTGGTCAGCCAGAGCATCCCCTGCACACCGAGGCCGGCCGAGAGGAGCTCGCCAAGGATGGCCGGACCCGACGTGTTGGCCGGGAAGAACGCGAAGAAGTTGGGCGATTGCCAGTGGGTCAGGCCCGACAGGATCACCGAGTCGATGTCGTGAAGCAGGGCCTCGAAAGGCTCACCGTCGATCGGCGGGCTGGCCGGCAGAGCGGCACGGATATCCCCGGGCTGGACCATTGAGAGGACCGGGAGCCGTTCCACCCTCTCCCAGTAGTCGGCGATCCAGTCGACGACGGCCCTTCCGTGGCGACGGAACTCTTCTGGAGTCATGTGAAAGCTCTCTCTTGGGCCCATGGGTCCTCCAGCCGAGATGGTGGCTGCGGCCACCATCGTGGGGCAAACTACCACCCCTTCTGCCCGACGGCGGGCATATGCAGGGCCAGCGGCAGTCCTCAGGGGTTGACGGCTATACCGATCCAGCATAGACTCCAGAACGTTTCGTTCATATGTTCAGTCTTGATGGGGGAATGCTGATGCAACCACTGACACGGGAACGGATCCTCGACGTCGCGCTCAATCTCATTATGACGGACGGCCTTCGCCGTGCCTCGCTCTCCGAAATCGCGCGGCGTCTCGGAGTCGTCAAGAGCGCCCTCTACCATCACTTTCCGGACGGCAAGTCCGAGATCGTGGAGCAGGTCTTCGAGCGTGAGGAGCAGGGAATCCTCGCAGAGGCCCGGCGGGCGATCGCCGCGGCTTCCGGAACACGGGCGCAGTTGGCCGCCCTCGCGCGGTCAACGGTGGTCCACATCGTCCGCCTCGCCCGGCTCTACCCCGTCCGCGAGGAGGCTGCCGATCAGATCGAGCTCTACCTCGAAGAACGCCGCCGGACATTCCTGGATCGTGAACGCGAGCAGATCGCGGAGGTTATCGGCCGTGGGATCGAGACCGGCGAGGTTCGGCCCGTCGACGTCGCTCTCGCTGCCACCGCCCTCCAGGGCGCGCTTCGCCAGATCGTCCGAACGTTCGCCCTTCGGCCAGGGCGGAGCTCAGCGCCTGTCCTCACCCGCGTAGTCGACCTGACCTTCGACGGAATAGGAGGTCCCCGATGAGAGCCCGGGCGCTCGCGGCAGCAGTGGCATTCCTCACACTCACGCCTGCCGCTGCTGAGGAGATCACGTTCGGTGAGGCGCTCGCCCGCGTCCACGGAGCCAATGAGTCCATGCAGGCAGCGAGCGAAGCCGTAAGCGCCCGCCGTGAAGAGCGGGCGGCCACCTTCGGCCTTTACTACCCGCAGTTCGATGCCAGTGCCCGATACACCAAGATGAACGCGCCGCTCGTCATGGACCTCAGTCCGATCCGAGACGTCATCCTCCAGCTGAACCCCAACGTACCCCCGGCCCTCGTGCCCCCGTTCGTCGAGACCATCCAGAAAGAGAAGTTCTGGCTGGCCGACGTAACTCTCACGTGGCCTGTCTTCACAGGCGGCAAGATCGACGCTGCCAACCGTGCCGCCGAAGCCAGGGTCAAGGACGCCGTCCAGGAAGGAAAGGCGACCGAAGAAGAGCTCACGGTCGAACTAGCCAGTAGGTACTTCGGCCTCCGCCTTGCTCTTAGGGTGCGGGACGTCCGGAAGCAGGTCCTGGATGCGCTTGACACGCACCTCTACCAAGCGCGGCGTCTCGAAGACGAGGGTGTCATCGCCAGGGCCGAACGGTTGCACGCCGAGGTCGCGCGAGCCGAGGGGCAACGCGAGCTCAAACGCTCCGAGCACGACGTGGCGCTGGCCCGCACCGCACTCGCCAACACCCTGGCCACGTCCGACGAGACTCTCGACCCGGCGTCTCCCCTCTTCCTCCTGAAGGGCGTCGAGCCTCTCGACAACTTCGTCTGCCGGGCACAGGCAGGGAACCCCCTCCTGGGGCGCGTTGCGGCCCAGCAGGAGCTGGCGTCCGATTCCCTGCGATCGGAGCATGCTCGGTTCTTCCCCGATGTGTACCTCTTCGGTCGCCAGGAGCTGCACAAGGCCGATCTGACCATCCTCGACCCCGAATGGGCCATCGGCGTCGGCGCCAAGATCACACTCTTCGACGGCTTCGAGCGTGCGCACCGCGTAGCGGCTGCCAAGGACAGACAGAAGCAGCTAGGGTACGTTGAGCAGAAAGCAAGGCGCGACGTCGGCACGCTCGTAGAAGAGAGATTCAGAGAGCTCCAAAAAGCCAAGGACCAGTTCGATTCCCTCGAAGCCACGGTTGCGCTCGCGGATGAGAGCTTGCGGGTGCGGACCAGGGCGTTCGAGGAGGGGCTCGCCACCTCACTCGAGGTGGTCGATGCGCGGCTTGCCCTTTCCAAGGTCGAGCTGGAACGTCTCGCCGCAGCGTACGAATTCGATGTCGACCTCGCCGAGCTGTTGTCGGCGTGTGGTGAGACCTTGCGGTTTGAGGAGTACAGGACCCGTGCGGACGTGGAGGTGGAACGATGAACCGGCTGCCGAAGTACCTTCTTGTGACCGTCGCCGTTGCTACGGGAGTGGCCGTCTGCGCAATAGCGGCCTTCCTCGCAAGCCGGCCCGCCCCAGAAACGATGCAGGGACAGGTCGAGGCCACCGAAGTCAATGTGGCGTCGAAGATCGCTGGCAGGTTGGCCACGCTCGCGGTCCGGGACGGACAGAGGGTGGACCGCGGTGCAGAGCTCGCCACGCTTGACAGCCCGGAGATCAGAGCGCGGCTCGACCAGGCCCAGGCCGCCAAGGGTGCCGCCGCCGCACAACGGGACAAGGCATACCACGGCGCACGAGAGGAAGAGATTCGAGCCGCCAAGAATGTCTGGCTTCGAGCTCAGCATGCCACCGAGTTCGCGGAGAAGACGTTCCGTCGCGTCGACCGGTTGAACACGGACGGTGTCCTCCCAACGCAGCGCCGCGATGAGGCCGAGGCCGGGTGGAAGACCGCCAAGGACGCCGAGGAAGCCGCCAAGGCCTCGTACGACATGGCCCTGAAGGGCGCCAGGCCGGAGGACAAGGATGCCGCTGCCGCGATGGTCGACAGGGCATCCGGTGCAATCTCGGAGGTCGAGGCCTTCCTCGCCGAAACCAGACTTGTTGCTCCGATTGCCGGGGAGGTCTATCGCCACAACGTCGAACCGGGTGAGGTCGTGGCGGCCGGGTACTCGGTCGTGACGATCGTCGACCTCTCCGACCTGTGGGTGACCTTCAACGTGCGCGAAGACCGGCTCGCGAAGCTCCCCATGGGAAGGCGGATCACCGCCCGCGTGCCGGCGCTTGGCGGCAGGGATGTCCAGCTCGATATCTACTACATCGCCCCGCAGGGCGACTTCGCCACGTGGCGGGCTACCAACGCGCAGGGCGGGTTCGACCTGAAGACCTTCGAGGTCCGCGCGCGGCCAGTCGGTTCTCTGGACGGGCTCCGCCCCGGGATGAGCGCAGTCGTGACGGTCGAAGGCACCAGGTAACCCAGACCATGAACGCGACGGTCTATCCCCCGGCAACGCGGACAGGTGTGCTCCCGGTGGCGCGCCGCGAGATCCGGCGCGTCCTTTCTCGTCCTATTTACCCAATGCTGATGCTGGCGCTGCCGGTGTTCTCGTTCGCACTCCTCTGGGCGATCTTCCACCAGCAGGTACCGTCCGAGCTGCCCGTGGCCGTCTTGGACGCCGACCACTCGGCGCTGTCACGTCGCCTCGTGCGGATGATTGACGCGACCCGGACGATGCGCGTGGCGTACGAGATCTCGAACCTGGACCAAGGCGAGGACCTCATCCGCCAGGGAAAGGCCTACGCGTTGCTCGTCGTGCCCGTGAACCTCGACCGCGACGTCCGTCGCGGGACCGGGCCGAAGGTGGTGTGTCACTTTAACGCCCAGTTCCTCCTACCTGCCAGCATCATCAGGCGGGACGTCCGGGCCGTGGTGGGCACGCTGTCCGCCGGGATCGAGGTGCGCATGCGCGAGTCCCGTGGAGAATCGCCGTCGGCCGCCCTCGATCACGTCGAGCCGATCAGGGTCGAGCGCCACACCCTCTTCAACCCTGAACTTTCCTATGTCACGTTCCTGCTCACGGCGCTTCTTCCTACCATGCTGCAGATCTTCGTCCTGATGACTGCCGTGCTGGCCTTCGGCTCGGAGCTCCGAGACGGGACCGCACGCGAGTGGATCGACCTCTCCGGCGGCGGGATCGTCCGTGCCGCGGTTGGCAAGCTGCTACCTCATAGCATCCACTTCTCACTCCTCGGACTCGGGATGCTGGCGTGCCTCTTCGTCGTTGTGCGGATCCCGCCAAAGGGGAGTGTCCCTCTCGTTGTCCTGGCCACGGTTCTGTTCGTCATGGCCGTACAGGCTGTGGGGGCGCTCCTGGTCACGATCTTCATGAACTTGCGGATGGCCTCGAGCGCCGCCGCGTTCTTCTCCGGCCCCGCGTTTGCCTTCTGTGGAATCACTTTCCCAACGATCGCCATGCCGCTGCTGGGCCGGGCATGGGGAGCGCTGATTCCTCTGACGCACTACCTGCGCCTGCTCCAGGAGCAGGCGATCCGCGGCGCAACGGCGGCCTCATCCCTCGACGAGATCTGCATCCTCGCGGCATTCGCGGTCGTGCTGCCCGCGCTCTCGCTGTGGAGGCTCGGTGTACTCGCCCGTGACGAGCGGTTCTGGAGGCGTGCGTGAGAGGTGTGCTCGTCGCGCTGAGAGACCAGGCGGTGCGTGTCTTTCGCGACCCTGGAGCGCTCCTGATCCTCGTGGGTGCCGTGACCATCTATGCCTTCTTCTACCCAATCCCATACCTCCCAGAGGTCCTGAAGAGGGTCCCCGTCGTGGTCGTCGACCTTGACCGTTCCGCGCTGTCGCGACGCCTCATCCGGATGGTGGACGCCCACGATCTGGTCTCGGTGGCCCGCCAGGTCCCCGAGCTCGCGGTCGCGGAGCGTCTCGTCCGCGAGGGGGACGCGGGGGGCATTCTCGTGATACCCGAGGGCCTTGAGCGCGACGTTCGACGAGGGGCCCGGGGCACGGTCGGCGCCTACCTCGACGCGTCGTACTTTCTGGTGTACAGGCAGGTGCTCACCGGCCTGTCGGAGGCAACCGGAACGCTCTCGGCAGGGATCGAGATCGCCCGCCTGCGCTCGCAGGGAATGTCGGACGCCCAGGCGCGCGCAGCGCGCGACCCTCTCCCTCTCGTGACGCGGCCGCTCTTCAACGCGACCGAGGGCTACGCGACCTACGTGGTCCCTCCAGTCCTCGTCCTGATCCTGCAGCAGACGCTGCTGATCGGCATCGGCCTTCTGGGCGGCACCGAACGGGAAATCGGCCAGGCAGCCCCGGCAACGCCGGCTGGACCACTCGCGACCGTGCTTGGGCGTGCAGTCTTCTTCGTCGGTCTGTACGCGGTCCACGCCGTCTTCTACTTTGGGGTCGTCTTTCGGATCTACGGCTTCGGCCAGGCTTTGAGCGGCTGGACGCTCGCGCTATTCACCGCGCCGTTCCTCTTGTCCGTCACACTGCTCGGCCTCGCCGTCGGCGAGTTGTTTCCCCGCCGGGAGACCGCCATACAGACGCTGCTTTTCACGTCGCTGCCCGCGGTCTTCCTCGCCAGCTTCTCATGGCCCCCGGAGGCGATCCCATCCTGGTTGCGCGTAGCCGCCCAGGTTCTCCCCTCCACAAGTGGAATGCCCGGCATACTCCGGATCACCCAGATGGGAGCGTCGCTCGCCCAGGTGTGGACCGAGTGGATGACCCTTTGGGGGCTTTCCGCGGCGTACCTACTGCTGGCGTGGGCGGTGTTCCGCTGGCGCTCGCGACCGGGAGTAGCGGCGTCCTGATCAGTCTCCGGCGGACACTGGCGCCCCCGCCATCTCCAGCATCCGCTGCAGCGGCCGGAGTGCCGCGAGCCGAAGCTCCTCGGAAAGCTCGAGCCTTGGCGCTTCGTCCCGCAGGCAGGCGTAAAGGTTGGCCAACGTGTTGCGCCGCATGTACGGGCAGACGTTGCAGGAGCACTCGCCGCTCGCTCCCGGGACCCCGATGAAGCGTTTCCCGGGCGCCAACTTCTCCATCTGGTGGATGATCCCCGGCTCCGTGGCGATGAGGAACTCGCCTGCCTTGCTCTCCTGCACGAAACGGAGGATGGAAGACGTCGAACCCACATGATCGGCTTCCGCGAGGATCGCCTCCGGGCACTCGGGGTGCGCCGCAACGAGCGCGTCGGGATGATCGAGCTTCAACTCGACCAGGGCCTTGTGCGAGAACTGCTCGTGCACGATGCAGGTACCCGGCCACAGCACCATCGGCCGCCCGGTGGTGCGCACGAGGTACGCTCCCAGATGCCGGTCGGGCGCGAAGAGGATCGTCTTGTCGGCCGGTATTTGGCGCAGAATGCGTTCGGCCGAAGACGAGGTGACGATCACGTCGGACAGTGCCTTCACGGCCGCGGAGCAGTTGATGTACGTCACCGCCACCGCGTCCGGATAGCTGGCCCGCCACCGCGCAAAGGCATCGGGTGGGCACGATTCCTCGAGCGAGCACCCTGCCTCGAGGTCCGGGATCAGAACCTCGGCCGCCGGGTTCAGGATCTTGGCGACCTCGGCCATGAAGCGGACACCGCAGAATGCGATCACCTTGGCGTCGGCCCGCTGCGCGGCCCTGGCGAGTTCCAGGGAGTCGCCGACGAAGTCTGCAATGTCCTGGATTTCTGCGTCCTGGTAGTAGTGCGCGAGGATGATGGCTTTCCGCTCCCTCTTCAGGCGTAGGATCACCTCGACCAGCAACTCACGGTCCAGCGGTCCGGCGGGCGGGGTGAGCAGAGAGACACCCATTGCGTTCATCGACAACGATTATAGGCCTCGGCGTGTTCCCGAGCCGCCCTTGATCTGGCTTTTCCCGAGCATTGCCTCGATTGCTTCGGCATTCCTCGGCAGCGACGCGGAGAGGTTCATGGCACCGGTACGCGTGATCAGGTAATCGTCTTCAATGCGGATGCCGTTCCCCTCGCCCGGCAGGTACACGCCCGGCTCGACGGTGACAATCATCCCGGGCGCGAGTTTCGGCCCCTCCCCCCCGGCGTCGTGGGCCTCCAGACCAAGGAAGTGCCCGAGGCCGTGGATGAAGAAGTTCCCGAGGGACGTGCCGCCGTCGCCCCGAACGCCGCTCTTCTCGAGCGAGGCGAACGCGGCTTTCCGCGCGGCCGCTATCGTCGACCCGGGTTTCAGCGTCTTGACTGCAGCATCGTAGGCCGCAAGCACCGCGTCGTAGAGCCTGCGCTGCCGCCGCGTGAACTTGCCGCTGACCGGGAAGGTCCGAGTCAGGTCGCCGCAGTAGTAGCCGTGGCGCGCGCCGATGTCCACGACGACGAGTTCACCGCGAGCCAGCACACCGAGGTTCGCGTCGTAGTGCAGGATGCACCCGGCCTGCCCGGAGCCTACGATCGGCGGGAAGGCCCATCCCTCAGCGCCGGCCTTTCGCAGCGCCGCGTACGCTACGCCCTCGACCTCGCCTTCCCGGGCGCCTGCTCGGACCGCAGATGCCGCGGCGTTCATGGCCATGATCGTGGCCGCGACGGCCTTCTTCATCAGGACGACTTCGCCTTGGGACTTCCGCAGGCGAAGCTCGGTCAGCAGGGGTCCCAGATCATGCACGGGAAAGCTCGGGAGGCGATCCCGAAGCCCCTGGACCAGCGACTGCTCCCGCGTCGGCTCACCCGACGCCGATCCCGGGAGAAGCACCCAAAGGCCACCGCCGGCCTGCAGCAGCTCGCCGATCCGGTCCAGGAACCCGGGCACCGCGCGGCGCCTCGCGTCCACGACGACCTCACTCGGGTCACGGCCGACGACCCGCTCGAAGCCGAGCTCTCGGGCGGAATTCTCGTCTGGTCCGAACTTCGGGCCGGTCCAGGCCTCGAGCGCCGGACGCCGGGCCGGCAGCAGCAGCGTTTCGTGCTCCCGCTCGAGCATCAAGGCCGAACCCGGGAGCTCTACGCCGGTGAGGTAGAAGAACCCCGGTTCCTGCCGGAAAGTGCCGACGTCCCCGTAGCCCCGGGCGTCGGTGGCCCCCAGCAACAACGCCGCATCGCCAGCACCGAGCCGCTCGCGGATTTTTGATCTGCGCCGACGGTAGACCTCCGGCGATTCCAGCTCCGCGGCGTACTGCCCGCCTCGAAAAGCACGTGAATCGATCATTCGCGTCCTCCAGGATTCTCGCCGTCTCGCGCCTCGGTGGCCGCCGAAGCCCACCGGTGCGGGATACCTCTCCTACCGCTGCTGATCATCGTGGATCGCCTCGATCTGAACCGCGGCACGACGGATGTAGTCGGCACCAGAGACGACCGTGAACGTCAGCGCAACATAGAAACAGCCCATCAATGCAAGCTCGGGGATTCGCGTCACGTTGGCCAGGAGCACCAGAGCGATGGTCAAGATGTGAAAGAAGGTCGTCCACTTGCCCCAGAGGGACGGCGGGAATTCCCGCACGCCGGCGCCCAGGTAGAGCAGCAACGCCACGAGGACAATCAGGAAGTCCCGCGAGAGCGCCATCACGGTCAGCCAGAGCGGGATCGTCACCGTACCGGGCGTCGGAAGGGTGAGCGCCACGTATGCCGTCACCAGCAGGGTCTTGTCCGCGATCGGGTCGAGGTAGCTGCCCAACAACGAGCGCATCCCGAGCATCCGGGCTACAAGGCCGTCGAGCGCGTCGGACGCCCCGGCGGCGACGAAGAGCAGGAGGGCGAGCTTGTGGTCCCCTCCCACGGTGGCGAGCACGAAGAACGGGATGAGGGCGAGGCGGACCAGGGTGATCCCATTGGGGATCGTGAACGGGCGCAGCGCGGCCCGGACCTCCTGAGCGGCGCGCTGCGCAACCGCTCCGGGCCGGATCGCCGTGCGCTCCCCGCTCTTCGCGTCGGCGGACGCGGCTGGGCGCCGTTCGTCTGCCGGCCCGTTGCCGAATCCCGCACCGCCTTCCGGCACGATCATTCCTCGCTCTCGGACAGCACGGATTCCCTCAAGTAGCTCATCTTCCCTTCGTTGACGACGAGGCCCCGCTGCTCGAGGTCGTTGATCAGCCGCGTCACGGTCTCCCGCGAGGTCCCTATCGAGTTGGCGATGTCCTGGTGCGTCGGGCGCCTGACCGCAACCCAGCCGTTGCCGAGGATCTGGCCGTGCTGCCGCGCCAAGCTGATGAAATAGCGCGCCAGCCTCCCGACCACGTCGAGCGTGGCCAGTGACTCCATCTGAGCGTTCGCCCGCCGCAGCCGCAACGAGAGCTCACGCAGCAGCTTGCGCGCGATGGTCGGGTGCTGCTCCAGGAGCCTCTCAAAGTCGTCGCGCTTGATCCTGTAGGCGAGGGTCGGCAGCTGTGCCACCACGCTCGCGGAGCGGGTGGCATCGTCGAGCAGAGCCATCTCCCCGAAGAACTGCCCGGGGCCCAGCGTCGCCAGGATAAGCTCCTTGCCGCCCGCCGAGGAGACGCAGACCTTCACCCTTCCGTTTGCGATCACGTAAAGGCCGTCGGCAGCCTCGTGCGCCGCGAAAATGACTTCGTCCCGAGCGAACTCGCGCTGCTCCGCCGCGCGCGCCAGCGCCTCGAGCTCAGTGAGCTCGAGTTCACCGAACAGCGAGGCCTTTCCGAGAAGATCGGTCAACGCTGCGTACATGGGTCACCTCCCGCACCAGCCACTTGAAGTACGAGCTCTGCTGCAGAACTGCCTTCCACAACCTCCGGAAGCTGGCGGCAGTCGCGCTCTCCGGAAGGACACCAGACCGGAGCAGGCTCTCCGAGGACCTTTGCAAGACGTTCGAGCGTCGCGGCGAATTCGCGCGGCGAGACGATTCGGCCCGGTCCAAAGCGACGCTCGATCGCGTCCCCCAGGATCACCCCGGCACGCGCCACCGTCACGACATCGCGCCCCTCGGGAAGCTGCACGACGTCATCGAAGACCGGCACCACCGCGCTGGCCATCTTGGCGAGCGAGGGCACCTCCCACGCGATGATCGCGGCAAGACCCTTGCGTCTGAGCGGACTCTCGGAGAGAGCTTTCGTGAGGTACGGCGGAGCATCGGCGAGGCGCCACGCTCTGCGGGCCTCCCCTACCAGCTCGCACCGGTGGGGGTAGTCGGCCGGCAGCCGCCCGAAGAACTCGAGGGCCAGGTCCCACTGGCCGAGCGCCTCGGCAACCCTCCCCTTGAGCTCGAGACCTTCGCCCGAGTCAAGGAGAGCCGGCACCAACTCGGCGGCGCGCCGCGTGTCACCCAGCGCGAGAAACGCTCGTACCGAGAGAAACCGTGCGTCGGCGTTGTCCGGCGCGACCTGGCTCAACTCGCGAGCACGTGCCAGCGCCCCTTGAGGGTCTCCGTTCTTCAACAACTCCCGTCCCTCGCCAAGCAGCTTGCCCGCAAGGCTGAACTCCAGGTCGGCGGCCAAACGGTTCCAACCGGCATCGGGTTGGAGACCGGCCACCGTCCGGGCCGCGACGAGTGCACCTCGCAGGTCGCCCTCGTCCCGGGCGGCCAACGCGCGAAGCGCCCACGCAGAACCGTAGCCTGGATTCGCCTTTGTCAGTTCGAGAGTCCTACTGGCCACCGCCT
>Ga0182010_10000267_pt1 | contig 30139 bp, 26 predicted proteins | sample 611E1MmetaG_FD_120488 | JGI IMG/M metagenome (GOLD analysis project Ga0182010, IMG submission 120488) | Permafrost microbial communities from Stordalen Mire, Sweden - 611E1M metaG | ecosystem: Environmental > Terrestrial > Soil > Wetlands > Permafrost | place: Sweden: Stordalen | collected... | reverse complement strand
GCGCTTCTTCTGTCCAATCTTTAAGTTCCTTTTTTCGGGCTTCTAACGTAGACACCTCAACTCGTGCTGCTTGGTTAGCCTTGGCGAACTCCTGCTCGTTTAAAATCTTGCGTTTCAAGAGGTCGTCAAGCCTTGTCATAAACTGGGCTTCTGAATTCGCCAGTCGCTTTTCCACATCGCGCAGTTCTGCCTCGCGGCGCTCCAGTTCTTTCTGGTCTATTGCCGCTAGATGTTCCTTAACCAATTGCGGGTCTGAAAACTGCCCGAGGTACTCTATTACCGCCTTCTCCAGTTTGGGAGCGGAATGACCATTATAAACAGAACACAGCTCCCGCGAACGCATAGCGTGGGAACAATAGTAGTTATGGTAATGTTTTCCTTTGTGCGCATATCCTGCCTTCCCTACCATGGGACCCTCGCAGTGACCGCAGCGAGCGATACCACCCAACAAATACACGCTCGAATGAGCTCTGCCTCTAGGCGATTCCCTCCTGATATTCAGCCGCTCCTGAAGTGTTACCCACTCCTCGTGAGAGAGGATTGCGGGGAAGAAGTTGGCCACTTCCACCAGTTCGGTGCGCGGATTCCCTTTCCGTGGCTTTCTGCCATAAACTAGTTTACCGGAGATAGCCGGATTAGTGAGAATGTTTTGCACAGTGAAAGCGGCAAATGGTCGACCGCCACGAGCGCGGTAACCCATTAACGTTATCTTATCCCCTATAGCCTTATAGCCCAGATTCTCTTCCACTGCTAGGCGGCACATCTCCCGCACTGCAGGTTCTTCATCGGGATTCAGTTCCCAGCGCACACTAACCTTATCCTCCTTTATCGCTCGTATCGGCCTTAGTCCGTACGGAGGTCTGGCAGCGTGAACACCTTTGGATACGGCTCTGCCCATATTAGCTCTCACCCTTAATGAAGTACGATGACTCTCAGCGCCAGCCATGCCAGCTTTGAGGAGTAGAACCAGTTCCTCTCCGATATCTTCGTCGGTGGCTACAACCTTGACGCCGGCTTCCTCCAGTTCCCAATATCGGCGTAGGATTTCGCGGGGGTTCCGGCCAAACCTGTCCAGAAATTGCACAACTATGACGTTGGCACCCCCTCCATGGACGTACTCCACCAGGTGACGGTACTCCTTCCGATCATCACGGCGCCCGGTGACTACATCGGTGAAGGCGGTAACCGGTACGAGACCCTGTCGCTGGCAGTATTGCTGAAAGTGGACTTCCTGGGTTTCCAGTGAACTATGCCTTTCTCCCGTCTGCCCAACGGAGGATACTCGTAGATACCCTACAGCTTTGCCGGAACCTGAATCTGTAGCCATAGCCATCACTCCTTTTAGTAATGATGGCAAAAGCATACCATAATTGTGCTATAATGTCAATGTCATCACGCTGAGGTCGGAGGTTCAAGTCCTCTCGCCCCGACCATTTCGCAGAGCTCAACCAGCCTCATCCAGCCTTTTCACGAAGTTCAAGCTGCAAACTCACACAGTCAATTATACTAATGTTTCAGGCTAGCTTTCAACGGAAGTGTCTGCAGCGTTCAATAACATTTCAACGGATTTCAGTCAATGCTTATTTCGTAAACCTGATAAATCTAAAACCTGCATCAAAACAATCGAGTTTTCTGAGGAAACCATATTTTTTATCCCATTCTCCTGAATTCAAATCCTTCTGCAGCTTTGATAAGCCTTTTTGAACACATTCGGGCGAGGCTAAAGCAAAACCGGATGTATTCTCTCTCATCTTTTCGTCAAGATATATTTCAGGCCTGTTCCATCCGGAACTCATGTTCATGTCTACCAGATCATCAGGCAAAGGAAATTTTTTTACTATCGCGGACCAGCGATTTTTTGTAGCAATCAATTTAATAGTTTCATTAATAGGCGGAAAAGTTTTTGCCACATCCCGAGCGATTTCAGGAAAATAATCATTAAACCAGAATTTCTCACTCTCCCTTGGATCCATTGTAAAAATTACAATGGGTCCTTCCGGACAGATTCTAGCTAATTCCTGTATTGCTTTATTAGTATTCGAAAAATGGTGAAATGCCAGAATAATAATTACACCGTTTATCGAATTATCGGGTAATGGTATTAATTCTGCCGCGCCGGATAACCACGTTACATCCTTATTCGGAACGGCTTGTTTTCTCATTATGTCTGACGGCTCGACCGCAATGATTTTATAACCGGAATTCGCAAGCGCATTGCTGTAGTTTCCCGTTCCCGCACCGATATCTGCGACCGTTAAGCCTGTTGGTAAATTTAGCAGGTCTTTAATTGCTGAGATAATTCTTACATCGGCATTGCGATGGTTATTGTAGCTTACGCCAATTGAGTCATAAAGAGTCTGATGCATATTGTTCTCCCAACAAATATTACTCAAACTCAGGCAGCAGGGCATATAGTAATAACGGGGCACACCGGCATGTAATGCATTTTGGTGCGCAATATTTTACGGGCTGTCTCACTCTCTTCCATCCGGACTATACCGTCGGCTCTGGCTTACAACCAGATCTGCGAACTCTCTTTAGAAGAGAGATGCTTGCGGGCTCTCCACTGGGGATTACCGCCGATAGGGGATTTCACCCTGCCCTGAGAATAAGTTAACCTATTCTATGACTATTTTAGAGGGATTGTCAAAGATGAAAGGTGTCAAACCGATGATGTTATATGATTGTCTTTAATTTTACTATTTCCTTAATTTCCAGTATCATGTGCATATGATGGAATTTATCCCCGGGTTGAAACTTAGCAGATTGTTTTATCAGGAAGCAGTCCGGCCCATTCTGGAGAAGCATTTCCCCGGACTGGTTTATTCTGCAGCCTTGATCGGGCACGGCTCGGAAGTTCTTGGATATGATACTCCACGTTCAATGGATCATCACTGGGGGCCACAATTGCAATTATTTCTCACAGAAAATGATTATCCAAAATACAGGCTTGATATCAAGAATGCCCTGGGTAATGAATTACCTCACAAATTCATGGGTTATTCTACCAGTTTCGGTGACCCTCAAAATACAGGCGTACAACTTTTAGTGGAACAGGAAGACGGGCCGGTAAATCACCGCGTGGTTATCGTTACTCCAAAGACCTTCTTCAGGCATTTTCTTAATTTTGATCCTTATAGTGAAATCAGCGTCACGGATTGGCTTACTTTTCCTCAGCAGGAATTGCTTTCTATAACACAGGGAAAGGTCTTCTGGGATGGTTTAGGAGAATTAAATACCCTGCGTAAAAAATTCAGTTATTATCCGCAAGATGTTTGGTTATTCCTGATTGCCTGTCAATGGAAAAAGATATCTCAACAGGAAGCCTTTATCGGACGCTGCGGAGAATTGGGCGACGAGCTTGGTTCAAGGACTATCGCCGCTGATCTGGTTAAAGAGCTGATGCAGCTGTGCTTTTTGTTCGAAAAAACCTATTTCCCTTACAGTAAATGGTTTGGCACAGCTTTTTCCCGCCTAAAATGCGCGGGTAAATTGGCACCCGTTTTTACCACGATATTGAACTCTTCAAACAATAAGGAACGAGAGTCCCACCTGGCACAAACTTACGTAATTGTTGGTAAACTGCATAATTCGCTGGGCATCACGAAACCTGTTGAATCCAAAATAACCAGTTATTTTGGACGACCCTATAAGGTTATCCACGCCGAGCGTTTTTCCGATGCCGCGATCGACGCGATTCAAGACAAAAAACTCAAGTCCATCAAACCGCTGATCGGCTCCATCGACCAATTCATTGATAATACCGATTTCCTCAGCAGCCCGAAGCTATTCAGAGAGACAAAGCAATTGTTTAATATAAAAGGATAATGCAAAACATATGGCAAGAAATATCGAAATAAAAGCGCGAATTGAGGACATCGAACTACTAAAGGCTAAAGTTGCGGACATGGCGGACAAAGGACCAATCGAGATATTCCAGGACGATACTTTCTTTTCCTGCCCGAACGGCCGGATGAAGCTGCGCACTTTTTCAGATACGGAAGCAGAACTCATTTTCTACCGACGGCCAAACCAGTCGGGACCGAAAGAGTCGGTTTATTCTATTGCCCCGATAGCTTCACCGGACAAAACCAGGGAAGTATTATCGCAGGGATACGGTCAAACCGGGCGGGTGCGCAAACACAGAACATTGTTCATTATCGGCAGAACCCGTGTGCACCTTGATCAAGTCGAGGGATTGGGCGATTTTATCGAACTTGAGGTAGTGCTGGCTGACAAAGAACCAACCGAGGCTGGAGTTGTTGTAGCGAACAAACTGCTCGACAAACTCGGAATTTCTTCTGACCGGTTGATTGAAGGGGCTTATGTCGAATTATTAAACAAAGGGGTTGATTAGCCCGTACAAATAATACAGCCGCCCGTATCAGGACAAACGCCGTTCGTCCCTACAAAACAATTTTGGTAATGGCTATTTTACTATTGTCGTCATTTTGTGTATCATGTGCATATGATGGAATTTATCCGGTCCGGAGGCAGATCATGCCTGAAACAATTACCAATTGGATAAAAGAAGGCTCGCCCTGGTTGAAATATGCCGTGGAAACGCAATTACTGGATAAGAAATCAGACGCCGCGCCGGTGGTGAAAGATACATCCATCAGCGCGGTTATCGCACGCCTCAAAGATGAGAAAGTCGGGATTCCGGCGCTAAAAACCGGGAAGGTCGCTTACACGAGCACCGGCAACGCCTTCTGGGACCTGTATTTTCTGGCTGACATCGGATTGAGCGCCAAAGATATCGGCATTGAGAAAGAAATAAAAGAGTTTTTCAAGCTGCAACTGGCGGACGGTTCATTTATCCTGCAGGACGGCACCAAGGCGAGTTTTTACTGCATCCCGACAATCATTTTGTCGTCTCTGGCAAAGATGGGTTACAAAGACGATCCGCATATTAAAAAATATATTCAGAATATCATTGATTTACAGCGTCTGGACGGCGGGTGGCACTGCGCGCTAAACAGGGCTAAAGGTAAAAAGTTACAGGATTCGGAGTCCTGCCCAATGGATAATGTCAACGTGCTGATGCTACTGGCGCAGAATGATGAATACCGGACAGACTCCCGTTTCAACGGCGCCATCGATCTGCTGCTTTCCCACTGGCAGAGAAGGGCAGAGCCGTGGCGGCCTTATGGTTTCGGCATCGGCGGCGATTTCGCCAAACTCAAATACCCGGCGGTGAAATACGGCATGCTCAGATTTCTGGATGTGCTTTCAATGTATCCCCACGCGCTGAAAAGCCCGGAATTCCAAGATATGGTGAAATTCGTGCAGCAAAAAGCGAAAAAAGGCAAATACATCGCCGAATCAGTGTCGCGGGCTTACGCCGAGTTTGATTTCGGGCAAACGAAAGAGCCCAGCCGCTGGATCACTTTTCTGGTGAATCGCATTGAAAAAAGGGCAAACGCCGGTCAGGAGGGAAATTTACGATGAAAATATTCCAGGTGGACGCTTTTACGAATCAGGTTTTTAAGGGGAATCCGGCCGGTGTGTGCATTCTTCCCCCGGATAAAATGACCGATAATGCATTAATGCAAAACATCGCAATGGAAATGAACCTGTCGGAGACGGCCTTTCTGTGCAAACAGGGAGCCGAATACCAGTTGCGCTGGTTCACCCCGGAAACCGAAGTGCAATTCTGCGGTCACGCTACACTGTCTTCGGCGCATATTCTGTGGGAGACCGGCGTGGAGGATAAACAGGACACGATTCAATTTAATACCCAGACCGGCAAACTCTTCGCCCGCTACAAACAGGGTAAGGTGGAGCTGGATTTTCCCGCTTTCGACACGCAAAAAGCGCCTGTGCAAAAAAATGTCAATATGGCGCTGGGGATCGTCCCTATTTTTACCGGCACCACCCGGACGATATATCTGATCGAGGTCGAGGATTTAGAAACGCTGAAATCAATCAATCCCAATTTTTCGAAACTGAAAGAGCTGCGGCGGGGATTTTGTGTTACATGCAGGTCAGATAAGCCGGAATATGATTTCTATTCCCGCTATTTCGCGCCGGCCGTCGGTGTCAATGAAGACCCGGTGACCGGCTCTGCGCATGCTTCACTGGCGCCCTACTGGAGTAAAAAACTGGGGAAAAACATCATGCGAGCTTTTCAGGCTTCCAAACGCGGCGGTTTTCTGGAATGCGAGATGGCAAAAAACGACCGGGTCTTGATCAGGGGAGATGCCAAAACGGTGTTTGAAATAGAAATGCGAGACGGAAAATAATCAAACAAATCCGAAATACGAAGCACGAAATACTAAATAATATCAAAATCTAAAATCATAATAGGAGTGGATTCCTGCCTGCTCAGGAATGACAATTGAAGAATTATGCCAAAAACAACAAATCCAACCTGGTATGAGCGCGTGCCGAAGGTGGAACTGCATCTGCACCTGGAGGGGGCGATCCCGCTGGAGGCTTTATGGGAGCTGGTCCAAAAATACGGCACCGACCCTTCCGTGACCGATATTGAAGTATTAAAGCGGAAATTTCAATACAAGGATTTCCCCCATTTTCTCGCAACATGGGTCTGGAAAAACCAGTTCCTGCGGGAGTACGACGATTTTACTTTTATTGCCGAAGCGGTGGCAAAAAGTCTGGTGCGTCAGAATATTCGATATGCAGAGGTGTTTTACACTCCCTCGGATTTCTTTGAACACGGGCTGGAAACCCAAAAGCTGACCGAAGCTATCCGCAGCGGACTTGCGCGTGTGAAGCAGACTGAAGTCAAACTGATCATGGACTTTTGCCGCGACCGCGGTCCGGAAAACGCCGTCAACAATCTCTCCACGGTCAACGAAGTGAAGCAGCTGATGGTGATCGGCGTGGGGCTTGGCGGTTCGGAACAGGCCTTTCCCCCGGAACCGTTCGCAGAAGTTTACGAGCAAGCGCGCAAACTGGGTTTTCACACCACTGCCCATGCCGGCGAAGCAGCCGGACCGACCAGTATTTGGGGCGCGATCCGCAGTTTAAAAGTGGAAAGAATCGGGCACGGCACGCGGGCAATCGAAGATGAGCAGCTGATGAAATATCTAGCCGAAAAAAAAATCCCGCTGGAATGCTGTCCTTTGTCCAACGTCCGTACCGGAGTGGTGAAATCCATTGACGCTCATCCGGTGAAGAAATTTTATGACGCGGGCCTGCTGGTGACCGTCAATACCGACGACCCGGCGATGTTCGGCAACTCGCTGGCGGAAGAATATCAACTGCTGGAAGAGCGGCTGGGTTTTTCCCGGGATGAAGTCCGCACACTGATCCTCAACGGGATCGAGGCATCCTGGCTGGCAGAAAAGCGTAAGCAAGTAATGACAGATAGTTTTTGTAAAGATAAAGACTGGCTGGAATGAAAACTGTGAATAATAAAAATCATGATAGATTTCTGGCGGAACAAATCGAATATTACCGCGCCCGTTCCAACGAGTACGACGAATGGTTTTTCCGTCAGGGACGCTACGACCACGGGCTGGAACTGAACAAGAGCTGGTTCGGTGAAATCGAGACCCTGCGCAGAGCAGTGAACAGCTTCAAACCGTCCGGTGAGATTCTAGAACTGGCTTGCGGCACGGGGATATGGACGCAATTTTTAGTGCAATATGCCGATGAGATCACCGCTGTGGATGCCAGTCCCGAAGTCATCAACGTGAACAGAGCCCGCACTAAATCCCCGAAAGTACAATATATTGAAGCTGACCTTTTTAACTGGCAGCCGGATAAAAAATACGATGTTGTTTTCTTCGCTTTCTGGCTTTCGCACGTGCCGCCGGAACGATTTGCCAGCTTCTGGAGCAGCGTCGAAAAAGCGCTAAAACCGCAAGGACGGGTATTCTTCATCGACTCACGCTTTGAACAGACCTCCACGGCCAGGAACCATATCCTGGAAAATCCCAGGGATACCGTCATTAAACGTCGCCTGAACGACGGACGGGAATTCAATATCGTCAAGGTTTTTTATGAGAACAAAGAGCTTGAGGACAAATTGCGGGACGCTGGCTGGAAAATAAAGGTTGAGAATACGCCGCAATATTTCCTTTACGGTTACGGCGGCGGAATAAAAACGGTATAAAATTGTCACATCTTTTTATCCAGTGTTATTACTTCTACACGTCTTAGTCCATACAATATAGTTGTCTGACATCCCTCTGAATCCCGCCCACAGGAGAATTGTATGGATAGAATATTCAGGCTGACAAAATCAATTTCATTCCATTTAAGCTGGCTTTTTATGTCCCCCGTGAAGCGATATGCTTATTTATGGGAAAAAACAAGGAAATTAAATGATTTTGGTTATACCATGCGCAGTCCGGTGGTAATTCCTAATAAATAGCAGAAGATAAAAAGAGGTAAAAATGGGTATTTTGTTAGTAATCGCAATTATTATTCTCGTGTTATGGCTGCTGGGATTTATCTTCTTTAAAAGCATCGGCGCGCTGATTCATATTGCGTTGGTAATTGGGGTTATTTTACTGATCATCTGGCTACTGCGAGCGGTATTCAAGCTTTTCTAAGAGCCAGGGCGTGTTCGCAAAGTTTCTATTGCTAAATCAATTCTCGCTCTTTGTGAGAAAATTCATAACATCGCGGTTAAAATGTGGTTTTAGCATTGCCGTGTGTCCGGTGTTTTTGTAGAGAATCAATTGAGCATCCGGAATGCGCTCGGCCGTCTCCCGCACCGGATAGAAACAGTCTTTGTCCCCGCCGATGACCAGAGTAGGCTCCTTGATCTCCACCAGCCGGTTTTTAAAGTCGAACTTATCTTCCGCTTCCAGTTCCGCCACGCCGTCAGCAGGGTCTTGCGGGTTCTCAAAAACGACTTTTCCCAAAAGCCAAAAAACAACGGTAGCAACAGGTTTTACCGGTCCCGCCGTTATACTTGCCTGGACCGCCGCCGCCGCCCGCCATTTCCCCTGCAGGGTTAAATCGATCAACTTCCGCTGCAGTTTGGCTCCCCCCTCAATTAAATGGTAACCGGTCATCGCCAGCACCAGCCGGTGCACCAGTTCCGGATGATCCGCTGCGAATTGCTGGGCGATCGGTCCTCCTGTGGAAATCCCCATTAAGTCGACAGGCGCCTCGATCTCATTTCTAACCATGGCGGCGTAGTCTTCAGACATGTTTTGTATTGAATAACCCACAGGCAGACCCGGCTTGCGACCCACATAGTAAGTAGTGAATTTTTTAGCAAAATGTCTATAGCGTCTGCTTGTTCCCCAAACCGCCAGGCCCGAAAGCGCCTGGTGTTTAAAACTCAGTGCGCCGAAAATCACCAGACTGCGCGGTCCGCCGCCAATCCGAAAATAGGGTAAGCCGTTTTTGGAATAGCCTGTGATGGCTTTCATGCGCTTTATCCCATCCCCCATTCATCAGGGACTCGATAAATTATCCTGCAATTTTTATTTTAACACTTATTACAACTTTCTCTTTTTTTGCTTCACTTATGCCGAAGATATATAATTAGAAGAAGTCCAGAACTTAGACTATGGAAGGTTTCGATGCAGTCAGACCAGTTGAAAACAATCATCGATATGCTACCGTTCCTGATCCCGCTTTTTCTGATCCAGGTCGTGCTGATCGTGATTGCGCTGCTGGACCTGTTCAAGCGGGAAAACATGAAGAGCAACACCCGGCTGATCTGGGTTTTTGTCATCATATTAATCAATATTCTCGGCCCGATCATCTACCTGGTTGCCGGCCGGAAGGATAAGCCTATTGACAGCGATTGACGTCCGCGGCTTGTCCAAGTATTACGGGCCGGTTAAAGCCCTGGACAACCTGAATCTGGAAGTGCCGGAGAATGCTGTTTTTGGTTTTCTCGGTCCCAACGGCGCCGGTAAAACCACGACCATTAAACTGCTGACCGGATTCGCCCGCCCTACTGCCGGGGAAGCCCGGGTGGCGGGGGAAAAAGTCGGTGACGGCAACCTGGGTCTGCAGGTAAAGATCGGGCTTTTGCCGGATGTGCCGGCTTTTTATGATTGGATGACCGGCCGCGAATTTATGCAATTTGTGGGGGAACTGCACCACCTGACACCAGACGATATTAAAAAACGCACGGAAGAACTGCTGGAGCTGGTGGAATTAAAGAAAGCGGGCAACCGGCGCGTCGGGGGCTACTCACGCGGTATGCGCCAGAGACTGGGCATCGCGCAGGCCCTGATCAACCGCCCCAAAGTGCTATTTCTGGACGAGCCGACCTCTGCCCTCGACCCTATCGGCCGCCGCGAGGTGCTGAAACTGATTCTCCGCCTGAAAGAAAATACCACAATTTTCATGTCCAGCCATATCCTTTCCGATGTCGAACGGGTATGCAGTATGGTCGGCATAATCAATAAAGGCAAACTGATCACCGTTTCTTCAGTGGAAGCATTGCAAAAAAAATACGCGCGTTCGGTTTTTGAAATGGAGTTTATGGAAGATGCCGGGCAATTTGTGGAATCGCTCAAGAAAATCCCCTGGCTAGCCGAACCGGCAATCGTGGTTGATAACGGCACGCCCCAGGTTAAGGTACGGGCACTGGATATCGACCGCGCCCGTAAGGAACTACCGCGCGTGATCGGGGAGAGCGGTTTGACATTGACGCGCTACGAACTGAGTTTGCCCAGTATCGAAGATATTTTTGTCGAAATTCTTACAAACGGGGAAAAGAAATGAAGGGTTTTATCCCTTTGCTCAGGAAAGAAATCCAGGAGCAACTCAAGCTCTACCGGTTGGTCATTGTCGGCGGTATCTTTGTGTTTTTCGGTATCAGCGACCCGATCATGCTTAAATACCTCCCCGAAATATTAAAAATGGCCGGGAGCGGGCAAATGGTAATCCAGCTGCCTACCACGACGGCAGCCCAATCACTGGCGGAGTACGCCGGTAACATCGGTCAAATCGGTGCGCTGATAGCAGTGCTGGTGGCGATGGGCTGCATTGCCAATGAACTCAAATCCGGCACCGCGGTGATGACACTGAGCAAACCGGTCAGCCGCAGCGCTTTTGTGACCGCCAAATTGCTGGCGATGAGCATGACTTTCCTGGTTTCCATGATCCTGGGCTCTCTATTCTGCTTTGGCTACACGGTCTGGCTGATTCATGGTTCGGTGGTGATGCCTTTTATCGGCTTGAACCTGCTGCTGGGATTGTTCCTGGTATTTTGTCTGGCTGTCACGCTGTTCTTTTCCAGCATGTACAAAAGCGGACTGGCCGCCGGGGGATTGGCGATCGGTGTGGTGATTGTCCAGGCGATCATCAGTTCGATCCCGATTATCGGTAATTTCATGCCGGGCAAACTGCTCAGCTGGGGCACGGATCTGCTGACCGGCACAGGCACAGGCTACTGGTGGGCACTAGGAATCACGGTAGTTGCGATCGGGCTGTGCCTCTACTTCGCACAGCGTTTCCTTAAGAATAGAGACTTGTGAAAAAATAATCAAGTTTCAATAGTCAACAATCAAGAAAAATCTACTCTCCTGACGAGGCTGTCCGAATTTACCTGGATTGTCGGGTCAAGCCCGACAATGACAAATAACAATATTAGATTCCAGCAAAGCTGGAATCTAATATTCAAGCCTTGTCATTCCCGACCTGATCGGGAATCCAATGTTAATGCTAAAAGCGGTTATTTCAGAACCAGACCACTCATAAAGTAAGTGCTCACAAATAGACAGCATGAAAATAGATAAATCCAGACCTCTCCCGCTGACAAGCCTGGGACCTCCGGCCTTTCGCGAAAGGGAGAGAGCTGACGCATAACATCGAAATAGGTGAAAAACGACACTAAATCAGCAGTCTTAGAACGCCCTAACACAGCGGAAATATACACAGGTTTTCTTATTTTTTAGCCGGTGCTGTTTCTTTCTCTTCGAAGCAGTATTTCCAGATCAATGCTGCAATGACCGCGCCGATGATCGGAGCCACAATAAAGAGCCAGAGTTGGGAAATCGCGTCGCCGCCGGACAATCACTGCCGGACCCAGGCTTCTGGCGGGATTGACCGATGTGCCGTCGATCGGGATGCCTACCAGGTGGATCAATACCAGAGTAAAACCGATGGCGATACCGGCAAATCCCTTGGGAGCGTCCTTGTGTGTCGCCCCGAAGATGACGAACAGGAACAGTCCTGTCAACACCACTTCCGCGACAAAGCAGGAGAGCAGGTTATAGCCGCCGGGAGAATGAGCGCCGTAGCCATTCTGCCCCAGGCCGTTGGCAGCCAATGTATAGCCGGGTAGTCCCCTGGCAATCAACCACAGTATACCCGCGCCCAGGATCCCGCCGATTAACTGAAAAAGGATATAGGAAATGGCGTCTTTGCCGTTGATCTTTTTGGCCACCCACATCGCGACGGTGATCGCCGGATTGACGTGGCAGCCGGAGATCGGGCCGATGGCATAAACCAGCGCCAGTACGGTTAACCCGAAGGCAAAGGCGATGCCGGTATAGCTGATATGGCTGCCGGCAATAACAGCGCTGCCGCAGCCGACGAGAACCAGCGCGGCGGTGCCAATCAGTTCCGCGAAGTATTTTTTCATTCTTCACTCCTTCTTACTAATTCTGGAATTGGAAAATAATAACTTTCCTACTTTACTACGGTATTTTACTTATGTCAAGAGAAAAAAGTAGCGTGGGCTTCGCTTCGCTCCACATATTAAATCCCGGCCTTCGCCGGGATGGATCATAGATGTTCGACCTGCGGGATTTTTACCGGGCTAATTCCCTATTTTTCCGCGTGTTGCTTGGCTTCGTCCCACAGTGCATTCTGCTCGTCGAAGGAGAGGTCACCGATCTTGACTCCGCGTTTTTTACAAGCGGCTTCCATGTAATTGAACCGCTTGTAGAACTTCTGGTTGGCCTCGCGCAGAGCCGTTTCCAACTCAATGCCCTGGCGGCGGGCGATATTAGCCATCGTGAATAAAATATCCCCGATTTCTTCGGTTTTCTCTTTCCTGGTAGATGCGCGCTGAAATTCCCCGATCTCCTCAACCAGCTTGTCAACAACACCCTGGTCGTCAGGCCAGTCGAAGCCGACCTGCGCCACCCGGTGCTGGATTTCCTGGCTGTAATTCAAGGCCGGTAAGCTTTTCGGCACACTAGCCAGCAGAGAGTCGTTTTTCCCTTTTTTAGTTTTTTCGGCCTGTTTAAGATCCTGCCAGTTGCGCAGGACTTCCTCAGCGTTTTTTACCTGGGCCGTACTGAAAACATGGGGATGGCGGTAGATCAGCTTTTCGTTGATGTCTTTTATAACATCTTCGATTCTGAATTCGCCGGCTTCTTCAGCAATCTGCGCCTGCAGCACAATATGCAAGAGGAGGTCGCCCAATTCTTCCTGCAATTTACGGGCATTACCTTCATCCAGACTTTCCAGTACTTCGTAACACTCCTGCAAAAAGGACTCCCGCAGCGAGGCATGGGTTTGTTTGCGGTCCCACGGGCAGCCGTCAGGGGCGCGCAGTTTGGCAATGATCTCACGCAAGGCAACGAATTTGTTTAAATCTTCCGGTGATGTCAAGTTAATATTCCTCTTTCCCCTCTCTCTATCTCTCTCCCACGCTGGGGCGAGAGGACTAACCTATAGAAGGTAGTTTCCTCTCGCTTTCCACCGGGAGAGAAGTGTGGCACTTATTTTATGTTAGTATTACACCCTTGGAGTCAAGTTCCAGATAATTATTGCGACCCCAGCACCGCGCCGATGATCTTCTGCCGGCCGCGCACGAACTCTTCGGCGGTAATCGCTTTTTTCCCTTCTATCTGCACTTTGATCACGCCGAGTACACCGTCCCCGCACCTCACTCCAAAGCCTGCGCCACCCTGTTTGACAGCTACGACAAACCCCGGTGTGTCCGCCGCAAACCCAACCAACGGCACCGCTTCCAGGATCTTTAACTGTTTCCCCTGCCAGTGAGTATAGCATCCGGGCCAGGGTTGATAAGCACGCACACGCCGCCAGATATCCACCGCCGGTAATTTCCAATCGATTTCACCGGCTTCTTTTGTGATCATTTTCGTATAGGAGGCCAGAGAATTATTTTGCTGTTGCGGCTGGATTTCTTTTTTAAACCATTTCGGTAACATATCCAGCAATAATTGCGCGCCGACATGCGACAATTTTTCCAGCAATAAACCGCCGGTGTCTTCCGGCAAAATGGGGACTTTTACAATACTCAGCACAGGACCGGTATCCACCCCTTTATCCAATAACATGATACTGACGCCAGTGAATTCGTCGCCGTTGAGGATGGCGGCCGGCACCGGCGCCACGCCGCGGTATTTGGGTAATAGCGAGGGGTGAATATTAATACAGCCGAACGGCGGGACGGACAGCACCAACGGCGGTAAAATCTGCCCGAAAGCCGCCACCACAATTGCGTCCGGTTTCAGGTCGACCAGCTGTATTTTTGTCTCGGGGGATTTAAGATTCTCCGGTTGCAATACTTGCAGACCGAGTCTCAGAGCCGCCTTTTTCACAGGAGGCTCTTCCAGCACGCGGCCGCGGCCGGCGGCACGATCCGGTTGCGTATATACAGCAGCGATTTCGTAACCGCCGCTGACAAGTTTTTCCAGCGCAGGCACGGCAAATTCCGGTGTGCCCATAAAGACAATCCGCATGACTTTTCCTCCGACTACGCCATTTTAGCACCAAAACTACACGGTGACAAAATAACCGCGGTAAAATTAAAAAATCCTTTAGAATATCTTAAGGTGGTATATTTTGTTCCAGCAGGGTTTTTTCCGGCTGTCTTAAAATAGTAATCGAAAAAATGGTACGTTCTTACCGTGTCAGACCGGTGTTATTATATGAAAGCATTGACTTTTTTTTATTGCATGATAATCCAGTCTATAAGTGAGAAATATCGAGAAAGAGAAAGCTTGATAGACCTTCTAAACGAGAATGATACACCATCCAATCCTCGACAACTCCCGGCAGTCTTTACCAAAACCCTTGCTATCCATTAGTCAGCCATAATATCCTAGTTATCGTCTAATGTCACTACTTGGGTTCCAAGAATATTTGTTCACCAATCCGCACAGTATCAATAGTTATCGTTGTGTCCGTTGTCGGGGCGGCTTGGTTTAGGAATTATTATAATGATAACGCGTCCGGCTCCTGAAATCTGGGAAGCCGCTTTGGGTCAATTGCAGCTTGAAGTCAGTAAAGCTAACTTCCGTACCTGGCTGAGTAAAACCACCGGGATGGAATACCAGGACAAGCATTTCGTCGTCGGCGTGCCGAACACTTTTATCGCCGAGTACCTGGAGAAAAACCAGCGGTCGCTGATTGAAAAAGCACTGACGGTTGTTCTAAAAGACGATGTTAAAGTCGAGTTCCGCGTGGCCGCCAGCCTGGAAAAACCCAGCGCGGCGCACATTAATCTACCGCTGTTCAATCCCCGCTATACCTTCGATACCTTTGTCGTAGGCAATTCCAATAACCTGGCCTATGCCGCCGCTGCCAAAGTGGTGGAGAACCCGGGCCTGGCTTTTAATCCCCTCTTCCTCTACAGCGCGGCCGGATTAGGTAAGACCCACCTGCTGCATGCCATCGGCAATAGAGCAGCGCTCAATCACCTGATCGTCCTCTATGTCAGCGCCGAGCAGTATACCAACGAGCTGGTTACTGCCATCCGTGAAAAATCAACCGATGAATTCCGCAAGAAATTCCGCAATGTCGATATGTTACTGGTCGACGATGTACAGTTCTTCGCCGGCAAAGAGCAGATAGAGGAAAATTTCTTTTATACATTTAATGAATTACACAGCAGCAACCGGCAGATCGTGGTCGCCAGCGACCGGGCGCCAAAATCCATCCCGCTGATGAAAGAACGTTTGCGCTCCCGCTTCGAGTGGGGACTGGTCGCCGACCTGCAACCGCCGGACTTTCAAACACGGCTGGGTATCCTGCAGCACAAAGCGCAGCGTGATGATATTACAATCAATCCGGACGTACTGGAATACATTGCACTGCAAGTAAAAGAAAACATCCGGGCGCTGGAAGGATCATTGAACAGGGTAGTTGCCTATTCCAAACTATTGAATACTGCCGTCACACCGGAGATCGCCTCCCGCGCCCTATGCGATATCGCCAGCAAAGAGCCGCAATTAGCGCCGATCACGCCGCATCTTATTACTGAAACGGTCGCCGGAACTTTCCAGTTAACCCTCACCGACCTGCGCGGCCGAAGACGAGACGAAGCGGTTGTGCTGGCCCGGCAGATGTGCATGTATTTGATGCGGCAGGAAACCGAATGCTCGTTATCTGAAATCGGCCGTGAATTAGGCGACCGCAGTCCGGCTACAATCAGCTACGCATATGAAAAGATGTCTAACGCTATCAACAACGACCCGCACCTGAAACGCCAGGTCTTCAATATCCAGCAGAAGCTCTATTCCGCCCGCAACCAGACCATTTAACAGTTTTACAAAGTCTTCACCTGCCAACTCTATTTTTTTAATAACTCCTGTTTCCTTTTGATAACTTATTCCCCCGTTGATACTGGAAAAATGGCCACATTTATTTTTCCTGCCATGTTTAACGCCTGTTACGCTGCATAAAATTATATTATTATCATTGGTCTCTTCATCCTTAAATAGAAATAATTAGTGATTTAGTGCACGATAACATTCTTCAAAGAGTAAGTTTGATTCTGATAAACGCCAAATAAAGAGCGAAGCAGGATGAAGATAAATGCACTAATTTTTGATAAGTTGAGATTTGCGGGAATGCATATTAAGTAATATCATTTTGAAATAGAACTAATCCTGAGGAGGGCGGCATTATGAAGATTAAAACCGAGAGACGCGCGCATCCGCGCAGGTGGCTGGTTGCTCTGATTGCCAGCGCGGTCATGGGGATTGCACTGATACTGATAACCAGAGAAATTTTCATACGGAATCTTATACCTTCTATAGTGAACCAGCAGAAATATATATATTCTGCCGAAGCAGCCTTGCTGGGGGTTTCGTTAACTGAAATGCTGGCGCGCGTCGTCTCCCACAGTACGCATGAACATGAACGACAATTTTTCGGTCCGCGTTTCCGGATAATGGTCCGGATTGTCGGTTATTTGACAGCTATCGTTTCAGTTATTTTAATCCTGTCTTCGAATCCGACATTGGGAATCAGTGCCGGCGCAATCGCCGGAATCGTGATAGCGTTTGCCACGCAAAATCTTATCGGTAATATGCTGGCTGCCGTATTAATTATCAATACCCGGATGGTGCAGATCGGGGAAGAGATCACGGTGACCGACATCAAAGGAATAGTGGCAGATATCAATCTGTCCCACACTATTGTCCATGTTGATGATGATATTGTTTACATACCGAATACGGTGATGGTATCCAATGCGGTCCGGAGGAAAAAGAGAACAAGTACAGATGGATGGGCTGAGTGACACGCAAGATGGGTCAGTCTGTGGGGAAGTCCGGTGGTTCTTTTATGGTAGAATACGGCTGGAGGAATGGCCTCGTTAAAATAAGTGTACATAGCTTGAATGTAACTAAGGAAAAAGCAACGCTCAGAGTGTACTTGAACTTGTTGTAATGCGCCATAACATCGAATGTTTGATATAACTGAAATTAAAGTAAAAGCCGGCCGCGGCGGGGACGGAGCAATTACCTTTCGCCGGGAGAAATTCGTGCCGTTCGGCGGTCCGGACGGTGGGGATGGGGGAAAAGGCGGAGATGTCATCATCCAGGCCGATCCTGCGGTGATGAATCTGTGGGGATTTAAAAAGAAACAATTGTACAAAGGCGACAACGGCGGCGCCGGGGCTGCCCAGAAAAAGCACGGCAGGAACGGAGACCCGCTGATTCTCAAGGTACCGGAAGGGACTGTCGTTTACGAAAAAAGTGATGACGGTCTGGATAGTTTGCTGGGTGACCTGGAGAAAGACGGCGACCAGGTAGTGGTGGCCCACGGCGGCAGGGGCGGTCTTGGGAATGTTCATTTTGCTTCTTCCACCAATCAAACTCCGCGGCTGGCACAATCCGGAGAAATGGGGGAAGAGAAGGTTGTCGCGCTGGAATTGAAATTGATTGCCGATGTCGGCATTATCGGTTACCCCAATGTGGGGAAATCGTCATTGTTAGCGCTGGCGACAGCCGCGAAACCGCAAATCGCCGATTATCCGTTCACAACCCGCGAGCCGATTGTCGGTGTAGTGGGAGTGGAGTATGAAAACTTTGTGCTGGCAGAAATTCCAGGACTGATCGACGGAGCCCATCTGGGACGCGGATTGGGGCACGATTTCCTGCGGCACAGCATGCGCACCCGGATCCTGATACACCTCGTGGACGGCACCGCGGAGTCGCCGCTGGACAATATGATTAAAGTCAATAATGAACTGGCCTTGTTTGATACTCAACTGGCAAGAAAACCGCAGATCGTCGTGATTAATAAAATCGACTTGCCGGAAGTGCAGGAACGCAAGAGCGAAATAAAAAAGGCTTTTCGTGAAGCCGATATCGATGTGCATTTTATTTCCGCCGTGACCGGTGAAGGAATCCCCGGGTTGATGAAAACAATCAATACGCTATTGAAGGAAAGCAAGGCCCAAGCACCGGAACCGGCGCCGCGGATTTTCCGTCCGCTGCCGCGGCATAAAACGGTTTCGATCAGCCGCGAAGGCGATGTTTTCGTGATCAGTGAGCCGGAGCTGGAGCGGATCGTCTCCCGGGTAGATATGTCCGATTCCACGATCCAGGGGCAGATCCTCGGACAGATGACCAGATTGCACATCGATAAAGCACTGGAGAAAGCCGGTATTCAGCGCGGCAATGTCATCCGCTGCGGCAATTCAGAGTGGGAATGGTAACAAATGAAAACCGGTATCCTGGGCGGCACTTTCGACCCTGTTCATAACGGCCACCTGGCAATTGCTGAGGAAGCCAGAAGTTACCTGAATCTGGACGAAGTGATTTTTCTACCGGCCGGTCAGCCCTGGATGAAAGCCGACAGGTCGATTTCGCCGGCGCGCGACCGCGTGGCGATGCTCAGACTGGCGCTGCAGGATAAACCCCGGTTTAAACTCTCCACGATGGAAGTAGAGTATGAGGGGCCGTCTTATTCGGTAGATACCATTGCCCAATTAAAAGCAACGGCTGCAGAGGCCTCTGATATTTATTTCATCATCGGCTGGGATAATTTAAACAAATTACCACGCTGGAAAGACCCCGGCAGATTGATCGAATTGTGTTTTCTGGCGGCAGTTCCCCGGCCCGGTTACGACCGTCCGAATATGAAAAAGCTGGAAACAGAATTACCGGGTATATCGAAGAAAGTGATCCTGATGGACGAGCCGCGGTTAGACATCAGCGCCACCGATATACGTAATAAAGCGGCCCAGGGTTTACCTATCGGTCAACTGGTACCGGCAGTGGTGGAAAAATATATTAAAGAAAACGGATTGTACCAGAAGAAATGGGATAACTAAAATCCGAAATCCCAAATAAATTCAAATAATAAATCCCAAGCTCAGCTATAATTCTCTCTTAGTCTCTCCTTAAAAAGGAGAGAGAATGAGGCGCTCCTGACCTTCCCACACAGCTCTTTTTGCTTTGTATATCTTACCCGAGATGAAGCAAAGTATACGGTTCCTCCGTCAAGTACATTCGGTTGCGACCTCCGACCTTCGGGCCTGTGCCGGAATGGGTACCCAGCAGCGCAGTGGCTAATTATTCAGCAGAGACTTGATTTCCCTTTCTGTCAACTCTCTGGTCTGGCTTTCTTTCAACGCACCGAGTAACAGTTTACCCATGCGGATCCTTTTTAACGCCCCTACTCGGTATCCCAGATGAGCAAACATCCGCCGGATCTGCCGTTTTTTGCCTTCGTGGATAGTCAGGCTGTAATTGAACGGCGCCGCGCGCACTTCTTTAATCGATGCTTGAGCGGTCATACCGTCTTCCAGCCGTACCCCATGTTCCAGATTTTGTTTTTCATGCGGTGTAAGTATCCCGTCGATCTGTACCAGGTATTCTTTTTCGTGTTCAAATTTAGGGTGCGTCAACTGGTAGGTCAGCGCACCGTCGTTGGTTAAGATCAATAATCCGGTGCTATCTAGGTCCAGCCGGCCCACAGGATAAAGACGCAGTTTTTTATACTGTTCCGGGAGAATATCCAGGATTGTCCGCCGGCCGCGGTCGTCACTGGTAGTGGAGAGCAGACCTTCCGGTTTATTCAACATAAGGTAAACGACCTGCTCCGCTTTCAGGTTAACCGGACGCCCCTCATAGAATATGCGGTCGGTTTCGGTGTTTAGCGGCAGGCGGAAATTCTCGGCGGCGGCACCGTTGACGGTGACTTTGCCCGCTTTAATGGCTTCGGTCATCTTGCGGCGGCTGCCCAGGCCGGCTTCAGTCAATAGTTTCAGTAAAGTTGTTTCTGCCATTTTAATTTTTCTTTCCTTGCTACTGTTAAGTATAAAGGTTATGGTTCCTGAAGGCCAATAAACCGGTTAATAATCAAGAAAAATTCGAAGCACTAACCACGAAATACCAAATAAATAATAAAATCTAAATTCAAAATGCAAATTATTTATCTCGACCTCAGGAAGACCTGGACATGGAAGTCAAGGCAGGTTTTCTTTTGTAAAAAGTGGTAATATATTCAACAATTGACAACCAGTTTAGAGACTAGCATAATAGAGAGAAGTATGTAATATAGGCAAATCCGGGGTTCTTTATGGTCTCGTTTTGCCTTTATAAAGTCTAGGAAAAGGAGTGTAAATGAACGGTCTACTCAATCTCGGTCATCATGGGCTCAATACATTTGAGCAAATTGCTGTTGTCCTGGTCCTTGTCGTAGCCTTCATTGCCCTGGGGTACGCGTGGATATTACGCGGCATCGTGATGAAGAAAGACAAAGGCACCCCCAAGATGCAGGAGGTTTGGAATGCAATCCGCGTCGGGGCGGACAGCTACCTGGCCCGTCAGCTGAAATCAATTTTGCCGACAATTGTCGTACTGACGGTAGCTCTTTTCTTCAGTGTTTTCGTAGTCAAGCCAAGTGAACAGGCATCGCTGGAGTTTCCGAATAACACGGTCTGGATTATCGCAATCGGCCGCAGCATTGCCTTCATCGTCGGCGCAACCTTCTCCCTTTTAGTCGGCCAGCTCGGTATGCGTATGGCCATCCAGGCCAATGTCCGTGCCAGTTCGGCGGCCAGACGCAGCCTGAATGAATCTCTCTCGATTGCTTACTACGCCGGTACCGTTACCGGTATGCTCACCGATGGTTTGGGCTTACTCGGCGGCACTGTCATCTTCATTATCTTCGGTAAAGCCTCCCCGGATGCGCTGCTCGGCTTCGGCCTGGGCGGCACCTTGATTGCCCTATTCATGCGCGTGGGCGGCGGTATCTTCACGAAAGCCGCTGATGTCGGCGCCGACCTTGTTGGTAAGGTTGAAAAAGACATACCTGAAGACGACCCGCGTAATGCCGCAGTTATTGCCGACCTGGTCGGTGATAATGTAGGTGACTGCGCCGGTATGGCCGCAGATATTTTCGAAAGTTACGAGGTTACCATTGTTTCCTCGATGTTACTTGGTATTACCCTGGTATTAGTAACCGGTAACCTCTACTGGATTGTTTATCCTCTGATTATCCGCGGTATCGGTGTTCTCAGTTCCATTTTAGGAACGTTCACCGTGCCGATCTGGCAGAAGTTCCCCATCGGTTTCTTACGGGCGCATGATGCAGAAGAAGCCATGTTCCGTTCTTACGAAGTCTCCAGTGTCAATACAATTGTCTTCTCATTCCTCGTCGCAATTTTATATGCCAAAGACTGGAGATTGGCGATGCTGACCACTATCGGTGTCGCCTTAGCCATCGTCTTTAACCCGTTGACTTCTCTCTTTACTTCCACCAGGAAGAATTCTGTTAAAAGTATTGTTAAAGCCACTGATACCGGACCTGCCACAACTATCCTGACCGGTTTATCGGTTGGTATGGAATCCAGTGTCTGGGCGCTGGTTGTTATTGCTATCTCATTTGTCGGCGCGCTGCTATTGTATGGTGGTGAAGGTCCTACTGCCAATGGAATACCGGCCGGTCAATTCCTGCCGATTTATGTGCTTTATGCTGTCGCCATGATCGGTATCGGCATGTTGAGCCATACCGGCAATAATGTGGCTATGGATTCCTTCGGTCCAATTTCCGATAATGCTAACGGTATCGCCGAAATGGCCTGGCAGGGTCAGGAAGATGTGGAGACCAAGAAAGCCCGCCAGATCATGGCTGACCTGGATGCTGTGGGTAATACCACCAAAGCCATCACCAAGGGTGTGGCAATCGCCTCGGCAGTCATTGCGGCTACCAGTCTTTTCGCCTCTTACATGACCGATGTCGGCACAGTTCAGAAACAACTGGGTGTCGCTGATATCCTGAAAGGGATTAACGTCTCAGATACCCGTGTCTTCATCGGTCTGCTTTTAGGCGGCGCTTTGCCGTGGTTATTCAGTTCGCTTTCTATCCGTGCTGTCAGCCGGGCAGCCGGGCGTATCGTCGAAGAAGTCCGACGCCAGTTCCGGATTCCGGGTGTGATGGAAGGCACCGTGAAACCGGATTATGCACAGGTTGTCGGTATCTCCACCGCATCAGCGCAGAAAGAACTGCTGCCGCTGGCTGCTATCTCTGTTTTAACCCCCATTTTTGTCGGGTTAGTCTTCCATGTTGAAGCCCTCGGCGGCTTCCTGGCCGGTATTATTGTCAGCGGTCAGTTACTGGCTGTATTCATGTCCAACGCCGGCGGCGCCTGGGACAATGCGAAGAAATCTGTCGAAGATGAACCGCGCGATCTCAAAGCCAACACCGGTAAAGGCAGCGAACGCCACAAGGCCAGTGTTGTCGGCGATACTGTCGGCGACCCGCTGAAAGATACAGCCGGTCCCGCATTAAACCCGATGATCAAAGTTGTTACCATGGTCAGTCTGATCATGGCTCCGCTCATTGTGAGTATTAAAGGAACCCCGTGGTGGATTATTGTTATCGCGGTGGTTATATTCGCCGGAATGGCCTGGGCCTTCATGCAGAGTAAGAAAGACGCGCCTTTAACCGGCGCGGCGTTACCTGCGATGGCTCCGCTCGCAACCGGCCCTGCTCCCAAGCAGACACCTCCCCCGGCCAACAAAAATGTTCCTCCTCCTCAGAACAGGAACAATCCTCCCAAGAAATAGGGAAGGACATCGTTAAATCGAAAAGAGCCCTGCCGTAAAAGGCAGGGCTCTTTTTTATAGTTGGTCCCTTCTCCCAGTGAGGCTGAAGACCGTAGTCGGAAGTATTTCCGCATGCCGCAGCCGCAGGTGCTTTGCGGAGTGATTCGGAGTAAATGCCTAGACGGCAAGGGTGACCATATAGAAGTGCTTTGATCAATACTGTTAGCGGAGACGGGATGCGGTCAGGTTCGAGACCTGACCTTACAATCGGGACTTGTTTAAAATTGGCATGTTCAGGTTCACGTTGAATCAGGATCTACAGGCATCCGCCAGGCTTGACAAAGAAGGGATTTTCCACTCTCTGCAATTATTTTGAAGTGATCGATTACAAAATAAAGTACTATAGCCTTAATGAGACTGTCTGAAAACTTCTGGATTGTCTGGTCAAGCCCGACAATGACAAAAAAACAATACTGGATGCCAGTTTTACTGGAATCTTGTATCCACTGCTTATCATTCCCAACCTGATCGTCATCGATCCCACACTTCTACCAATTTCCAAAAGGAAGCGCGGGAGGAATCCATATAAATAATTCGAAATGGTTATTTTCGGACAGCATCAGAATCGCATGCTTTTAACCCTTCAGTATCTTTGGTTTGAAGTTCAGCGTGGCGAAAAGATCGTCAAAAGTTTCAGCGCGCCGGATCAATTCCACGGTACCGTTGCTGCGCAACAGCAGCTGCTGCGGCCGCAACCAACCGTTATAATTGCCGCCCATCGCCGGGGAATGCGCGCCGGTGTCATGCTGCACCATGATGTCCCCTACTGACGTTTTCGGGAGCACCCGCTGTATGGCAAATTTATCGCTGTTTTCACATAACGGCCCGACAACGTCAACGATTTCATCGCCGCCGCGTCTGGGTTTTCCGGCAGGATCCAGGATCGTAATGTGATGATAAGCCTTTTCATAAATAGCCGGCCGGGGATTGGCGGACATCGTTGCCATGTCCACACCGACATATTCGCGGTATTTACTCATTCTGTTGGTTACGGTTGCCACCAGCACGCCATGGGGGCCGGTCACGTAGCGCCCGCATTCCATAAACAACCGCGGCGTATAGCCGTTTTTCTGCGTAAACTGCTGTAAAATGTATTTTGTATCCTTCACAAAAGCAGGCATGTCGAAAGGATCGTCTTCCGGATGGTAGGGGATACCGATACCGCCGGAAATATTAAAGAATTCAAACTTTATGTTAAGTTCTTTGGACACTTCTTCGATGAGTTCCAGCAGCATGCGCACTGTTTCAACCATATACCGGTAATTGCGTTCGTTGGAGATGATCATCGAATGCAGTCCGAACCGTTTGGCGCCCCGTTTGATCGCAGTGCGGTAAGCGGGAATGATCTGGTCGTGGCGCAGGCCGTATTTGGCTTCTACGGGAATGCCGATCAACGCGTTGCCGGTGCGCCGTTCACCGGGGTTGTAACGGAAACAGATCAATTCCGGGAAATTTTTCACTGTCTCGATCATAGTGATATCATCGATATTTAAAATGCAACCGCCATCCGCCAGCGCTAATTCAAAAATATCTTCGGTGGTGTTATTGGAGGAAAACATGATATCTTCACCGCGGAAGCCGTTTTTGCGGGCCAATATCAGTTCGGAAGGTGAAGCGCAATCCAGGCCAAACCCCATTTTTTTCATGATCTGCAGGATTGCCGAAGTTGGCAGCGCTTTGGTCGCAAAAAACTCCTGGAAACCTTTAATATCTTTCAACGATTGCTTAAGATTTTCTCCGGTATCAATGATTCCCTGCTCATCGAAAATATGGAACGGCGTACCGAAATATTCGACGATTTTCGGCAGCCTGGGGAAAAGACGTTCTTCGAAGGCTTTCGACATCGGCATGGTAGTTACCTCCTCAATTCAGAACTGAAATAATTTAGTTCTGATGAAAAAGAGGGGCACCGCCCCTCTTTTTTGCTAATCATTATTGGGTTGTACCGTTTCTATGTAACTTTATTTGATGTATCCTTTTGCTTTCAAAAGTTCGGCGGTCAGGATGGCGCCGCCCGCCGCGCCCCGGATCGTATTATGGTGCAGTCCGACGAAGCGGTAGTCGAAGACGTTGCATTTTCTCAATCTGCCCACGGTTATCGCCATACCTTCACCGGCATCCCTGTCCTTTTGCGGCTGTGGACGGTCTACTTCATCGCGGTAAATCATCACCGGATTTGGTGCTGAGGGTAATTTCAATTCCTGCGGCAAAGCGCTGAAATTCCGCCAGATATTAATGATTTCCGGCATTTCCGGTTTCTTGCCGGCGAACTGGATGCTGCAGCAGGCAGTATGCCCGTCCGTGACAGGCACGCGGTTGCAGTGCGCGGAAATTGTCAGGCTCTCATCCGGCATGATTTTACCGTCCTGGACCCGACCGAAAATTTTGCGGGGTTCGACCTCGGATTTTTCCTCTTCGCCGCCGATATAAGGGATAATGTTGTCAATCAGGTCGATGGATGCGGGCCCCGGATAACCTGCCCCGGAGACTGCCTGTAATGTCGTGACAATCATTTTATCAATTTTATACCCGGCTTTCATCAGGGCATACAGCGGTATCATGTAGCTCTGGATGCTGCAATTCGGTTTTACTACCAGAAAACCCTTAGTCCAGCCGTGTTTTTTCTGCTGTAGCGGAATAATGTCCAGGTGTTCCGGGTTAATCTCCGGAATCATCACCGGCACATCTTCCGTGCTCCGGTGGGCGCTGTTGTTGGAAACCACCGCAAAGCCCTGTTTCGCATATTCCGCTTCCACGGCCAGAATCGCCTGCTTCTCCATTTCCACAGCGGAGAATATCAGACTGCATTTGCCGACGGCTTTCTCCACCAGGCTGGCATCTTCGACGACAATGTCTTTACACTTATCGGGGATATCGGTCTTCATGTGCCACCGTCCAGCGACCGCATCGCTGTATTTTTTACCTGCGGAGTTCGGAGATGCGGCGAGGTAAGTTACCTCAAACCATGGGTGGTTGCTGAGCAACCTTAAATAAATTTGCCCGATCATGCCGGTGGCGCCGATGACGCCGACTTTGATTTTGTTATCCATTTTCGTCCTCTCGTATGATGGATTTATTGATGATATAAAGAATTATAACATTATTTGCCTGAAAACTACCTCTCTTCCGGTGAATTTTCCGGCGGGCATTGTCGACATAATATTAATAAAGTTTGAAAATAGTACGCTGTTGTTATAATATAAGAACAAATCTTATTGGGTTCAGTTAATCAGGAAGTTGTCTATTGAATCCCTACTGGAGGTACGGTCTTGGCTAAGATTGTGTTAATTGGTGCCGGGAGCCGTGTTTTTGCGAGCCGGCTCGTTACGGATGTCTTTTCCCTGCCCGAGCTGCGGGACAGTACGATAACTTTAATGGATATTGCTGCAGAGCCGCTGGAAGCCACCGCTGCCTTTGCCCGGAAACTGGTGCAGCAAAACGGGTTTAACCTGCGCATCGAGGCTACCACCGACCGCCGCAAAGCATTGGACGGCGCCGATTATGTTTTTGTCGCCATTATGGTCGGCGGCGGTCAATTGGGTTCTATCGACCGCCGGATTACGCTGCAGCACGGCCTCGACTCCGGCGATATCAGCACGCAGGGGCCGTGTGCGATTATGGCCGGGTTGCGCCACATGCCGATCATGCTGGATATCTGTCACGATATGGAAGACATGTGTCCGGATGCATGGCTGTTAAATTACACGGACCCGCTGCCTCCCATCGAATGGGCGATGACCGATTACACCCGCATTAAAAATGTCGGGTTATGCCACAGTATCCAAAACACGTCCGCCGAACTGGCGAAATACATCGGCGCGCCTTATAACGAAATCTCTTATTCGGTGGCCGGTATCAACCACATGGCCTGGTTCCTGGAATTCAAATGGCAAGGCAAAGATGCCTATCCACTGCTGAGGGAAAAGTTTAAAAACCCGGCGGTTTATTCGGGACCGGACGCCGCCTATAACGGGCCGGATGTCGCCCGGGCGGAATTATTCAAGGCTTTCGGTTATTACGTCACCGAGTCCAGTAAGCACGTTTCGACTTATTTGCCATATTTCCGCAAAAACCCGGCAGATATCGAGAGGTACCTGCAGGACAGCGGCGAAAAATATCTGAATGCTGGCAAACTCTTTGCTGAGCGGACCCGGGAACGGAATGAAGATTACAAACGGAAAATGGAGAGTGATTACAAATTCCCGCTCGTCCACAGCGGAGAGTTCGGCACACTGATTATCAAGGCGATCGAAACCGGAGTGACGGCACAGGTTTACGGCAACGTCCGGAATACGGGTTTAATCACCAATCTGCCGGAGGGCTGCTGTGTCGAAGTGCCGTGTGTAGTGGATAAAGAAGGCATCCACCCCTGTTATGTCGGTAATTTGCCGCCGCAGCTCGCCGCACTAAACCTGAATAATGTCAGCGTCCAGGAACTAACCGTCCGGGGCATTGTTGAAAAAGATAAAAATAAAATCTTCCAGGCGATTCTGCTCGACCCTTTGACCGCTGCGGTGCTGACCATCGATGAAATCCGCTCCCTGGTCGACGATTTATTCAAGGCCAACAAAGATTACCTGAAGGGCTATAAATAATCTCATTGCTTGGTTTGTAAAAATCACTACTATTAATAACATCGCTGCACCCTCGATGGTAAAAATAAAAGCCTGGTTCTGGGCAATCCGCCCTTTCAGCATCAGCGCCGCCGTGGTGCCGGTCCTCGTGGGTTCCGCGTTCGCTTTCAGCGGCGGGAAATTCAGCCTGTTCCGTTTCCTGATGGTATTAATCGCCGGTATCCTGGTGCAGATGGCGACCAACCTTATCGACGAATATTCGGACCATGCCCGTCCAGAGGGCGAACACAAAATTCCGGCCCCCTACAAGGTCATCGCTCTCGGCAAACTCACCGCCAAAGAAGTAAAACTGGGAGCATTTGTCTGTTTCGGTGTCGCGACGGTCATCGGCATTTACCTTATTTACCTTTGCGGGCTGCCGATTCTGTTCATGTCTCTGGGAGCTGCCGCGGCGGCCTATTTTTATTCGGCCGGGCCGCTTCCCCTGGGTAAAATCGGCCTGGGCCAGCCGCTTGTTTTTGCCTTTATGGGGCTGGTGATGGTGGCCGGCTCGTATTATGTCCAGGCAGGCTCTTTTACCCCGGACATTTTCTGGCTGGCGCTGCCGGTTAGCTGCACCGTCACGGCGATTCTGGCCTCGAATAATATCCGCGACATGGAAGAAGACCTGGCCGTGCAAAAACGCACCATTGTTACAGTCTGCGGGCGCCGGTTTGCCCGGTGGGAATACCTGCTTTTAGTCGCTACGGCATTTCTGACCGTGATTGTGCTGGTAATTGCAAAACAAATCAGTCCGATGGCGCTGATTTCCCTGCTGGCTTTGCCGCAGGCGTTGTTGGCGTTCAGAATTTTACGAAAAGGCCGCAACAGGTCGGAACTGGCGCGCGGTGTGCCCGCTACATCGAATTTACACTGGTATTTCGGGGTGCTGCTGGCAGTCGGCGTGGCGCTCGGCCGTTTTATCAAATAATCCGGTCAGGAAACGGGAAAAAGAATTACCGCTCTAATTATCCTTTTTTCGCCTGCTTCTTTGCGCATGCCAGGCAATCATAATCCGGCAATCCCCGGTAATATTCATCCAGCGGGAAACAGCCGGAGACCAGACCCAGCCTCGGCGCAGTAGTGCAGTCGCTGAAAGTCCGGCAGATTTTGTTTTTTTGTAATGTTCTGCCGTTGAGCACGTCCGCGGCAAATTCCGGATAACTCAACACCATCCTGCCGTAGCCGATAAAATCCGCCTCGCCATTGGCCACCGCGCCCGCCGCCACATTTGGCAGCCATTCCTGTAAATAAGAGTAGCCGCTGCCGACCACGGTCAATTCCGGCACAGCTTTTTTGAGAGCCGCCGTGACCGAAATCATGCGCGCCGAGCCGATTAGCGGGTCTTCCGGCGGCTGGTAAGCATCCACCGGCGGGAAAAGCGCCGGACGCTGAATGTGGGGATTGTAATACGGGCTGCCCGCCGTAATACATACCAGCTTGACCCCGAGCGACAACAATTTCTTTAAAAACAAAACCGGTTCGGTCAGGTCGATGCCGGTGCCCGTGCCGTCGCCGCCGAAGGCGTAGGGATAAAAACCGTCATATTTGACCGGTTCCCCTTTACCGTCCGCGCCCGGCTGGAACGGAAGAAAATCGAAGGCGCTGAACCGCACCCCGATGCCGGGGCCCGGTATCTTCGCCCTGATGCCCTGCACGATTTCACTGAGGAAACGGGACCGGTTTTCGAAGCTGCCGCCGTATTTCCCGGGCCTTTCAACTGCGCTCAAAAACTCGTGTCCCAGGTAGCCGTGGCAGTGCTTGATATCCACAAAATCAAACCCGGCCTTATAAGCCAGCTCCGCCGCCCGGATGTAGTCCTGTATCAACCGTGAAATTTCGTCATCGGTCACCACCGGATAATCCGCCGGTATGCCGAACTTTTTATCCAGCAGCGGATGGTGGTATAGGATGACCTGCTCCCGTTTTTTAATGTCGTGGGGGCAGGAAAAACGCCCGGAATGAGTCAATTGCAGCCCGACCAGCAAATCATCGGTCCGGCCGTAAAGGTATTTGTGCGTTGCGACCAGTAAATTGCGCAGGTCCGCAATATCTTTGATAGTATTTTCGTTAATTAAAAGTTGATGGGGATTTGCCCGGCCGTCCGGGCGCACTGCTGCCGCCTCGCCGCCCCAGATGAGCTTGGCGCCGCTGCTGCCGAAGTTGCCCCAGCGCCGCCGCACTAAATCCGTGGGGTGCCCGTCTAAAGTGCAGTCCCAGCCCTCCATCGGAAGAATCGCGAAGCGGTTGCCGATAGTCTTGCCGTCAAGTTGATACGGGGTGTTCAGTGCCGCGGTTTTTTCCTCAAAAGGC
>Ga0182010_10000263_pt1 | contig 30353 bp, 24 predicted proteins | sample 611E1MmetaG_FD_120488 | JGI IMG/M metagenome (GOLD analysis project Ga0182010, IMG submission 120488) | Permafrost microbial communities from Stordalen Mire, Sweden - 611E1M metaG | ecosystem: Environmental > Terrestrial > Soil > Wetlands > Permafrost | place: Sweden: Stordalen | collected... | reverse complement strand
ACCACCAGTTCTATTTTCATTTTCGGTAGTTCCTTTTGCCGGTCTTTGGAACCTAACTTCGGTTGAAGCCCCATACCGCTGACATCGGCCATTGTCAGTCCCTTGTATCCCAGTGTCGCCAGCAGCATTTTGACCCGTTCGAGTTTTTCTTTCCTGATAATCGCTTCAATTTTTTTCATTGTAATAGGGCTCCTTCACCAAATCTGCGTGTTGCTGGAAACCTGGATTTATTTAATTGTCAGGCTATTTGTTCCCTCAGTCTATAACCCAAACCTCTAACTGAAACCAGGCGTCTCGGCCGGTGTGGGTTGTCCTCCAGTTTTTTTCTGAGACGGCAGATCATGACGTTGATAGCGCCGTCCTCATCAAGCATGCTCGGAGTAGCAATAACCTTAAGTACATCGGCCCGCTTCACCACTTTTCCCTTGTTTTGGACGAAGAGATACAGAAGTTCAAATTCTTTTACCGTGAGATCTATGTCCGTTTTCCCTCTCTTCACCTGGAAACCTATGGGGTCGATGTAAAGGTCGTTAAATAATAACTCTTGCGGTTTCAATCCCGTATCCGTGCCGTCCATTTTCATTCGTGTCGAACCTTCCATTCTAGCCCTCCAATTCTCAATAACGAGAGTTTAGATAACTAAGGACTTAATCTTGAGCATTTATATCATTCTCAGTAAGTTGCGGTTTATTGACCAGGATTTCATGTCCCTGTTTACGCGTGTTAAAGACAAACCAGACGATGCCGATCGCCAACCAGACCAAGACCATCCCTAAAGCCAGGATTGTATCCCGTGAAGTACTGCCGCCGGCTTTGAAACTCAGTGTAACGATACCGACAAGCATCATCAGGTTAGCTAAAAACCCTAATATAGGAACTATCTTATGCTTCATCAAGTTGGCCCCCGGCCGGCTCCAGAAAGCGACCAGGCAGATGAGGTTGGTGATGCCGTAAACCAGGAAGGTACCCGTATTGGAAGCAAGGGTAATTTGTGTCAGGTTATCGACATTAAGCACACCATACGCTCCAAAGGCAGCCGAGACAGCTACGAGCACCCAGATGCCCCATTGCGGTGTGGCAAAACGACCATGCAGCAGACCGAATATGGACGGTAACTCTTTGTCTTTGCTCATCGCGTAGGTGATGCGCACACCGGTGTTTAAACAGGCCAGGGTTGTTCCGATGAGCGCCAGGACGACTGTAAAAGCCATTACCAGCACCAGGGCCAGTCCTGTCCCGCCGAGCATCTTGTCCCCGATCAGTCGTATCATGTCGCCGATAGGGGCGCCGGAAGCCCCGGCAGCAGCATAACCGGTTACCGCAGTTCCTGCAGCGGTGGTTCCAGCCAGTTGCGTGCTGACAAAATAGTTGGCGGCGAAATATTCGAAAAGGTAAGCGAAAACGCCCTGAATTATCAGTGACAGCAGAATTGCTTTACGGATATCCTTTTTAGGATTAATTGCTTCCGACCCGAAGGCGGTTACCGATTCGAACCCAACCAGGAGTAATATGGCAATGGTCGATTGGAATATCACATTGCTGAAGTTGTGCGGCAGCAGAATGGACGGCACGGTTGCCGCATATGCCAGGCCGGGGTGAGCAACGCGGTAAACGATTGCCAATATTGAAAATAACATCAAAGAAACGAGTTGAATTGCGTTGATAGCTACAGAGGTCATTGTGGAACCGGTGACACCCCGGAAGGCAATATAACCGTTAATGATAGCGAAGACAGCGGCGACCAGTATTTCTTCAGGTACGTTCAGCGCAACACCGAACAAACCGAAGATGTAGACAATCAAGGTTGCCGAGAAAGCAACCATAATGCCGGGATATATCCAGTAGTACAGGTGGGAAATCCAGCCGATGCCAAATTTGGCAATACGGGCGTATTGCCGGTGATGGGCCTTTTCTTTTTCCAGAAGAGCGGCTTCGGCGAAATAATACGAAGAACCGCTGCCGGCTTTAGGATAGATGTCCGATAACTCGCCATAAGAGACGGCGGTGAGAAAAGCGAGGACCAGGGCGGCGACCAGACCCGTCCACATTTCACCGGCTGTGGATATTGCCCCGTTCATTTGGGCTGCTTGTAACTGGAAGGTGGTCCAGAGAAAAGCCCCCGGAGCGATGAGCGCCATGGCATTCACGGTGAGGGATGTAAGATTTAAAGTTCTTTTAATCCCTGTGGTTGACTGCGTATTGGTTGTTTTTGCAGCCGTTTGTTTTGCTTCCATTTTCTCCTCCTTTATATAGTTTTAGTTTAAAGGGGAGTTGTTTCCAACATATTATCAATACATGACAATCATGTTAATTTTATTACGGATATATTGCAGCACGAACGTCAACCTGGAATTTTGTATAATTATTTGTGAGATGTTATTGAAAAACTGATTTTAGCTGGATGCTGATACCGTTTAAATGTATCTGTATAACATTGGGTAATAATAAGGAAAACGGCCAAGCAGAATTAAGGTATTTGGTTTTGCAGATCGAGCGCGTTGTTTGGCTGAAAACGGCTTAAGTTGAAAAATATTGAGGAATATGTGAATAACAAGTCCGGAAACCGGAAACTCTCAGATATGTGGCGGCAAGGAAATTAAATCACTTCCGGGTTACTTCCTTTAGGCACCACCATGATATCGCTGTATATTTCCTGTCCTGCTTCAATCGGGCACATTATCTTAACCTGCCCAACGGTGTTCATAGAGACCAGATTTGATATATCTTGGTGATAACCGCATGACAGACATACTTCATACCAGCCGTCTGACTCACGATGAATTACAAGGTTATAATTACAATGCGGGCCACGCTTCTTCCAGAACGACATAATTTTCACACCTCCATTTTTAGGTGATGTTGTTAATATCTTCGGCCTTTATGAACTCATCTTATTTGCTCAGGTATTTTAAGGTCTTTACGTCTGTTTTACGCTGAGCCTAAAACTAAAACATCTCTATGCTAAGAAATAAATTACAGTAACAATTAATAATATGAATATTAAAAATAAGACGGTTAATTCAACCAGGGAGTGCCATGTTGTTTCCGATTTTAGTCTGGTATTCATAAGAACCTCCCAAACCATATGTTATCAATCTATTTCATATGCCGGGTAAAAGGATATTCTGCCATTACTTGTTCTATCGCAGGAGAAGAGTTTCTGCCCATAAGTAAATCAAATACCTGACTTATTATTTGTACTGACTCAATCACTTTATTCATTCTTCCCTCCCTGGCAGTTAGCGGCGACTAGTAAACTACTTGCCGTTTTTCAAATGCAGGTGACTATTTATAGCTCATCACTATTCTTCAAATTTCTTGTTCGTTCCCAGAGGCAGGCATACCGGGCTTTATCTGACATCGCCAACCATCTCACTTGAAATACTATGCGCCGCATTGTTTTCATCTTTTTATTCCGCCAACATCATATATCTAAACCAACCTTATACTTTTAATATAAGCGGAAGATGTTTCGAACATATTATCAACAGTTTACAATCGTGTTAATTTCATTACAAAAGGATTACATTTTCAGCGTGGAGAACGTGACAGCGATTTCACATTTGGAACAGTATGCAACAAGGTTAGTTTGCCTTCATTAGCTTGAGCGGACAATTGGTATTGAAGTTAGAAACCTCGGAGTAATTTTGTTTTATTGCTTTTAACCATATTATTATCGGTCATTGTTTTTTCTCCGCAATTCTCAATATGCGTGATAATAATTCATTTTTCCGGGGATTGTGGTTTTCAAGTACCTTTCTGAGTTGTCTCGCGGTATCGCCGATGGCCGATAACTGGTCTAAAAGCGAAAAAACGAGTAATATCGGGCTTTCGAGCGTGCTTGAATTCAACTCTCCCCCGTCTCCACCGGAAAAAAAGGCCCCGGCTATGTTAGCTGAGGTCTTTTTGTTTCAAACCAGGGATTTGGAACAATATAATCCATAAAAATAATTAGCTACATAAAATGTTCCTTAATAATCTCAAAAAAATACCAGGGACTTCTCTTTCAGAAGCAGGATTGGAAAACAAAATGAGACCGCTGATTGGCAATCGAATATTATATCCTGACGGCACGGTGAATTCATATGTGCAGCGTTACCTGCGGGAAAAAGTAATCAATCTTTTCGATAGGAAAACGAGAAAAATCACTAAAATAAATGAATAGGCACATTCGGCAACGCCAATGACTATTGTTCCCGTGTAATATTTTTCAAAATTAGCGGTAGGTCAATGAAGGCCTGCCGCTTGAATTTCTTCTATATCAAGAAATGATCAAGATTACTTTGTCGTAGATTCTGCAATCAGTTCGGCGATATCCTTCACCTTGAGCGTTTCCTGAACTTGTTTGGCTTTAACCGCATCTTCAAACATCTGGAGGCAATATGGACAGGCAGTGGCCACCATCTGCGCCTTAGTGTCGATGACCTGGTCAATGCGGTTTTCACTGATACGCTGCCCAATGCGCTCTTCCAGCCACAACCTCCCCCCGCCGCCACCGCAGCAGAAAGCACGTTTTTTATTCTTTTCCATCTCGACCAGTTTTGTATCTGGTAATAATTTTAGTATTTGCCGGGGCTGCTGGTAAATATCATTGTGTCGGCCCAGGTAACAGGGGTCGTGAAAAGTAATACTGCCGTAATCGCCCTTGGCGATTTTAATTTTTCCTTCCTTGAGGAGGCCGGCAATCAGTTCGGTATGGTGAATAACATCAAAGTTACCATCGAACTGCGGATACTCATTTTTAATTGTATTGTAGCAATGCGGACAGCCTGTAACTATTTTCTTGACGTTATACCCTTTTAATATTTCAATGTTCTTTTGTGCCTGCGTCTGGTAGAGCACTTCATCGCCTAAACGCCGCGCGGGATCTCCGCAGCAACTTTCTTCCGTGCCGAGAATACCGAAATTGATTCCTGCCTGCTGCATAATTTTTGCGATTGATTGCGCAATTTTAATGCCTCTTTCATCCAGGGCTTCCGTGCAGCCGACCCAATAAAGAATGTCCACTTTAGGATCATCGGCCAATGTCTTGATATTAAGACCGCGTGCCCAATCGGTACGGTTTAATGTAGTACCGCGCCATGGATGGCCGCGCCTCTCAATGCTCTGTAAAGTGGCTTTGGCGGTCTCCGGAAGAATCGATTGTTCCACCAGGTTACGGCGGAGGTCTACGATTTTATCGATATGTTTCACCCACACCGGACAGGTGGTATCACAAGCGCCGCAAGTGGTGCAGGCCCAGATTTCATCCTCCAGAATCACTTTACCGGCAAGTGTAACGTTGATGTTTTCCGGAGCCGGTTCACTTTTGGCCTTTGCTTTAACAAGTTCCGGACCCGCTTTAAGCAATTGCTTCTTCAAGTCCTGAACCAATTTTTTCGGATTGAGCGGTTTCCCTGTTGTAAAAGCCGGGCATTGTTCCTGGCAGTTACCGCAAACCACGCAGGCATAGAGATCCAGATTCTGTTTCCAGGTGAGTTTATCAATAGTGGCGGTTCCGAGCGAATCAACATGCTCCAGGTCGATAGGCTTCAATGCGCCCTTGGGCAGCCGCGGCTCAAAAATACCGTTGAAAATTGAGGCAATGACATGCAGGTACCGCGAATACGGGATATAGACCAGCACTAACAGGACAGTCAGCCAGTCCGTCCAAAAGAATGCGATATGCCAGTTTTGGATGACAGTCAGGGCACTCCCCGTGAAGAGATGGCTCAGCCATGAGCTAAACGGCGGTAAGAGGGTATGCCCCAGTCCTGCCGGCGCCTCTCCCATTGCGATGACGGTAGCCTGGTTGAACAGAAACGCGAAAGGATGGGTGAAAACGGAGAGGAGAATAATCAGTGCTTCTATGGTTTGTTCGCCCTTAAGGCGGGCAGGTCTGATGATGAAACGGCGAATAAGGCCCCAACCTGCGCCAATGATAATGAAGACCGCCATGAAATCCATGACCCACGCAAAATAATAGAAGAAATTCGTATTTTCCAGACCGGCAAACCCAAAACCTTCGGCCAGGATAAAGAAAAAGAAATAAAACAGGACGAAAACAAAGAATCCCCAGGCCATTAAGGCATGCCCCAACGGAGCGCGGTCTTTTTTAGCCTGGAAATTTTTTAACTGGCAAAGCTGACTGAAGACGTAAGCAAAGGTAGTAGTGATCCATTTGCCCCAGCTCTTGTAGCCTGTCTCTTTTTGCCCCAGTAACATGTACTGCAGCAGTTGCCTGATGCGGTATGCAAATAATAACAGAGCAACAACAAAAACTCCCCAGAACAATGCGTATCCCGGGATAAAACCGAAATATGTCCGCGTCATGAGCATAAATTAAAACCTCTTTTGCGAGCAATCAGCGTTTATCTACCAGTTTGAGTACCTTTGGGTTATCAGTTTTCAGTTACGAATGGTGAGCTGTGAATTATCAGTTTTAGGTTACCGGTGATAAGTTGCGAACTACAAATTATCAATTTTCGAAGAAAGGTGATATTTTCCTTGTACAAAATTCTTCGTAAAATAAAAGCGGTCTCTCCTTTTTTAGGAGAGACCGCCAAAACCAGTTTATTTACTCTGCAATTCTTTTACTTTTGCTTCAAAAGCAGGGATAATCTTCTTCCAATCACCGACAACGCCAAAACGCGCTTCTTTGAAAATGGCGGCTTCCGCATCGCGGTTAATGGCGATGATATTCTTAGAACCGGAACAACCTGCCATATGCTGGCTGGCACCAGAGACAGCTACCGCAATATAGACATACGGCGAAACAATTTTACCGGTCAGGCCGATTTGAATCGTATCCGGCGCCCAGCCCGCATCACAAGGCGGACGGGTGGCACCTACTGCTCCTTTCAGGACTTTAGCAAGTTCTTCCAGCTGCTTGAAGCCTTCCGGCCCGCCGATGCCTCTGCCGCCGGCAACGACTACCGATGCATCTTCCAGTTTAATACCCGTTGTTTCCGCGACAACTTTCTGCAAGACATTGGTTTTGACAGCGGCGGGGTCCAATCCGGCATCAATAACAACAACCTGCCCTTTGCGGGAGCTGTCCGGGGCCAGGGCCGTCATTGCTTTGGCGCGTACCGTGGCTACCTGCGGTAATGTTTCCATAGTATAAATGGCGCGGGCATTTCCGCCGTAGACCGGTTTGGTCATCAGGAGTTGTTTTGTCGAGGCCTCAATCTCCAGCACGATGCAGTCCAGGATTGCCCCGGTGGCCATTCTGCAGGCAGCACGCGGTGCCAGGTCACGACCGATGGTCGTCTGTCCCATCAATAAAATCCGGGGATTTGCCTGCTTGACAACCTTATCGACTACCGATACATAGGCATCGGTACGATAGTCTTTCAGCAGCGGTGCATCAACGATATAAACTTTATCGGCGCCAAAGGCAATCGCTTCACCGGCGATATTCGCCACTCCGCTGCCGACTACCAGCGCGCTCAGTTCTTCCGTAAGGTCATTGGCGAGCTTACGGCCCGCGCCGAGGAGCTCCTGAGCAATATTTGTCAGTTTCCCGTCAATTGTTTCAATTAAAATCATCACGCCTTTGTTATCGGCCATTATTTTTCTCCTTTTTCAAACTTATTCCGCCTTTAAAAAGGCATCAGATAAGTTTGACCTCCACGAGTTTCTTTGCCAGATTAGCGGCGGCATCCTCATCATTCTCACCCTTGATGATTTCACATTTGCTGTCACGGACGGGCTGGAATAATTTTCGGGTTTTAGTGCGGCGTCCGGCCGCTCCGATTTTCGCCGGGTCAACGCCAATATCTGCGGGCTTCCAGATGATAGGTTCTTTTTTCTTGGAGGCCATAGTACCCTTGAACGTAGCAAAACGCACTTCACCCAGTTCATTGCTGACGGTAATTAATGCTGGAGTAGGCACTTCAACAACCTCATAACCATCAGTTGTCACTTTGTCTACTTTGACCTTGCCGTCAACCGCTTCGACTTTCTTAGCCACGGTGACCTGGGGCAGTCCCAATATTTCGGCAATACAGGCACCGACCTGACCGGAATCCGAGTCAGCTGCCTGACGGCCGCAGAAAATGAGGTCGAATTGGCCGACCTTTTTAATGGCTGCTGCCAGGGCATAAGCTGTCGACCAGCTGTCGCCGCCGATAAAGGCGGGGTCTTCCAGCAGGATAAGTTCATCCGCGCCGAGGGATAGCGGTTTTTTCACGACATCCCTTAAAAGATTAACGCCCAGGCTGATGATGGTGATTTTGCCGCCTTTGGCATCTTTGATTCTCAGTGCTGCCTCAACTGCCTGCTCATCGAAAGGACTGATTACAAAAGGAACAGCGGTGACAGGCACCATGGTGTTTGTCGCCGGATCAATTTTAAAACTGGAGAGAGGTGCCTCCGGGTCGAGCACCTGCTTGATGCAAACAATCATGTTCATTTTATGCTACATCCTTCTTCAAATATCGAAAGTCCGGTCTGACTCAGAATTAATCAACTTTATTTTAGGAGCAGGAGCCGGTTACATGCCGAGTTCTTTGGCTAAAACTTCTCGGTGGAACTTACCGTCTCCGAGTGTGAGTTCGCCTGATTTCGCCCTTCTGAAATACAGGTGCATATCACCGTCCATGGTATAGCCGATGCCGCCTAAAACCTGGTGTCCCATGGCTGCGGTGCGTTGATAAGCTTCACCGGTCCATGCTTTGGCCATGGCAATTTCTTTGGCACATGGCAGGCCTTCGCTGTATTTCCAGGCGGCTTCGTAAGTTAAAAATTTGCAGGCATCAACATCCATCATTGCGTTAGCGATTAAATGATGGATGACCGGGAAACTGCCGATGGGTCTATCGAACTGAATCCTTTTCTTGGCATGATCGGCGGCTAATTCCAAAGCTCTTTGGGCTCCGCCGACCATCTCGGCACATTGGGCTATTTTTACCTGCTGCAGTGTTTCCTGCAGCGGACCCCAGGCCTGGTCCGGCTTGCCGATGATGTTCTTTTTGGAGACCTTTACTTTGTTGAATATTACTTCACAAAGCTTATCACCGGCGAGCGTTTTTAATAAGGTGACGGTGATTCCCGGGCTTTTCCGGTCCACCAGAAATGCGGTGATGCCGTCTTCCGGTTTCGTGCCTTTTTTGGTTCTGGCAATACAGATAATGTAATCTGCAATTTGCGCATCCGGGACGAAAAGTTTGGTCCCGTCGATAATATAATCATCTTTTTCGGCTTTCGCCCCTACTGAAATAGCGGAAGCTTCATAACTGTCGCTCGGCTCGGTCAATGCCAATGTTAAAATCAGCTGGCCGGAGGCGATCTTGGGCAATATTTCTTTTTTCTGTTCCTCACTGCCGTTGTGCAGGATAAAAAGGCCGCCTAAAAGCACGGTCGAGAAAAACGGACCCGGTAAACAGGCACGCCCCATTTCTTCTTCCAGCGCGATGAGGTCAATAATGTTGCCGTCGCCGCCGCCGTACTTCTCAGGGTAGATCAGTCCCAGCCAACCCAGTTGGGCCATTTTCTTCCATAATTCCGGAGGATTCCCTTTTTCGTCCTCCATCATCTGTTTTACCAAAGATTTCGGGCATTCTTTCTCAAAGAATTCGCGTGCGCCCTGTTTTAGCATTTTCTGTTCGTCGTTATAATCGAAATCCACTTTATCGTCCTCTCTTTTCAAGAATAATTTTTATTATCCGATATTCCGGGGATGCAGGCTGATATCCGAAATCTTACTATTTCTTCACCGGCATCGCTAACTGCGGTTCCCGCGGCAGGCCCATGCCCCTGGTGGCAATATCGCTGCGCAGACGTAAATTAGAACCGCCGCCGAAGCTCCGCACAACCATCGTGAGATAGGCCGATTCAATATGGCCTTTTAACTTGGCGTATTTGGAACCCTGTTCCAGTTCACCGTATAATCCCATGATGTTCATGCCCTGGTTTGCAATGCGCTGGCTCAGTTCCGATTCAAAAATCTTCGAGAAAGGCGCGGACCAGGAGATGTCCATATTTTTCTCGATCATCCAGTTTAACCGGCGGCCGTAAAGACGCAGGACATTGACATCCATGCTAAGCTGCGCTAATGTCTGCCGTATCTGCGGGTCTTCCGATAAAGGTTTCCCGTTACGCTTGGTTTCTTTGGCGTACTGTATCAATTCGTCTACCAGAATCTTCGGCCAGGGGAAGGTGCCGAGGTCGCCTCTTTCCGCCGCTAAAGCCGACCGGGTGATATTCCACCCCTCGCCTTCCGGCCCGATGCGGTTGGTCTGAGGAACCCGCACATTATCATAAAAGACCTCATTTGTTCTGTCGCCGGCGATGGTGGTGAGTTTGGTGACGGTGACGCCGGGAGCGGTCAGGTCTGCAATAATCATCGAGACGCCCTTATGCTTGGGCATTTCGGGATTAGTTCTTGCGGCCAGCCAATGATACCGGGCATTGTGCGCGCCGGTGCTGAACATTTTTTGTCCGTTCAAGATGTAGTCATTGCCGTCTTTAGCGGCGCGTATCTGCAATGATGCCAGGTCTGTGCCGGCGTTGGGTTCGGTATAACCCAGGGCAAACTGCGCCCCCGCGGCAATCTTCGGCAGCCATTCTTTCTTCTGTTCCGGGGTGCCGTGCTGCATAATTATGGGGCCCTGTACGCCGCCGATTAATCCGCCGAGGAAACCGGGTGCCCATAAAACTCTTTTACTGATTTCTTCTGCCACGATGGTGCTGTATCCGGCGGGAAGTCCGGCTCCCCCGTATTCCTTAGGCCATTCGGGAACCAGCCATCCTTTTTCGCCGAGCTTTTTTGCAAAGTCATTTGCGTGGGGAATATTAGCAGTTGTTCTGAGGATCCATGTTGATTCAATAAGTTCAGGGCTGATGTTTTTGTCCAGCCATTCGCCTAATTCCTTCCGGAACTTTTTTTGCTCTTCGGTATCTATTTCGCCGATAACATACTCTCTAAAATCCATTGTCTTCCCGAGCTCCTTGTTTATACTTATTACCTCTGATATTCAGAAGTTTAATCACAATTTAAAAACCAAACAGTGTACGGTGTTCGATATTTTCACTTTAGCAAAGAACCAAATTAAATACAACATGAATCAAATCAGCCGGTAAAACAGGAGGTAAATTCTGCCACGGTACAACTAACTAAATGCTTTGGGGATACGATAATATTAGATATCAAATATATCGCAAATAAGTGGCAATCTTTGATAGGAATGATAGCATTGCAAAATAGTTGGTGTCAATATTTATGCTTTAGTTTCAGATGATTCGAAATTATAGTAAAGAAGACGTGGTAATGCTATAAGGATAAAGAGAAGGGGATTATAGGCTATGCGGAGATCCCTGGTAATATCATATCTGTAAATCATGCAGTAAAATTTTTAGGATATATAGTCATTTCGTGGACATTTGTGATTGACTTTAGCTATGCCAATGGGTAGTATATGAATAAAATAAAGGGAAGGAGGAAAGAAATGGCTGATAAACCGTCCATTGAACGACAGTTTAAACAACTGCGCACCTGGAATCTCGTCGTGGGTGTAATTCTGGCGGTACAGGCAATTTTGATTGCCGGGCTCACCAACAGTTTTGCGCTGCCGGTAACGGCCACGTTTATGACCAATGCCCCGGGTGTGGGTCAGTCGGTGCTTCACCACCTGTTTAATATTAGAACGGGATGGGGTGTTTTTGCGTTTCTTGCCATTTCAGCCATCTCGCTGTTGTTGATTGCCTCCCCATGGGTCTTTCCCTGGTATAAGCGGAACCTGCTGCAGAACCGTAACTATGGCCGCTGGATTGAATATTTCTTCAGTTCCTCAATAATGATTGTTTTAATATCACAGATTACCGGCATCAGCGATATCGGCGCTTTGATCGCGATATTCGGCGTGAATGCCAGTATGATTCTCTTCGGGGCTTTGCAGGAAAAATATGAGAAGCCGGGTAAGCCGAATTTTCTGCCGTTCTGGATGGGTAGTTTTGCCGGCATCCTGCCCTAGGTGGCAATCCTGATATATACTATTGCGCCGGGAACTCATGTATCCCCACCAGGGTTTGTATACGGCATTATTGCTTCTCTTTTTGTCTTCTTCAATTGCTTTGCAGTCAATATGATATTGCAGTACAAGAAAATCGGCCCATGGCGCGATTACCTTTTCGGGGAAAAAGCATATATCATCCTCAGCTTGACCGCCAAAGCACTGCTGGCCTGGCAGGTATTTTTCCCGGTGTTAAAACTTAAATAAGGTAAACATAAAAGGGAGAGGGCCGCCGTTTTTTCTTCCGGGATAGACTGCGCCTATAATTTTTCAAATCTATGATACACTTTCCTGTTTTTGACGCGTTATCGGGTTGTGCCGCAGGTCCAATGGTGTACAATTCAGTAATTGCTATCGATTGACAACCGATTTCGAGCTACCTATAATGAGGGCTATTAAACAAAAGACGAGGACAATAATGAAAAAAAACAGAAAGGGTTTTATACTCACGAAAAAAGATCTGGAGCAAGCGGGAAAAGATGTCGACATGCATCGCTATAGTTTTCTGGATAATCAGGGGTCGGAAGGGGAAGAACGTTCTAAATATATAATGTTGGGTATGGATAAGTTAGAACCGGGCGGCGGTATAGTAGAGCATTATCATGTAAATAACGCCGGGATGCCCATGTTCGACCATGCCTATTATGTAATTTCCGGACGGATACGGGCTACCATAGGAGATTCTGAAAGGATTGTCGGAGCAGATAGTTTAATCTATTGTCCTTCAAATGTCAGGCATTCCATTACTAATGTCGGGAAAGGCGCTGCTAAAATACTCAGGATTAAGGGATCAGGTGAGGGTGAGAAGACAGGGGAAGTGGTTTACACCAAAGAGCAGGGCAGACTTGACTATTGGGTACCGGCCAAACCCAAATAACCATGATAAACGTGTCAATATAATTATATTATTTACAGGTAATTGGGATGGTTCATCCTCGCAAGGAACTGATCGATATCCCGGGACTTAAACCGGCGGTCGCCGCGGGTAGTAATACAGAAAGATTTGATTATGCCTTTGTCCGCCTACCGACTTAGTGTATTGGGATAAACATGGAGCAGCGCAGATACTTCTCTGACGGTCAGCATTTTATCATTCGAATTGTCAATTGCCATGTTGTAACCCGCTCAATTTTTCTACCATATCCGATACTGCCACAGATACCGGTTCACTTTTACCTGATGGAAAACAGATAGATGAAAATGCGTTGGGCGCGCCTTACCGGCAGGTAGAAACAGAAATTAACGACCCCGATATCGCAGCCTATTTTCATACATAAATGGCCGAAACAGGGCTGGACAAAGCCGGATTAAGCCACTAAAATTTGTCGGTGGTGTGGTGACAGTGGATTTTGATTGAATCGGTTGGTTCTCCATTATCAACTATCGGTAGCAGCTTAAAAATGCGGCTGGTTTCTTTCGCTGAACAGCAGGTTGTATTCCAATTATTATGATTGCTAATACTCCGGCAATTGATGACCATTCAAAGTTCTTTGCATCTCGATTCAGATAAAAAATTCGAAAAATAATTTATAAAGATTGACCGACTGTTGCCGCTCGCCCCAACCAACTATTGCTGTCTACTATTTTGTTCCCCGGTCAGATTATTTCGGTTGTGTCAAATCGACATGCACCCGCTTGAGGTTGGTATACTCGAGTAAACCATACAAAGAATTTTCTTCCCCGATGCCGCTCTCCTTGTAACCGGTCCAGGGTAATTCGGGCGCCAGGGTAAGAGCATTGCTTAACCACACCGTTCCCACGGCAATTTCGTTGGCGAACCTCATACCTCTGGCCATGTCCTTTGTCCAGATATAGGCACAAAGCCCGAAGGTGCTGTCGTTGGCCATCTCAATGACCTTATCATCGGTGCTGAATTTCTCCATAATGACAGCGACCGGCCCGAAGATTTCTTCTCTGGCTATTTTCATTTTCTGGGTGACATTCGTAAATATAGTAGGTACAACAAAATAACCTTTGTTCATTGGTGCAGCCGTTGGTCTTTTCCCGCCGAGAATGACTTTAGCGCCCTCATCTAGACCGGACTTGATATATTCCTCTACTCTGTCGCGGTGTTCGGCACTGACCAGCGGACCCATATCGGTCTTTTCGTCGCTGGGGGCGCCGACCACTAATTTTTTGGTTGCAGTCGTAAACTTCTCGAGAAATTCGTCATAGACCTTCTCATGGACGTAAAATCTACCCGGACAGGCACAAATCTGACCGGAGTTTGAGAATTGGCGTGCTGCCATCGCAGATGCTGCGCTATTCACATCCGCGTCATCCAGAACAATAACCGGGTTCTTGCCGCCCAGTTCCAGGTGCAGACGTTTTACAGTTTGGCTTGCCAGAGCCATTATGTGCTTACCGGTTTCACAGCTTCCTGTAAACGATACCATGTCAACACCGCGGTGTGCGGCTAATGATTCCCCGACCGTGCTGCCGGGACCGGTGACGACATTGATTGTTCCCGGCGGTAATTCCAGTTTCTCCAACAATTCCGCCAGTTTGAGCGCAGCGAGAGAGTCAATACTCGGCGGCTTGATAATGCAGGTATTGCCCAGCGTAAGGGCCGGAGCCAGTTTGACAAGAATCATGGAAAGAGGAAAATTCCAGGGTGTGATGAGGGCAACCACCCCGATTGGTTCGTGCTGGAGATAGGCAAGTTCATTGGGACTTTGGGGTACGGTATGACCCATTAAAGACCGGGCATTATAGGCGGCCCATTCAAAGTTAACGGCTTTCCCCGCAACCGTCGGTGCAGCTGTTTTCACCGGGGTACCGTGGTCGAGGGTATCGATCATGCCTAATTCTTTGGAGTTTTCCCTGAGTATGGCGGCTATTTTCATGGCTACCTGTGAGCGCTCTGCCTGAGGTTTTTTTGACCATACGGGGAAAGCTTTGCGGGCGGCCTCGACAGCTTTATCGACGTCGGCCTTCCCGCCAAGGGGAAGTTGGGCGATTTCCATCCCTGTCGCAGGATTGAAGACCGGATATCTCTTTCCTGATTCGGCATCAACCCACTTCCCGCCGATCCACATTTTATATTCTGCCATTTTGTTAACCTCCTGATACTCGATCTACTAATTACATATTTTCGATATCAACTCATCAATGGTTGTGCTTTGCCGTGTCCGAAGGGATGCTCGTCTGCCGGGGTTACAGACATACGCACTGCCACAGTGGTAAAGCCGATTGAAAAGAGGTCAAGAAAACTGTCCATCGCCTGCGCAGAAATACTGATACTGCGAGAGATAATTGACACTATCACTTTGAGCACAACCAGAATAACAACAACACCCATGGCGAGCATTGCTGCCCAGGTTCTACCGGAAAGACCATTCAATAATTTTCTGATAGTATTATTTTTCATAATAAAAAAATACTCCATGGAATTTTGAGTCCTGTGGAGTATTTACCACTGCTATCCCAAGCCCGGCTGCCTTTCGCTAATTCGAAGGCCGCCTGTTCTAGTTCCATATAGTATCAAATAATCCGGTGTTTTACCAGTGGTAATAATAATTTCATTATGCCTGCTCTACCCGGTTAATTTGGATTTTCCGGATTCACACGATTTTCTTATTTAGCAGACATTTCGGCAAAAGTTTCTTTATTATAAAAATATTGTTTGCCGTCTGTATTTTGGGTTGATTAATTAGCAGCGAAAAGAATATAATCAATTCCAAATACATAATTTGGAATTTTTCAGTCTCCGGCTGGAAAGGAGTATCATTAGAGACCGTCAAACGAAATAAGTGATGTTGTTCAAGGCAAATACCGATAATATCAGATTGAATAAATTATAAGCAAGGGGAACTATGACGAAAATAAAAATTGTTACTGACAGCGCCGCCGATATCCCCCCGCAAATAAGGGAAGAACTGGGAATTACGGTTGTTCCATTGTACGTCAGATTTGGCAGTGAAACCTTTAAAGACGGAGTCACTATTTCAAATGATGAATTCTACAGACGTCTGGTTACCGGTGATGTTTATCCTAATACCATTCAGCCGTCGCCGCAGGATTTTAAAGAGACTTATGAAGAATTGATTAAAGACGCTGACGGGATTGTCTCGATTCACCTCTCCGATAAATTCAGCGGGACTTCGAATTCAGCTAAACAAGCACGGGACCTGATAAAAAGCAAGTGTCCTATCGAGGTAATTAATTCCGATTCCATGACGATCGGACTGGGCATGATTTGCATCGCAGCAGCCAGAGCGGCCAAAGCCGGTGAAAACATGGCAGCAGTGGTTAAAGAAGTGAATGGGGCCATCCCCCAAATTCATTTTATGGTCCTTTTTGATTCGCTAAAATATCTTGCGAAAGGCGGCCGCATCGGTCAGGCCAAGAAATTATTGGGGACGCTGCTCAATATAAAACCCCTGTTAGGGATGAAGGACGGGATTGTAGTTCCGGTCGGCCAGGCGCGCAGTTATTCTAAAGGCATCGAAAAACAATACACTTTCCTGGCAGAGGCACTCAGTGAAAAAGGGAATGTCAAAGATTTGGCCATCATGTACAACACTACCAGGGATGAAGCGAATAATCTGGCAGACCGCATCGCCCCTCTATATCCGCGTGAAAAAATTATCATGGGCGAGATTGGACCGATACTGGGTTCGCATGCCGGGCCCAATCTGCTGGTAACCTGTTATCGAGGCACGAAACCGGTCAATTGAGAGCGTTTTAAGTTTGCACTAACCCTATTTCAGGCTGATAGACGAGAGGCAAAATATAAACAGGAATATGGCAGATTGAAAAAATCAACGATGCTTCGTGAAATATTGAAAGGACCCGGGATTTTGGTTGCACCGCATGCATTTGATTGCAACACCGCGGCGTGCATCGAACATGTGGGATTCAAAGCAATGTTTATGTGCACGGCGGGAATCCGCAACACGGAGTTCGGTTTCCCTTATGAACTAATCACCGCGACCGAAGCGATAAACTCCTTGAGAAACATGATGAATTCAATCCATATTCCGTTAATCTTCGATGCCGAAGACGGATTTGGAGGTGCAATATCTGCTTATCGTACTGCACAGGACCTCATCAGGCTCGGAGTTGCCGGGATCTTCCTGAATGACCAGAAACATCCATATAAGGGCCCGGGCTTGGCGATTCAGCAGGTTGTTTCGAGAGATGAGTATCTGGGCAAGATTGGAGCAGTCCTGGAAGCTCGGGATAAGGAAGACAAGGACGTTATTGTCGTTGCCAGAATAGAAGCCGGGTCAACGCTGGGCGATGATGAAGTGGTCGCGCGTGCAAAAGCCTGCCTTAAACTGGGGGTAGATGTAATACTGCCGCAAGCCCGTTTAGCGACATCAAAATACGGTTTGAGAACTAAAAAGGAAATAAAACAGCTTTATAAAGCAATCGGAGCGCCGGAAGTGATGATTTGGGGCATGGCAGGGCAAGGCGTAGCCGCAGATTATTCCGCCGGGGATTGGGAGGATATCGGCGCTAAAATATGGGCGCCGGGACCGATGAACTCGGCATTAATGAAATTAGCACTGGAATTGCTGCAAACACTCCATGACGAGGGGACGATAAAGGGCTATCATCCCGACGGCGGGCCATCAAGTGAATTCTTACATCAGCTGGAGGGATTGGATTTCTGGGAAGGGCTGGAAAAGAAATACGTTCCCTAAAATAGCTGGACTAAATAATTACCCTATCAGAAATTTATAGGCAACCCCCACCAATGCACCGCCAAGGATTAGCCATGTTGAATTAATTTTGACCCGTAATACTATAATTAGAGTCAGAATCATTAACACGATTGTAAACCAATCAATAACAGCCGTCCGTCCGAGTTGCCATGTCACCGCTGCCATCAGACCGATAGCAGATACATTAACACCGTCCAGCAGTGCTCCTGCCCACCACGATTTCCGTATTGACGGCAGGATGCGGCTGGCCAGGGCGACAAAGAAAAATGCAGGTAGAAATATTGCTAATGTTGCCAGTAAGGCGGATTGCCAGCCTCCCATCAGGTAGCCGACAAAAGTGGCACTGGAAAAGACCGGCCCCGGGGTAACCTGCCCGACTGCAATCGCATCCAGCAGCTGCTGATGGGTGAGCCATCCTAAATGCGATACAAATTCAGAGTTGAGGAAAGCATACAACACGTAGCCGCCGCCGTAGATTAAAGCGCCGATTTTTAGAAAAGTCAGGAAAAGAGTGGTCTGTTTGAATGGCACTTTGTCTGCAGCAAATGTCGGCAGTCGTAAGGGCAGCATCGGCGAAAGCAAGAAAAGGGATGATGGATGTATCCGGAAATGCTTTCCGCTTTGAAAAAGCAGTACGAGGGCAGCACCGGCAAAAAGTATGGCCAAAGCATTTAGCCCCAGTAAATAAGCGGCCGCGGCCGCTGCCCCGACTATTGCCGTCAGCGGGCCTTTAACTCCTTTCCGGCCCAGGTCCCATAACGCTTTAATAATAATTGCGATGATAACCGGTTTTACGCCGTATAATATCCATCCAACTGCGGGCAGCGCCGCATACTTTACATATGCCCATGCAACCGCAATTGTGATTAGCATGCCCGGTATGATAAACAGCAAACCTGATGCCAGATATCCGAGCCAGCCGGCCCGTTCCAACCCGATGTAAAGAGCCATCTCGGTAGCGCTGGGGCCTGGAATAAGATTAGATATACCCAGCATGTCGAGGAACTTTTGGTCGTCCAGCTAGCCGCGTTTTCTTACCGTTTCCTGCTGCATAATGGCGATATAAGCGGCCGCCCCGCCGAAAGCGGTAGCTCCCAGTCTAAGAAAAAGCAGGGCAACTTCTTTCAGGTTTTCGCGTGAATGTGTGTCTGTCATATTGCTTAAAAAAGTAGCTTTGTCGATTTTTTAGATATGTAGATTATAACAGATAGTGCGATAAAATCCCGCGGGAAACTTATCCCCGTTTTACTCGGTTCTGCTGTCTCTGCTAGTATGTAGCTATGAAGTTGGGTATGTTTGATTTAATTGAACCTTTACCGGTTCTGAATAATCCCCATGCCATCGTTGTATTAAGGCCGTGGACGGATGCCGGGAATTCGGCAACACTGGCGATGAGTTGGCTGGAGTCGCTTCTTTCCGCCAAACAGTTGGGTAAAATCAGCCGACCGGGAATGTTCTTTGATTTCACCAGGTACCGTCCAATGGCCCGGTACCTGATGGGGCATCGCGAGATAATCGTCCCGAATACAATTGTGACATATTCAAAACAAGATGAAGGACCGGATTTTGTTTTTATCAACATGCTTGAACCGAATATGTTTGCTGAGCGTTACATCCACTCCGTTTTACGGTTATTGACCGCATTGGGAATCCGGCGGTATTGTCTTTTAGGCAGTATGTATGACATGGTGCCGCATACCCGTCCGCTGATTGTGACCGGAGGAGCTGCAGGGGAAAAGGCGGCGGAGGAACTTAAAAAGACCGGTGTTAGTTCCAGTTCCTATGAGGGCCCGACAACAATCTGTTCTTTAATTACGCAGGAAGCGGGAAAGATGGATATCGAAACCGTAAGCCTGATGGTGAGATTACCGCAATACACACAGTTGGAAAAGGATTATACTGGGCAGGTCAGACTTTTAGAAGTTTTGCGCGGTTTTTATGGAATCCCGATTGATGAAGAAATCCTGCGCAGGGCACGGCAGCAGATAAAAGATATCGATGTTGAAGTCAATCGAAGCCGCAAGCTGAAAGAAGTTGTCAACCACCTGGAAACGTACTATGATGCGCAGTCGGTCACGAAACAAAAGGAAGAGACGCCCCCCCTTTCTCCGGAAGTGGAAAGCTTCCTGAAAGAAATGGAAAACCGCTTCAAACAGGATTAGAATATTTGGTTTTTCAATCATGGTTGCTGTGCTATAATTATCAACAAATGTTGACATGCAATCAATATTTATTGATAGGGTAATGAAGTGGGGAATATAATAATAGTAGTCCCATACGGCTAGTCTCTCTACTCTAAGTCAAATGCAGCGAACATATTCTTAAAAACAGTGCCGATTCGGAAGAATAATCTCCTATAGTCACGCTGACGAGTCGAATGGGGTTTGATTTAAATCATAGTTTGACTTACCTGCAGGTGCGAAGTAATGAATAAAACAAGTTATAACAGCGAGCTTCAGGCCGGGGATATTATCCGTTATACTACCTGCAGCGAACATTGTTTCAATATGTGTATTCTCAAAGTGTATATCAGGGATGGTCGGATTTGGGCAGTTGAGCCGGACGACACGGTAAATCACGGTATCGCGCGGGAAGACGGGCACCTGTCGGACGAACAGGTTGACAAATTCATGATTACAACCCGGCCCTGCACCAAGGGTTACGCTCATATCCGCAATTTAAACGCACCCAATAGAGTAATTTATCCCATGAAACGGGCAGGCGAAAAAGGCGAGGGTAAGTGGGAGCGGATATCCTGGGATGAGGCTCTGGATACCATCGCTGATAAACTCAAATATTATAAAGAAAAATATGGGCCGCTTTCGATTGGAGATGTCAGTCACGACGGTTTTGCGCTCAGTCCCTGGTTTGGGGCAGGAGTCTCCGATTGGGGCGCGCATTCAAAGCAGGGGGCTGATGAGCCGGAAAGATGGGTTTTAGGCAAGAAAGCCGGCGAAGACCGTCAGGATGAGGGTAATCTATTAAAATCAAAACTCATTGTTCTCTGGGGATTTAATCCTACGACAACCTTGAGTAACCATGTTATTTATACTTTGCTGCGAGCGAGAGAACGGGGGATACCGATTATATCTATCGACCCCAGGTACACACCAACCGCTGAGGTTGTTGCCAGCCAGTGGATACCAATACGTCCGACCACCGATGTCGCCATGATGATTGCGATGGCTAATGTCTGGTTTAAAGAAGACCTTTGTGATAAGGAGTTCATCAAAAAGTGGGTGGAGCCTGACGGTTTACAGCGCTGGAAGGACTATGTGCTTGGGGCAAGCGATGGTATGGATAAAGCGCCGCGATGGGCCGAAAATATCTGCGGTGTACCGGCGGAAACGATTACTGAGTTTGCCCGGCTGTATGCCCGCAGCAAACCGGTAAATCTGAACACAGCCTGGTCCCTCGGCCGGCAGTTTTTTGGAGAAAACGGCATCAGGGCAGCGATGTACCTGCAGGCACTAACCGGAAATACCCTGTCGCCGGGGGCAACCGCCTCGGCAGATTCAGCCGGCGAGTTTGGGACACATGACCTGTCATTGCCGAAGCCGACGATCGACTGGCGGAGAAAGCCCGGAACATATCAGGCGCCGGCCTTGCTGGCCCATTTTAAATGGCCGGAGGCGATTGTTCTGCGCGAAAAGCTGGACAAAGGCGAGATGACCGTAAATGAATATAACCATATTATCGGGAACCTGCCGGGAAACCCGCCGCCCAATATCAAGATGGTGATTGTCCATACATCTAACCCGATAATGACACATCCCGATGTAAATACTAACATCAAAGCTTTCAAGAAACTGGATTTTAGCGTAGTATTCTCTTATCATCTGGATAATCCTACCGCCAAATACGCGGACATTGTTCTGCCGCAAATGCACACAGCTTTTGAGGGCAGGGATGTGCCGATTAGAAATTCGATATTCCGCTCTAAGGACTCTTTTTGTATGGAAGTCCCTCACTTGAATGGAAACTGCTTTGTATACAAGCAGAAATGCGTTGACCCTCCGGGTGAGGTCAAACCGCGGGGATGGATCTGGCTGCAGATAGCGAAAAGACTGGGTTTCGCAGAGGATTATAGTCCGCTCCTGGCGGATGTCCCCGATGATAAATGGGATGAAACAGTAGAAGAACTGCACCGTGAAGCTTACGAGAAATGGGCGTTGAGGGAAGAGATTATCCCATTGAACCCGCCGAGTTGGGAAGAGTTTCAAAAGAAGCCGGTTTTCCGCTGGGAGGTCAAAGAACCTAACTACACCTACAAAAATACTATCGCGCGCGGTGAGAATCCTTTTGAGGGAACGGAATCGGGCAAGATCGAGTTTTATTCCCAGGAATTGGCCGAGGGTTTAGGAACGGCTAAACCAACCGGAGGGAAAACTCACATTGTAAACGGGCGGTACGGTGGCGGAAAATTACCGGCGATGGCAGAGATGGTAATGGGAGGTAAAGCGACTTATCATAGTAACGATGTTGTGAAGTATCCGTTATTAATGTCGTCTCCTCACAGTCTCTATCGTATACATACGCTGCTGGACAACCAGCCTTTATTGAACATGGATTGCTATCGGCATGCTGTCTGGATCAGCGTTCCCGATGCCAAAGTCCGGGGAATAAAAGATAACGATCCGGTCAGGGTTTTTGACGACCAGGCTGAAATAATAATGCCGGCCTACGTGACTTCCAAAGTAGTCCCGGGTACTGTCAACATCTTTCACGGCGGCTGGTATACACCGAATAAAACAAAAACTGCTTTAATGCCGGAAGGCATTGATACCAGGGGTGCGGCTAATTTACTGATACATTATGACGAGCATTTGCCGGAAACAATTATGGACCATCTGCCCTGTAAGGCATTGGTACAAATTGAACTTTGTTGTGGGGAAGGGGACAAATAATGAACATGGCTAACTCAAACAGCAAAAATCATACCGGGGACATCATCCGATATACTACTTGCAGCGAACACTGTTTCAGCAATTGTGTTATTAAAGTACACATCAGGGACGGAAAGATTTGGGCAGTTGAGCCGGATGATACGATAAACCATGGTATCGCTCGGGAGGACGGACATTTGCCGGATGAGTTGATCGACAAATGCATGATTACGGCCCGGCCCTGTACCAAGGGCTACGCCCACATCCGTAACCTTAATGCGCCCAATAGGGTGATTTATCCGATGAAACGGGCAGGCGAAAAAGGCGAAGGCAAATGGCAGCGTATATCTTGGGATGAAGCGCTGGATACCATCGCCAATAAGCTTAAATATTACAAAGAAAAGTACGGGCCGCTTTCGATCGGAGACCTAGGGGAAGGCTTTATGCTGAGCGCCTGGTTTGGCGCGGGGGTTGCCGATTGGGGCGATCACTCGCGGCAGGGTGTTGCTGAGCCTGAGCGGTGGGTTTTAGGCAGAGATGCCCATGAAGACCGGCAGGATGAAGGTAATTTACTAAAATCAAAGCTCATCGTTCTCTGGGGGTTCAATCCCGGGACAACCTTGAGCAATCATGTTATTTATACGATGATACGGGCGCGTGAACGGGGTATCCCGATAATATCGATTGAATCGCGTTATACTCCAACCGCCGAGGCAGTTGCCAGCCAGTGGATACCGATACGCCCCACCACTGATGTTGCGATGATGATTGCGATGGCCAATGTCTGGTTTAAAGAAGACCTCTGTGACAAAGAATTCATTAAAAAATGGGTTGACCCCGAGGGCGTAAAACGCTGGAAAGAATATGTACTGGGCACCGTTGACGGCGTCGACAAAACCCCGCAGTGGGCGGAAAATATCTGCGGAGTCCCTGCGAAGACGATTACTGAGTTTGCCCGGTTGTATGCCCGCAGCAAACCGGTTAACCTGAATACCGCATGGTCCCTCGGCCGTCAGTTCTTTGGAGAGAACGGCATCAGGGCGGCTATGTATCTGCAGGCGCTGACGGGTAACACTTTAACCCCGGGCGCGACCGCCTCCGCAGAAACATCCTGTGAATTCGGACAACATGAGTTATCCCTGCCGAAGCCGGTTGTAGACTGGCAGAAAAAACCCGGAACGTATCAGGCGCCGGCTCTACTCGCCCATTTTAAATGGCCTGAAGCGATTGTTCTGCGGGAAAAATTGGATAAAGGCGAGATGACCGTAGAAGAATATAACCGGATTATCGGCAACGCTCCCGGAAATCCGCCTCCCAATATCAAGATGCTGATTTTACAATCCTCAAACCCCATAATGACCCACCCTGATGTTAATACCAACATCAAAGCCTTCAAGAAACTGGATTTCAGTGTGGTGTTTTCTTACCACCTGGATAATCCTACCGCCAAATATGCCGATATCATTCTGCCCCAGATGCACCGGGCTTTTGAAGGCCGGGATTTACATCCCAGGGGGATGCGTTCACCCGATATGTTCAGTCTGGAAACTGCGAACATGAACGGTAATTATTTCGTCTTCAAGGAGAAATGTGTCGACCCGCCGGGCGAAGTCAGGGCGCGGGGATGGGTTTGGGTGCAGTTGGCGAAGAGACTGGGCATTGCCGACCTATGCGCCCCGCGTCTGGCCAATGTACCCGATGACAAATGGGATGAAGCGATTGATAATCTGCACCGCGAAGCTTACGAGAAATGGATGTTACGGGAAGAAATTGCCCCGTTGAACCCGCCAAGCTGGGAGGAATTCCTGAAAAAACCGGTATTTCGTTGGGTGGTCAAAGACCCGTATTACACGTATAAAAATGCAATTTTACGCGGGGAGAATCCCTTTAAGGGCACAGATTCAGGTAAGATCGAGTTTTTTTCTAAAGAAGTGGCTGCCAGCAACAGTACTCAGGGAAAAGATAAATCAAGCGGCGTAAAAACTCATGCCATAAACGGACGGTATGGCGGCGGTCATCTGCCGGTGATGGCGGAAATGACAATGGGAGGCAGCGCTACTTATCACAGCAAAAATGTTGAAAAGTATCCGCTGTTAATGTCCTCGCCGCATGGGCTCTACCGTATCCATTCGCTGCTGGATAATCAGCCTTTACTGAATCAGGATTGCTATCGGCACGCAGTTTGGATCAGCGTTCCTGAGGCTAAGGCCCGGGGAATAAAAGATAACGACCCGGTCAGAGTTTTTAACGACCAGGCGGAAATAATCATGCCGGCCTACGTGACTTCCAAGGTTGTCCCCGGTACCGTCAATATCTTTCACGGCGGCTGGTACACTCCTGGCAAAATGAAGACCGAATTGATGCCGGAAGGCATCGATACCAGGGGGGCGCCGAACCTGATGACACACTATGATGAGCACCTGCCGGACACGATCCTCGACCATCAGCCGTGCAAGGCGCTGGTTCAAATTGAAAAATGGGAGGGTGCACGATGACACAATACGCTTTCTTTTTTGACCAGAGCAGATGTACCGGGTGCCGTGATTGTACGGTAGCCTGCAAAAACTGGCACCAACTGCCGCCGGGACCGCTCAAATACCTGAAGGTATACGAGTACGAGAAAGGCGCTTTTCCGCTGGTGCGTATCCATTTCCAGTGGGTTCCCTGCTACCATTGCGAAAAACCGGCCTGCATTGATGCCTGCGCTGTCGAAGCTATCAGCAAAGAGCCAAAATACGGCGCAGTACTGATCGACAGCGATAAATGCACCGGATGCCGCAACTGTTATGAAGAATGCCCGTACGGCGCACCTGTTTTCGAGGGGGATGAAATCGGTGAAGTCGCCCAGAAATGCGATATGTGTATCGATCGCCTGGAAGCGGGAGATTTGCCGATTTGCGTCGGGGCCTGCTCGGCTAGGGCGCTTGATTTTGGCACTTTGAGCGAAATGCAGGCCAGGTACGGGGACCTTCGCGACCTGGAGGACATGCCGGACAGCAAGACCACCAAACCCGCTGTCGTGTTTAAGCCGCATGCCGTTAAAAAGCCGATTATTACCTACGATGCGCAAAAAGCCCTGGAACTGATGATGCGGCGCGACCCGCTGCCTCCGTTATACAGCAAAATCTCCGATGTAACAGATATCCCGGAAGGGATGGTGGGCCGGGATAAGCTGGTCATCAAACCAAAAACAGCGGAAGAACTGATGCGTAATACCAGGTGCGATGAGGGTTGATGGCTGTTGGATACCAGCCGGTTAATCGAAGAATGTTAAAAAAAATGGATATCACCGGAATTATCCTGGCCGGCGGTAAGAGTCTCAGGTTCGGCCGAAATAAAGCTCTGGAAAAAATAGCCGGGATGACGCTTGTTGAAAGAGTTATTACGCGTCTGACGCCGATAACGGCCAGAATTGTGCTGGTAACCGATGGAGATAACGGCCGCTTGTCAGAAATTAAATCTACTGAAGCTGTAACCGATATTTACCCGGCAAGAGGGCCGCTGGGCGGTATTTATACGGGCCTCAGTGCCTCGAATACGGCTGCTAATATCGTAGTTGCGTGTGATATGCCTTTTCTGAATACCGTGCTGCTGTCGTACATGGTAGGCATTTCAACCGGTTTTGAGGCGGTGATTCCCCGCTGGCCGAATAATCAAATCGAGCCTTTGCACGGCATATACTCCCTGAGTTGCATCCCCGTAATGAAAAAACGTCTGGAGAATAATCAGCTGAGCATTTCCGAATGTTTAAAAGAAATGCGGGTCCGCTATTTTGACCAGGTAGAATTCAGTAAATTCGATCCGGATTTTCTATCCTTTTTTAATATCAATAATCAGGCTGATATTGAACTGTTAAATAAAATTGAGGGCAGACAACAAACAAAATAAGGCCAACTAAAATTGTTTCAGGTTCAACGTAAAAAGGATGGACTGCCCGGGTCTTACCGCCCCTGCCTTACGTTTTCTCGCTTACAAAAATCCGCTTATACAAATCTTCGCCATAGCTCGTCTGCAAGGGTTCCCCGGTGGACAGTTTATAGGTTCTGGTGCCGTCGGCTTCCCTGTCCGCCCGGAGAAAAATAGCATTTACCATTTTTCTGTCATATAAACCGTGAGCAAATTCATATTGGTGGGTAACGAAGAACACTTTGATGCCTTTTTCTACCAGTCCCATGGTTATCTGACGGGCAATTTCGGAACCTTCCCTTTCATTTGTGGCCGCAAAAGATTCATTAAAAAGCACCATGGAATTAAGCGTTAACCGGTCGACAATCCGGCTTGTTCTTTTGAGCTCTTCATCCAGTTTGCCGCTTTCCATCGTAATATCTTCTTCCCGTTTGAAGTGCGTGAAAAGGCCGTCGCAGACATTAGCGGTGAAAGTTTCAGCCGGCGTAAACATCCCGCACTGCATCATCATTTGTGACAGGCCGATACTGCGCAGGAATGTGGATTTGCCGCCCTGATTGGCGCCGGTGATTATCACTAGGTCTTTTTTGTCAGCGTTAACGTCGTTGCTGACAACTTTACGTTTCACGGTTAATGCCAGGCAGATATCGTATAGACCGCTAAATGCATGCTGCCGCTCGTTAACCGCTGCGGGTTCAGGAAAAGACGCCGGTTCGCTTATTTTCATGAGTTGCTCATGCAAATTCAAGCAACCCACGTAAAACCCAAGTTCAAAACGCAGCATACTGAAGAAACTGTCGATATGGTCGGCAGATTGAGCTACCGCATTGACGGCCGATTTGATGCCTTTGTTTCTCAATTCTTCCAATGCTTTGCTGCCGCCCTCGTCGCGCGTTTCAATCCGAAAAGAGTAAACAGGTGATTTTTTAGTGAAGAGCCGCTGCATTAAATTGAGTTTCTTATCCAGCGGCTTGCGCAGGATATAGTTAGTGCCTTCATTGCCTCTCCCCAATTCGGCGCCAATGAGAATGCCGTGGTGGAACTCCAGCCTCCTCAGATGATTCTGGATGAGGGTAAAGTATGGGGCATCAAGCTCTTTTTTAATCATCGCGAACAGGGTTTTAAAACCATCTGACTCAAATTTATCGGCATGCTCGTCGGCCAGAGCCCTCAATTGTTTCATGCTGCCTACGAACATTTGCAGCGCTCCTACCGAAACGGACATCACATATGCCGGGTTGCTGTTTTCGAGCAGCCAGCCCCAATGGTTTTTCTGTTTGGTTTCCATTGCGTCTTCCGCAATTTTGTAAAGGTTCCTGACAATAACCGGATTTTTCAAACAATCCTTGAGGATGCTTTGGCGGTAGAGTATCGAGTCCTGTCCGTCCTTCAAACCGGCAAAGATAACCTTTTTAACTGCATCCTGCAGGTAGTAGTCGCCGAGTGCCATGGCATTGAACAGGGTATCTAATTCCAGGTCTTGTGTCAGTTCCGGCTCATTCCACGGCAATTCCTGCTGCACGTCAAAATCATGGTCTTTGTACATCAGAAAAACTTTCATGATTTAATACGCTCCTGCAGTGATTTGTAAGTCAGGTGATGCTTTTCGGCAATTGCAATGGCGTATGAAAGTCCGTCAGCCGGCTTTCTGATGACTTTGAAGATGCTTACTGCCGGATTTTCCGGATTTACGGTGCTGACCATGCTGACGGTTTTTTCATTGCACGTGGACAGCTCTTCAACAAATGTAACCCAAACACACAATAAATCCAATCCGATTATTTTCTCGATTACCTTTTTACTTAAGAATATCGCATCCTGCAAGGTGGTGGATGTCAGAATTTCATTGATGATGATAATACTATTTGGTGTAGCCTGCCCCAGAATTTCATGCATTCTTACCAGGTCGTCCTGCAGTTTACCGCGGAGGTCTTTAATGTCTTCCATCTTTTCGAAATGGGTGAAGAGATTGTCAGACAGGAAGAGCCGGGCTTCCTTGCCCGGTACAGGACAGCCCAGACTGGCCAGATAATGCAGCTGCCCGAACATGCGGGCGAAGGTAGTTTTACCGCCCTGGTTCGGCCCGGATACGACAAATATCCGTTCCTTATCTTTTAGGTAAAAATCATTATAGACAACGGATGAACCTTCCGAAATGAGCTTATTTGCCAGGGCTAAATCGAATCCCTCGCTATCGTTAACTTCCTTACTGACGGAGGATATCTGCGGATAACAGAAATTCAAACCTGCAGGTTTGAATTTTGAGATAAACTCCAGGTAGGCGACATAGAATTGCACTTCTCGGTCGAAAACGCTGATTGTTTCATTGACGAAATGGTTGTGCTGCTCATAAAAACTGTCTAAACCGGCAAATATTTCAGGATACAGTTTAGCGACGAAATCCAGAATTCGCGCTTCAACGTCGTTTACATCCGACAATTCACGAAGTTTGGTCCGGTAATCTTTGACCGTGCCCTGTTTGAATTTTTCGAACGATTGCTCCACTTCAACGCTGAAATCTGTTTCGCCCTCATATTTCCGGACCCTGACGGTCAAGCCGTTAATGTGCAAACTGTATTTTACTACGGAGAAGTCGGCGCTGAGTTTCTTTGTATCTGTAACAAGTCCGGTAAAACTATCGGTGCCTGTGTATTTCGTCAAGTAATCACGGAAAGCTAGAAATCCGCGTGAATTTAAATCCATCAGGGATAAATCATGTACCAGACTGCTGATTGTCTCGCAATACAGTTTCGCCGCCTCTAAAAACCAGCCTTCCTTAAAGTTTTTGTAGATCAGTTTTTCTGAAAGGGCAAGATAACGACGGATAACAACCATATTTTCTGCAAATGATTTGATGGCCGCCATCAAATTTTCATTTTTGAGTTCCTGCATGTTTTCATGGCGGTATTGGATGGCATCCTCACTATGCAGGGGAGTGTAAAAAAACGGTTGCAGGTTATAAATATCTCTGTCGGCGGTAATGGCATCGATAATCTGATTGAGATTTAAATCCACAAAAAAGGCGGGCGCCTCAGAACTTACTTCATTTGCGCCTTCAACTGTTTTGTTAAAAAGAATGCTTTCGAATGTCATCAGGGAAATGCCTCCGGCAGTCCGCTATTGTTACCGATAAAAAAGCCCCTGCACGCGATATCGTAAAGGCTGTTGTACATCGGATGTGGTTCACGGGACATTAGTCTCAGTTGAACTGGCTGAGTCTGTACCCATAATAATACCAGAAACACGAATTTTTATAAAATAAAAAGGAATATTGACCGAATATGCGATATATTTGGCGCATTTGATAATTTCGCTCGCCGCCGCTAAACCGAGTTGGGTATCTCCCGTTAGACCGGCGGCACAATCACGCCCCCCGGCACTTCCGATAACTTGCGCAGCATCGTTGTCTTTTTTATTTAATCACCTCAGTTATTCAAAAACATACGAATATTTCCTCAAAATATAGTCTACGCTTTTGAATTAATTGATTAGAGAACGGAACGAACGAATATTATGGTTTATTCAAAGATTTCTATTTCGAACGGCGCAGAATATTCAAGAGATTCTATATACCTGTTATAATGCAAGCTAATACCATGATGAAATCAGTACTGTCTGGAGTTAGATGATAATTATGAAACAAATATTGTTGACAGTTGCAATGGGGAAGCGTCTTTTGGGAAAAGCTTTGGCAGCACACCCGGCGGTGATAAGCGCATTGCGAAAGGGAACGGTCGTCATCGTCGCCGGTACGACCAATAGTTATTACGGGGAGCAATAAGTAGGTTACATTCCTGCATAGCGGACGTGTTCTTCTTGAAAATAATGTTTAACGATCGTAGGTTGCTTTTGGCGGCTTCTTAAATAGCTTCGGGTATTTGCGATCAATTCCCCTT
>Ga0182010_10000255_pt1 | contig 30868 bp, 26 predicted proteins | sample 611E1MmetaG_FD_120488 | JGI IMG/M metagenome (GOLD analysis project Ga0182010, IMG submission 120488) | Permafrost microbial communities from Stordalen Mire, Sweden - 611E1M metaG | ecosystem: Environmental > Terrestrial > Soil > Wetlands > Permafrost | place: Sweden: Stordalen | collected... | reverse complement strand
TGGCGGCGGCGGCACGTTCACTGGCGGTGGCGGCGGGACTGGCACCGGGCGCGGCGGCGGGACTGGCACCGGGCGCGGCGGCGGGACTGGCACCGGGCGCGGCGGCGGGACTGGCACCGGGCGCGGCGGCGGGACCGCGACTAGCATCAGTTCAGACGTGATCACGATTCCCGACGACCCGGGTACCGACGACACAGCCCCTACCGAATAGCCAGGGCCGCCCAAGGGTCTTACTAGGACCGTGAGTGAGGGGAGACGCCCTCTCACTCACGGTTTTTTTTGTCCAGGCGGCTGCACAATGCGCCGTGCCCCAAGGTGGCAACGCGGCGATGGACGACGCTAGAAATCGTCCGCGGACAGCTTTCCCGCACGCGGCGCCGCGGATTTCGCCGATGCTTCATCCCGTGGCGCCGGTGACCGCGCCTGCGCGGGTCCAGGCCCCCTCAAAGCGCCACGCATTGCCTGGTGCCCAGCCGGTCGGTCGCTGGAGTTGTCTGGCAGCGCCACGCGTGAACCACTGGGAGCGGCGGGACCAACCGGCGTGGCGCGCGCATGGCTCGTGGGCTTGTTATGTGCGGCCCTTGCGAGCGTGCCTGGCGCAGGTGGGGATGGCGAGGTTGCCAGAGGGGCCGGAGGCGCTTGGGGGACGACGATGGCGGTTGGCACGAAGGCGGGAACAGTGGGCGGCGCGGCGAGCGTGCCCGCTCCGGGCGTGGTGTCTGCGACCGGTGGCGTAGCTCTCTGCGCGTGATGGGCGCCTCGCGTGGCCATCCAAACCGCGAAAACCAGCGCGACCGCAACCCCCGCGCCTACCAACCCGCGCCGACTACGCAGAACTGAGAGAGCCTTCGCACGAAAGGCGGCGCGCGATCGGGGGCGAAGGGCAAGAAGCAACCTCGCACGAAGGGAGGTCACCGACTTGAGGCGAAGAAGTGCCTTCCGGAGCGGATGCAGCAGGATCGTCTCGCGACCCGTGGCTGGCAGCGATCCCGTCTCTAGCGGAGGCCCCGGACGCAGTTGGACCGTCTCGCGACCTGTGGCTGGGAGGGGCCTTTTCTCTTCTGAGCTATCATTCGATTCGCGATTCGATCCGCCGTTGGTGGCGCTCTTTTCCTTCTCCTTTCCCAGGGGAAAGGCGAAGAGCATTTTTGTCTCCTGATGCTGACCGGACGGCTCCATCTTGAGAATGGCTTGCACCAAGGACTGCCCGGACTTGGCATCGCCCAAGACAAACGAGGGCACTCCGGCGAGCGGCGTGAGCGTACGCGGGACCGAGTTGGGCGGCCGCAGCTCGTCTTCGAGGGCGCTCACCATCAAGTTCAGATCCGAATAGCGATGGTCCGGCTCCTTGGCCATGGCCACTCCGATGATGCGCACCAAACCAGCCGGCAGATCAGGACGGAACAGCGTTACTGGCGGAGCGGTCTCCTTCAAGACGCGGGAAAAGAGCTCAGGTCCTGGTTCACCTGGGAAAGCCATCCGTCCGGTCAATGCCTCATAAAGCAACAGACCGAAGCCGTACACATCGGCGCGTTCATCGATGCGTGTCTCACCTGAAATATGCTCGGGAGACATATAGGCGGGCGTGCCCATGGCCAATGCCGGGACGGGCCCTGCCGAGCGATCCACCACTCGTTCCATCATGACCGAGATGCCGAAATCCAACACCTTGGTGGTCACAACGCGCCCGTCGGGCCCGATGCAGATGAAGATGTTCTGCGGCTTGAGATCGCGGTGGACGACACCCAGTGAGTTGGCGGCGGCAACCCCACGCATCGCGGGTATGAGTAGCGAGGTCGCTTCGCTGACGCTGAGGTATCCGTGGCGAGCGATGTATGTGCCCAACGGCTCTCCGTCGAGCAGCTCCATCACGATGCACGCCATTCCCTCGTGTTCAATGACATCGAAGACCGTCACGACATTGGGATGATTCACCCGGCTTGCGGCCAGTGCCTCGCTGTAGACCAGGTGCTCCGCTTCGTGCGTGGTGGAAAAGGACCGCAGAATCACCTTCAGGGCGACTCGCTTGCCCGTACGTTCATTCGTACCGGCCCACACCGCCGCCATCCCACCCTGTCCAAGCAAATGATCGACTCGGTATTTTCCATCTACGATCTGGCCGGCCTGCATGATCGTATCAACCGGCTTTTCAGGCTTGACCCCCGAATTGCTGTTATGCGCAGGAAAAACAGAGCCGGCTTTCACGACAATCCATCATACTTCCACCTGGCAGATTAGGCGCGTTACGTCCGCTGGCCCATCCTCTGCCGGGGGAAGAAAGATTCTGATCTTAGCGGGTTGCGGAAACGGAAGATAGGGGCCCGTCCGGGCTTCCACTCCGTTGCCAGACCATGGTGGACCCGGGAGATCGGCGAAGTCGATCTCGTTGCCCCTGACCGGATGCCTCAGTCTACAGCGCGGGGCGGCAGCAGGTAGGAAGTTAGGAGGGAACGCGATTCTGAAAGTCTTGACGCTCCTCCCCGATCCGCCGCTTTTCTCGCTCGCCGCATAGAACCGGTTCGTCCCGGGTGGGGGGCATCATTGTTTCCTCGAAGGTGATTCTGTTCCGGATGACCTCGTGACGAGGCACACCGGGGGTGATCTCCGTCACGCGCTTCCGCGCCGATTGCCGAATTTCGTCTTCCGCCCGGCTTCGGTGGCATCATGGTTTTTCGCGGGGGACACGGACCATGAAAAAACTACCTTCGCTGCGCACGACTTGTCGCAAGCCAGGTCTGCCGAGTTCGTGGGCGCCCAACGTCGGCTTCCGCTGTGCCTACCCGGAGGTGCGGCCATGAAGCGCCGGCTCGCGCTTGCGGCTGGCGTGGCGGGGCTCCTCGCGGATACTGCGGCCTTTGCCTGTGGCGCTGCATTCGGTCCGAGTATCACGATAGATTCCCGACAAGACGTCATCCTGGTGTGGAAGGACAATGTCGAAACCTACGTGTTCCAACCCATCTTCTGCGGCACGTCCACCAACTTCGGCTTGATCCTGCCCGTGCCCGCGACCCTGTCGCGGCAGCCATCGCTGACCGACCAGCAGGCCTTCACGACCGCAGCGGCCTTGTCCGAACCGACGAAGAGGAGGGTCGATGAACACCACGGCCTTGCCTGCGGCGGCGGTGCCGCGTTGAATAGCGCGACGGTGGACACAACCACGGTGGTCGCCAGCGGCCAGGTAGGGATTCTCGACTGGGTGCAGCTCAAGGCAGACACCGAGTCGTCCTTCACCGACTGGCTAACCGCCAACGGCTACCCGTATTCGACCGCGTCTGCCGACGTGTTTTCGTACTACGTGCAGAAGGGCTGGTATTTCCTCGCCTTCCGGATCAGCCAGGAGGCGGCACCGGATGGCGGAACGATTTGCCGGGCTTTGGGCCCGGTCGCCTTGTCCTTCCCTACCCCGGTGCCGGTCGTGCCGTCGCGCATGGCAAGCGCCGGCAACTCTTCCGGCGGATATGGTTCGTTCTCGTGGCGAATCTTCGGCATTACCCACGGTGATGCGGAGCTGGCGTTCTCGGACGGGACCAACACCGATCGCGTGCTGATGTACTCGGGCGCCATCACTGCTGGGGACGTCCCCTCGTTCTCGGGATTGGCCGAGGCTGGCGATCGCCTGACCCGGTTGATGCTTTCATTCGGGGTCAATTTCTACAACCCGTCGTCGGATCCGGACGTTGGTCTGACACTCGCTGCCCCTCATGACTATCGCGGGACCGAGGACGTCTACGTCTACGACGACTCCATCTGCTCGGTGAGCCCGAGCGGCCGGTCGACGCACAGTTTTGTGCTGCCCCTGTGCGGCCTGGCCCTGCTCGGCTTGGCCTGCTGGCGTCGCTGGCGGTAGAGGCGAGGTGTCTCCGTGCGCCGCCTGATCATAGCCACACTCCTGGTCTCGGGCCTCGTCGGAGTCGCCCCCCGCAGAAGTGAAGCCACCCAAATGAGCATCGAGCTGCGGCTCACGCCACCTCTCGTTCGACCGTATGATTTTCCCAGCATCTGCCCGATGCTGGCGTTCTCGCTGACCGAGCACGTGTGGGCCGGCGCGGGATACGAATGGCTCCAGGACTACGATGCCATCTTGTGGACCTCGGAAAACGAAGGGCACAGGCCCATCGAGATGTCGGGCATTCGCGCCGGCGCCTGGTATCGTGGGGGGGCCGCTCACGATGGCATGTCGTGGGCGGCCGGCCCACTTTTCACTTTTGCCAATACCGCCATATCGCTCGGCCGAGGGCCCGTGGGACTCGACAGTGGCACATCCATTTTTGATTTCGGCGCCGATTTCTCCATCGGGCACGCGGGGCAGTGGTTTCGTCTCGAGGTCTTCGCCACGCCGGCCTGGTCGGTAGGTCGGGTGGCAAGCCCCGCCGTCCACAAAGAGGAACGCTTCAGTGCCTTCACCTATCGCTTTGGCTTGGCCCTGGCGATTGTCGTGGGCTCGTGAGCGTGCCGGAACTGTCCAGGCCTGGGCGGGGATGCGCTCCGGAGTGGCATCGCGGCCAGACCAGCCGCCTGTCGTCGCCACCGCCGGGAAACACGGGGCGCAGATGGCAACTTTGCGAACCACACGACGCTGCTCAACGGCGACCTCGGCGGCGCTTGCCACGGTCTTGCTACATCACGCCGAACTGCTCGGAAGCGTTGGAAAACAAGGGCGACCCCAACCGGATTCGAACCGGTGTTCATGGCTTGAAGGGCCATTGTCCTAGGCCGGACTAGACGATGGGGTCAGAAATGGGTGGGCCAGACCGAACGAGGCAGAGGGCTGTGGGCCCAGCAGGAATTGAACCTGCGACCTACGGATTAAAAGTCCGCAGCTCTACCAATTGAGCTATGGGCCCGAACGGGGATGCGATGAGTTTCCTTTCTCCGGTCCTGCGAACCGGGCGGCAAGTTGTAGCACGGGTCCGGGCCGGCGCAGGCTGGAAAAACGTGGCCAGTGCGGTGCGGCGTCTGGGGAGCTGTGTTCAAGGAACCTTGTGACTTCCCGACAGCATCCGATGTGCTAACTTCAAAGACCTCCTGGCTTGCGGAAGAAAATTGACATGGGCTCGATGCTGATTGACTGTCGAGGTCACAGCGCGGGGTTCTAGACGACGATGCCGAATCTTCCTGGAGAGATGCGTGAGATGAGGCGAGCAGTACGCATGAGGGTCCAGGTTCCAGCTCGCTACGTGAGCGAGAGCCTGACCATCGACGGGTTGGTCACGGATCTGAGCCCAGACGGTGTGTTCTTCTGCTCCGACTATCTGGATCCCACCGGCGAGCCGGTGGGTGTCTCGATTGATGTCCCGTGGCGGTCGCAGCCGCTGGAACTGCGCGGTGAAGTTCGCTGGGTGAGCGAGGCCGCGCGGACTGGCGGCATGGGCATTCGGCTCATGGATGTCAGCTTCGAGGACCGCATCGTGCTGTCGTCGCTGGGCTTGTCCTGGCAGGCCGAAGCAGGGCAGGGCGCCTCTGCACCTTGACATCCGGGCCCCGCAGGAGGGCGATCTCAACGTGGTCCGCTGGCAGTAGAATGGAGAGGGGACCAGAATGAAGACGCCAGTAGCCGTACAGATTGCCGGGCAACGCTTTGTGTTGCGAGGCGACGAAGACGAGAGCGCGATGCGTGAGATGGCTGCCTACGTGGACGGCCGCATGAAGGAGCTGCAGAAACAGACCCACACTGCAGATACCCAATCGCTCGCGGTCCTGTCGGCGCTGCAGATCACCGAAGAGCTGTTCAAGGTGCGTCGCACTCTCGCAGATCTGAAAAGGAAGATTCGGGATAGGAGTAGCTCGCTGCTTCATCTGGTCGAGAGCCGAGCGCGCGTCTAGCAGGCCGTTGATAGCCTAGCGCAGGCCTTCTTGCGGTATAGTGGGGCCACCCAGCAGACATGATCGTTCGCCGTGTGGCGGATGTCTTCATAGATGGACAGAACCGAAACCCCACTTTCCCGAGGCGATGGCCTCGTTCTTCACGTCCCTGCGACGCTAGGTCGTGGCGGGGCGACTCTGCGTTGGGCTGGGTGGCGTGGGCGGGAACGAGCCGTCGGTGTTGATGTGCCCGGCTGATCTCTGGTTGCGCGACGAGAAGCGGGCGCTCCGGCGCGTCATGGCCAGCCGGCGCGAAGAGCTGTCCGCAGACCAGCGTGGACCAATGGCCCAGGCGGCAACGGACCTTTTGCTCGACCTGCCTGAGGTGACCGGCGCCCGCGTCGTGGCGGCCTTCGTGTCCACCCGGGCCGAAATCGATACTTCGCGCGCCATCGAGGGGCTGCGGCGGCGTGGCGTCACCGTGGTGCTGCCACGCGTGAGCGCCGAGCTGCTGCCCCCCCGCCTGCGCTTTCACCGGGTTGAAGGCCCTTCGGAGCTGGTGTTTGGTATCTTCGGCCTGCTTGAGCCGGGGCCCGGTTGTCCCGAGGTGGCGCCGCACGACATTGACGTCTTCATGGTCCCAGGCCTGGCCTTCGACGCGCGTGGTGGCCGAGTCGGATACGGCGGGGGGTACTACGACGAGCTGATGGCCTACGTTCGCGCTCACCCGGACGGGCCGTCGGGCTTCTTCGTCGGGTTTGGCTACGATTTCCAGCTTGTGGAAAGCTGTCCCACGGGTGAGTGGGACGTGCCCATCGACTGCGTTGTCACGGACACGCGCGTGGTCCGGTGTGGCGCTGTTCCTGAGTAGAGGTAGCTGTGAACCCAGTCGTCATTATCGTCGGCATCCTGGTCGCCTTGCTCGCGGCGGGCATGGCCTTCTTCCTGGGACGGGCTTCCAAACCGGACGCCGTACCCGAGTCGGAAATGGAACGCCAGCGGGCCCTGGCTGCCGCGCACGCCGAGGCCGACGGCATCCGCAGGCAGGCTGCGTTGGAGGCCAAAGAGGCGGCGCAAAAAATACGGGCCGAAGTGGATGCTGAGCTGCGCGTACGTCGCCAGGAGGTCGACCGACAAGCGGCCGCGACCGGCGCCAAGCATGAGGCGTTGGAGCGGCGCGAACGCGACATCAAGGCCGAGAAAGAGAACCTGCACCGCAAAGAGCGGCAGCTGCAAGCGCGCGAGCAGGCGGCAGAGGCATCGGCGCGTGCCGGCGCGGCCCAGGTGGCCGAGGCGCGAGCGCGTTTGGAGAAGATCGCCGGGATGACCGAGGCCGAGGCCCGCAAAGCGCTGGAGGCCGGGGTGCGCGAATCCGCGCGGGCGGCAGCAGCGGCTGAAGTCAGGCGGATCGAGGACGAGACGCGCGAGCAGGCGCAGCAGAAGGCGCAGATGATCCTCGGTGCGGCGGTGCAACGCTACGCCAGTGAATACGTTGCCGAACGCACGGTTTCGGTCGTACCCCTGCCTTCCGACGACATGAAGGGACGCATCATCGGCCGCGAGGGGCGCAACATCCGGGCGCTGGAACAGGCTACCGGCATCGACCTCATCATCGACGACACGCCCGAGGCGGTGGTGATTTCCTGTTTCAATCCCGTGCGGCGCGAGATCGCGCGCCTGGCGCTCACCCGCCTCATCGCCGACGGTCGTATCCACCCGACCCGCATCGAAGAGATGGTCAAGAAAGCCACCGAGGAGGTCGAGCAAGAGTGCAAAGAGGCCGGTGACCAGGCGGCCTTTGATCTAGGCGTGGGCCGCTTGCACCCCGAGCTGGCGCGGCTGGTAGGCAAGTTGAAGTTTCGCGCAGGCAGCGGGCGGAACCTGCTTGCCCATTCGGTCGAGGTTGGCTTCCTGTCAGGCGTGATCGCGGGCGAGCTCGGCTATCCGGTCAAGACCGCGCGGCGTGCGGGCCTGCTGCACGACATCGGTTGTTGCGCAGAGCAGGAAATCGAGGGATCGCACGCGCAGGCAGGCGCGGTGCTGGCGCGCAAGTACGGTGAGCCGGCCAAGATCATCCATGCCATCGAGTGTCACCACGGCGAGGTTGCCGCAGATGACGTGCTCGACCATATCGTGGACGCCGCCAATGTTCTGGCCAACCAGAGGCCGGGCGCCAGGCGCGAGACCCTGGAAACGTATGTGCAGCGGCTGGCCGACCTGGAAAAGATCGCGAGCGGCTTCGACGGTGTCGAGCGCGCCTTCGCCATCCAGGCGGGACACGAGGTCCGCGTGCTGGTTGAGAACACCAAGGTCACCGACGATCAGGCGCGCAGCCTGTCCAAGGACATTGCGCGCAAGGTGGAGGCGCATCTGGCCTACCCGGGGCAGATTCGCGTGTCGGTCGTGCGCGAGACGCGGGCCGTCGACTACGCCAAGTAGGCGGGTGAAAACCCACGATTCTTGACGAGCTCGCCCAGGCGGCGAAGATCGGGCCAGCATGTGCAAGCCCATTTCTGCTGCCCTACTGGCCGCCCTGGTTGTCACGAGCTGCAATCGCGACGACCGGCCGATGACCCGGGCAGAGTTCTGTCAGAACCGCAGCGAGCGCGAATGCAGCAGCGTAGCGCCGGCGTGTCTTCTGCCCGAGGTCGACTGTCTGGCTGCGCGGCAGGCGGCGTGCGCAAGTCAGGGGCAAATCGAGGAGAGCGCACAGCGACCTTTCGATCCGGCAAACGCAGATGCGTGTCTGTCGCGGGTGAGCGCGGTTTTTGGCGTGCTCAGCCACAATCTCGCTATCGAAGCCAAAGACTATCGCAGCATCGACGAGGCGTGCGCGCGCGTGTTCCACGGCAACGCGGCGGCGAACGAGACCTGCGGCGTCGATGCCGACTGCAGCGGGACTCTGGTCTGCGACAAGGGGCGTTGCGGCACCTGGCGCCAGGTCGACCCAGGTGCGGGCTGCGCCAACATCGGCGAATCCTGCCCGCAGGGCTACTACTGCGGGAGTGGCTCGGGCGTGTGGATGTGCACGGCCCGGCCCGGTTTGGGTGCGATGTGCGACGCAGAGGTAGCCTGCATCGAGGATCTGCGCTGCGTCGGTGGAACCTGTGCGGATCGTCTGACCATCGGAATTGCCTGCCAGGATGACGGCGAGTGCGCGAGCGGCTTCTGCGAGCCCTTTGCTTCCAAGTGCGCCACCGACGTGCGTTTTGCTGAGGGGACGTCGGCTTGCCGGGCCTACCAGCCAGGCGGCGGCGTCGCCTTAGGGCAAGACGCTTCTATCGACTAACCTCCATACAAGCGGTCGAAGAACGCATGCATGTCTTCGAGCCTGGCGCCGATGAAGGCGCGGCCCACCTGCGCGGCCAGACGGGCCAGCGGCGGTCCTGATGTAGCCAGTCGTTCAAGCAGGTTCTTGGCCTGTTTCGCTTCCTCGCCGGCCTTGCCATTTCCCGTCTGCGAGGCCTGAATGACCAGCGCCTCAACCGCCACCAGGCGGCGCGCGCTGTCGGTTTCGCAGGACTCCAGGATCTCGGCCACCTCGGCTGGCCGGCGTTGGCGAGCCCAGGTCGTGCCCAGACCGCGGATGGCGGCCGCCCGCACGTCATGGGCTGGATCGTTGATGGCCTGTTCGAGAAATGGCCCCGCGGCCTTGGGATCGCGCTGGGCGACGCTAGCCAAAGCCTCCGCGGCCGCGGTCCGGACCGATTCGCCCCGCTGATGCAACACCCCAGCCAGCAGGGCCGCGGTGGCCTCGGGTGCCCCGGTGACGTCGCCGAGTGCGAGCGCGCCCGTCCGTCGGGTGGCAGCGTCGCTCGCACGCAGCATGGCCTCGAAGACCGGCAGGACACGCTCGGGGCCGGTTCCCGAGGCTGCTGCCAGCGCGCGCACGGCCTCAGCGCGCACCAGGCCCTGGCGGTCTTCGGTTCCAGCCTGCAAGATCTCCAATGCGGGCGGCTGCATGCCGGCCGCGGCCTTCATGGCCTCAAGCCGCAGGCCAGCGTCGCCATCCCGCATAGCCTGGCGGAGGATGCTGGTCAGGCCTGCGCGCTCAGCCACGCGCAGGGCGATCTGGCGCTCGTCGAGATCGCCTTGCAGGAAGAAGGCCGACAGCTTCTTGTCGAGCTCGGCGGAGTGGCTGCTGAGGGAGGATCCAGTCTTGGTATAGGCGATGAGCGCCTCGGCGGCCGCCACGCGGACGGTGCGCTCGGGATCCACGAGCAAGTTGATGAGTGGCCCGAACACGACCTCGTGGACCCTCCCGGCGAGCGCGCCCAGCGAGGCGGCGGCCGCTGCCCGCACGGTCGGCTCGTCCGAGGAGGTTAGTTCGATGGCCATGCGCGCGGCGCCCCTGGGATCACCCTCGGTCAGACTACCTAGACAAGAGGCAGCCTCGGTTCGCACCTCGCGGCTCGGATCGCGCGCGGCCAGGCGCAGGTAGGGCGAAGCGGCGGCGGGACTCTTGATGGCCACCCCACACAGGGCCCGTGCACAGGCGCTGCGGGTGCTGACGTCACCCTGCTTGAAAGCGCGCACCAGCGCTGGCAGCACGGCCGCGGACCGGGTCTTGCCGATCTCGCCCAGCGCCTCGACGATGAAGCGGCGCAGGCCTGGTCGTACGTTGGCAAGCGCATGTCCGAGCAGGTCGGCGATTGCCACCGGCTGGGCAACCGCCAGACGCAAGGCCGAATCAAGGGCCACCTTTTGCACCTCTGCGTTCGGGTCCAACAGCGCTCTCCGCACCAGCTCGGGGCCCTCGCGCCGCAAGTAGCCGAAGCCGCGCGCTGCCTCGGCGCGCACCTCGGGCGACGGATCGAAGAGGAATGCCTTGAGGGGTTTGGACGCGACATCAGGCTGCTTGATGGCCACCACACCCCAAAGCGCCGCGCCCGTAACACGTCCAGAGGGCGGGCCCTTGCTGGCGGTCACGGCTAGCTCGCCCACCTTCGAGGGATCGATGAGCCGGGCGTATAGAGGCAGGGCGGCCGTGCGCAGGCGCGGCGACGCGTCCGGCATCACGGCTTTCTCCAACATGGGCCGCAGATTGTTCGAGATTGCGTTGGTGCGGCGGAGAAAGGATAGGGCCGAGACCCGCGCCTCTTCGGGGGCACTTTCGTCGGACGCGATCCGTGCCAGAACGGCGGCGGCCTCGGCCGGGGCTCGCACGGCGATCTGGTCAAGCAATCCGATCGCGGTGCGCCGGGCCATTCCGTCGGTGCTCCACAGCGCCAGGCGCACAGCATCGGCCGCTGCTGCGGGCGAGCGCGCGGCCAGATCGAGGAGCGATGCCTCGGCCAGCCGCCGGAACGAAGCATCTTTGTCGGCGAGAGCCACCGAAAGAATGCTGGCCGTCGTGCCGGGATCGAGGTTGCGACACTCCTGCAGGACCGCGCTGCGCACAGCAAAGGACTGGTCGGCCAGGGCGGCGCGCAGAGTGGCGGCGTGAGCACCTTTGCCCTGGCGTCGATCAATGGCGGCTGCCACCTCCACGCCGTGCCGACGCACCTCAGGCGACGGGTCGTTGAGTGCGGCAGCTAGGATCTCGTCTTCGCCAGCGCCGCCCGTGCCCACCACGGCCAGGGCTTCCAGGGCGTCGCGGCGCAAGACGGGATCGGCAAAGGCTTGTTTCAGCGAAACCACACCGTTGGGCTCGCCGAGCAGGACCAGTGAAACCCCGCGCGGCACCGGCCCCAACCCATCGATAACCGCGCGCAGCCAGGAGGGGAGGCGGGGTGTCGGGTTCGCATCCAGGGCCCCTACAGCGCGTCCGTTCGCGATACGCGACGCCAGATCCGCGGCGACGCTGGTCGCGGCGAAGCCAGTGTCGGCAATCATCGAACCGCGGCGGGCCTGGGCCGGCGGAAGGTGCAAGAAGGACAGCGAGGGATGTCCCCGCCGCACGACCACCCGACTGCTCGGTTGGTCGCGTGCCGGATCGAAGGCCAGCGTGTACGTGGCGCGCGCTTCGAAGATGAAGGCGAGCAGCACGGCAACAAGCAGGGTTATCGCGGAGCCGATCTGCAGAGCGCCGCGCCGGATGCTGCGCCTGAGCGTGGTGGCCTCGTCGACTGCCAGATCACCGCCCAGATAGCGGCGCACCCTGCGGATCTCAGGCAGCGAGAGACGCTCGCCCGCCAGGATGCGGCGGCGCAAGGTGCGTCGGATGTCGTGCGCAGCGCCCACATCGGTGGCGGCGAAGTCCTCGATGCGGGGGATCAGACAGGGGTGCGCAGGAGCGTAGCGGTCGGCAGATCCAGAGAAGAACTTGCGCAGAATGCCTCGCGTGGTCAGGGGCGCCACGGCCTGTTCGACGGCAGCCTGGGGCAATCCGGCGCGAGCCGCGAGCTCGGCCACCGTGGAACTGGAGGGGCGGGCGGCCGCGAGCAGCACACGCAAGGCCGGGCGGCCGCCAGCGTCATGCAGCGCCCGCTGGAAGAAGCTATGTAACAGCATGGCCGCGCCCCCGCTGCGCTCGTAGCGGCGCAACGAGGTCAGCCGCAACTCGACTGCCATGCGGGCGACGATCTGCAGATCGACGGGCAGGCAGGGGCCGCTGCGGCACAGATCGCCGGCCATCAACGAAGCCAACCCGGCTTCGAAGAAGGTGCCGGTGCCGACCGCGGTCTGCTCCAAGACCTGGGTGGCGCGGTCTTGATTGAGACGCCCAAGCTCCATCCACGCCCCGGCCGTGGGTGTGAGGTTGCACGCGCGGTGGAGCAGGTCGAGGCGGTGGAAGGAGCCGGTGTCCACACAGAGGAGAATGCGCAGGCGGGGCCCGGCTCCCTCCGAGACCGTGGAAAGCAGCGCGGCCAGTTGGTCGAGGGCGGAAGGGTCGGCATCCGGGTCGTGGTTGGCGAGAATGGTCTCTAGGTGGTCGAGGATGAGTAATGTCCCGGCGTGCGAGCTGCGCGCGAGGTGTACCAGATAGTCGGCCGGGCCATCGCCGGGCGTGGGTGGCTCGCCGCGCACGCGCCCGGCGGCCTGCCAGAACTCCTGCTCGATGTCGTCGTAGGTGCCGAGATAAACCCCGGTGACGTCGTGCTTGGCCAGCGCGGGCAGGAGCCCGGCCCGCAACAAGGATGTCTTGCCTACGCCCGACTCGCCCGTCAGAGCAACCACCCGATCTCCCTCCCTGCACACCAGGCGGTCGAGGGTGGCGATGTCGTCCGCGCGGCCGAAAAACAGCGCGGCGCTGTTCTCATCATAGGGGAGAAGGCCCCGGAAGGGACCGGGAGACGGAATGTCGCCAGCCGACATGGAGGACAGAATAGCCGCACGGAGAGAGGAGGGAAGGGGAAACTAGCCGGGGTGGCCCAGGATTCTCCGACAAGCCGTGGCTACTCCTCGGTGCCGACCTCTGACTCGAGGATCACCGGCTCTTCGTCGTAGTCGCCGATCACGGTTTCGCGGCTTAGGGCGTCGGTAGCCGAGGGCGGGAAGAAGCCATCGACAAGGTCGGCTATCTCGTCGTGTGAGGTTCCGCGCTTCACGGTGGCGAGTGCGTAGATCATGTGGCCGTCGTCAATGATCGACAGGTAGCCCACGCGGCGGCCGTCCTCGATGGACCAGAGGTCCCAGGCCTCGGCGTTGCGCGTGCGCGTGGCGCGCGTGGCGTAGAAGGTGCGTGGGTCGTGCCGGGTGATCGGCGTGATCTTGGGGTCACGGGACATGGAGGCTGAAGGTAGCACATCGCAGGTTGACGGGCGTAAAGACATCTGGTAGTACGAAATCACTTTTCGTGCTACGGTCGTGTTCTGTCATTGAGAGGTCCCATGCGCCTGCAGAGACTGCCTTTTGCGTTCACCATCGTCCTCTCCTCGCTGCCGTGGGTGGGCTCGGCCCGTGCCCACGATTTCTGGCTGGAGTCGCAAGGCGGCACTTTTGTCGGTAGTGGGTCAGTTTGAAAAGATCAGCCACGCAAGCCAGGAAACGGCTCAACCGTCATTATATCGGGGAGGGTTTGCACCGTAAAAACCCGTCCATCGGTATCTCGGACGACTGGCCCAAGTGCGTCTTGGGTCCGGCGCCAGCCCAGCCCAGCTAGCACAGCGAACACGGGAATTCCACCCAGGCGCATCGCCTCGGCGCGGAGTGTCGCGAAACGCGCGGCCTTGTCGCGGGCTGTTCCGCCGTCGTTAACCTGTTTGCATTCCAGGATGGCTTTGATCTGCTCTCGTTCATCGTGAACGACGAAGTCTGGCGCTGGTTTGACGGTCAAGCCGAATCTCCGAGAGATTTCTTCTTGGGGGTGAGGGCCTGTCCTCACGAAACGGATCCCCTCGGCGACGAAAAGCTCCTCAACCGCATCTTCGAGAAGATCGCCGCGTTTGCTTGAAGTGGCGTCGAGGAGCTGTCGGAAGGCGCCCCCGTAGTGGCGTTGATGAAGGAACACTGGAAACGGGACGCCATGGTCCGCGTATTCTCGCACCGTGTCCCATCCGGCGACAGTGTCTGGCTTGTCGATCTTACTCCGCACCGAGCCACCTTGGGCAGGGAACAGAACGCCTCGCATGGCCCGATCCACAACTTTGGCGGCGATTTCGGCATTTGTCAGAGGGCGTCTCAGTTCGCCGGCAACGATGCCTTCAGAGGCGTCGAATTCATTCTTGGTGAAGCCGAGAAGCAGCCGGAAAATCTGCAACGTGCCCGGTTCGGTATCTATGGCATGCGCGAGCGTGGCCACGTCGACATTCACAAAGCCATTGGTCATGGCGTGCGCACGTTCGTAGGCATGCTCGATCTGCGGAAGCTCGTAGTCCTCTCGCCAGTGGACATACGCGAAATCGGGCGCCAGGTTCGGCACGTATACCAACTCGGCGACGGCCGCGTAGATTTTCTGGTGCATGGCCTTGCCGAAGGCTTCGGGGATCTTCCGAATCAAGCTCACGCGCGCGTTCCACGACGGGGCAGCGGCGATCCGCTTGACCATATCCTCGATCTTCTCGGCGGGAGACACGTCCTATCGTCCCGAAGCAATTCGAGAAGGCAGCACAGCGGCATACTTGGGATCGATCTCCGTCACCAACCAGCGCCGGCCGAGTTTTTCCGCCGCAAGAGCGGTGGTGCCAGTGCCTCCGAATGGATCTAGGACGAGTTGATCGGGCATCGTCAGGAGCCTAATGAAGAAGCTGGGAAGCTCCAAGGGGAATCTGGCCGGGTGCTTCACAGGGTTGGGGCTGAACTCCGGCTCGAAGTGAAGCAGAGTCGACGGTCGGACCATGTCGGGGCCGGCCTGGACGCGACGGCGCCCCTGTCCAGACGGCGCGTTGACCCTGACGTAGTTGTGGGCTAGCCGTTTGCGCCGTTCACGATCCTTGGCGTCCCATCGGGCCGGAGAAAGGCAGTTCTCAGGAAAAAATTGCCAGTCAGGCCCCTTGGAAAACTGGAAGCAGTATTCGACGGCATCCTTCAAATAACGCTTGAAGCGTCCAGGCGGTGGTGATGGCTTGCCCCAGATGAAATCTTCGCAGAACAGAAAGCCCTGCTCGCGCAGCCAGAAGATCATCTCGTATTGGAGGACGCCACGCTCGTCACCATGGCGTTTTGATCGGTAGTTGAGCACGAAGCTGCCACGTGGCTTGAGCACGCGGAAGATCTGTTCCGTCACCTGCATAAAGAATCCGTGGTACCAATCGCGCTCGTATTTCTCACCGTTCCCGTACTTCGGCTGGCCGTCATAGGGCGGCGACGTCACAACAAGGTCAATACTGTCGTCAGGCAGAGCGCGTAGGACATTCAGGCAATCCCCCACGACCATCTCGCCGAGGGAAGTTCTGAAAACTGAATGGCCCACGCGAATCCTTGTGGTCTTGCAGGCGACAGGACCAGCGTGGCGGATGAAGGATGTCGCAGAGGTCATTGGAGGAGTTGTCATCACTCTACATCTTTCCCACCGCCCTGGACGGTGAAACGGAGGGGGCTAGCCGAGCAGATCGACAACATCGCCGATTTCCCAAACGTGGTCCGTCACGCCCGCCACCATGGCGGGAGTCACCCGCAGCGTCTGGTGAATCCGGCAGAAGTTGTAGTGCATGAAGTGCAGGGCGACGGCGGCGCAGTGGTTCTCGACCTTCTTCGAGAAGGCGTTGGTCAGGCGGGTAAACCGGCGCATCGACATCCGCATGGTCAGGTTCTGGCGCTCGACGAAGCTGGTTGAGATGTGCGCGGGGTCCGGATTGCCAGTGACCGGGACCTTCTTCGCGCCGGTGCAGACGGCCGGGCTGTAGCGGCGGTTTCTGGTCGCTCACCCCCGACGGAGAGAAGAACCTGCCCCGCAACCAGGTCCCTGACGCCGTCAAGTCGTGGCGTTCGCAGCAGTTCGCCAAGTGGGTGGACGTCCATTCGCCCCTGGCTGGCCGTCACCGATCCGGTCTGGCTTGCGGCGCTGCTGGGCGCCACGGCCCTCGTGTTCTGGAAGCAGGCCCCGCGCGCGGCCCGCCGGACCGCCATTTCCGCGATTCCCCTCACGCTGTTTCTCATCCTCGCGTCCTGGGGCTGGGTGCGCTTCGTGGCCCATCAGACCCCCGACCTGCGCGCCTACGCCGCCCTGGCCCTGCGCACGACTTTGATCGCTTTCGCCTCGTTCGCGGTCCTCGCGCGTGTCGACCTGCTGGCCGCGCTGGCACCTTGGCCCACGCTCACCCGCTTACTCGTCATCATCCTGGGCCAGGTGCATGCCCTGCGCCTGCTGGTCACCGAGTCGCTGCTCGGGCTGCGCAGTCGCCTGCCACGCAAGCCGCGCGCCCTCGACGCCGTTCGCAGCGCCGGCGGCGTCACGGCTACGCTGCTCACCCTGGCCGGCAGGAATGCACGTGACATTTCGGACGCCATGCGCTCGCGTGGGTTCTAGAGCATGCCGTTTTCGCTCGATCAGGTTTCCCTGGACCTGGGGCCGCGCCCCCTGTTGCGCGACCTGTCCCTGCACATCGCACCCGGCGAGCGCGTGGTCGCTGGGGGTCAACGGCTGTGGCAAGACCACGCTGCTCAAGCTGCTTGACGGACTGCTGTGGGCCGACGCGCCGTCAACCCGGCCGCCCAAACAGCTAGGAATCCACGAGAGGCGGTACTACCGCCAAGGTGCGGGCAGAATCGGCGGCCGTTCCATGGCTCGGCGGGTGCGCTGCAGTTCGATTTCGCTGATCAGCACGGCGGGCGCGGCGGTCGACACCGGCACGTAGCCTGATTCGGCGCCACAGAAGCCGTTGAACACCCCAGTGGTGTCCGAGGTGGCGAGGATGCGATTGAGCGAGCCGATGGGCGTGCCCACGAACTCCACCCCGCGCGCCAGGGTTTCCTGGCCGGTCTGTGCATCCACCCGGTACACGATGCGTGGCATGCCCTTGAAGGCCTGGAAATCATAGGTGGTGGTGTTGGTCTGGCCGCCGCTGATGTCGGCGATGATGAGCCCGAAGCTCTTCTTCTGCCGCCGGATCTCGTCGAGCAGCATCTCTTTGAGCTTGGCGTAGGGCACCATCTTGTCGGACTTCACGATGGTGCTGGCCATGCGGCCGATGGGGTCAAGCGTGCCCTCGGCGCGGCCATGGCCGTTGGAACTGGGCGAGCCCTTCACTGGGGTGCGACTCTTGAGGTAGTTGCGCAAGATGCCGCGGTCCACCAGGGTCACGGGGAACGACGCCACGCCCTCGTCGTCGAAGTCGTAGTGGCCGTTGAGCGACACGCCATCCAGCTTTGCCGCCGATGGATCGTCGAGCACGGTGATGAACGACGGTAGGATGGTCTTGCCGATCTGGCCCTTGAAGGTTGCGCCCTCCTTGTTGTCGTTTTGCCGCTCGCCTTCCAGCCGGTGACCGAGCGCTTCGTGGAAGAACACCCCGGCTGCCTCGGGCAGCAGGATGGCCGGGCCGTTGAACGGATCCATCATAGGCGCCTCGCGCAAGCGGTTGACCTCATCGGCGAGTTGCTTGGCGGTGCGCTCCAGGGTGGCGTCGTCTGGCATTTCTCTCTCAGAGGCACCGTAGAAGCTCTTGAAGTGGTTGATGAGCAGGCCGTCGGCAGCGCGCGCATTGGCGGTCATGTGCAGGCCGTAGATCAGGCGCTCGTTCACCAGTTCCGTGCCCTCGGTGGTGACGATGTAACGGGTCTGGTGATCGACCGACAGCTTGACCTGGGAATCGAAGATCTCTGGGTAGACCTTGAACAGGGCCGACACGCGCCGCAAGCGGTTTTCCCAGACCGCCCGGTCCAGCTTGAGCGTGATCGGCTTGTCCACGGCGCGCTGGGGTTTCTCGCGCGAGAAGCTGGCCACCGACTCATCCTCCACCATCTTGGTCACCCGGGCGCCGCGCTTCTTGTGCAGCAGGGCCAGGGCCTGTTTGTAGCGCGCGTCGGTTTGCAGCCACAGCGTGGCCCGCAGCACATCCACATCGTTGTCGATGGGTGCGCCCACCGGCGGCTCGTAGCGATCGAAGTCGTCCAGATCGAACACCTTCTCGGTGGTGTCGTCGGCAGTGTTGTCGAACTTGTAGCTGCCCACCCGCACCTCCACGTTGGCCTGGCGTACATGCTGGTGACTGTCTTCCAGCAGGGCGCCGAAACGCGCGAGCAGATCGTAGTCATCGTATTCGCGTACCAGGTAGCGGATGAAGTAGGGTCCGTCCTCGCCTGGCAAGCGTAGCTTGTCCTGGGAACGGCTCAGCTCGTTCTTGAGCGCACGCAGCAGCAGCAGACGATGATCGGGCGTGGCAGGGGCAGTGCTGCCAGCCGCCAGCGCGCCAGAAGGCAGCGAAATCGTGAGCAGCGAAAGCAAAGTTTGAATGACGTGTTTGCGTACCATTGCGCCTCGGGGATGAACTTCGTAGTCTGACCGCTTCAGGTCCCGAAAGGAAGTCGAAGCGATGGCCAAAATCAACTCCCACTATCAGAAACTCCAGGCCAGCTATCTATTCCCCGAAATCGGCAAGCGAGTGCGGGCGTATGCGGCCGCTCATCCGGCGGCACGTATTATCCGGCTGGGCATCGGCGACGTGGTGCTGCCCCTGCCCGCGGCCATCGTGGACGCGCTCAAGGCCAGCGCCGACGAGATGGCGCGCAAAGAGACCTTTCGCGGCTACGGTCCCGAGCAGGGCTATGAGTTTCTGCTTGACGCCATCGCGGCCCACTACCGCAGCCAGGGCGCCCAGGTGGAGCCTGATGAGATCTTCGTCTCCGACGGAGCCAAGTGCGACACCGCCAACATGCAGGAGATCTTTGCGCTCGACAGCGTGGTGGCCGTGACCGACCCGGTCTATCCGGTGTACGTCGACACCAACGTGATGGCGGGCCGCACCGGCCCTGCCGACGACAAAGGCCGCTACGCGCGCCTGGTCTACTTGCCCACCACCGCGGAGAACGGATTCGATCCGGCCCTGCCCGAAGCCCGCGTGGACCTTGTCTATCTCTGCTCGCCCAATAACCCGACCGGCGCCGTGATGTCGCGCGCATCGCTTGCGCGCTGGGTGGCCTGGGCCAAGCAGCACGAGGCGGTCATCCTCTTCGATGCGGCCTACGAGGCGTTCGTGCGCGATCCGGGCCTGCCCCACAGCATCTTCGAGATTCCAGGCGCCCGCGAGGTGGCCCTGGAATTCCGTAGCTTCTCCAAGACCGCGGGATTCACCGGCACCCGCTGCGCCTTCACCGTGATCCCAAAAGAGTGCAAGGCGCGCGACGAGTCCGGCGCCTGGGTGGCGCTGCACGGCCTGTGGAACCGCCGCCACACCACCAAGTTCAACGGGGTCAGCTACCCCATCCAAAGGGCCGCGGCCGCGGTCTTCACCCCCGAAGGCGCGCGCGGCACGCAGGCCAACATCGACTACACCATGGAGAATGCCCGCGTGATACGCGAGGGCTTGGGCCGCGCCGGCTATCGCGTGTACGGCGGGGTGAACGCGCCCTACATCTGGATGCGGGTGCCAGCGGGCCTGACCTCATGGCAGTACTTCGACCGCTTGCTGGCCGAAGCCAACGTGGTGGGCACGCCCGGCTCGGGCTTCGGGAGCTGCGGCGAGGGCTACTTCCGCCTGTCCGCTTTTGGTTTCCGCGAGAACGTGGAGGAGGCGGTGGAGCGCATTGCCACCAAGTTGCCGGCTTGACTCTGGCCCGGCAGAACCGCATCCTCGAACCCCCCCAACCACTGTAGAAGGAACATCCATGCCTGAGCAGAAAGAACCCGCCAAGAAGCCTACCGCCGAGAAAGCCGCAAAGAGCGAGGAGGCTGGTGGCAAGAAGTGCCGCGCCCCCAAATGCAAGCAGCCGGTTCGCGCCAAAGGCTACTGCCGCAAGCACTACATGGGCTGGCGCCGCGAAAAAGTAGGCAGCAAGTTCCGCTACAAGATCTGCAACAAAGAAGGCTGCCGCAAGCGGGCCGTGCTGGCCGGTCGGTGCGCCGAGCACAAGAAGGGCGCCGAGGCCACCGAGGCGGCTGCCCCCGCCGCTTCGTAGGCGAAGCGGAAGTTGATGGTTGACGACCGACAGTCCCCCAGGCTGTCGGCGTGCGCGTCAAGTCCTCTCCATGTACAAGATCGTCATACGCGGTGGCCGCAGGCTGCGCGGTGAAGTGCGGGTGTCCGGCGCCAAGAATGCGGCGTTGCCCATTCTTGCCTCGTCGCTTCTGGCCAGCGGTCGTTCCACCTATCGCAACGTCCCCGATCTGGGCGACGTGACGACGATGAAGAAGCTGCTGCGCCAATTGGGCGCCGAGGTGGACGGTGACGGTCGTACCACCGTGGATAGCACCCACATCACCAATTTCGAGGCGCCCTATGAGTTGGTCAAGACCATGCGCGCCTCGGCCTTGGTGCTGGGCCCGCTTCTGGGACGCTACGGCCAGGCGCGTGTGTCGCTGCCCGGCGGCTGCGCCATCGGCGCACGGCCCATCGATCAGCACTTGAAGGGCCTGGCCGCGATGGGTGCGCGTATCGATCTCGAGCACGGCCTGGTGAGCGCCCGGGCCAAGCGGCTGCACGGGGCCACCATCGTGTTCGACCTGGTCACGGTGACGGGGACCGAGAATCTCATGATGGCGGCGGTGTTGGCCCAGGGTTGCACAACCCTGGAGAATGCGGCCTGCGAGCCCGAGGTCGAGGAGATGGCCCGCGTGCTCAACAAAATGGGTGCGCGCATCCGCGGGGCAGGGACCTCGCTCATCAACATCGAGGGGGTGGATGAATTGCACCCGCTGGACCACGCCATTATCCCCGACCGGGTGGAGGCGGGCACGCTCATGGTGGCGGCGGCCGTGACCCGGGGCAACGTCTTGGTGAAGGATTGTCTGCCTGAGCACCTCGATGCGGTGATTGCCAAGCTGCGCGCCGCCGGCGTGGAGGTTACCGTCGAGGGCGACGCGGTCCGCGTCGTCGGGCGCGGCGAGATCCGACCGGCCGACATCGCCACCCGGCCCTATCCCGGTTTTCCCACGGACATGCAAGCCCAGTTCATGGTGCTGATGGCGCAGGCGCGGGGGCAGTCCGTGCTGAGCGAAAACATCTTCGAGAACCGCTTCATGCACGTGCCGGAGCTGCGGCGCATGGGAGCGGACATCGTCGTGGAAGGCCATACCGCCATCGTGCGCGGTCCCACCAAGTTGAAGGGCGCCAAGGTGATGGCCACCGACCTGCGGGCTTCGGCCTGCCTGGTGTTGGCCGGCCTCATCGCCGACGGCACCACCGAGGTCTTGCGCGTGTACCACCTGGACCGCGGCTACGAGCACCTGGAAAAGAAGCTGCGCGGGCTGGGCGCGGACATTCGTCGGGTCAAGGGCGAGCTGTAGCCAGGGATTGTCACCGCCTGCCTCATCGGTCGTGGCCGTGGCCGTGGCCGTGGCCGACGGTGATCACTCCGGCCAGGGCCACGTCCACGGTGACGTCTACGGCCACGTCCACGACCACCCTTCATCGCCCTGCTGGATGAGCATGGTCGGGTTGGGCAGGAGACATCGGCGAGGAGGACGCGGCTTCGCTGCGCTTGCCACATGGTGCGCACGAGCCCGATCCCGAGTATTCTGGTGGTCATGGCTCCGCTAGACTTGCGGGAAGAGTTGAAACGCGATTTGCAGCGCCACCCGCGCGTCGAGCTACAGGGTCTGTTCGAGGCGGCCGCTGACCGTGAAAAGTTGGCGCAGGCGTTGCCTGTGTTCTTGCCCTTCCGGGGCAAGACTTACAAAGCTGTGCTGTGGGTGGCGGACTGGGACCATCGCCTCCCTTCACAGAGCGTCATCGTGCGCCTCTATGCCTACTACGCCAGCCAAGGCAAGCGGGTGGCTGAACAGAGCTTCGGCGAACGCAAAGCGCAGATCACTGCCGAGACGATCTTTCCGGAGTTTGACGTGGTCGACTTTGCCGGCCTGCCCGCCGATGAGGTTTACGAGGCCGAAGGGCCGGTGGGGGGGGATCTTAGGGCATTCCATCTTGTGAGCGAATGGCGGCGCGAGATCGAGCCAACCCTGGCGCGTAGGGCGGAGCAGATCGTACGCGCCTCGCACCACTTTCAGGAAATCGCCAGCCAGACGCGCGCGCGGCCGCCCGGGCTTGGCGATCTGGAGGCCGCGGAATGGTCTCCACCCAGCGAGAGCGGGTACAAGGGGTGGGGACTGGATGTTTGGTACCTGCGCGCCTTCAACGGCATGGTCGGTGAGGGCACGGCCTTTCTGGTCGACCTCGATGAGGGAGAGGTCGTACGGCAGCGGGACTTCCAGTTCCGCGCGGGTTAGCACTACTTGGTCATCAGTTGCAGGCCGAGCAGCAGAGCGTTGCCCGCCTGCCCCAAGACGTTGCTGTATTGGTAGTCCAGCGCCACGCGGGCGCGCAGGCCATCGATGATGTACCCGAGCTGTGCGTCGTCGGTCACCGCGTCCGCGTTGTTGGTGCCTCGCCCGTAGGCCTGCTGCAGGCGGAACAGAAACTGGAACCTCCCTGGGCCCACCTCGATGGGCAGAAGGTAGCTCGCCAGGAAGAAGTAGCTCAGGGTTTCCGGAGCGTAGCTGTCCCAAATTTTGTAGAAGGCAGCTTCCAGATCTATGACGCCGGCTAGGCCTAGGTTCTTCTCGAAGAGCACGTCGAAGTTCAGATCGGTGAAGTCAGCCTGTGCCACCGTTCCCTGCGAGCCATTGTGCTGGTACTGAAAGCCTGCGCCGAGCGCGAGGATGTCCTTGCTGCCGTAGTAGGTGCTGGCATGGCGATAGCCGGGCTCGGGATTGAACAGGCTAAGGCTCAGGCGGGCCGAACAGAGCGGACTCTGGGTCGGATCAGCGAGGTTGAACGCACCCAGGTAGTACTTGAAGGTGCCGCCGCCAAGCTGGCCCCACAGGGTCACCCCGTCGCTGCGGCCGTGTGGGCCGTGGCGCGCGCCTGCCGGTGCGCTGGCCGAGAACTGGCCCGGGAGAAGCCAGGGCGCGCTGGACCACTCGGTACTGAGCCCGGAACGATCGGCCGGCACCAGCATGCGGCCCACCCACAGGTTGAAGGCTTCGTGGAATTCGAACCGGGCAATGAGATCGAGCACAGCCGCGCTGCCGGTGGTGTCGTAGAGACTGGTCTGACTGCCGGTGCCGCTCGTCCCGGTGCCATTGGTTTGACTGCCGGTGCCGCTCGTCCCGGTGCCATTGGCTTGAGCGATGGTGCCGAAAGTTCCGACGAAATCGGCTTGCCACAGGACGTGGCGCAGGGCTTGGCCCGACAACAGGAGCTGCACTTGCCCCTCCATGCCCAGACCATTGAGGTTTTCGGGGTGACTGGGATTCTGAGCGCGCAGGTCTAGCCGGGTGCCGACATCCGCTTCCAGCAACTTCGAGAGGCCGGCGACCCCGAGCGCAGCGGGGGCTGCCGGCGGCGGTGGCGGCGCAGGCACGGGCGGAATGGCTTCCAGGACAGACATGGGCGGCAGCGGTTCCGGCGACAGGGCGGGGGGCGCCGGGGGCGCGGCCAGGGCTGGCGCCACTCCCGGCAGCACGACAGTGACGACAATTCCGAGGGTCCTGCGCGCGACGAAACCTAGCTGACTCATAATGCGACTACGGTACCGGAAAGATGCTGCCGAGTCGAACCGGCCGCAGCGACTGCGATGAAACGGCACTGGCCGTTGCCGTCTAGCGAGCGTTTGTCGGAAAATCAAGGGCCAGCGCAGGTCGGCCAGCGTGCGCGTGAGCGATAGCGACCAGCGGAAAGCGGCTTGCGTGGGCGACTCGCGTGAGCGCGACGGGCGAGCGCGAAGCGCGAGGGGTGGGCGGGGTGGGCTGTCCGTCCCGAAGCCCCCCAGGGGTGCGTGGCACGCGGCACCCGATCCGTCTTCCGCGTCCCGCCCACTAACTCGCTCACGCTCTCACCCACGCCCACGCGACCCGCGAGCCGCGGGCCGGCCCTGCGGGCGGCCCGCAATTTCCCGACAGACTCTGGCTACGGGCGATCTGCGGTCGCTGCCCAGGGTTTCTCCGCCCAGCATCGATCCAGGACTGCGGCGAGATGGCGAAGCAGGGCAGGGCGCACCTCAGCCACAGTCACGGGCCGGCCGAGGAGACCGGTCATGGAACCCATCACCGAGGCGGGAAGGCCACAAGGGTTGATGGCGGAGAAACGCTCGAGGTCGGTGCATATGTTGAGCGCGAAGCCGTGCAAGGTTACCCAGCGGCGCACCGCCACGCCAAGGGAGGCCAGCTTGTGCGGGCCGACCCACACCCCGGTTAGCCCGGGGCGCCGGCCGGCCTCGATGGCGAATTCGGCCAGGGTGCGGATGACGCCCTCCTCGAGGCGGCGCAGATAGTGGTGCAGGTCCCGTTCGTCTTCGCGCAGGAAGAGGATGGGGTAGCCGACCAGTTGGCCCGGCCCGTGGTAGGTCACGTCACCCCCGCGCTCCACCTCAAACACCCGCATGCCCGCCGACGCGAGTAGGTTGTCGCGGCGCGCGCCGCGGCCCACGGTCAGCACGTGAGGGTGTTCCACCAGCACCAGGGTGTCGGGAACCTCGTCGCGCTGGCGCGCGGCCACCAACTCCTGCTGCAGGCGCCACACCTCCGCGTAGTCACGCGTACCGAGATCGATGATCTGGGCTGGCTTGATCACCCGCCGCGCGCATCCAGGGGCACGTAGCTGTTGAGCGTCGGGCCGGTGTAGATCTGTCGCGGCCGGTAGATGCGCGCCTTCGGATCGTCGAGGATTTCCTTAAAATTGGCTATCCAGCCGGCCATGCGGCCGATGGCGAAGATGACGGTGAACATCTCGGTGGGGATGCGCAGCGCACGCAGAATGATGCCGCTGTAGAAATCCACGTTCGGGTAGAGCTTGCGCTCGATGAAATATGGATCGGACAAAGCCGCCTCTTCCATGCGATGGGCGATGTCCAGCAACGGATCCGAGATGCGCAACGCACTCAGGAGCCTGTCGCAGGTCTTCTTGATGATGCGCGCGCGCGGGTCGTAGTTTCTGTAGACCCGGTGGCCGAACCCCATGAGACGCTTGCCGCTGTTCTTGTCCTTGGCCGCCGTGATGAAGCGCGAACCGTCGTCGCCGGCGCGGTGGATGTCGGCCAGCATTTCGATGACCCACTGATTGGCCCCGCCGTGCAACGGTCCCCATAGGGCGCAGACGCCGGCGGCTGCGCTAGCGAAGAGGTTGGCTTGTGCCGAGGCCACCATGCGCACGGTCGAGGTGGAACAGTTCTGCTCGTGGTCGGCGTGCAGGATGAAGATCGTGTCCAGCGCGCGCACGATTTCGGGCCGCAGCTGGTAGTCTTCGTACACGTCCGAGAACAGCATGTGCAGGAAGTTCTCCGTGTATCGGTAGCTGGGCTTGGGATAGATGATAGGCAGCCCGCGCGACTTGCGGTACGAGAACGCGGCAATCGTGCGCACCTGCGAGATGAGGCGCGCGGCTTGCTCGTCGAACTCGTCGCGCGTGGGCCGCTGCATCTGCCCCGGGTAGAAGCAGCTCGACGCGTTGATCATGGCGGACAGAATCGCCATGGGGTGCGCTTGCGAGGGAAAGCCTTCGAAGTGGTACTTCATGTCCTCGTGCAGGTTCTCGTTCTGCGTGAGCATCTTCGAGAAGCGCTGCAACTCGGCCTTCTTGGGTAGACGGCCGTAGATGAGAAGGTAGGCGGTTTCCACATAGGTGGACTTCTCTGCCAATTCATCGACGGGAATACCCCGGTAGCGCAGGATGCCCTTTTCGCCGTCGATGAAAGTGATGGCACTCTGGCATGACCCCGTGTTCCCGTAGCCATCATCCAGGGTGATGCAGCCGGTGGTGTTGCGCAGATTGCTGACGTCGATGGCCCGCTCGTGCTCGCTCCCTTCGAGCATGGCCAGTTCATGCACCTTGCCGTCGATTTCCAATCTCGCCTTCGCGCCCGTGTTGATGGTGTCCATGACAGCCGAAGTCTTGGCCATAAGGCTCACCTTGACAAGCGGTAAGAAATTGGCCCGGTGATGCGGCGAGCGGAGCAGTTTTGACGCAGACGCTTAGCATTTGATGCTTTGTGTCCCTGAATTTTGGTACGGGGTGGCGAACTCCGTTGGACGTGTAATGCTATACAACATCATGCGAACCATACGGCGTTACTCGAACCGAAAACTCTATGACACACACGAGAGCCACTACGTCACCCTGCAGGCACTCGCCGCGCTAGTACGTTCCGGCGAGGACTTTCAGGTCGTGGACCACGGCACGAACCGCGATCTGACGACTGCGACCTTGGCTCAGATTATCTTCGAGGAGGAGAAGCGCGGGTCACGGCTGCCTGCCGCAGAACTTCGCCGCATCATCCAAACCGGCGCAATCTAGTGCGCCAGCATTAGAAGCAGCGAGCCGGTCAGAAGCGGCCGGCGACGGACATGCCTGCCATGGTTTCATGTTCGGAGGCAGCGCCGCCGTCGCGCCAAGTGGTGACCACGGCGATCACCCCGCCGCTCAACGCGACCGCGCCGCCGACCGCAAGACCCTCGATGCCGGCCAAGCGCCGCGATGTTCCGGCCTGGGAATGGGTCAGGAGGTAGGCACCACCGCCCGCAGCTACGCCGCCCGCAGCCAGAGCCAGCCAGCCGATGACCCGCATGGCCGTGGGTTCGACCAAACGCGGCTGTGGTTTTGGCTGTAGCTGCAGCTGTGGCTGCAGCTGGGGCAGGGGCCGTAGCCGCGGACGGGCAGGGTTGACTGGAGGTGCGATGGCCGCAGCAGGCATGGGGGGTGGCAGGTCAAGCGGCTCGAAGATGGGGGCCAGACGGGCTAGCTCGCCGGGTTTGATCTGGGCTTCGGTGCTCCAGGGCCGGCGGCCAGACGCGGTGATCTCGACTCTGGTTGCGCCCGGAAGCAAGTAGATCGGCCGGGGCAAGGGCAGAACGCCACGAGCTTCTCCGTTGATCTTTACTTCCGCGCCACGCGGACCACTTTCCACGCTTAGGATGCCCAGGTGCGAGCGCACGTCAGCCAGCGCCTTCTCGAGCAGCAAGCGATGCGACTCGAGCCACGCGTCGTTTGGTTCGGCCATCGCTCCGGCGAGATCCGCCTCTGCTTCGACCCAGCGGTGCAGGGCCTGCTCAGCCAGGCCTATCTCGATGTGCGAGCGTGTTGTAGGATAGGCCTGGTGTGCGCGCCGAAAGGCACTGAGCGCCGCCTGGTAGTTGCCCTTGCGCATGGCCTTCAGTCCCTGGGCGATGAGCGCGTCTGGATCGTCGGGATCAGCCCAAGCTTGCCCCTGTCCGAACGCGAGCGAGAACACGACCAAAAAGGCTGCTCCACGAACCATGATGGAACCTGACCTCAGATAATGGGAACACCCTCGGGCGTAAACTTGACCGAGCTTCGAGGGGTTCTCTTGGGCTTGCGTGGTGCGGGCTTTGCCGGCCCGGCCGTAGGCTGTGACCCGCGGGTCAGGGACGCTGCCGGCAGGTCAGGCACAGGAGGGACTGGCGTGGGGGGCACTGCCGGCGGTGGCGCCGCTTCGACTGGGGCCGCCGAAAGGGGAGCCGGGCGTGCCGTATTGCGAACCACTGGGGGGCGCAAGGCCCACGCTGCCAACGCGAGGAGGACGACCAGGGCGGCAGCTACGGCCAAAGCCACGCCGTGGCCGCGGCGCAAGATCGGACTCGTCCCGCTTGCACCTAGCCCGGACACAGGCTGTGGGCGCGAATCAGCGTTCGTGCGGGTTGGCACCGCCTGCCAAGGCTCGGGTTCGCCCGGGGGAAGGATCTTGGTAGGCGCCAACGCCCGCGTGGGTGGCTGGGCGGGCGCGATGTCGGTCGGCGCGGGCCAAACCCCCGCGCCGGAGGGCGTGGGCACAACTGCGGAGGGCGCAATGGGCATCTCCGCCTCGGGCGCTGTGAAGTGGTAGCTCCACTGCTGGCGGCCCTGGGTGGACATGTACGGTATCAGGGCCAGACCCAGGTCGCGCACGCGTGCAAAACGGTTGTCAGGCACGCGGCTCATGGCTCGCAGGATCACGGCCTCCAGGCCGCGCGGCATATCGGGGCGCAGGCGGGACGGTGGCAGGAAGATTCCCTCCACGATGTTTCGCATGATGGCGTAGGGGGCCGAACCGGAAAACGGCCGTGCGCCGGTGAGGCATTCGTACAGGATCACGCCCAGGGCGTACTGGTCGACGCGCGCGTCGATTTCGCGCCCCGCGGCCTGCTCGGGCGCGAGATAGTACATGGTACCCACGATGTTGCCTGTGGCCGTCAGGTTGGCATCGTCATCGCCAACGCGCGAGATGCCAAAGTCGAGGATCTTGGTCGTCTCGCCCATGGGCGTGCGCGCGAGGAAGATGTTGCCGGGCTTGAGGTCGCGGTGGACCACGTTGGCGCCGTGGGCGGCATACACGCCGGCGCAGGCCGCGACCAGGATATCGGCGGTGCGTTCAATCGAGAGCGGGCCCTCGGCGATCTCTGCCGCCAGGCTGCAGCCGGACAGGTATTCCATAACGATGTAAGGCGTGTCGCCATGAGTGCCGTAGGCGTAGATAATGACCAGGTTGGGATGGACCACGCGCGAGGCGGCCTGGGCCTCGCGTCGGAAACGGGCGAGCGTGTGGGGCTGGTGCTGGTCGATGCCGTGCAAGGTCTTGATGGCCACCGTGCGGCCGAGATCGCGGTCGAAGGCCTTGTACACGCAGCCCATGCCGCCCTTGCCGACCAGGCTGACGATCTCGAAGTGGTCTACCTGCTCGCCGGGGCGAAAGCCGCCAGACGGCTCGATCGTGGGACGCGGTGGAGGAGTTTCCAGAAACGAGAGGGAGATTGGCACCTCTGTCGCAGGCGCGATGCCATGCGAATCCGTGCGCAAGGGGCGCTCCTGAGCCGTGCTTTCGTCCTGCGCGCGACCCTCATCAGCGGGGCCAAGCTTCGAGGTCGTCGGGCGGTCGGGCTGGGCAGCGGGCGTCGGTATACCGGCCGCCTCTTCCGGCCGCGGCTGGTCGTAGGACCGGGTGTTGGGAGCGCCTTGACGGGGCTGCGTCACATCGTGCCCCTGCGCCGGAAAAACAGAACCGTCATGCCAAGAACGATGGCGAGGGAGGCTGGGCGAGTCAAGGGGCGTGTGAGCGAGGCGGGAGCTGCCCGCCCGGCGGCCTTCCAGGTCTTGGTCTCTTCCGCCTCGGTTCGAGGTTGCAGTTTTGCGTCAATCGGATGTGGCCCTTCTCAAGCGTCGCAATGTGGCGGCCACGACGAACCACAGGATGCAACTCAGGGCGGGCAATCGCATGCCTTGATCGAGCAATTGCCGCTGGTCAAGGGGTCTTGTACTCGTCAGCGCCGCAGTCGCAGGCGGTGCCTTGGGGCCGAGTGTCGCCGTCGATGTCGTCGGGCGGACAAGTGGGGCCGCCCGCGTTCACGCAGGGCGATGTTGCGGTTAGGTGGTAGTTGGTGCCGAAGTTTGGCGCGGCCGTGGAGGTGGTCGAGTCGGTCTGGCAGTTAAGAAAGTTGGTCGGTCCGTTGGCGTTCGCTAGAATCCCTGTGAGCTTGTAGTCTGAAGGTGTGCCGCAGAACACGCCGCCGCCAACGTTGTTGACGACCGTGTTGAAGGCGAATCTGGTGGGACTACCGCTGTAGGTCCCGAGACTGACGCCATAGCCACCAGCGGCTGTGCCGTTGCCCGCAATGACCGTGTTGACGATGTCGAAGGCGGAAGCGGTGGTCTGGATGCCGATGCCCTGGTTGTTCAAGACGTAGCAGCGGTCCATGTGAAGGATCGCGCCGCCCGAGACGCTGACACCAGCGTCGCTCCCGCCGGGAATCGTGAGGTCACGCAAGGTCACCTCGCCTGCGGTGATGTTCACGAGTGGCGGTGTCCCAGTTGTGGGCTTGGTGAGGTTTGCCGAAGACTGACCCGCAATCAGAACTGGCTTCTGAGCGAAGCTCAGCGTCAGGTTGCCAACCGCGAGTGGACCCTTGATCACGATGACTGACTTGGTCGCCGACAGGGCCGCGGTCGCGTCGTCTGAAGAACAGTATGGGGTTGCGGACGTGCCGTTCCCCGGACTGGCCGTCGAGCAATCCACGCTGTTCTGCAAGTAGATCACCGCATTGTCGCCCGGACACGAGCCATCCAGGCCACATACGACCGCCGGCGATATGTTGGTACAGTCACCGTCCTTCGCGCAGGCCCGGCACTGGTTGGTGTCGCATACCGGCTTGGTCGCGACCTTGCAATCGGCGTTGCCGATGCATTCCACGCACTGGCCCGCGTAGCCGCCACTCGTCGCGCATATCGGCTTGGCGCCGGTGCACGCACCCGTTCCTGCTGTCTGGCAACCCGTGCAGGCGTTGTTCACGCAGAATGCGGCGGCTGAATTCGCGGTGCAGTTGCTGTTGTCGTTGCACTCTACGCACTTGTTCGTCGCGGGGTTGCACACGCGAATCCCAGCATCACCGACGCAATTCGTATTGCCCGTGCATTCCACGCATGCCCCGGTGTCTGCCTTGCACGCCCGCAGCGCGGGGTTCCTGGTCGCACAGCTGTCGGCCGCTACGCCCGGTGCGCCGCAACCCACGCAGGTGTGCAGACTGCCACAGATGGGCCTGGTGGGATCCTTGCAGTCCGTGTGGACAAGGCACTCCACACACTGGTTGGTCGCTAGGTAGCAGAAGCCC
>Ga0182010_10000254_pt1 | contig 30872 bp, 22 predicted proteins | sample 611E1MmetaG_FD_120488 | JGI IMG/M metagenome (GOLD analysis project Ga0182010, IMG submission 120488) | Permafrost microbial communities from Stordalen Mire, Sweden - 611E1M metaG | ecosystem: Environmental > Terrestrial > Soil > Wetlands > Permafrost | place: Sweden: Stordalen | collected... | reverse complement strand
GGCGCGACTTGAGGGCGAGCGCGAGCGTCGAACCCACGAAGCCCGCGCCACCGGTCACCAGAGTATTCCGAAACATCGACTCATGATGGTAGCCTGGAATCGGGATCTCGGCATGTTTCTCGGGGCATCCGTGACGGACTTGCTTCGGCGGTCTACACTCGCTCGAGCATGGCGCGCGTCGCGATCGTCGATCTGCTCTTCCGTTGGCCTCCTGACGGGGGCGCCCGGGTCGACGTCAAGGAGATCGGCGCCCGTCTGGCTCGACATCACGACGTGCGCCTGTTCGTTCCCAGGCACTGGATGCGAATCGGTCGCGGACGCGTCCAGTGCGACGTGGGCTTCCAGGTCGAGCCTGTCGAGCTACCGGCGTTCGGGTTCAATGTCGCGTCGACGGTGGGTGTGATCGAGCAGCACGTCTCGGCCTTTCGGCCGGACCGGGTGTGGATCGCGGACGGTCTTCACCTCAAGCCGCACTTGACCTTGAGCCTGGCTCGCTATCGCCCCATCGTACGCCTCTACGCCTACGAGATGCTGTGCGCGCGGCGCTACGGTGTGCTCTTCCGCAAGGGGGCCCGGTGCGAAGGCATTGACCGACTCGATGGCAAGAACGAGACATGGAAACTTTGCCGGGCGTGCGCGCTTGCGGACTGTCGGATGCTGCGCAGCCCCTCGATCGTGCACGAGCTGCTCTCGGCGCGCGCCTGGGGTCTCGCGCACCGTCAGGCGATCGTCCAGGGGCTTGCCGCGGCCTCGACAGTGATCGTTTACAACGAAGAGGCGCGGAGAAGGGTGCTGCCTTTCAACCAGAATACCCGCGTCGTTCCGTCCGGCGTAGACACCAGTCGATATGCACGGGTTCCACCGCTTGCGAGCGAATCGGCGCCAAGCCCGGTCGTCCTGCTGGCTCCCGGACGGCTCGGGGATCCGGTGAAGGGGGGCGCCGTGCTGCTCGAAGCCTGCGACAGGTTGTGGGCGCGGCGGACAGACTTCCGCCTTCTTCTCACCATGCGCCGCCCATGGCTGCGCCCCTATGCAGAGGGTCTCGGCTGGCTCGATGCCGATGCGCTGTTGGCTGCCTATGCACGCTGTGATGTGTGTGTCGTGCCCGCCATCTGGCCCGAGCCGTTCGGGATCGTAGCAGTCGAGGCCATGGCCGCGGGACGTCCCGTGGTCGCAAGCGCGGTGGGTGGATTGGCAAGCACCGTGGTCGACGGTGAGACGGGCCTGCTCGTACCGCCGGGCGATCCGGCAGCCCTGGCAGCCGCGCTCGAACGTCTGCTTGACGACCGCGCTCTCGCCGCGAGGCTGGGTGCCAGCGGGCGAGACCGGGCCCGCTGGTACAACTGGGATACGATCTACGAGCGCGAGTACGCGAAGCTCTTGGGCTGAGCGTGAGGTGCGCGAAGAGCTCGTGCAAGGCACTGACGGAATGCTGCAGGCGGCATGGCATCGGCGCGCTCCCGGTTGAGCCCGCTGGCCAGTATCGTTTCGAGCCCGCGTGGGCACTGAACCTAGACAGCCGGCAGGGACACCTCTATCTTCGGCCGTCGCGACCCGCTAGAATTCCGGCTTGTTTTCCCCAGCATAGGGGAACGTAGTAGACAAAATGGGATTCTATCAGACAAATGGATGCGGATGGACGCGCGAAGGGTCAGCGTGGAAATTGACTTCTTCTTCCTACCGTCAATATCGATAGCCCAACATGTTTCTTGCGGACGAACCCCTGGTTACTCAGCCTTGGAGGAAACAACCGATGGAATCCAGCTCTGACGCCCGCGGGGACGCCGCTACCGATTCGGCAAGCGATGCCATCCAGCGAGATTCGGATGAGCTCCTGCGAAGCGTTCTGGGCAATTCGCCGATGTTCGCCGGTCCGCGCCGGCAGGCGACCAGGGTCACCACCCGGCGGACGCTCACGCGCAGAGCGGTGGTCTGGCTCGGGCAGACGTGCAATCTGAAATGCGACTTCTGCTACTTCAAAGACCGCATCGCTGACCGAGGCCACCCCGAGCACGCCTTCATGTCGTTGGAGAAGGCGAAAAAGATCTGTCGCACTGTTCGCGAGGTGTACGGGAACAACGCGATCGACATCCAGGGTGGAGAGCCGACCATATTCCCGCAGATCGCCGAGCTGGTGCGGTACTGCCGCGACATTGGTCTCGTGCCGACACTCATCACCAATGCACTGGTTCTCGCTCGCGAAGACAGGTGCCAGTCGCTGATCGACGCGGGCTTGCGTGACTTCCTGGTGAGTGTTCAAGGCATAGGCTCGGTACACGACCACGTGGTTGGCGTGCCTGGTGCGTTCGCCAAGGTGGTCCGTGCCCTGGAGAACATGATGAACCTGAAGATCCCGTTCCGGTTCAACTGCGTCATGTCCAAACTTGCCGTTCCGCAGCTCCCGGCGCTAGCGCGGCTAGCCGATCTCAGTGGGGCCAGCGTCGTGAATTTTATCGCTTTCAATCCCTTCGAGGACCAGAGAACACCCGGCAAGCGGACCGACTCCAACGTTCCACGCTACACCGACGTGCGGGCGGCCTTGACGGTCGCGCTTGACCACCTCGACGCCGCGGGAATCGAAGCGAATGTCCGCTACTTCCCCTTCTGCATGCTTCCCGAACGGCATTGGAAGTCCAACTACAACTTCAAGCAACTGCCCTACGATCACCACGAGTGGGACTACGCGAGCTGGACCTGGACGGCGCAACGGGAGCAACGGACTTCGGAAGGTGACACCAGTCCGCCGCCGGTCCTCGGTCCGATGCTGCGGCTCGGTCCACTTGCGGGACTCGCGCAACGGATCGCAGGCCATGGGCGCCTGAGGCCCCTCCTGCGGCAGATCAGGGTGCGACTGTCCTCGGCACTGATGCCCTTTCACTCCAAGGCGTCCATCTACGCGAACAACGCGGAACTGCGAGCGCAGGGCGACTGCGGCTACAAGTACAACCGCGCCTGCGGCATCTGCTCCCTGCGTGGCATCTGCGACGGCTTTCACGGCGACTACGCCGAGATGTTCGGGACGGACGAGGCCGCCACCGTGTCGCTCGGACGCCAAATTGATGACGGCACGCTCTACATTTCTCGGCAGAAGAAGATCGTGGAGCCAGAAGACCTCTCCTGGGGCCTCTGACCATGCCGGACTCCGCTGTGATGAATGCCGCGCACCCGCTCAGGTCGCGGCGCCTCCTCCTCGATCTGGTAGGCACGGCTGAGAACCCGCTGCCCTGGGTCGAGGCGGAGATCCTGTTCAACTTGATCTCCGATGTCATGGGTGTCATCGCCCTCGATGCTCGCGTCACCGACGGGGCTCAGCTCGATGGGCTCCAGGATCTCTGGCGCGACCACAAGCTCGCCAAGTCCCTCATTGTCCACCCGTCGATGCTGGGCCGACGGGAATTCGCGAAGCTGCTGTGGAACTCTAGTGATCTCTGTCTGGTGCCCACGGGGCCCGCGGAACTGGATGAAGGGGCGCTGCCACATGGTAGCCTGCCCTGGCGTCTCCGGCTCGATCTGGGTATTGGAGAGGTAGCCCTGCTCGCCTGGATCGACCACGCAGCCCGGGGCGCCAATCACGTGGAGATTTTCCTCGGCTCAGGAGACCAGGCGCTCCGCGGGCGGCTCCCAGCCGTTCTCTCGTCGGTGACGAGCCGCCTCGATGAGGCCCAGATCGGCTGGTGTGTCCACGGCGTCCCTCATTGCATTGTTGCTCGCAAAGAGCGCGTCTTCTCACTGCTGCAGGACGGCTATTGCCTGTACCAGCCGGAGCCCGTGTTCCAGGCGACCATCGACTCGATCATCGCCATGTCAGGGGGAAGGCGACGTTACGAGTTGCTGAGAGTGATCCGTCGCGGCAGTCGGTACCAGCGGACTCTCAGTCAGAAGGCATTCAACGGTGCCATCAAGTCCCTGGGACTGAATTCCCCCGCCGCGCGATTCGCGCAGCGCCTCGCGTACAACGCCGTCAAGGTGTTCTCACTCCTTCAAGACGAAAGTCACGCTGCACCTCACGACGATGCCCCTCCCCTGTTCGCGTGCCCAGAGGTGGCCTGCGATAGCCACCACCTCGGCCGTTGCGAGCTTTGCTCACTTCGACTGATCTGCCCGGGGGTTTCCCCAACCTGCGCCGCTCTCCTCGATGAGGCGGAACTCGTCCCCGCCGCGGGCCCCGCACCAACCGACCCGCTGCACTTCCTCCGTGTCCACGGGCAGACCGTGCCGCCTATCGACGTTCCTCGGCTCCCGCACTCAAACCGGGAGCTGGCGCAGCATGCACGATCGGTCGTTGGCGACGTCACGCGTGGACGGGAGATCAAGTCGTCGTCGTACAAGATCCACGAGGTACCATTCAACAAGATGAATGGCAGCATTGAATGGCTTCCTGCGTGGGAGCGGTTCTGTCAATCCACCGTTCTCGATCGGCGCAAACGCCCACTCACCGTGAACGCCACCTTCTTTGGGAAGGCAAGATACGTGGGGTTCTCCTTCGGCCCCAGTCTACAGGTCATGTGCCCGGCGGTATCGGATCGCCATAGTGTGGCCGCGCATGTTGACGTGCACGGCAACTATGTCCTGCTCCGTGACGGCGAGGAGGTCGAGGCCGTGCATGTCCCGCTGCAGGTGAACCGGGCGGGCCGGCTACCCGAGCGCCTAGAACCGACCCTCGCCGCGTACGGAATTGACCGCTCTATGGTGACGCAGGCGGTATTCCTATGGGACGAGTCGGAGACCACTGTCACCAAGCGCGGGGGAGGAGAAGCAGTCGATCTCTCGGTGGTTGTCGTCTGTACCAAGTACTCGCGGCGCCTCGGATTGCTCGCGCGGTCCATCGCTGGCCAGGTGGACTTCGATCTGCGTCGGGCCGAGCTGATTGTCGCCTACGTTCCCGGCCTTGATGGGACCGAAGACATCCTCGATTGCCTCTCCCACATTCGCCCGGAGCTCGGCACCGTGGGCGTTCCCTTCGACGCCACACACATGACGCACAAGGGATTCATGATCAATCAGGCGGTTAACCACGCGACCGGGCGGCGAGTCTTGATCACCGACGCCGACATCATCATGCCGCCGGACCTTCTCCATCGCCTTGAGAGCGAGTACCGCGACCACCACTTCGTTGCGGTGGAAGGACGCAAGATGCTGGACGCAAAGACCACCGCGGAGCTCCTGATGGGGCTGCGCGATCCCGTGACGGACTTCAACTACCTCCGCGACCGGGCACCTGGCGAAAAACGAATTGGCGAGGCCAAGAACACGCCCATCGGCTACTTCCAGTGCGTCCTTCGCACTCATCTGCGCACCGTCACGTATGGTGAGCACTCCCACTTCGAGGGAGCCGATATGCAGTTCTCCTTGGACATCAGGCAAGCCTTCGGGCACGAAACGGTGATGAAGGACACCCTGGTTCTTCACCAGGATCACGCCGGCAGCCGCTGGTACGGCACCCAGCGCCAATTCTGAGCACCTGGTGATGGCCGCATCTCTGTCGCAGTATCGAACCCTTCTGTATCAGCTTACGCGACGGGAGTTCAAGGCCCGCTACAGCTCCGCTCGGCTCGGCATCGCCTGGGCAGTGCTCAACCCGCTGCTCATGATGCTGATTCTTTCCGTCGTGTTCTCCGTGTTCGTCAGGGTCGATACCGGGGGCGTGCCGTATCCGCTGTTCGTGCTGAACGGGCTCTGTCTCTGGCAGTTCTTTCGGGCTACGGTGGCAACGACCACGTCGTGCATCGTCGATGACCGCGACCTATTCCGGCGGGTCGCGTTCCCACGCAGTCTGGTTCCCCTGTCGATTGTCCTGTCCAACCTCTTGAACCTCCTCCTGACGTTCCCCTTCCTCTTCTTCCTCATGGCGGTGTACGAGCGCCCGCTGCACCTCACGGTTCTGCTTGTTCCATTGAACCTCGTGGTTCTCGCGCTCCTCGCCACCGGCGTCGGCCTGATCACCTCTGCCACCACCGTCTTCTATCGCGACATGCGCTACATGATCGAGCCTCTGCTCCTAGTACTCTTCTACGGCTCTCCAATTCTCTATCCGCTGAGCGCTGTGCCAGCCGCGCTCCGGCCGATCTATGGGATCAATCCCCTCGTGGGGATTCTCCGCTTCCAATACGAGGGGCTGCTCGGCGGCAGGTTTGAGAGCCTGGGTCTTTGGGCGGTGTCGTGCTCGGGGGCCGCCGTCGCCCTCGTCTGCGGGGCCTGGCTATACCGACGATACGGCGGCCTGTTCGTGGACATGCTTTGACATGACCCGGCCTGTCGACATCGAAGTCCGCTCGCTCTGCAAAAGGTATCGCCTGCGCAAGCGCCGCAGAATCATTGCCGGGGATCTGCTGCGGCTACTGACCCTGCGGCGCCTCGAATACAAGAGCAACGAAGCCCTCTCAGATCTCAGCTTCGATATTAATCGCGGGGAGTGCTTCGGCATCATTGGACCCAACGGGTCGGGAAAGAGCACGCTCCTGCGCATTCTATCTGGCGTCACGAGGCCCAGCAGCGGGACCGTCCGGTTCGGTGGGTCCGTCGGCGCCCTTCTCGAGCTTGGCGCAGGCTTTCACTCCGAGATGTCCGGTCGGGAGAACATCTATCTGGGCGCATCGCTACACGGCCTGACGCACAGACAAATCCGGGCCGCCGAGGAGGAAATCGTTGCTTTCTCGGAGCTCGGGGATTTCATCGATCAACCGATCTTCACGTATTCCAGCGGGATGCTGGTCCGGCTCGGCTTTTCCATCGCTATTGCTATCAAGCCGGACATCCTAGTCCTGGACGAGGTCTTGGCTGTTGGAGACGAGTCCTTCAGGCACAAGAGCTTCAACGCGATTAGGGAGGTGCGGCAGTCGGGCAAGACCGTGGTCCTCGTTTCGCACGACGTTCATCAGGTCGCCGCCTTTTGCGATCGCGCGATGCTCCTCTCCCGGGGCAGGTCCGTCATGCTCGCCGATGCGCCGGCCGCCGTCCTCTATTACCTTCAGACCACGGGGGGCTCTGGTTCCACCGACTACCTCGAGTGCGGCGCCCTCTCTGTCGCCGTCAAGCAGGGTCGTATCCTTCTCTTCTACCAGGGCAAGCCGATAACCAAGGGATACGGCATCTACTCCTCCATGCTCTCCGCGTGTGGATGGATGGATGTCCTCGACGGCACATGGCAGACGGAACGCCTCGACGACAAGTCGCTGAGGTCCACGAAGGTCATCGACTACCTGTCGATGTCGTTGACCTGGACGGTTCGGGTGCTATCGGAGACAGAAGTCGCGGTGGAACTGACTGCGCAACTGGAGAAGCCCTTCGGCATCGATCGGTACCACGCGAGCATCCTGATCGATCCCGCCTACACGAAGTGGTCCACCCAGGATACCTCCGGCAAGTTCCCGGCCATTGAAATTGCGAGCCACGAGTGGATGCATGTCAACTCCGAGCCGCTGCACTCGACCTGGATCGTAGCGTCCGCGGACCAAGCGGCAGCGCTGCCCGAGATCCGTCTTTCCGTCACAGCCGATAGCGGCGAGTTCACACCTACGGTCCTCAACACTGACTACCAACTGGGCTCGCGAGTGTTGCAACTCCTGAGACGCAACACGGAGCCCTCCGGAAGCTGGCCGCCGGGAATCCGCACCCTCTTCGAGGGCAGAGTGCAGCTCCGGCCGCCGTGATCGGGCCTGGCGCGTGCGGCACGCGGAGCCCGGAGCCGACGGCAGCGCACCGGGACGCTCTGAGCGGCCGACTCTCACACCAAGAACTTCAGTTCAGGTAAGATGCTTGCCTGCGTATACCACTGGATGCTCTCGTGATCGCTTCGCAAACCCAGGAGCGCAGGGCGAGCACAACGACGCGCAGCTTTCAACCACAAGGGACAAGGTGAAATGCTCCAATCCTGGTTTCGAGATTCTCCTGGACCCGCTGCGGCCCTGTTCGCGATGAGCCTGTTGCCGGGTACGCACCTCAGGCGAAGGTTGCGGAGGATCGTCGCCCGCTTCCGCCGGGCCATTCGCGCACTGCGGTCACGCGCCTCCCGCGACCCATCATCGCAGGTTCTCCATGTCAAGGAGTGCCCGATCTGCGGCGGCCCGGGAGCCTTTGAATACGAGAATGGACTGTCGCTTCTCTCCAGATGCCGCGAATGCGACCACGTTTACGCCCGCGACCTTCCGAGTGACAAGGCCCTGACCGCCCTGTACGGAGATCTCGGCTATTGGGAGAAGGATCGTTGCCATCAGGGAATCACGACGATTCAAGAAGGCAAGGGATGGGAAGGCTACCTCAACGCCCGGATCGGCATCTTGCAAAGGCTGGGACTGCTGGACCATCGGTCGAATCGGGCCACTTCCGTTTTCGAGATCGGCTGCGCAGAGGGCATGCTTCTCCACGAGCTTGGCAAGAGAGGGATAGAGGCAAGCGGTTGTGAGATGAATGTCGTCGTTGCTAAGGAGGGGATTCGACAGCTGGGCGCCAGCATCCTCACGGTTCCCTTCGAAAAAATCGAGCTTCCGCCACGCCATTTCGATTTGGTGATGTCATTTCACACGCTGGAACACATGCGGTTTCCGATCGAAGTCTTCAGGAAGGCAGCTGACATTCTCCGAGAGGAGGGTGCGATGCTGGTCGAGGTTCCCTGTGGCGAGGAGGAGTACGACAACACAGATCATCTCCACTTCTTCTGTGACAAGTCCCTGCGACTGCTTCTGGACAGGTTCTTCATCAGCACTGAGATCGTGAACAACTTCTACACGAACAGCGCCGGCGTCCGGATCGGCTCCATCTACGGTTTCGGCAGAGGCGTGCGAAGCGAGGAAGCGGTGCATGTCGCGGCACGCTCACGCCCATGACCCGCCTGCGGGAGGGCGCCGCGTCCGTCTACTAGGGAAGGAGCACGGATGCCCATGGAAATGCTGACTCGCTTCGTCCTGATCGGCGCGGTTTCGCTGACAACACTCGCCCTGGAGCTCTTCTTCACCAAGATCCTCTCCTTCGTCTTCTGGAATCACGTCGTCTATCTGATCATCTCGATCGCGCTGCTGGGATACGGGGCGAGCAGCACATTCGTCCTGCTGGCACGCAAGCGCATTGCATCCGTGGGCGAAGAGGTGTTCGCCGGTGGGAACGTCTTGCTGCTCGTCTTCTCGGCGCTAGGCGCACTGCTGCTCATCGCGGCCACCACCTACCAGTTCTCGACTACCCATCCACTGCGCTCAGTGGAGAGCCTGCTCGCCACCTATTTCGCGTTGACGCTGCCTTTCTTTTTCGCGGGCAACGTCATCGTGTTCCTGTTCGCTTCGCATCCCGAGCACGCGAACGCGCTGTACGGATGGGACCTGGCGGGCGCCGCGCTCGGGTGTCTCCTGTTTCCCATCCTGATGCCTTGGTTGGGCGCGCCGGGGTCCGTCACTCTGCTGCTGCTTCTGGTCTGCCTGGCAAGCCTCCTGTTCCTGGCACGGGGACGAGGCGGCGGCCGCGGACGTGCGCTACGCACTGGCACGGCTCTGACCTGCCTGTTGCTGGCCATCGCGATTCCGTTCGTCGATGGCTGGCTTGCCTTCAAGCCGGATCTTACGAAGAGCCTCGGGTTCGCGCTCAACAAACGGATCAATCCCGCCGTCGTGCACGAGTATCACCGATGGGACGTCGTCACCCGTCTGGATGTCGTGTCCTCCGACAGAGCCTATGACATCGGCTGGATCAAGGTCCCGGCTGGAAGAAAGTTGGTCAGTTTCGACGGTGATGCCGTTTCGGAGATTCCGCATCTTCCCGCAGAATTTCCGACTCGGGAAGACACTCGCCGTTTCAGCCAAGCAGACTTCCGCGCCCCCTTCTTCAAGGAGGTCGCGAAAGGCAGCCATCTTGTCGTCGGGCTCGGGGGTGGCCCGGATGTGGAGCAGTCGCTGGCCATGGGCGCATCCAGGATCACGGCTGTCGACATCAACGCCGCCATTCTCGATGCGATGACGCGCGTGTATCAGGACTACACCGGCAACATCTTCAACCGACCGACCGTCAGGCTGGTCCATGCCGAGGGCCGGAACTTCCTGCGCGCCTCTCCCGAGACGTTCGATCTGATCCGGATGACGGGCGTGGACACTTTCGCGGCTCACGCCACCGGCGCCTACGTTCTGGCCGAAAACTACCTGTACACGGTAGAAGCCTTCCGCGAATACTTCCGGCGCCTCAAAGATGACGGCGTGCTCTGTCTACAGCGGTGGTTCGACGACACGAGTCCCCGTGAAAGTCTGAGACTGTTCGCCGTCATGCTCGCGGCTCTGCGCCTGGAAGGTGTCGAGCACCCCTGGGAGCACGTCATCGTGCTTTGGCGCCGCTCGCCCGATCACCAACCGCCGGGCGTCACCTTCATGCGCAAGCGCCCCTACGCACGCGAGGAAGTCCGCGCTCTCGATCGAAGCCTCACAGACGTCGGGGCAACCGGAGAGGTCAAGGTCACGCCCATCTACTACCCGCACACAGCGCCCTTCGCGCTCGCGGCGTCGCGCGATTTCCATGCCTATGCGGCGGCGTTCGCAGAAGGGCAGTCGGCTGCTTTCGCGGACGCGTATCCCTACGACATCACGCCCTCCATCGACGACAAGCCCTTCTTCTTCAACTACTTCAAGGTCGCGAACATGTTCCGCGAGTGGAATCGCACCGGTCCGATCCAAGGATACTGGGCCTATTTCGTATTCGGGCTGATCCTTTGCTGCGCGAGCATTGCCGTCGCGATCTTCATCTGGCTGCCGTTGATCGTCTTCCGGCGCGAGGGCTTGCGCACGCGGGGGAGCGGCTGGCTCGCCTTGTATTTCTGCTGTCTCGGCCTGGGATTCATCATGATCGAGATCACGGCGATGCAGAAGTTCGCCCTGCTGCTCGGGCATCCCATGTACGCGATCGCCACGGTCATGGGAGGAATGCTGGTCTTCGCGGGTCTGGGAAGCCATCTCTCCGGCCGCTTCATGGCGGCACCGGTGCGTGCGCTCTCGGCCAGCTCAGCGGCGATCGTCGCGTTCTGCCTGTTGCTGGCCAGCCCGGGTGAGACCCGTCTAATCAACTCGTTGCTCGCTGCCGGGATCGCGGTGCGTGTTCTCGCGACGCTCGGTATCCTCGCCCTGGGCGCGATCCCCCTGGGATTCTTCTTTCCCATTGGCCTCAGGCTCGCGGGCTCGACGGACGACCGCTTTATCCCCTGGGCCTGGGGAATCAACAGCGGTCTCACCGTGATCGGCTCGGTGTGCACGGTTGCGGCGGCGATGAGAATCGGCTTCTCGGCCCTTCTCACGCTCGCCGCGGCCATCTATCTCGTGGCCCTGCTTTCCATCCGGATGCACCAACGAACGTGGGCAGCACCAAACTCACGCTAGCCTGATCTCATGGCGGCCAGCACTGCGGAGCGAACGTCGAGACGTGCTGCGAGGGGAATGGCGATCGGCTTGGGGGTTATGCGCAGGTCGCGGTAGTGCGTGGCAGAGCGCAACCCGCCGATCTGGCCAAGCAGGTAGGCGGCGAGCGCGGCGTAGCGGTAGCTGCGGTTCGGGGCGATGTCTTGGGTGTGCGCCAGCTCCTGGGCGATCATGCGCAGGGTGCGGACCCCGTCGCACGCCGTCCAGAACTTCCGGTAGTAGCGTCCGGCGACCACAAGACGACGGTTTCTCTCCCTGCGCGACTCCTCGAGCGAGAACTCGCGGTACAGGGCGGCCTCGGTGCCGAGCAAGAGAATAGTGAGATGATCCCGCGACAAGGGACCATCCGTCGTCCGGACGGGTACGTCATCGAGCAGCGAGTTCGGGATGGTGTTGATCTGGTGATGAAACAGATCCTCGTCGTCGTCGAGCACCACCAGGCTGTTTTCGCGGACCTGTGCGGCGAACTCGGTTGATGGGTAGGGCGTCGCGAATTGGCCGATGTACACGGGAAAGGGCAGCCGGTGAAAATAGTTGTGCCAGGGCAGGCCCTTCTGCGCCTCGTCCAACATCTCCTTCTGCAGATAGTAGCCGACGATTGACTCGCCGGGGTTGAACGCCATGCAGGTGTAAAGCGGCGCGATCCCCGCTCGCTTCAGGTCATCGATGGCCTGCCGACTCTGCTCGAGGTCCTGGTTCTTGTTGATGTGCGCAAACGTATCAGGATTGGCGCTCTCGACGCCGACCTCGACACCGATGCAGCCGGCCGCGCGCATGAGGGGAAGGAGTTCAGCGTTGCGGTGGATGTGCTCTCCGCGATCGAGACACACCCATTGCACACCCAGATTGGCCGCGATGAGCGCCTGGCAGAGATCCCGCGTGTGACGTGGGTTGATGGTGAAGTTGTCATCCCAGAAATGAAAACGCGAGATCCCGCAGCGGCCAAGTACGTGCCGCATTTCATCGATGATGTTGGCCGGCGAGCGGAAACGCACGCGACGGCCCCAAATGTGGGGGGAAGCGCAAAAAGCGCAAGCATACGGACATCCGCGCGAGCCCAGGATCGGCCACCGCTGCCCGCCCACGATGTGCAGCGGTGTGGAGTACTTCTGCATGGGCAGAAGATCGATTGCCGGGAAGGGAAGTGAGTCCAGGTCGAGCGGCTCGCGCGCGGGGTTCATCTTCACGCCCGAGACCAGCGAGAGCCCGCCCTTCGGTGGGCGAACGGCCGTTCCCGCGATGTCGCACCAGGATCGGCCGGATGCGATTGCATTCACGATCTCGAGCAGCGTTTCCTCTCCCTCGTGCATCACGGCCAGGTCGGCGGTCTCGAGGGCATCAGCCGGACAGAGGGTCGGGTGAACCCCACCATGCACGATCACCGCCCCGGGCTGCGTCTCGCGCAAGGCGCGGGTCATTCGGGCCGCAAGCGAGCGCTGGACTGTCCAATAGGACAATCCGATGACATCCCAGTGGCGCGCGTTGATCTCTCGCAGGATCGCCGGCTCGTCGAGATTGTGGACGTGTGCGTCGAGCAGCGCGACGTGAAGCGACGGCGCGCGCTCGATGAGGTACGAGGCAAGATACGCCGGCCCGATGGGCACGACGCGCTTGTGCCTGCGATTGGCCGGGAAGGGAAGATGCACGAGAAGGACGCTGGGGCTGCCGTCCCGGCCTACGCGCGAACGAATCAGTGACCCCGGGGCGGCGTTCGGGCTGGGCACCATCGCGGAGAGGAGTTCCTTCCCCACACGCCTGGCGACGTATCCGGGAAACGACTGCGCGAGATAGCGGCGCCAGAGAGGAGACCGGGTGAGCCAGAGACCAAGTCTATCGAGCATCGCCAAGCCTGTCGGTTACGCGCCACCATCATGAGGCGGCGCCATCACGCATAGCGCGCGCGAATTCCTCGAAGATATTGTCGAGGCTGCGCGTGATCGTCCAGTTGGGATAGTGAGCCTTCAGCTTGCGCAGATCAGAGTAGTAGCAGATGTGGTCGCCTATCCGGTTGGTCTCCGAGTAGGTCCAGTTGAGCTTCCTGCCAGTGAGCTGCTCGACGCGATCCATGCACTCCAGGATGGACACGCTGTTCGCCTTGCCTCCGCCCAGGTTGTAGACTTCGCCTGGTCGGGGGGCCAGGATGAATTCCTCCATGGCTCGGACCACGTCGTGGCAGTGGATTTGGTCGCGCACCTGCTTGCCCTTGTAGCCGTACACAGTGTAGCGCCGGCCCTGGCCCAAGGCCTTGAAGAAGTAGGCGAGGAAGCCGTGCAGCTCGGCGCTGGAGTGGCGCGTGCCCGTCAGACAGCCGCCGCGGAAGACCCCGGTCTTCATCCCGAAGTAGCGGCCGTACTCCTGACAGAGGAGGTCCGCCGCCACCTTGCTCGCGCCGAACAGGCTGTGCAACGATTGATCAATCGTGAAGGTCTCAGGAATCCCGTGCTGCCATTCGGGTTCTGCGTAGTCCCAGCGCTTGGGCAACTCGGCGAGCGCGAGTCGATTGGGGGCGTCGCCGTAGACCTTGTTGGTGCTCATGAAGACGAAGGGAGCCTCGGGCACATGGCGGCGCACGGACTCGAGCAGGTTGAGTGTGCCCACTGCGTTCGTGTCGAAGTCGTCAAACGGCATACGCGCCGCGAGGTCGTGCGAGGGCTGTGCCGCGCAGTGAACCACGGCATCCGGGTGAATCTCCTCGACAGCGGCCAGCACCGCCGGACGATTGCGGATGTCGATATCGCGGCAAACGAAACCGGCTACCTGTTGCTCCAGCCATGTGCGCACCCATGTCGTGTCACCGTCCCCACCGAAGAAATGCCGACGCAGATTGTTGTCGAGGCCAACCACCCGGTGGCCCTGCCCGGCGAAATGCACCACGGCTTCGCTGCCGATGAGTCCACTGCTGCCGGTCACCAGGACTTTCATGCTGTGTGCTCTTTGGACCATCATAGACGGAGACGTCGCGGACCGCGAACTGCGGAACGCGCTCCGCCGGTTTGGCCTTGCCGCCGTGGTCTTTCGAGTTCAGGCTGATTTGCCGTGTCCGAGGCGTCTCCGTCGCTCCCCCGCATCACCGTCCTGCTCGCCAACGCCCCCACGCGCATCCCGGCCGGCAAAGGCCGGGAGCGTTTCTTCGTGAAGGCGGGCAGCCGGTGGCCTTTTTCCATCGAGAAGGCCTTGGACGAGCCGTGCCGATACGTCCCGTTTCCTTTCGGCCTGGCCTACCTGGCGGCGCTGCTCGAACGAGACGGGGTCGACGTGGCGGTCTACGACGGGGTCGCTCTCAATACCTCGGCCGCAGCGCTGTTGGACTACGCCGTCCGGAGCCGGCCGCAGGTCGTGTTCATGGAGACCACGACCCCGACCGTGGAGCACGATCTGGCGCTGTGCCGCGAGATCAAGACTCGCACGGGCGTGCTCATTGCTCTAGGCGGAGCCCATGCCACCACCTTTGCAGAATCCATCCTGCGCGAGCATTCACAGATCGACTGGATCCTGCTCGGCGAGTACGAGCTGAACGCACGCGACGCGATCGAAGCCTGGCGTCAGGGCGAGCCCTTGCTCGATGGCGTCGCCGGGCTGATACGGGCACAGGCCCTGCCGGACGGCTCGCGGCGGATCGTCTCGGGACCGCCGGGCGCGCCCATCGAACCGCTCGACCTTTTGCCCATGCCGGCCCGTCACCTCTTCCCCACGGCCGAGGCGCCTTCGCTCTGGCCCTACTGGGACGGCTTCTGCCGGCACCGGCCCGCGGTCCAGATGCACGCGAGCCGCGGCTGCCCGTTCCACTGCACCTTCTGTCTGTGGGTGAGCGTGATGTACCGGAACGGCCCGTACCGGATGTTCTCGGCCAAGCGCGTGGTGGACGAAATGGAACACGTGGTGCGCGAGCACGGCGCACGGGAGATCTACTTCGACGACGACATCTTCACCGCTCGTGAGGCGCACGTGCTGGCCATCTGCCAGGAGATCGCCTCGCGCAAGCTGCGCGTCCCCTGGTCGGTGATGGGCGACGCCATGGCGGTCACCGAGCGCGCCATCGAGGAGATGGCCCGCGCCGGATGCATCGGCATGAAGCTGGGCATCGAGAGCGCGAACAGCCGGGTGCTGGAGCAGGCGAGAAAGCCGATCCGGCTGGACAAGGTGCGCAACGTGGTGTTCTGGTGCAGCCAGCGCGGTATCAAGACCCACGCCACGATCACTTTCGGCCTCGATGGCGAGACCCTCGACAGCATGCGCGAAACGCTCGAGTTCTGTCGCACGCTGCCGGTCGACTCGATCCAGTTCTCGGTGGCGACTCCGTTCCCGGGCACGCCCTACTACGAAAGCGCACGCCATAGCGGGCGCCTGCTGGACGCGCGCTGGACCGACTTCGACGGCAGCCGCTCGGCGGTGATCCGCCGCGAAGGGCTGAGTGCCGAGGAGATCGCTGCCTTCACCGCCCGCGCGCCCTCGCGCTGGCTGCGGGCCCGGCTGCGCGATCCGGCGTGGCTTTTCCGCCAGGCTCGCTACCTGCGCGAGATCCTTTCCGACCAGGGCGTGGCAGGCCTCAAGCGCCGGCTGGTTCGCGCCGCGCGCCTGCTGCTGGCAAGGCCGGGCTAGGTTTCTGCCGATGAAGATCCTGCTGCTCAATCACAACGTGGTGGAACGGAGCACGTTCTATCGTGCCTTCTATTTCGGCCGCGAACTGGCCGATTGGGGCCACGAGGTGACCCTGGCCACTGTCTCGCGCCGGAATGTCCTGCGTCCTGTGGTGGGACTGCGCGAAGGCGTCCGCGTGATTGAGACCCCGGACTTGGGCGTGTCGCTGGCGCGCACGGGTTGGGATCCCTGGGACACCGCCTGGCGGGTGGCGCGCTTCTTGGGCGAGCGGCCCGACCTGGTGCACGGGTTTGACTGCCGTCCGGTGGTACTCGGGCCCAGCCTGGCGCTCAAGACCCTGGCGCACACGCCATGGATCAGCGACTGGGCCGACTGGTGGGGGCGGGGCGGGGCCATCTCCTTGCGCAGGAGCTGGATCGGCCGCGTAGCCTTTGCCCCGTTCGAAACCTTCCTAGAGGAACGCTTCCGTCATCTCGCCGACCAGGTCACCGTGACCAGCCGTGCCCTTGTGGAGCGCGCTCTCGGTCTGGGAATCGCCCGCGAGCGGGTCCACTTCATCCCGTCGGGCGCCAACGTGCGCACGATTCCCGTGCTCGATCAGGGGGCCTGCCGCGCGGAGCTGGGCTTGCCGGCCGACGCGCCTGTCGCCTGCTTCGTCGGCTTCGTTCAGTACGACCTCGGGCTCGCGGTGCGAGCCTTCGCCGTCGCCCGCCGATCCGTGCCCGACGCGCTCCTGCTCCTGGTGGGCCCACGCAACCGGGAGGCCGAGCGACTAATTGCGGAGCTGGGCCTGTCCGGCGCCGTCCGCTCCACCGGAACCCTCCCCTTCGCCCGGGTGCCGGTTCCCATGGGCGCCGCCGACGTGTTGCTGCTGCCCTGCTCGAACACCCTGACCAACCGGGCGCGGGGACCCATCAAGCTGGGCGACTATCTGGCCGCGGGCCGGGCTGTGCTGGCCAATCCGGTGGGCGATCTGGTCGAGGTCTTCCAGGCCAACGATGTCGGCGTGATGGCGCCCGACGATCCGGAGGGCTACGGGACGGCGCTGGCGGGTTTGCTCAAGGACCGCGACCGCACGGCGCGCATGGGACAGACGGCGCGCAAGGTGGCCGAGGAGAAGTACGCCTGGAAGCATGTATCCGGGCAACTGGTCGAGCTGTATCAGCGGGAGATGAGGGGGCACGCGGCCCGCGATCCGCGACCCGGCCCTTCGGACGACCCGCAATTTCCCGACAAGCCATAGCTACCTCGCCCCTCGCCGGGACAGAACCGCGGGAATGGTGGCCAGCAGCAGGCGCAGGTCCAGCCCCAGCGACCAGCGATCGACGTATTCCTGATCCATGCGCATCCACTCGGCAAATCCCACGTTGCTGCGTCCGCTGGTCTGCCACAGCCCGGTGATCCCTGGCTTCATCGACAGGCGGCGGCGCTGCGAGCCGTGGATGCGCTGCTGTTCCGGTTCGGGCAGGGGGCGCGGGCCGACCAAACTCATCGCGCCGCCCAGGACGTGGAACAGCTGCGGGAGTTCGTCCAGGCTGGTCCGGCGCAGGAATTCGCCCAACCGGGTCACGCGTGGATCGTGGCGCACCTTGAACGCGGGACAGTCGACCTCATCGGGCGCTGCCAGCGCCGGCTTCAGCTCGTCGCTGTCATTCAGCATGGTCCGGAACTTCAGCATGCGGAAGCGCCGGCCGTGCAGGCCGACGCGCACCTGGGAGAAAACCACGGGACGGCCGTCGAGCAAGACGATGGCCAGGGCGATGCCGATGAAGACCGGAAGCAGCACGACCACGGCGGCCGAGGCCAGCACCAGGTCCATCACCTGCTTGACCGCTAACTGCGCCACCCTGCGCGTGGACGGGGCGAAGAACAGGAAGTGCGTGCCGGCGCCCGACTCGACGTGCGGGGCCAGGCGGGGCACCTGTGGCCAGGGCAGGGGGATGCTGGCGGAAAGGCCCAGGTCGGCGCAGACCTGCACAACCCAACCTGCCCGGCGTGGCGAAAGCTGGGCCAGCACCACCACCGCGTCCACCGCCTCGTCGTGCAGGACTGCGGGCAACTGGCCCAGGGCGCCCAGGTGCTTCGGCGCACCGCCATCCGATTCGTGGCGGCCGAGATAGCCTATGACCTCGGGCGGGAACGGATCGGCGCGCAGACCGTCGAGGAAACGCTGCATGGACTGACCTGGCTCGCCGACCAGGAGCAGGCGGCCACGGGTGTTGCCCTTTGCGTGTTGCCGCTTCGCCCACTGCCGGAGCGCAAGCCGCTCCGCCAGCATGAAGGCGAACGACAGCGCCAAGAACATGGCCACGATGGAACGGTTCACCACCGTCTTGGTGACGAAGGTGACCGCGGTCAGCGCGGCCAGCCCCAGCAGGTGGAGCGCGATCAGGCGCAGCACGGTTTGGGTAATCGACCAGCGCCTCTCCAGCGGACGGTCCAGGCCCAGCAGCGCGACCAGGACCACCCACAGCGGCAGCGCCAGATACGCCAGCAGGATGAAGCCCTCCGGGCCCGCGGGCGCCCGGATAAAGGCGAAGCGCGTCCACAGCAGCGAGTGCAACGCGTAGGCCGCGAACATCGCCAGCACGACCTGCAAAGCGTCGGCAGCCTGGATAAGCGCCCGCGGCGAACGGATCCCCGTCCCGTTCATGGTCGGGCGTCCCAGGCGATCACGGCACCGGGCGGAATGGGGCCTTCTAGGTTCAAACGTGACGATTATCGCGAGACGCACGCAGCTCTGTCAAACGGGCATTGACGGTCGCCGGGCGGGTCCCTGGCGGCCCCTTGGAACTGGTTCCGCGCCGGGCGGCCTTCCACTACAATGCCCGCATCGTGCGCTGGCGCCAGGCCGCGCGCAGGCAAGTCGCTATGGTCCACGAGCAAGACAGAATGTCGAGCAACGGTACGGCCCGGTTTCTAGGCCGCGTGAGCGAGCGCCAGAGCGTGATCCTGGTGCTGGCCGTGCTGGGCGCCGTGGCCGCCCTGCTGATCGTGCCGGGCGTATTCACCGTCGACGAGAACAACCACCTGGCCTGGGTGGTCTCGCTGCGTTCGGGCCGGCTGACCCTGCCCGGTACCGACGCCCTGCCGCGCTCGAGCGAGTTGCTTTTCTTCGATCCCGTGCCGGAGGTGCGCCCCGGGGCGCGGGCCTCGTCGGTGGTCCCTCCGTTGTACGCGCTGTTCGCGCTGCCTTTTTCGCTTGCTGGCTGGACCGGCCTCTTCCTCCTTAACCTCGCGGCGTGGCTGGTCACCATCGGGCTGGTGCGCGCGGCGGCGCGGCGTGCGGGCGCCTCGCAGCCGGCGGCGTGGGTCGGGGCGCTGGCCTTTGCCCTGGCTGGATTTTCGCTCGAATACGCCGTAGGGGTGTGGCCGCACGCGCTGGCTGCCTGCTTGTCCCTGGCTGCCTTCGTGGCGGCACTCAACGCGGCCGAGCGGGATCGGGTCGGCTGGGCGTACGCTGCCGGGCTCCTGGCTGGCGTGGCCGCTGGCGTGCGCTACCAGCACATTGTGACCGCCGGACTGCTGGGGCTCGTGCTGCTGGCCGATCCGGTGCGACGGGTGCGCAAGGCCGTCGCATACGCCGCTGGCCTCGCGCTGCCGCTAGCTCTTTGCTCGGTCGCGAACAGTTTGCGCGCGGGTATCGTGAGTCCGGTCAGCAAGGGCCGTGGCTACGTGGCCCTGCGGGGGCTGGCGACAGACGCGTCGCGATGGGATCCCCTGCGCGCGTTCGGCGCCCATGTGCTGGATTTCAGTATGCAGCGGCACATCCCCATGTGGCAGCAGATAGGCGGTCACTGGAGCGACACCGGCGCATTGATGTTGCTGTCGGCAGTGAAGAAGGCTCTTCTGCAATCCGCACCCTGGGTGCTGGTGGTGATGGTGGCCATGGCCGCGGCCTGGCTGCGAGGTGAGCCCGCGAATCCGGCGCGCCGGGTGTTGCGCGCGGCGGGCATAGTCGTGGCCGGAGTGCTGCTTCTCTTTGCCCTTGCGGGCACCGACCGTCCCGACGGCTGGTGCTACAACGCTCGCTATTTCTTCGATCTGATCCCGCTGGCCGCACTGGCTCTTGCGTTGCTGGTCGAGCGGACGGGCATGCGCTGGCAGCCGCTGGCGGTCGGGGCGGCTGCAGGCGGCCTTGGGGCTCTCCTGCCCCTGGCTCTCTCGCCGGCCTCGGCGGCGCGCCAGCTCGCGCTGATGTACGTGCCCCTAGTGCTGGCTTTCGCCTCGGTCCTGCTGTTTGCGGCCGCGCGGCGCCGATCGAGCGTGCAGCGTTGGCTGGCGCCGGCCATGGGCGTTCTTCTCGGGTGGGCAGCGACTGTGCACCTGGGCGACGATCTGCCGGCTGCGCGTGCCCGGCGGCTCGCGAACCTCAACAAGCTTTCATCGGTGGCGGCGCTTCTGCCGGAGGTGCCCGCCGCGCTGTTCGCCCAGCGCGCTGATGCATTGGGACCGCTGCTGCTGGAGCGACGAGATCTGGTGATTGCATCCACCTGGCCGGACCACGGCCGCGACGCGCCGGCCCTGGTGGAGGCTTTTCAGCGGGCGGGCCGACGCGTGTTCGTCCTGCCTGACGTTCCCGAGGACGAGCTGCGCGCGCTCAGCGCGGGGCGGTTGCTGCGACCGGTGGGCGGCGCGGACTCGCTGTTCGTGGAGATCGGTCCCCGCCGGCAAGCCGCACCTGCGGCCCCGCTGCCGTAGGCCGGCGCGTCCTACCCGACCGTCACGCTCTTGGCCAGATTGCGCGGCTGTTCGACGTCGTTCCCGCGTGCCAGCGCGACCGCGTAGGCCAGACAATCGCTGTCTCTTCTGGTACGGTCACTTCAGGTGCGTGCGCCGTCCGCCGGGACCTGCTGAAACCGCGACCGCCGGCGGCAAAGGTCAGACCGTCGCGCTGTCCTGACGATCGCGAACCGCTCGTGAGCGAGCGGGGCGCGAAGCCCGATCCGAAGTAAGCAGGACCGGAGCGGGCGTACAGTCGGGCATGGCGGCCACCAGGGGCGCGGCCACTAGGGAAACCGCGGGCGCGCCCTCTGGGCGCTGCCAGAAGCGACGCATGGACTGGCCCAGCCAGGCCTGCCAGGCCGACACCGTCCCGACGTAGCCAAAGCCGAAAAGGAAGAGCAGCAAGAAAGGCACGGACAGGTAATGGCCGTGCTCGATCGCAACCTCAACCGCGACCATGAAGTACCCAGCCATCAGCAGCTCGGCGGCCGGGGTCAGGGACCGAGCGGCGCGGTAGCGCTTGCCCGACCAGCTTTCCAGCTTGCCCCGGATGCCGTGCTTGGGAGTGCGCACGAACTCGGTCTCGCGTCCCAGCATGGCCTCGAAAACCGCGCGCGTCTGGTTCACGCACAGCCCGATCCCGAGCGACAGAACCAGGGGCAGGCGGCGCAGCGTGCTCCACGGCGTGCGCGTGCTGTCCCCGCGCAGGCGCGCAATTTCGCGCTCAGAGGCGAGATAGAACGACGCAATCGACAGGGTCGTCCCGAAGAAGAGTGGAATGTCGATCATCAGAACCTCGCGCACCCCGTGGGTCGTGCGCACGATAAGATTCGGCAACAACAGCAGCGACAGGAGGAGCAGCAGCGGGTAGGCGAAGTTGTTGGTCAGGTGGAAGAAGGCCTCGGTCTTCTGCGCCAGGGTGGCGCGCGAACGCAGGATACGCGGCAACAGTTTGCGCGCCACCTGAATCGAGCCCTTGGCCCAGCGGAACTGCTGTGCCTTGAAAGCGGACATCTCGACCGGCAATTCAGCGGGCGCGTCGATCTCGGGCAAGTAGACAAAACGCCAGCCGCGCAACTGTGCCCGGTACGACAGGTCCATGTCCTCAGTGAGGGTATCATGGTGCCAGCCGCCGGCGTCCACGATAGCGGCGCGGCGCCACAGACCGGCCGTGCCGTTGAAATTGAAGAAGCGGCCCGATCGGTTGCGCGCGGCATGCTCCATGATGAAGTGCCCGTTGAGCATGAGGGCCTGCGCCTCGGTCAGCGCCGAGAAGTCGCGGTTGATGTGCTCCCAGCGACACTGCACGACCGCCACGTTGGGGTCGACGAAATGGTGCACCGTCCGCTCCAGGATGTCGGGCTTGGGTAGAAAGTCGGCGTCGAAGATGAGCACCAACTCGCCCTTGGCTGTACGCAACCCGTTCTCGAGAGCACCCGCCTTGAATCCGGCGCGGTCCGTGCGGCGCACATACTCGATGTCCAGATCGGGATGGTGGCTCTTCAGGGCCGCGATCTTGCGCAGGCAGATGTCTTGGGTTTCGTCGGTGGAGTCGTCGAGCACCTGGATCTGAAAACGATCGTGGGGATAGCGAAGGGAGGCGACTGAATCGAGCAGGCGCTCGACCACGTACATCTCGTTGAAGAGCGGAAGCTGCACCGTGACCGCGGGCAGCTCGGCGTAGTGGCCGGTAGCCTGAGGCTTTCTATCGCGGTGCCGGTAGTAGAGGAACACCAGCAGGGAACGGTGAAATCCGTAGACCGCCAGGGCGAGCAGGATCACGAGATACAGCGCTGTCAAAACACTCGGGACATCCATGGCGCTCAAAGGTAGGACGCCAATTGTCTCGCGATTGTAATCTTGTGTGGTTTGTTGTCAGGGCTTGACCTTCTTGAGAAATTCAGCGCACAGGCGCAGTCGGCGCCGGGTCATATCGCGGCCCAGAACAGACAGGGTTTCAAACAGCGGCGGCGTGGCCTTGCGTGCCGTGCATGCCAGGCGCATGAGCATGAACAGCTCTTTGACATCCCACCCCGATTTGTCGGCGAACGCCCGTGTCATGGCCTCCAACGCGGGCGGCGAAAAATCACGCTGGGCATCCAACGCCTCGACCAGTCCAAGCAGACACTCGGACACGTCCTTGGCGGTACGATGGGCGGGGACCAGATCTTCTAGCCACGGCGCATGGTCGACATCGCCTGAGAAGAAGAACTCAGTCATGGGCACGAACTCGTCCAGCCGCTGAATACGCTTGCGCACCAAGGGAACCAGCGACTGCAGATAGTCATCCGAAAGTCGCCACGCGCGCAGCCGCGCCACGATGCCGGCGTCGTCCAGGGCGCGCAGGTAGTCGGCGTTCATGGCCGAGAGCTTGACCAGGTCGAAGACCGGGCCGCCCAAGCTCACGCGATCAAAGGTGAAAGCCTCGATCATCTCCTGCAGGGTGAACTTCTCGCGATCGCCCGCAATCGACCAGCCCATGGTGCCGAGAAAGTTGAGCAAGGCCTCAGGCAGAAACCCAGCGGCGCGGTAGTAGTCGAGCGAGACAGGATTCTTGCGCTTGGAGATCTTGGACTTGTCGGCATTGCGCAGCAGCGGCATGTGGACCCACTCGGGCGCGGTCCAGCCGAACGCGCCGTACAGGACCACATGCTTGGGCGTGGAGGTCAGCCATTCCTCGGCGCGGATGACGTGGGTGATCCCCATCAGGTGGTCGTCAACCACATTGGCCAGGTGGTAGGTTGGGAAGCCATCGGTCTTCAGCAGGATCTGGTCGTCAATCTGGCTGTTCTCGAAGCGCACCTCGCCCCGCAGGCGATCCACCACCGTAGTCTCGCCCGTCTTGGGCATGGCCAGGCGGACCACATAGGGCTCGCCCGCAGCAGCCCGCGCGTCCGAGGTGGCCCGGTCCAAGGTGCGACAATGCCCGTCGTAACCCACGAAGTTCGACTTGCCCTTCTGCTCGGCGCGCAGCCTGTCCAGCCGCTCGGCGCTGCAGAAGCAACGGTAGGCCGCGCCGGAGGCGACCAGGTTGGCAACCTCGCGTCGGTAGATGTCAGCGCGCTCGGATTGGCGATAGGGACCGTAGGGGCCGCCCACGTCGGGGCCTTCGTCCCAGGAAAGGCCCACCCAGCGCAGGGCGCGCAGAATGGCCGCCTCGGACTCGGGCGTCGAGCGCGTGCGATCGGTGTCTTCGATGCGCAGAATGAACTGGCCGCCGTGGTGCTTGGCGAACACGTAGTTGAACAGGGCGATGTAGGCGGTCCCCACGTGGGGATCGCCAGTGGGTGAAGGCGCGATGCGGACGCGTACGGTCATGACGGGAGACTACAGTCGGCACGAGACGATCGACAGTCAAGTTCTGCGGTTCTGGCCGACGACACCATCCGGCAAGTGTTCAAACCTAGGGTTCGACTGCGATATCCAGGTACAAGAGAATCGCGGCTTCCACCTGTCGCATCCGCTCGCCAGAAAGTGGGGGTCCGATGGGCGCCATATCAACGTCAGACCGGTGCAGTTCTTGGACGTGTTCGCACAGAAGCATCGTGGCCCTCTCCACCCCCCCTTCGCCCGGGTGCAATTCCACGTGCGTAACGAGCGGCCGCAGCCGAGTCGAGCCGGGGATCACCGTCACGTATTCCGACCGCGCGTTGAACTTGTCCGAGGAGACCACCAGCAGGGGGCGACGCTTGTCCAAGCTGCCCCAATGAAGAAAGCCGCGCCGGATCCCACTCATCCCGTGCCCTCCCGGTCGAGGTCGAGTCTCCTCCTCGACCGGCGAAAGGCGCGGACCATGGCTCGTTCCTCGGCGACCTCGCCTCGCGACCGCGCGCCATAGTAGGCGTCCAGCGACGCGTCCACATCCTGGGAATGCGACCGCGCGAGAAGCGTGCGCAGTGCCTCCACGATCAGCGCGCTGCGACTGGCAACCCCGAGCTGTCTGGCCAGACGATCCGCGTCTTTCAGCAGAGCCCTGGGCATGGATACGGTAATACGATTCATCATACGAATAAGCATACGCTGCCGAGTACGCGGCGACAAGCCACGGCCCAACTGGCTGCGCTTAGGAGGGGGCGACCGCAGGTCGCCCCTACGGGCCCGAGCCCTACGCGACCAGTTTGTATCCGATTCCGTAGATGGTCACGATGTGGCGCGGGTTGGAGGCGTCGTCCTCGATCTTCTTGCGCAACTTGACCACGAAGTTGTCTACCGCCCGCGTCTGGCTGTGGCCCGAGACGCCCCAGATCTTCTCCAAGATCTCTTCGCGGCTCACTGGCTCGCCGGCGCGTTCGTGCAGAAGGCGCACCAGCTCGACCTCGTAGAAGGACAGCGGGATGGTCTTTCCCTTGCGCACCAACTCGTGGCGGCGCGGGTGCACGACGACCGAGCCGATGGAAACCGCTTCGTCGAGGTGAACCGAGCGATGCAGCCGGCGGAAGATGGCATTGATGCGCGCCACCAACTCGCCCACGGAGAATGGCTTGGTCACGTAGTCGTCCGCACCCGCCTTGAGGCCCCGGATCTTGTCCGTCTCCTGTGAACGCGCGGTGAGCATAATGATGGGCACCACCGGGTGGCTTCCGCGCATCTCCTCGCAGACCGAGAACCCGTTGATATCCGGCAGCATGAGGTCGAGGATGACCAGGTCGGCGCCACGCTCCTGCAGCATCTTGATCCCCTCGCGACCGTAGCCGGTGGTCAAGACTTCGAACTGTTCAAACTCCAGCGCATCGGACAGGCCGCGTGCGATGTCCGGCTCGTCCTCGATGATGAGGATGCGCCGGCGGGTCGCTGGCTGATGGCTGGCGGAGAGGCTGGTGCTCATGTTTCGATAGCCGGATTTGCATCGGCCGACGCTGGCTCGGCGCTTGACTTGGCGCTCGCGGCGACGGGCGCCGGCAAGAATACCTCGAACAGAGCGCCAGGGGGGCCTTCCTGTTTGCTGGCCACCGGACTGGTCAACACCACGCGACCACCGTGGGCTTCCACGATGTGCCTGACCAGCGCCAGGCCGATGCCGCTGCCCCGCACGTTGCGCTCGCGCGTCCTCTGCGAGCGATAGAAACGCTCGAAGATCCGATTGTGTTCATCGCGCGGCACGCCGGGACCGAAGTCGCGCACCCCCAGCACCACGAAACCCGGCGATCGACGCAGGGTCACCAGGACTTTGCCACCTTCCGCGGCATGCTTGATGGCGTTGTCGACCAGGTTGAGAGTCACGAGGGCCATGCCGTTGTCGTCCATGCGCAGGCAGGGCAGCTGGGGCTCAAAGACAGTTTCCAGTCTCATCTTCTCCTTGTCCAGCCGGTAGCGGCAGACATCCAGCGCCCGCTCCACGACCTCGGCCAAGTCGCCCTCGGCGAAGTGGTAGCTGGCTTTGCCCCGTTCCAGCCGGGCAAAGTCGAGCACGTTGTCGATGAGGTGCGACAGCCGCTCAGATTCGCGGGTGATGATGCCCCCGTACTCTCGCGCAGTGCGATCGTCCTTGTGCCGGCCCGTCGCCACAAGTTCACCGAACATGCGGATAAGCGAGAGCGGCGTCTTGAGCTCATGCGACACGTTGGCAATAAAGTCGCTTTTCATGCGTGAGGCCCGCCGCTCAGCCACCACGGCCAGCCACACGATCCCCAGGCCGACCCCGATGATGACCGTGGAGAGAAAAATGAGCAGGCGGCGGGTCCCCTTGGTCCGTTCCCACTGGGTGCGGAATTCCTCTGCGTTCTGCGGGACCATTTGGATGCGCCAGCGGTAGAGGGCCTTGCCAAACGGGCCCTCGTAGAAGAAGCGACCGCCAGGGCGGGCCTCGGGTCCACCCAAGGCTGACCCGGCCACCAGCTTGTTGTTCTCGTCCACGATGGCCACCCGCCGGTTCTTGCGCCGCCGGGCCAGCTCCTCCTCGGACCAGTGCTTGCCCATGAAGTCCAGCCTCAGACTGGCCACCACGTGAAAGGGTTGGCCGCCTTCTGCGCGTCGCGTTGCGTAGGCAAGCAACACTGACCCGCCCCCGTCAAGCAGCTCATGGTGGTAGGCGAAATCGTCCACACCCACCTGGGCCCAGGCCAGATTCTTGATCTTGGCTACCCAGGGATTGCGTACCACGGCCGCTTCCGGCGAAGCCTTGCGCTTCGGGGGCAAAGGGGGCTCGCGCAGCTTGGGCCACATGCAATCCACCTTCTCGGCGGCGCTGAGAACAACAAACGAATCTATTCCTGGGCCCGGATCGATGTCGCAGGGGTCGGCCGAGGCCGGATCGTCTTTGATGTCGGCGATCTTGTCGAAAAGCGACACGGACTCTTTGTCGATCCGGGCTTCGACCGCCTTGGCCAGATCATCGGCGAAATCCTGCGATTCCTGGCGAAAGAGCTGCTCGATCGGGCGCGACACGTCCTCGGCGTGTTTGAACCCGTAGTAGGCCAGCGCCAAGGCAGCCCCGATCATGGCCGGGAAGACCAAGGCCAAGATCAATGAAATGGGCGCGCCCAAGCGTTGACTAGCTGCGCCACGCATATTTGCTCCGCGATGCCAATTCAGGCCTGACTATGACCGATGCACAGCAAGGCCGTCCATAGTCCGGCCAGGCCGGTTGACTCAGAAAGTCGGCCATGACCGTGAGCGGCCTGTGGCAGCAGGTCATCCGCCGACGGAAAAGGGCTCAAGTTTCCACCTCAGAGCCGCCGATGGAACTGTTTGGTGGTTCCCGGTACCGCTTCCAGCGCTAGCCTAAAGCTCGAGTTCAGACTCCGGCCTCACGCGGGCATCGTGTCAGTCGTGCGGCGTTTCGTCGAGGAGCGCTGCGCCAAGTTGGGGGGCGATCCTGGGTCGGTGTCTCGCGTGACCATGGCCACGCACGAATTGCTAGAGAACGCTGCGAAGTACTCCGTCGGCGAGTACGTCCATCTGAAAGTCGAGTTCAACGCTTCGTGTGATAGCATCCGGACCCAGCTCACCAATGAAACCACCCCGGTCCACCGGGCACGGCTGCGCGAGCGAATCCGGCTGCTGCAGAATGCACAAGAGTCCTTCGACCTCTACCAGACGCTCATGCGTCGCTCGTTCGAGGCAGGCGAGGAATCCGGTCTGGGCCTGGCCCGCATCTGCAGCGAGGGCGAGCTGGCCCTTGCCATGGGCGAGAGCGAGAACACTGTGACAATCGTCGCGCATTCGCATCCCCCGAGGAACAGTCAGGATGGCTGAGCCCTGGCATGAGGCCGTCCAGGAGAGCGACTTCAGCGCGGAAGCGAGTGTGCAAGAACGTCACATGGACGTGGCGCTGAGTGGGACGGCCGACTTCATGGTGAAGGGACATCTGGATCGGTTCTTGCGCAGCTTGCACGCGGAAGTCCAGCGGCGCGCGCTGACCGAGGTGAGTGTGGACGTGCGCCGGCTTGAGTTCATGAACTCTTCCTGCCTGGCAAGCTTCGTGTGGTGGATCAGCACCGTGCAGGAGCAGCCGGCCGAGGATCGCTATCGCATCGTCTTCCTGTCCAGCCCCACGGTCTATTGGCAACGCCGCAGCCTCGGTGCCCTGGCCACCTTGGCAGACGACATCATTTCCGTCCAGTTGTAAGGCCATCGGCGCGCCATACGGTAGACTCTCCGGCGTGCGTCCGCCTTGCAGCGCCCGCGTGGTGCAACGCCCAAGACGAAGGATCGGCTGCTAATGAGTCGCCGGCAAGCTGCAGGGGAATGCCTCCTCGGAGTCGCAGCTTCTGCCTTGTTTTCGCTTGGCTGCGAGAGTGACGCTGGCAAGGTTCCAGTGTCGCAGACCGCATTGCCCATCGTGGGCGGCAATCTGGCGACGACCTGCGTATGGCCGACCGCCATCATGCTGATAGGGCCCGAGGGCTGCAGCGGCACGCTCGTCCACCCTCGCGTGGTCGTGACGGCAAAACACTGCCTTGTCGACGGGGACGGCAACATCATCCCGCCCACGTCCATCGGTCTGGGCGAAACGCGCGACCAGTGGGCCAAGACAGTGGCCGTCTCCCAGTGCTTCACACACCCTGATGACGATTTCGGCCTGTGTACGCTCGCGGAGGACGTGACGAGCATCCCCATTGTTCCTGTCATGGCGCCGTGTGAGATGGCCGAGCTGGCAGCGGGCAAACCCGTCGTAGAAGTGGGATTCGGAGTGACCAGCGCCACGGGTCGGACCTACGGGGCCAAGAAATGGATCGACGCGACTATCGAGAGCGCTGGTCCCGATCAGGGCGACATCGACGTGACAACGGGAAGCCAGGAAGGTGAGTACTACGGAGACTCCGGCGGCCCACTTTTTTTCGCGATGCCGGATAGGACCTGGCGTCTCATCGGCGAAGATTGCTGCTCCCCCAGCATCCTGGGAACCGAGACCGAGGCGCGCGTCTCCACCTACAAGTCCGTCCCCTACCAGGTAGCCTGGGCGGAGAACCAGTCGGGCATCGATTTGACACCCTGCCACGATGCCAACGGCTGGAATCCGACTGCCGCCTGTACTGGATTCCCCACGAACCCCGAGGTCGGCGTGGGCGCATGGGCGACGCTGTGCGAAGGCGAGAGCACGCTTCGGCAGCCGACCTGTCAGGGAATGCTTCCCAGTTTCGACGCAGCCGGGGACCATACCGAGACGAGCGCCGACGCCGGCGGTCGAGATGGGCCTAAGGACGGCCCCATCGATGCCAATCTTGGCGATTCCTATCCGAGCGACAGCGAGGTTGGCCTCGACGGGGACGGAGAAATCGGGTGGGCAGATGGTCGTGATGGTGCGGCCGACGTCAGCGACAGCGGGGGGATGGGGGCCTCGACGGGCAGCGGTGAAGCAGGCCCTGACGCCCCTGCAAAAGGACTGGATATCTCTGCCAGCGGCGACACTGGTCCAAACGGGGGCGCTGGCGGCGACAGGGCCGATGGAAGCGGCAGCGAGAGTGACGGCAGCGCTGGTGGCACCGGCTACGGCGGAGGGGACGGTAGCGAGAGCGACGGCGGCGCTGGCGGCATGGGCGATGGCGGAGGGGATTCTGGCGAGAATGACGGCAGCGCTGGCGGAAAGACCACAGCGACCGGAGGAACGGATGGCGGTGGTAAAGCCACAGGCTCTGGCGGGACGACCGGCTCAGGCGGGACATCGGGCTGGGATGGCGGCTCGGGCTCGGATGCACCCAGCGACCGAAAGGGATCAAATGGCTCGATCGCGGACGGCGGGGTGGATCAGAACACCACAAGAAAGTCGGGCGGCGGGTGTACCTGCCGAAGCGTTTCGGACCGAGATACCGGCTGGCCGACCGTCGGCCTGCTGGGCCTCGGGCTCGCCGCCGCGCGCTTGATTCGCCGGCGGACGGATTGCCGACAAGGGAACCCTGGGAGGGTTCGCTGCGCCCTTTGGCCCACCCACCCGCCGGCGATTCGAATTGGCTGAGCCACATGACAAAGACACTCCACTGCCTTTGTAGGTAGGGATTTCTGCTACTCTGAGGAGAAGCCATGAACATGATTCAGAAGACACATCGCCTTGTCCTCGTGCTGCTGGGCGCCACTTCAATGGCTGCTAGCTGCGGCGGAAGCAATGCGCCAGCCGCCAACAATGGTGGAAGTACTCAAGCCGGCGGAGCCGGCGCTTCAGGCACCACAGCCGCCACGGGTGGCGCGACCAGCGCCGGTGGACGAACGGCAGCGGGCGGTAGTCTTGGTGGCTCGCCATCCGGAGGCGCCAGCGGCGGATCCACAAGCACCGGCGGCGCTGGCACTGGAGGCGCCGGTGCCACCCGAGGGGGTGGCGGTCAAATTGCGGGCCAGGCTGGCGGCAGCACCCAAGCCGGCGGCACCACCGTTTCAGGGGGGACCACCGCCAAGGCCGGCGCAACCGCGACGGGCGGGACCATCACTGGCGGGGGCACCACTGCTCCAGGTGGCACCACCGCCACTGGTGCCACCACTGTTTCAGGCGGCACAACCGCCCGTGGCGGGACCACTGCCTCCGGCGGGATTGTCGCTGCCGGAGGCACCACCGGGGGAGGAGGTGGCGTGACCACTCTTCAACCGCCCACGAATCGGGTACGAGCGATCATGCCCCTCGATCGGGGCTGGTTGTTCAACAAGGGTGATGCGACCGGGGCTGATTCAGCGACTTTCGCGGATTCCGGATGGCGCCCGGTGAACCTCCCGCACGACTGGAGCGTGGAAGGGCCGTTCGAT
>Ga0182010_10000253_pt1 | contig 30876 bp, 25 predicted proteins | sample 611E1MmetaG_FD_120488 | JGI IMG/M metagenome (GOLD analysis project Ga0182010, IMG submission 120488) | Permafrost microbial communities from Stordalen Mire, Sweden - 611E1M metaG | ecosystem: Environmental > Terrestrial > Soil > Wetlands > Permafrost | place: Sweden: Stordalen | collected... | reverse complement strand
CGTATCGATCGCCATCGATTCAAAGACGCGCGAGTCCCTCTGGGTCGTCAAGAACGCTGCAACGTCACGCGCTTCCTGATCGGTCAGACGGAGTTTCGGCATTTTTGTCGTCGGGTTCAGCCGTCGGGGATCCTTCACCCACTCATAGATCCAGTCGGCACTCACTTTGGAGCCGACGCGCGTCAACTCGGGGGCGATGTCGTAGCTCGTTCCACGCTGCTCGCGCACCTTCGTCTCGTCGCCCAGTGCATGGCACGCCATGCACCCCACCGTGGCAAAAACCTTGCGACCCCGTTCGCGATCTCCCTGGGCGGCGGCACCCCGGGTGATGCGGATCGTATCCTTCTTTGCAGCATGAAGGAGATACGCTGTGATTGCCTGCGCCTGATCGTCCGTGAACCGGAAATTCGGCATGCGGGTGTGCGGATTGTATTCTTTCGGGTTCCGCACCCATCGAAAGATCCAGTCCGGCGTGGCCTTGCCGGCGACAAGCCCAAGGTCCGGCCCGATGCGGGGCAATTCGGTGTAACCCTTGATCTCGTGACAACCTGCGCACCCGGATTCGATCACCAGACGCTTGGCGGAGGAAAACACCGGCGCCCCATCAAGATGGCTTTCATTCTCGTGGCACTCATTGCACGAGGCCCACACATCCTTGCCTCTCAGCAGAGGGTTTTCAGCATACGGATCAGCATCTCCATGTGCGCCGCCCGGCGTGAGAGACGGACCGTCTCCCCTGTGGCATGGAGTGCAGCCGAACGTCTCCGGCTTGTGGAGCGCGAGGAGTTCCGGCAATGGATGATTCTTGAACGGTTCCGGCGCGTCCTCCATCACCTCTTCGTTCCACCCAAGGTGGCACGTTTGGCAGCGATCGATACGCGCCTTGGGGTCGTTGAAGGGGTTGCGGTCGTACCCCAGGAGCATCACCTGCTTGATTTCAATCGGGGCGGACTCGACGCGGTTAAGTTTTCCCTCCCAGCGGTCGATCGTCTTCCGGAGATCCGCGAGGCCATTTTGTGCCTGACGCACGCGGTCTTTGTACACATTCACGATCGCGGCGATGGAATCACGGCTTGCCTCGAGGCGCGTCACGAGCGCCATGTGGGCCGCCATCTCCGCCTCGTTGCGCGTCAGCTTCTCCTTCTCGCCCGGATCTTCCTTTCCCTCATGGACGGATTTCTTGTAGAAATAGTATGCTTCGTCGCCACGGCTCTTTGCAAATTGGTACGCACGATTCTCCCGGATAAGCTGCTCAAGGACGCCGTCGTAGGCGCGCGTGAGGAGAGCGTACGCCGGACTGTTCATGGAATCCTGCGCAGCGGCAAGCTGGCGGCTGAGGTCCGCTGCGGCCGACGAATCGAATTGCGCGTGCGCCTGATCCAGACGCTCCCTGAGTTGTGCGGCGGCAAGCGCCCTGTATTCCCGCTGCGTTTCCTTCCACGGCCGCCGCGTGGACACCTCATCCACGACCGCCCACACCGTGCCAAGAAAAAGAAATCCGGCAAAGACGGCGTAATAGATGCCGTAGGAACGCTGCTCGATGGGAACTGATGCACGTCGTGTCAACTCGCGAATCCCCGCTTGGGTCTAAATGTTGAACCAGGGTGTGACCAGAATGTACTTCACATTCAGCACCAGCCGAAGAATGATCTTGACCGGAAGCGCCATCATGATCAGGAACAGGGCGGCGATGATCGTGTAGCGCACGGGACCGAGCCTTCGGAGCACGTCACCCTTCCTTTTCCATACGTAGTACAACGCGCCGAGACTGAACCACGCAAGAATAGTAATCGTACCGATCGCCATTGCTGCGGGGTTCAGAGAGTCGTCCACCCGGTGCGTCGGAACACCGAACAGCTCCGACCAGTCGATGTTCGTGAGCGCGACAACGCGATGGGTGTCCCATTCCTGCCACGGGAGGAAGAGGTTCCATCCGGGACCGCGGAAGAATGTGCCCAGAACGATGAGCGAGACCCACAGGACCAGAAAACCAAAACAGAAGGTGAGGATGGCAAATCTCCGCTCCTTGAACGTGTAGTATCCATTCCCCTTCGGATTGATGTCGATGTACGGAATGGCGCACAAGCCAAGGATGATAAGAGTCGGGATGGTCACGCCGGCAATCCATGGATCAAAATAGACAAGGATTTCCTGCAGGCCGAGAAAATACCAGGGCGCTTTCGACGGATTGGGCGTGAGCGAAGGGTTTGCCGGCTGCTCGAGGGGAGCGTTCAGTGTAATCGACCAGACGGTAAGGATTGCCATCACGACCAGGGCCGCAAGAAATTCCACCTTCACGAGGTTCGGCCAGACCTGGACCTTGTCGCCGAGGTCCGCCTCTTCCGAACCCTCCCGACGGTCATTCCTCCGGGCTTTGCGGAAGGAATATGTCGTATAAAAAATGATCAACGCCAGCATCAGAACGATGGGGACGTTGTCCGGTTTCGTGAGTATTCCGAGGAGATGGTCCATGTTATGTGCTCACCTTCTGCGGGTTTGTCTTCAGTTCTTTTTCGTCTCGCTCTCCGGACCCGAAATCCCGCCGTCTTTTCTGACCCGCCAGAAATGGACGATCATCAGAACGCTGCCGATCAGGGGAAGAAAGATGCAATGGAGAACATAGAACCGGAGCAGGGTCGGCGGTCCGACCTGAGTGCCGCCCAACAGGACGAAGCGGACGTCGTTGTTCACCTTCATGCCGAGCTCGGCGCCGAACGGCCCTTCATGACCAAGGAGAGGAGTTGCACGCGCCATGTTCGTTCCCACCGTGACTGCCCAAATGGCAAGCTGATCCCACGGAAGGAGGTAACCGGTAAAACTGAGGAAGAGAGTGAGCGTGAGGAGAAAAACGCCTATGACCCAGTTGAATTGGCGCGGGGGTTTGTAGGATCCGGTGAGAAAGACCCGGAACATGTGAAGCATCACCGTGATCACCATCGCGTGAGCGGCCCAGCGGTGCATGTTCCGCATGAGCGGCCCGAACGCAACGTCGTTCATGAGATACTTCATGTCGTCGTACGCGTACTCGGCGGCCGGCCGGTAGTAGAACATCAGGATGACGCCCGTGACGGTCAGGACGATGAAGAGGAGGAATGTGATCCCTCCCATCCCCCACGTATAGCCGACGTTCGTTGCGTGGCGGGAGACGCGGACGGGGTGCAGATGGAGGAAGACATTGTCGAGGATCTGCAGAGCCCTGTTCCGCTGTGTATCCTGGTAGGCGTGACGGAAGATGGACTTGTACACGTCCGTCCTCCGCAGCTTCTCGCGCAACGTTTCGAAAATGCCGAACATCGCACCCCCGTCTGTCTCAGAAAGAACAGTATTTCACGATCCACCTGGCGTCAACCAAACTTCAGGAACGCTCCCGGCTTTGACCATTCCCCCTTTTCATAGAGGAACTTCACCCCCCTATCCACGACGATATCTCCATCATCCGAGAGGGTGATTTTCAGGCGTTCCAACGGCCGCGGCGTCGGGCCTTCGAAATTCACGCCGTCTTTATGGTAACCGCTCCCGTGACAAGGGCATTTGAACTTGCTTTCGGTCTGGAGCCACCGGGGGGTGCACCCAAGATGCGTACAGATCGCCGAGAGCGCGTAGAATCCATCCGCCTCGCGGACGATCCACACGCGGTACTCATCCTTATAGGTTTCGTTCACCTCGCCGACGACATAGTCCTGCGGCTTCCCCGCCTTGAAGGCCGAAGGGGTCTCATAGAGAACGCGGGGTACCATCAGTCTCAGGGCTCCCACGGTCGCCGTCGCCAGAAATCCAAAGAAGGCCAGCCATCCCGCGACCGACAGGAAGTTCTTCCTGCTCATCCGCCAGATGCCCGGATCATTTTCGGGGGGCTTGTCCTGCCTTGGCTTCCGCACTTCGCCTGCCACCGGTTTCTGGAAAGAAGGGTCCTGTTCAGGCATCACGGTGCCTCGCCAATGACGGATGCGCTTGTTCCCCCATGAGCAACGACTTGAGAAGGTAAAGCGTCGATGGAGCGGAGTGGCGTACGATAATTGAGGAGATGGAACGATGCAGGGGGAAACCAACAGCGATGGCCGGCAAAGAACTCAGCAACATGAAGAATGAACAGTGTCGTGAAAGAACTCTGCGCAACCGCTGCAGAACGTTGTGGTTTCAATGAACTAACGTGGAGAAGTTACAAAAGGTTCACGGGAAAGTCAACAATCCTTCCCGGTCGGAGGGAAAATGTTTCCCTGAAGACAGAAAACTGTGTAGATTCTCAACGGGGCTTCACCCTTCGCGCCCTGGAGGCCGCGCGTTTGCATCTGCGCGGCGTTTGCAGTATATTTTTTGTCGAATTCGCTGCTCACTCCTGACAGCAAGGCATTCCATGGATTGGATCGATCACCGGCAACTCCCTCCTTCGGCCGGAGGATACTCCGCACTGTTTCTCCGCTATCTCTACGAATTCGACGATGTGAGGCAGTTCTACCCCGGGAATTTCCGGGAGAACTCCTCGTATGAAGCCGTCATGCGGGCAATCGACATGCACCAGCCCGATCGAAGTGCATTGACGGAAGTGTTGAAGGAACAGAATCCGGACCCGCAGGCGTCGCCGCGTACCAAGGAGAACATCGAACTCCTGGGAAGGTCGACGACCTATGCTGTGGTCACAGGGCAGCAGGTGGGTCTGTTCGGTGGTCCGATGTACACGGTCTACAAGACCCTGACGACCATCATCCTTGCGGAGAAACTCGCGGCAAAGTTTCCGGGAAAGTCGTTCGTCCCCGTGTTCTGGATAGAGGGGGAGGACCACGATTTTGCGGAAATGAACCATACGTCTGTGTTCGACCGGGCAAACGGGGTCACGCCGGTGCAATACCTTCCCGGGGGCATCATGCCGGAGAAGAACGTCGGTGCTGTCGGGGAGATGGTCTTCGATGATTCCATCGGTCAGGTCATCGATACGCTCGATGCCTCTCTCCCCCCGACGGAATTCACCGCGCCGCTCATCGCACGCCTGCGCGAATGTTATGCCCCCGGCAGCACGTTCCGCTCCGCCTTCACGGCCTGGATGAGATTCCTCTTCGGAGACAGGGGTCTCGTGTTTCTGTCACCGCACCATCCCCGGCTCAAGCAACTCCTTTCCCCCCTTTTCGTTAAGGAACTCGAGACTTTTCCGCATATCTCCCAGCTCGTCATTACCCGCAGTGCAGAGCTTGAGCAGCGGTATCATGCACAGATTAAGACAAAATCCATCAATCTCTTCATGTTCCACAAGGGCGGGCGCTATCTGATCGAGCCCCGGGAGACGGATTTCAGTCTCAAGGGAACGAGGGCCTTCTTCACGAGAGACGAGCTGATGGCCATCGCCCGCGAGGCGCCGGAGCTGCTCAGTCCGAACGTCGTTCTCCGTCCCCTGTGCCAGGACACTCTTTTGCCGACTGTCGCGTACGTTGGCGGTCCATCGGAAGTGGCCTATTTTGCGCAATTGCAATCTGTCTATGAGGATTGCGGAACCACGGAGCCGGTTATTTACCCCAGGGCGGGCGCAACATTGCTCCCGGGAAACCTCGCGCGCGCCATGGAGAAATACGATCTGGAACTTCCCGAATTTTTCGGCAACGTCGACACGGTGACGAACAAAGTTGTCGCACAGATCGCCGACATCAAGCTCGACGTGATGTTCGAGGAGTTGGTGAGTCGTTTGCATGGAGCGATAGGCGAAGTCAAATTCGGGTTGAACGAGGTCGATCCCACTCTCCTCGGTGCGGTGGAAAACCTCACATCAAAGATCGACACGAATGTCGGTGTCCTGAGAGAGAAATCGATTGCGGCGCAGAAGCGGCGCAATGAGACGGCAGTGCGGCAGATCGAAAGGGCAGTGGCGGGTGTGTTGCCCGGCGGGGTTCTTCAAGAGAGGGAGATCAACGCAGTTTCGTTTCTCAATAGATATGGTGTGAACTTCATTTCGTGGTTGTTCGACCACCTCGACATCACCGGATTCAAACACCAGATCCTGGCTCCGTAGCCCGATTCGTCTTCGCAACGCCCCCCCTTCTTCCCATCCCCGCGGATGGGGCTCAGTGGTGCGATGTCACAGTTCCTGCCGACGCGGGGATAATCGGAACACGCGCAGCAAACCACATCCAGCACAGCACAAACAATGCGGCAAATCCCAGCGTCACCAGGATCTCGCCGATTCCGAAGGGGATTGTCGCCGCCGTCCAGACGAACGGCACCACGGCAATGAATCGCTCCAGGAAGAGCGCGAGAAGAATCAGCGAGGTGATCGTCAGAAGCGCCCCGGGCACCTCTTTCACGCGGCGGCTCAAAAACACGGCAAGGGGGAACAAATACGCCAGAATGATGTACACCCACATCAGCGGCTCCCACGGCGCGCTGTAGAATCTCTTGATAAGGTAGCTCGTTTCGGAAGGGAGATTGCCATACCAGATCACAAGATACTGCGACCAGAAAAAGCCGCCGGAGAGAAGACAGAATCCGAACACAAATCGGCCCATGTCATGCCACTGACTGACAGAATAGGCTCCTTCCGTCTTGAGCCATTTCCGCGAGACAATCGCCAGAATGGCAATCGCGACGAGCGATGCGTAGAAAGCATGCAGGAAGAACAGCCATCCGTACAGGGTGCTCACCCAATGCGGGTCCAGCGCCATCACCAGGTCGAACCCAATCAGACTGTACAACACCGCAAATGAAATCAAGAGGGCCGGTGTGAGCCGCGCCAGGCGGCCTCTCCTGAGGATTTCCTCCTCATCCCAACTCGTCCAGCCGTTCGTGATCCGCCGGTGCAGCCAGGTCGTGAAAGAGCGATCCGTCCGAGGAGGAAGAAGGCCGAGATCCGGGCGCAACGACGCAGCCACGAACTTGCCGCTCAACCAGGCGAGAAACAGGAAGGCGATCCCATCCCGCCCGAACAGAAACCACCCGCTCAGCCAGACTTCCTTTCCCCCGGTATCCCCATGGAGCCAGGGAAAGAGCATCCCCCCGCCCATCACGAGGACGGCATAGAGCAGGAGACTCACGGGGAGAAAGACGACCATCCCCTCGCCGATCCGCCGAAACTGGTCGCCCCATCGCGCGTTGGTTATCCCATAGACCCCCGCCACAACGACCCCACCCTGGGCAATACCGGACCAGAAGAGGAAGTTCACGAAGTAGATCTGCCATGCGCGCTGCCCTTCGCCGACGATGATACCGGCAAGAAAGGCGACGAACCCGAGGATGGTCAGTCCGATGAGGACATGGCGGAGCCGTGGCGGCGCCGCAGCCGGCGGGTAGTGAAGAATGGGAGTCGATGGTCGATGGACAGTCATCGTTTCTGCAAACTCCGGAGATGCGAAATGATCAGCCAACGCTCGCGCTGTGTGGTGTTTTCATCCTGCGGGGGCATGATGCGGACGCCGTTTCGGATGACATAATAGATGTATCCGTCGGGCGCCTTAATCTCCTTGCTCGTCGTAAGATCGGGCGGAGTCTGAAACTTGGCGGCGACGGGACCATCCCCTTTCGCCCCGAGGCCGTGGCACGGGAAGCAATACGTCTCGAACAGGAGCCGCGCGGTATCCGCCGATGCCCGGGAGAACGTGAAAGGATTCTTCAGCGCCGCAGCGCTGAGGGAATCGCGCACAGGAATCTCCTCCCCTTTCGTCTGTACCGTTCCTTCCGCGGGCGGACGAGGGTTCGCATTGTGCCGGAACGAGGGCTGTGTGTACATGTCCGTGCGCAGCTGGTACCTGTCGTCCGGATTGTTGCCGCACCCGGCGAGATAAGACAATGCCACGGAGGAGAGGAGAAGAACAAGACGTGGGGTCATCGGAGTATGCGCCGAATATCGATTGCGCCCGTCGTTTTAAGCAGCCGTGCGAGTCTCTCGAACTCCTCCGGTGCGCACCGCACCTGGATGCCGAAATGGTCGGAGGAGATCCTCTCGTCATACCCCGGCGTAAGGTTCCATTGCGGCAGGCGCGTATTGGCGAAGAGGCCGACGATCGTCGCGAGGGCGCCGAAGAGGATCGTGCAAATGTACGCCACGACGCCGAACGGCGGAATGGAGAGGAGCGGTTTCCCCCCGACGTGGAGGGAGAAATTCCCCAGCGGTCCGATCGTGATCCCCCAACCGATGGCAAGTCCGAGAAGTCCGCCGACGAGCGTGAAGACCCGGACGGGGCTGCGCTTTCCCCCGAGAGCTGCCGTGATGTCGTGGTGCGGCACAGGCGAAAACACCTGGAACTCCGACATCCCCTCCCCTTTCAATGCCCTGATCCCCGCAACAAGATCATCCACGTGGCGGTACACGGAGAAGAGGTACGGTCCGGTTGCATTCATGTGTCAGCCCCTCTCCTTCAGCGGTGGCGGCAACTGTTCCTTCACCTCCCACATGGACACCGCCGGGAGCACTTTGACGAAAATCATGAAGAGGAAAAAGAACCACGCAAAACTCCCGATGACGATCATGGAGTCCGTCAACGTCGGGTGGTACAACCCCCAGGCAGAGGGAAGGTAATCATGCGCAAGAGATGTGACAATGATGACGAACCGCTCGAGCCACATGCCGATTTCCACGCTGATGCAGATCACGACGAGGCACGGAATGCTTGTTCGTATTTTCTTCGACCAGAGCAGCAGGGGGACAAAGACGTTCGTGGTGATCAACAGCCAGAACGCCCAGGCGTACTCTCCCACCATACGATAAAGGAAGATCGCCTTCTCATATTTCTCGTTTCCGTACCAAGCCGCAAAGAACTCCACCATGTACGCAAATCCGACCACGAGGGCGGTGAAAACGATGAACTTCGCGAGACTCTCCAGGTGATGCATCGTAATATACTTCTCGATGCCGAATGATCGCCGAAGGGGGATGAGAAGAAGAACCACCATGGCGAGTCCCGAATGGATCGCCCCCGCAACGAAGTACGGTGCGAAAATCGTGCTGTGCCACCCCGGAATGATGCTCATCGCAAAATCCCAGGAGACGATGCTGTGGACGGAAATGACCAGAGGAGTCGCCAGCGCCGCAAGGAACACATAGGCCGCCGTGTAGTGCTTCCATTGCGTGTCCGTCCCCTGCCACCCCTGTGCGAGAAAACCATACACCTTCTTTCTCCACCCCTTCACCCTGTCGCGAACGATAGCCAGGTCGGGAAGCATCCCCACGAGAAAAAAGGTGCTGCTGACGGTCATATACGTCGTGATGGCAAGGACGTCCCACGCCAGCGGTGATCGAAAATTCGGCCACAGTCCGTCGAAATTCGGAACCGGAAGTATCCAGTGCGCAACCCAGACCCTGCCAAGGTGGATGAACGGGAAGAGTCCGGCCGTCATCAGTCCGAAAACGGTCACTGCTTCCGCGCTCCGGTAGACCGCAGCCCGCCACCGTACGCGGACGAGGAAGAGAATCGCCGAGATGAGCGTTCCCGAGTGCGCAATACCGACCCAGTACACGAATGTGGTGATGTACATGGCCCAGCCCACGGGACTGTTCTTTCCCGCCAGCCCGATCCCGGTTTGGATCTGCATCCACCACGCCCACCCTCCCGCCATCACGAGAAGGAAGAGAACGGTGAGGAGCGCCCAGTACAGCCGACCCGCCGGGCGCATCGTCTTCATCAGATCGATATCGGTGTCGCTATACGTAAGCTTGTATTCCATGCCTGCCCGATCCGTTGTCACGCGGTGATCCTCTTCAGGTACGTCACTGCCGGACGGGTGTTCAACTCCTCCAGCATGTGGTATGGTCTTGGCTCCCTTTCTTCCGTGAGCTTGCTGACCTGGCTCTCCGGGTCCTTCAGGTCTCCAAACGTGATGGCCTGGGCGGGGCACGCCTGTTGGCAGGCGGGCGCGATCTCACCGTCCACCAGTTCACGGTGCTCCATCCGCGCAGTGTTCTTTCCCTCCACGATGCGCTGGACGCAAAAAGTGCATTTCTCCATCACGCCCTTTGTTCGCACAGTCACATCGGGATTGAGCTGCCAGTTGAGCGGCTCCGGGATGTCGTGATCGAACCAGTTGAACCGCCGGACCTTGTACGGACAGTTATTTGCGCAGTAGCGGGTTCCAATGCAGCGGTTATAGACCTGGCCGTTCAACCCCTCGTCGGTATGATAGGCCGCGTACACCGGGCAGACGGTCTCACACGGCGCAGCTCCGCATTGCTGGCACAGGACAGGAATGAAACCAGCCTTCGCCGGCTCCCGTTCTGCTCCGGTGGCAGCTTTGTCGGCGTAATACCGGTCGATTCGGATCCACGCCATCTCCCGCCCGTTCATCACCTCCTGCTTGCCGACCACCGGGACATTGTTCTCGGCATAGCATGCCGTTACGCACGCACTGCACCCCGTGCACTTGTCGACGTCGATCGCCATGCCCCAGTGGTGCTTCAGATATTCCTGCGGCGGGTAAAGCGAAGGTGCATTGACAGGCGCCGCTTCTCCCCCTCGTACCAGTGCAGCCAGTGGAATTTCCTGTATGATTTCCCGGTCGAATTCTGATTCCGCTTCCTGCACTGAGGCGAGGGCAATCTTTCCGGGGAGCTTCACAAGCTCTACCTTCGTCCCACACCACAGCACGCCTCCCGATCCATCCGCAGACGGTTTCGGATCCAGCAGCGCGGTGACATTCACCCCTACGCCGTTCGCGTACCTCCCGTAAGAAGTATGTCCCTGTCCGATCGGAATGGCAACGCAACCGACCCTCAACCCGCGCTTGATGTAGGCAGGCAGTTCACAGCGTGCATACGGGGAAGAGACCTGAATCCGATCGCCGTTCGTCACCCCAAGCCGGACAGCGTCATCGGGGCTGAGTTCGATCCAGGAGCCCCAGACAAGCCGTGTGATCGGATCGGGCATCTCCTGCAGCCAGGGCTTATTTGCGCCCCGACCGTCATAGTGAGCAATCGAGGGAGAGGAAAGCAACGTGAAGGTCTTGCCCGAAAGGGGCGGGGCATCCTTCGGTCCGCAAAGGTCGGTTGCCGCAAGAGTTCGCGCAAGCCGCACCTGCTGCGGGGGAAGCGTTTCCCACGCGCCGCCCCGGGCCAGAGATTCCACCCAAAACTCTTCGAACGTTTTCCCTTTCCCACACCGGGCATGAATTGTTTTCCACCGCTCCATGACGTACACGTGGAAATCGGGTGCGGCAAACGAGCCTGCCCGGCCGAGCCGGCGTCCGGTGTGCAGCAGGATATCCCCCAGCATCTTCGTCCCAAAAACCGGCTGCATCGCAGGTTGCATCACGCCATGCACCCCTTCCCGGGGTTCATAGTCGCCCCACGATTCAAGGGGGGTGTGGATCGGCAGGACGAGAGTCGCAAGGGAAGCCGTCTCGTCCATCACGCTGGTACACGCAACGATGAACGGTACCTTCGCCAGAGCCGCCGCGATCCCCGATGATGAGGGGATCGTGAAGACAGGATTCACCTCGGAGAGGAAGAGTGCAGGCACCTGATTCCGTTCCATCTGTCGAAGTAGTCGATCCATGTCGGCATAGGTGTTCAGCGTTCCAGGGCTTTCCGCTCCCTCGAACCGGATCGAGCGGCCGACGTTGCCGCAGACATAGTTCAGAAGATTCACCGCGGCCGCCGTTTGCGCTCCGAACTCCCCTTCGATCACCGCTCCCCCAGCAATGGCGAGGCTGGACGGCGACTTTGCGAACGCCCGTCCGAGTTCCACGATACGGTCAACTGTCAGCCCGGTTGGCCACGACATCTGCTCAGGTCCGAATCCTTCTACCAGAGCACTGATACGTGTCGTCTCGGCGACGGAAAGGCGCGAGAGGCCTTCCCCGACCACGACGGAAACAAAGGCAAGTGCCAGGTTGCCCAGCATATCCGGATGCACATCCACCCACGCATCCGCATTGGCCGCGGTCATGGAAAGCCGCGGGCCGAAATACGCCAGCGTGTTTCGCCTTCCCGATTCTCCGAATCCTCTCTCCCCGGCGAATCCCCGTGCAAAGGCGACGGGAGAGAGCCATGTTTCCAGAAAATCCGTGCCAAACGAGTAGATCGTATCGACGCCTGCAAACTCGTAGACTGGAACAGTGGCGGCACCAAACACCCGCTCGTTCCCTTTCTTCAGCGCCTCGTGCCCGAACGGTTCGTACATCAGGAGATTCTTCGAACCGACGGAGGCAAGCCATTCCCCCAGCAGCGCACGGAGACTCCCTGTCTGAAGTGAACTGATCCATACGACATCCCTCCCCTTCCCCTGACGGAGAGTCTCCTGGAGATGCGACAGCACAACGTCCTCCGCTTTCTCCCATGTCGCCGGTTCCCATCCTCCGGTCGCCGTCCGTAAGAGAGGCGTCTGGATTCTGTCCGGATGGTAGAGCCCCTGCAGTGATGCCTGACCGCGGGCGCACAACGCTCCATGGTTGACGGGGTGCAGAGGATTCCCTTCCGCCTTCGTCGCCCGTCCTTCGCGGACCCGGATGTTCACACCGCAACCCGCGGGACATTCCCTGCATACGCTCGCGTACCACACCGACTTCCCCGGTATGATCTCTTCGTGAGGGATGATATACGGGATCAGGCTCTTCGGCGCCTTCGGTGTGCATCCCGGGAGGGTCGTCGCAACCGTCGTGGCGCCAATGATCTTGAGGAAGTCCCTACGCTTCAGGTCCATCGTTCACGAGCTGTTTGATGTGAGTGGCCAGCCGAGTGTAGTGTCTTGACCGCTGGTGAAAAGAGATCCCGAATGCCACCGTCGCCGTAAGCCATGGAATCAGCACAGCCGCGCTGCGAAGGAACGATCCTCCCGCCACGTGCCCCTTGCCGAGCAGCACGTCGTACAGGAGAAACACGTCGACGAGTCCCAGAGCAGCGAGCGATCCGTACATCGCCTGGCGATAGCGGCGGGCAATGTTCCGGCAATAGGCCGCCTGCCTGGCCGGAGAACTTTCCTGCACGGCCAGCGGCAGATCCCACCGCGAGATATGTCGTCCGGCATCGTGGATGGTGGCGGCCATGATCTCACCGATGGCAAGTGTAACAATCGACCGGGGCGGCATGCTGGCGATGACAGTCAACGCAGAAAGCCATGTCCGCAAGATTGACGGCCGGCCGGACTTCCGCCATGGCCTGGATCTCGCCGTGGCATTTCTGGCAGGGGATCATTTTGGCCACGTGGGGGTAGTGATTAAAGTAGACGAAATCGCCGATCACGTTCACCCGCATCCATGGGATCGGTTGGTTCTTCTGGAAGGCATCACGAAGCCGGATAATCTCGGGCCTGTTCGCTGCAACAAGCTGGTGGCATCCCATGCAAAGGCGTTCCGAGGGAATACCCGCCGCAGTTCCCCTCCGGACGCCGCCGTGGCAATACTGGCATTGGATTTTATTGTCCCCGGCGTGGATCTTGTGGCTGAATGCAATCGGCTGCCGCGCCCCGGTGTCGGGACGGTTGCAGCCATTCATCACCAGCGTGACGGAGAATCCGAAGAACGCGGCAAGAGCGAAGCGAACAACCGAATGGAGCCGCGGCGTCATCATGGCGGTTTCTTTCTGAGCGCTTCCAATTCCGCCGCGCTCCACGGCGCCCGCACGGCATGCTGCTTCCGCACGGAATCGACCTGGGCAGCCGTCACCGCTCCTCCCTTGTTCCCCCACGCCGAACGAACATGGGTAAGAACGGCAGCGATTTCATCGCTCGACAATTTGTCGTGGAACTGGGGCATTTTATTGTCGAACGTCTTTCCCTTCACTCCAATCTCGCCCTGCAATCCGTAGAGAAGTATCCTGATCGGAGTTTCGCCGTCTTGCAGAAGCCATTCCGACGCCACGAGCGGCGGGTATTGACCGGGAATGCCGAGTCCGCTCGCCTGGTGGCACGCCTGGCAGACCCCTGCAAAGACGACATCACCCTTCACCTCCGTCTTCACCGGACCGGAAGCCGCAACACCGGGGTCTTCCACCTCGTGCGCAACGGCGCTGAAACTACCTCCGTATCTCCCAAGATAGAACCCCATGATAAACAGGAGCAATACGCTTGCAGTCCACACCCACCACGGCGTCGGTTCAAACCCCTCTCCCGGTTCCTCCTTTTCCCGTCCGACGACATTCATATGAATGCGCTGAACATCCGTCTCCTCCCCCCTTTCGTCGGTGAAGTCCTTGCCGCGAGGCGGAGTCGGGGGGGGGCTATCTCCTTGTTTTTGCTGTGTCATCGGAAGCGGCACCCTGGCTGACAGGATATGTATGGTTCAGACTCAAGAGATACGCGACGAGTGCCTTCGCTTCTGCCGTGGGCACCACCACTTTCCTCGCGGGCGCGAGCGAATCGGGCAGCACGAGCGCTTCTTCACCCGGACCCGCCGTTGGTTTCTCCTCGAACAGCCACGGATGCGGAGGCATGATGGAGCCCTTTGTCACGAGCCGCGGATTATAGAGGTGCAGCAAATGCCACTCCTCGCTCGTTTGCCTGGCACCGATATTAAAGAGGTCCGGTCCCGTCCGCATCGTTCCGAGCAAATGGGGTTTGTCGTACAGGTAGTCTGCGGGAACCGACGGACGCCCCCAGAAGCGGGCTTGATCCGCGCCGAATCCCTCGGGACGAACCTGCTGGCTGTGGCAGTACAGACATCCCTCCCGCACATAGATGCTGCGGCCATACAGTTGCTCGGCCGTGTAGCGCTTGAGTTCCGGCGGCGCCTCGATCCTGGCGAGCATCATGTCGGGGACGCCGACGATGCCGATCCACCCGAGGGCGAATGCTGCGAGGACTCCGAGGAAGAACACGAAGGAACGGATGAACATCATGGGGCCGCCACCTCCTCCGCCTTCCGGAACCATACAGGCGCGAACCTTTTGGGTCCGGCTCTATGGATCACCAGAAGAAAGTGGTAGGCGAAGACGCAATGACCGATTGTCATCAGGGTTCCTCCGACCGCTCTTCCCCACAAGTACGGCTTCGTGAGATTCACCGTATCGATGAAGGGGATTGAAGGAGTATTCATCGCCAAACCCTGAAGCCATCCCCCCAGCGTCAACGACAGGAAATAGATCGCGATCCCGGCGGCACTCAACCAGAAGTGAACCTTAATCAGATTCGGATACGGCCATTCCCATTTGGCGATACGTGGCATGATGTAATACACCGCGCCAAAGAGGACCATGGTGACGAAGGCGTACATGCCGAGGTGGGCATGGCCCACCGTATAGTGGGTGAAATGGGCCACTTCCTGAACGGAGCGCGTCGCTTCGAGCGATCCCTGAAAACTTGTGGCGGTGTAGGACATTGCACCGAAAACCACAAACCGGAGGGTCGGACTGTACCGTATCATGCTGAGGTGTCCCAGGGCGGTCATGTGATGGTTCACGGCAACCGCAAGCACGGGAACGAACATCATCAAGCTGGCGACGATCGAGACGGAAATCGCCCACGTCGGGAGAGGTCCCCCTACCAGGTGGTGCAATCCGTTCCAATTGTAGAAGAGGGCGAAAGACCAGAACCCGAGCAGGCCGAGGTAATAACTGTAGATCGGTCTTCCGATGACCTTGGGGATGAAGTAGTAGGCGCCCGCAAGACCGATGGGAGTGAACCACACCGTTATGGCGTTGTGCCCGTACCACCAGTTCATTGCCGCCTCCCCCACCCCTTGGTAAAGGCCTGCGTTGGCGATCACGTAGAGAAGCGGGAACCAGGTCAGCGAAGCGAGAATATACCAAAGACTCACATACACGTGTTCCACCTGCCGTGCTGCGAACGTCCTGAACATTGACAGGGCGAAGAGAATAAATGCAAGAGCAATGACGGCGGCGGCGGGAAGAGGGAATTCGAGCCATTCCATTCCCCCGCTGTAACCGAGAATCACAAGGGCGGAGCCGAGGAAAAGACCGATATTCCATAAGATCGCCGATAGGAAGAGAAGCGCCGTCCAGCGTATGTGAGTCCTGCACAGGCGTCCCATCAGCCAGACGATCATCCCGCTCCCGGCAAGGGAGATCCAACCGTATGTCACTGCGTTGAGGTGAACCGGCCGTAGTCGGCCGAAGGTGATGGGTCCCGCTCCTCCAAGCCAATCGGGGAGATCGAGCTTCACCGAGGCAATCAACCCCATGAGGGAACCAATCAGGAGCCAGGCGACGCCAGATGCGAGAAAGAGGACCGTAGGACTTGCGGCCGAATCATCGATGCCAATCCGCGTCAGTTCGTCACTGAGACGTTGGTCCGCTGCGATGGTCCGGGAGACCTGCCTCTCAGCCGGAGGTCTGCTCATCGTTCTGCAACCCTGGTTTCTTGAACAATTGGTCCGTGGGTTTCCCTACATGCTCCACGCTGTCGAAGATGACGGAGGCACCTTCATTCAATTGCTTCACAGAGAATTGTTTCGTGCGAAGAGCCCAGAAAAAAGCGGCAAGGGCAAGAGAAGCACCGACGATGGCAACGATCACGATGACGAGGAGAGCAGGAAGGAGCGTCATGAACGGATCCCAATCATGAGGGGGAAAAAAGAATCGCTCGCCTCCTGTGCGCCGGGTTTGCCACCGGGGGCCGGCACGAGGCCGGCCCCCGAAAGTCTACGAAGCAGCAGTTAATGTTTCTTTGCATTGACGGGGACCGCGCGTACCCAATCGCCAAAGTTGATCAACTCTTCCATGCGGCATGACCACACCAGCTTGTCGTCATACACGGTGATGTCCGGGCAGCCATCGCACATGCTCAGCGCGCCGGTAGGCATGAAGTCGGCCGGCTGGATGATCATGACCGATTGCATGTGGAGCTTTTTGAAGAGAACGTTCGGCGAGGTCAATGCGTCGCGGAAATATGCTTTTGCAGTGTTCGAAAGTCCCTTGTCCAACGGAGCCAGCGCAAGCATGCTCTTGGCACTCCCGAGGACATCGGGATGCGTGTAAGCGAGATATGTTCCCTTCGTCAGGTGGTGAAGGGTCTGAGACAATTCCATGAACTTTGGACCGGTGTAGCCGTAAATCTTCTCCTTTGTTCCGATCCGGAGGGTGAGCAGCCACTTGAAGTGGTCCGGACGCTCTGTTCCGTTCAGATACGCAGAGGGCTGGAAGTCGGGATACTTCGTCCTGATGGAATCCACGATGTCGGTCGACATGATCGAAATCTTCCGGTCCTCATCGATGGCATACGCGATCGGGTCCATATCGATCTCTTTGGCCCCCACCATGTACTTGTACCCCTTCTTGATCGGGGCAGCGCGGTACGCGATAAAGACGAGGATGTGAACAATATCGATATGTGCCTGTGCCCACGCCACGATCTCGGGGACATCTTTCAGCGTGTGCTCGTATACCGTTGCGTTGAACGCGCAGGAGATCCCCCCCACTTCCGCCAGCAACTGGGCATACTTCAATCGGAGTTCGTTCAATTCCAGCTCGGTCTTTCCCTTCATGTGCGGACGGTTTTGACCGCTATCGATGTGGAACGTAAACCCCTGCACCCCTGCATTCTTCAGTGCAACGAGCTTCTCCTTTGTCAGCAACAAGCCGTTCGTGTTGATAATGGGCTTTTGCCCCCCCGCAGCCACCATTTCTACTATCTTTTCGATCTGCGGGTGGGTGAGGGGGTCCCCTCCTGCAATGGACACCCCATCGGTCTTTCGGAGACGTCGGAAGGTGTCGAGTTCCCGCTGGATGAGTTCCAGCGGCTTATGGCTATCCGCGTCGTTCTTCCTGTAACAACCGTCGCAGTACAGGTTGCACATACTGGTCGGCTCAAGCCAGTTTATCGCGTTATCAGGGAGAGTCCACGGGAGCCTGTAAAGATCAGAATGATTGACTGGTCCAGCCATACATATCCTCCTGAAGAGAGAGACAAAAAGCAGCCCGCTTCCACGATCGAATCCGGGAAAACGGGCATTCCAATGAGCGAAGATCTCAAGGGACCGGGTGGTTCTTCCGAATTATGGGGGAAACCGGCCCTTCCTGCATCATAAGATATATAAATCTGTGACGAAAGCAACAACCCGCAGGTCAGTCGGGAAAGAACGCCTCATGCAGGGCCAAAGCCGTGCGTTGAATATCCTTCCCCTCAACGACGAAGGTAACATTGATCTCCGAAGCGCCAAGGGAGATCATGCTGACGGGAATGGCGTGTTCATCGAGGGTCCGGAATACCTTTGCCACGGCGCTGGGCGAGCTCTTCAGCCCTTCTCCCACGACGCAGAAGATCGATTTGTCATGAACGACCTCGATTGCTCCCACCGAGCGAAGTTCTCCAAAAATCGCCTCGAGGTTCTCCTGGGAATCTACGGTGAGGGAGAGACTGACCTCGGAAGTCGCTATGACATCGACACTCTTCCGATGCGCCGCAAAAATCGCGAAGACACGCGCAAGGAATCCGTGCATCATCAGCATCCGTGTGGACGTGATGGTGATGAGCGTAATGTCTTCCTTGTAGGCGATCGATGTGACCCCGCGCCGCGCGCCGAATGATCCTTCGCTGACGATGACCGTGCCTCCGACATCCGGTCTCTTCGAGTTGAGGACCCGTACAGGGATGTTCTTCTCCACCGCAGGCTGAATGGTGGCCGGGTGGAGCACCTTCGCACCGAAGTAGGCAAGTTCAGCCGCTTCGCGGAATGTCATTTCTTCGATCACCTTCGCGTTCGGGATGACGGAGGGGTCTGACGTCATCACCCCATCGACATCCGTCCAGATCTGTATCTCTTCCGCATTGAGCGCCGCACCGAAGAGCGCTGCGGAGTAATCCGAGCCGCCGCGTCCGATCGTCGTCGGCACCCCCGCCTCCGTCGCTCCGAGAAACCCCTGGGTAATGACGATCTGCCCCGCTTCCAACAGGGGAGCAATGATACGAGAGGCCCGTTCATCAATCGCCTCACGGAGGGGAACAGCCCGGGTGTACTCGGCGCTTGTCACGAGGACGTCTCCGGCGCTCACGAGAACGCAATCGGCCCCCTGTTGTTTCATGTGGTGGCACAGGAGGAGGGTCGACAGGCGCTCGCCGAAACCTGCAATCGTATCCAGCGAGCGCTCCGTCAGCTCGCCCAGAATCGCAATGCTTTTGACGAGGTCCCGCAGTTCGTCCATCATCGCGTCGATCTGCGACTGCACGGTAAAGAGCACTTCACCGCTGAAGAGGTCGTGGGCGATCTTCCGGTGACGGACACGAAGCTCCTCCACCTGCGCCAGGGCGTGTTCCCGCCCCGCCTCGGGAGAGCTTCGCGCAAGGGTGAGCAGCGCATTGGTCACCCCGGCGCATGCCGACGCAACGACAAGCGGCCGGCGGACCGCGTTTGTCATCACGATGCCCGCCACGTTCCGCATCGCCTTCGCATCTTCGACGGAGGTGCCTCCGAATTTCATAACAATCATTCGTCAATCCTTTTGAAAAGTTCTTGCAAACGTCCCAAGAACACGCGCTCCCCCTCTGAGGCGCTGCGCAATCCCTCTGCCGTACAGCAAGGGCAGCACCCCCAGGAGTCCGTCATACACCTTCTTCGAGTGGGGATACCACCACATGTTCTTTTGCACGGCTGGAAGAATGTCATCGACGACAACCCTTGGCTGCGTCATTTCCTCCAGTCCCAGACACCCGTGTGTGCGCCCGATCCCCGACTGCTTGAATCCGCCCCACGGAGTTTCGGCAAGACCATGGCTCATCAGGTGATCGTTGACGGTGACGGTCCCCGCTTCGAGACGGGCAGCTATCCGGTGCGCCTTCCTCCTGTTCCGCGTCCATACCGAGGCGGTCAACCCGAGGAAGGAATCGTTCGCACGTGTCACGGCCTCATCGAGATCTGCAACGCACTGTACCGCAACGACGGGTCCGAACGTTTCCCGTTGCATCGTCACCATTGTTTCATTCACGCGTTCGATGACCATCGGAGGAAAGAACTGTCCCTTCGCCGAACCGACGAAGCGCTGAGCCGTCGCCGTAATGACTCCTCCTTTCTCGAGGGCGTCATCGACGTGCTCGGTGACCGTCCTCACCTGCTTCGCCGTTGTCATCGCTCCCACCTGAACAGATGGATCGCTCCCATCCCCGTATGTCAGTTGTTCCACGCGAGCGCGGAGAAGCCGGACGAAGTCCTCATACACCCCCTTCTCCACATAGATACGCTCGACGCCGCCGCACGATTGTCCGGCATTGGAGAAACCGGCCCAGAGCGCCCCGCCTACCGCCCGGAGAAGGTTCGCATCGTTGCATACGATCATCGGGTCGTTCCCCCCCAGTTCCAACGACACGGGGAGCAAGCGCGCTGCGGCTTTCCCCATGAGGGTTTTTCCGACCTCCACGGAACCCGTGAAGAACAATTTATCAATTCCGGCATTGATGAACGCGTCGCCCGCGCGCTCGCCGGGAAGATGAAGCTGGGCAAAGAGGCCCTCGGGAAACCCGCCGGCGGCCATGCATTCCTCCAGCGCCTTCCCCACCTCCTGCGCCTGCGTTGCCATCTTCAGAATCACGCCGTTCCCGGCCATGAGACCCATGATGATCTCGTGAAACGGAATCGAGAAAGGATAGTTCCAGGGGCTGATAATACCGACCACGCCAAAAGGGACCCGGTCGATGTACGAGCGCTTGTTCATAAAGAGAATACTTCCCGGGGAGAGTCTCCTACGCCTGAGCGCGTGACGTGCGGTTCTGCCGTAGTAGTCGGCTGCCATCGCAGCGGGAATCACTTCGGTGGTCAGCGCATCCATGCGCGTCTTTCCGTTCTCCCGCGAGATTGTCTTCGCGATCGAGTCTGCGTGGGCCGTGATGAAATCCCTCACCCTTGTGACATGATTCCTTCGTTCCCGGAAGTCGAGCGCTGCCCACCCCTTCTGCGCCTGGCGGGCGCTTTCCACCGCTCGAACGACATCGTCCGCACCCTGGACGGGCGTCCGACCGATGATTTCTCCGGTCGCTGGATTCCGTGACACCGTTTCGGGCACGGTCATGTTGACCTCCCCTTGAAGGCGTGCATGCTCTTGGGAACCCCGAGCAGAACGAGCACCTTCTGGAAAAGGGGATCCGGAAGCAGTCCTCTCAACCGCGGTGCGAGATTGAGCGTCCGGGGACGCTTCGGCGAATACTTCCCACGTTTCAGCGCTCCCTCCACGATCGCCTTTGCGATCGTGTCGTGTGATCGCACCAGGGGTATCACAATGTTTCCGAGCCAGTTCAACCGGGCACCGCCGAACATTCCCTCTGCGAGATAGCTCGGATGGACCGAGGACCAGCGCACGCCGGGCTTGCCTGCGTTCCAGGCCTCAAATCTCATCGACTCCGTCAGACCGAACACCGCCCACTTTGTCGCCGCATAGACGGAGAGCCCGCCGACCCCGAGCAGTCCCGCGGCGGACGAGACATTCACAATATGTCCGCTGTTCCGTTCATACATCCCGGGAAGGAACGCGCGGATCGTGTAAAGAAGAGCCGTCAGGTTCACCGCGATGGTCTCTTCCCAAACGGCATCGGGCTGGTCCAGAAAACCGCCTTCATGCACAAATCCCGCATTGTTCACAAGAATGTCCACGCGTCCCATCGCTGCAATGGTTTCCTGCGCACACGCATAGACGCGCGGCGCGTCCGTCACATCGCACGTGTATGTCAATACTTCGCCGCCAGCCCTCCGTAATTCCCCTTTCGCCTGTGACAACGCATCGGCACGAATATCCCAGAGGGCCACCCGGCATCCGGCAGATGTCAGACGCTTCACAGTAGCGAGCCCGATTCCCATGGCGCCCCCCGTGACGACTGCATTCTTTCCATGAATGTCCATGTCATCCTTTCGAAAGAGATTCACCTCTTTTAATCTACAAAAACAGATGGGTATTGCAAGAGATCAACTGCGAAGACCGGATGCGTACCCTCCATCGGTCATATCGTTCCTCGAACATGTGGATATTTCTTCAATGAGGGAATAAGCTCCACAGAACGGCCGATACGTTGCTTTTTTTTCTGCTATTCCGGGTGATACCTATCTTCGATCCTTGGCCCCCTTTTTGCTACATAATTCACGATACCGATGCAATGACATCCATGCCTTGCGTCCCTACGTTCATGTTCTTACCCATCAGGAGACTTTATCCATGAGGAATCATTTTTTCATATTGCTCCTTGTCTTCACGGTCGCAGTCCTGCCTCAGTCGTCCTTCGCAGGAAACGCGACTTCTTTCTACGTCGTCTCCGCTTCCATTGCAGAAGGGGCGACCAATGTCCCGGCGTCGACCAGTGTCATCAGTCTGACATTCAGTGTACCGGTGGATACGACATTCTATAATTCGGCTACAGGGATGATGTTTAATTTCACCCTGAACGGCGGCTCATGGAGTCCCGACTGTTTAACGGCGAATATCTCCGTGACCCTTTCGGCGGACCAGTCGTATTTCCTCGCCATGTATGCCTCACGTGCTCAGGGTGGCGCCTCCCTCGCCTCCCCCTTTATTCTCCATTTCACGACGGGGAGCGTGCTTCCCCCGTACAGTGTCAGCGGGACTATCACTTCCAGCGCGGTGGGGGTCAGCCCCGCCGGCGCGTTAGTGATTGCCAGCACAACCCCGATCGGCAACGGCAATGAACATTTTGCTCAGGCCGCCGCGGCGGACGGATCAGGGAACTACACACTTCCGTACCTTGGCAATGATTCGCTGTACATTGTCTCCGCTGTGGACGTGGACAAGGACGGCAATATTGATCCCTCTTCCGGAGATGCGCTGGGCCTTGCCTCCTCTGTCGTCGTGGTGAACGGCGCCAACGTGACGGGGGTGGATATGGTTCTTCACACGTACTTGGGGTTGACATACGCCGATGCGATCGATTCTCTCAATGCGCGCAAATCGAGTTTCTCCCCCTCGGCGGATCTCCGCCAGATTGCAGCTTATAAGCTCGATGCCAGCGGACGCGCAAACGACGAATGGCAATTTCTCTACATCGGACCCGACCAAGCATCGAGTTTTGAATTCGACGCTCAGTCCCAAGGGTCAGTGGTTCGCCAAATGGATCCTAACACCTACCAATGGGTATCACAGTGGGGAGTGATCACTGTCCCGCCAACCGTCGCCGCCGTTGACACGTTTCTTTCCCGGGCTGAACGCCAGGGAGGCGGGTCGTTCCGGCCGGTTCCAACAACATGGAGCGGATTCAATGTGCAAGTCCAGATCGGCACAGTTGGCCAGGGTTGGTTTGGCGGTGTCCTTAACACTGGCCTCTACCTCGGAATCAACTATTTCTATTACTCAGGTTCGAACAATTCAAACCAAACTCCGACGTATCAAAGGCTGTTTCTCGGCGATTTCACAACCGGACAAATCCTCCAGACCTTAGGCGTGAAGGACGGTGCGACAGCGGCGATCCCGAAGACCTTTGCGATCGATCAAAACTATCCGAACCCGTTTAACCCATCGACGACCATTGCCTATGCCTTGCCGGCCCAAAGCCGCGTCACACTGACCGTGTACAATCTTCTCGGCCAGCGGGTGGCAACACTCGTCAACGGGATCGAACAGCCCGGAACTCACCAGGTGGCGTGGCAGCCCGACGTTGCCAGCGGCATCTATTTTTACCGTATCGACGCGGTGGCAACCGACAACCCTGCCCAGAAGTTCATGCAGGTCAGGAAGATGGCTTTGATCAGGTAACCATCACCCGTGCATGAGAGAAAAACCCACTCCCCCGACTTGCAGCAGGCCGGGGGAGTCCTGTTTTTGCTGGCATCTCATTCCCGCTTTTTGGTATATTGTTGAGCACTTTGTCGTTCCTGCCAACAATGCGCGATCATGGCCTCTTCTCCAGATTCCCGCCCCATCCACACGCCCAAATTCCGGCGTCGGCGCGCGCTCAATTGGCTGACGCTCGGCTTCACCTACGCCGCCATGTACATGGGGCGCTACAATCTTTCGCTCGTCAGCAAATCCCTCTCCGATACGTACGGATGGGACAAGACACAGGTCGGGACGATCGTCACTGTTGCACTGATGATCTACGGGTTCTCGGCGCTTTTCAACGGCCCGATCGCTGACAGGATCGGGGGGCGCAAGGCGATGTTGATCGGCGTCTTCGGATCGGTGCTGCTGAACGTGGCCTTCGGCCTGGGCGCCTACGTCGGTCTGTGGCAGACAGGGACGGTCCTCCTGGCGTATTTCGCAACGATCTGGGGGCTCAACGCATACTTCCAGTCGTACAGCGCCCTCGCACTCATCAAAGTGAATTCGGGCTGGTTCCATGTCCGGGAGCGCGGGGTCTTCTCCGCGATATTCGGATCGATGATCCAGAGCGGCCGGTTCCTGATCTTCTTCATCGGGGGGATTGCCGTGACGCTTCTCCCCTGGCAATGGGTCTTCTTCATTCCTGCAGGGATCATGGCGGGGATGGGGATCCTGACGTTCTTGTTCGTCCACGACACTCCCCGCGGAGCGGGACTGGCGGACTTCGATACCGCGGATGCTTCCAGCGGGGACAACACCAAAGCTGACTTCACATACCTCGCAAAGAAGGTTTTCACGAATCCCATCACCGTGACGATCGCCATTTCGGAATTCTGCACCGGTTTCGTCCGGCACGGTTTCGAACAGTGGTTCCCCCGATATATGCAGGAGGCACAGAAACTCGCTCTGGACTCGCCCATCTTCCAACAGGGGGCGCTCAGCGTCGTCGCGGCGGGAATCCTCGGCGCGTTCGCAGCGGGAACGATATCAGATTGGGTGTTCCACTCCCGCCGCCCCCCCGTCGCCTTCATTGGCTATGTCCTGCAGGTATGCTGCCTTGCGATCATTTGGATCTCACCGGGACTTGGATGGATCATCGGAGCATTCATCCTCAATTCCTTCGCTATCAGCATGGTCCACTCCATGCTTTCAGGAACTGCCTCGATGGATTTCGGCGGGAAGAAAGCCGCAGCCACCGCCGCAGGAATGTTTGACGGTATGCAGTACATCGGGGGGACCGCCGTGGGGGTGGGAATGGGCTGGATGCTCGAGACATATGGTTGGGGCGCATGGGGACCGAGCATGATCGGGTTCTCCGTCGTTGGAGCGATCCTCATGCTTCGGATTTGGAACGCCGTGCCATCTCGAGCGGCATCAGGGGCGTAAGAAGCCCCGCTTTCCTCCGTCTCCCTGTGGAACGAAAAACGTCGTCCGGCCCCCTCAGGCCTTCCAGAGCTTGTCGGTCACACGCGCCAGCTCTTCGCCAAGCAGCGTTGGATCGCCGGTCTTCTCGGGCTCGTTCTCAAACACCGCGTAGGGAATCGAGTGGCCCCGGACGGGGATATGTTCCGGGTTTGTTCCCGCAAGAGTTTCCCAATCGTTCGTCCTGTAATAGTATGCCATCTTCTCATCGGGGAGCGAATGATACAGGATGGAGGCCTCCTCCCCCCTGCGTGCGCGCCGACGGTTCCTCCGGAGCGACTCCTCGTACGAGACCTTGATGTACACGATCCGGGCGCGCGCCAGCACATCCTCATGCAGGAAGCCGAGCGCCTCTTCGATGCCGTGTTCCCCTCCCCTTGCGAACTCCACGAGAACAGTTTTATTCCGGTGGTACGAGGGATCGCGGGCAATGCGCTTGCGATACTCCAGACTGATACGCTCGATGTATAAATTCCAAACGAACGGGTCCCGGAAGAAGTACTTTTCATCCGTCCAGAGTCTCGGCCGACCGTGGCGTGTGAGGATATCGTCGATCTCGAACGTCTCCCAGACGTACAGGAAGTCGTCGAGTTCCTCGAATTCTCCAATGTGAAAACGCGCCAGGCGTTCCGCAGCCGGAATGTTCCTCAGGTAGTCAATCACTTCCGACTTCCCCGCGGCCGGGCGTCCGGTGATGATCAACAGAGGGAAATGATCCATCGTCTCACTTCTCCCTGACTGCGGCTGCACGCTCATCGTTCCCTTTCGATGGTATACTGGACCCGGGGAGTGATGGTCTTCTCATCGCGCACCACCCGTTCGACTGCGGCAAAAACAGTTTGTTGCAGGAAGATCGGCTGCGCGATCTCCAGCCCGAGATAGTGTTTCGCCTCGCCGACGAAATAGTCGCTCGCCGCGCAGACATACATCTTGTCTTCTTCCAGCGGCCTCCCATTCACATCGATCGTCGTAAACTCGACGGAACCGTCCTGCCCCCTCTTCCACTTTCCCGCCATGCCTGCGATCTGGATCGGCGCCTTCTTCTCGACGTAGTATTGCATGATCGAACGAAGCTGCGCGCCGCTCAGTTGGAACGTCACGAGGATATTCTGGAACGGGAGAATTTCGAAGAGTGTCTTCCTCGTCAACGGTCCCGCCGCGACATCCCGGCGAATACCCTGGTTGTTCATGAATCCCACTTCCGCCCCGGCCGCAACGCGCTGTGCCTCGGCAATGTACGTGCCGATCGAGCTCTGTCCGTCCTTCCGCTTCCAGTCGCCTCGCAGCGTTGCAAGGACCTGGTCATACTCCTTGTCGATCTCCGCCTGCATTGAATCCGCAAGCACGGACACGGCGCTTCGTTCCGTCTGATTCCCCGTCCACAGCGGGATCAGCTTGCCGTCGGAGAAGATGACCTTGTGATTCTCGACCGTGACTGTCAACTCGCCCAGGTTTTCGCAATTCGATCCCGTCTGAACGATGAGAACCCCATTCACGCTCAGCGGTTTTTTCAAACGCGTATGGGAATGGCCACCGACGATGATGTTCAGGCCGTGGACTTGCGCGGCAAGCATCGAGTCGTCATCCACTCCTTCGTGCGTCAACGCAATGAGGAGATCGGTTTTGGGCATGAGCTCATCGACCTCTTCTTGTACCGTTGCAGAGGGGGAGAGGACCTTGATCCCGACGAGGTTGTTCTGGTTCACGAGGCCGTAGAGTTCCTGCGAGATGATACCGATGATGCCTATGCGCATTCCCCCACGCTCCAGAATGACATAGGGGCGATTCCCCACAGGGAATTCACCCTTCGTATTGACGAGATTTGCGGAGACTGCAGGAAACTGTGCAAGGGAGATAAGACGGCGGAGATTCTCCTGGGACACGTCAAAATCATGGTTCCCCGGACACCACGCGTCATAGCCGATGAAGTTCATCATGGCAAAGAGGGCACCGCCATACGCTCCCTCGTATCGAATCTCCGTGATCGGGTTCCCCGTCATCACATCTCCCGCATCAAGCATGAGGAACGAGGGGACCGCCTTCTTGATGCTGTCGGCAACCTGCCAGAGCCGGGCGAATCCCCCCACCATCGGTTTCGGCGATTCCAGCACCCACTGCGCCTCGTGCGGCATGAAGGAGGCGTGAAGGTCGTTGGTGTGGAGGATGGTGATGGTCCTGGGCTGCGAAAGGACAATTGCCCACTGCGCGAGGAGAGCGAAGACAACCGCAGCAGAGAAGCGAATGACACGTGTTCCCATGGGTACCCCGAGAGAAGAAGAGAATTCACGACCGGAGAATATACGCAAAACCGCAGAGAACGAAAACCGTAAGGGCCCATGCGCCTGATAACCGCCCATTCTGCGGAGACGGGCACGCATTCTTTTCCTTGGATTTCCGTTGGAGGAATGTTATTTTGGAACGCACGCTTTGCTGAGGAGAGAAGATACATGAAAGCACTTGATCATCTCACGCTTCGGGCGCTTCTGAAACAGAGCGCGGAGATGTTTCCCGATCGTGTTGCCCTCGCGTCGGTTGATGGGGAGTCCCTGACGTACGCCGACCTCCGCGACCGCGTTGCCCAGGTCTCCCTTCTGCTTCATGAACGGGGGGTCATCCCGGGGGATCGCGTCGCGATTCTCGGCGAGAACATGCCGACGTGGGGCGTCGCGTTTTTTGCGATCACCGTCATGGGCGCCATTGCCGTCCCGATCCTCCCCGGGTTCCACCCAAGCGAGATTCACCACATTCTTCGCCATTCCGAATCCAAAGCAGTCTTTGTTTCCCGAAAACTGTACGCATCGCTGGAGGAGGGAGAGTTCGTTCATCTCGCCACGATCGTCCTGCTGGAGGACTTCTCCCTCATCCCGCTCCGCACAAAGGGTGACCGTCTCCAGGAATTCATCGATGAGGGGACCAGGAGCTTTGCCCGGTTCAAAGGCGTCGCGCTCCGCTTCTTCGGCCGCATCGCCGACGAGGTGCAGGAAGACGACACGGCCACGATCGTTTACACTTCCGGCACGACCGGTCACTCCAAAGGTGTGATGCTCTCCCACAAGAACATCGTGGCTGATGCCGTCGCGACGACGCAGATCGTCGATATAACGGAAACCGACCGCATGCTCTCCATTCTCCCGCTTTCCCACACCTATGAATGTACCATCGGACTGGTAACGCCGATGATGCGCGGCGCTGCAGTGTACTACCTTGACAAGCCCCCTTCCGCAGGCGTACTCCTCCCGGCCATGGCGAGGGTGCGCCCCACGATCATCCTTTCCGTCCCCCTGGTCATCGAGAAGATCTTCAAGTCAAAAATCCATCCCCAGCTGACGGGGAACTTCGTCATCAGAAGCCTCTGTCGGGTCGCGTTTATTCGAAAGCGTCTTCACCGCATCGCAGGACGGAAACTTCTGGAATCGTTCGGCGGGCAGCTGCGCGTGTTCGCCATCGGCGGCGCGCCGCTGGCGGCCGACGTGGAGTCATTTCTCCGGGAAGCGGGATTCCCCTACGCCATCGGCTACGGACTCACGGAAACGGCTCCCCTGGTGGCCGGCTCCGCGCCGGATCGGACCAAGCTCCGCTCGACGGGGACACCGCTCCCCGGCACCCGGATCACCATTCACGGCCCTGATCCTGTCACGGGGGAAGGGGAAATCCTCGTGAAAGGTCCCACGGTCATGAAGGGATACTACAAAGATCCCAACCGCACCGCGGAAGCGATAACGACAGACGGCTGGTTCAGGACGGGGGATCTCGGTATGATCGACAGGCACGGGTACCTTTTCATCAAGGGAAGGATCAAGAACCTGATCCTCGGCCCCAGCGGCAAGAACATCTATCCGGAGGAGATCGAGTCCACCATCAATGAATTTGACCTCGTTCTCGAGTCGCTTGTCTTCCAACAAGAGAGCAAGCTTGCAGCCCGGGTGCACCTCAATTACGAGGAGCTGGAAAAGATGTTCTCACTGGCTCAGTTCACGGAGTCGCAAATCCGGGAGAAAATGCGCACCTTCCTCGAGGACCTCCGCAAACAGATCAACGAACGACTCGCGTCATTCTCCCGCCTGCACCGGCTGATCGAACAGCGGGAACCGTTCGAAAAGACTCCGACGCAGAAGATCAAACGGCATCTGTACATTTGAGGTAAACTGCGGGTCACTGGGGGGATGTGAGACGGGAAAGAAGCTCGTGGATCTTCTCCAGCCGCGGACGATCGATAGCCGTTTTCACAGGGAGCCGACCCGCCGCTTCCAGCGCCTGCCGTGCCTCTTCCTCCCTCCCCATGTCGATATAGAGAATCCCGAGTTCGTACTGATGTCGCATGATTCCGGGGGCGATTGCAACGGCACGTCGCAATGCGGCTTCCGCCTCCGCGTACCCCCCCTCGGGGATGCTGCCGAGAAACAGCGACGCGACGGACCGCTTGAGCCAGCCCACTCCGCCGAGGGCACGGTAGAATGATCCCAGGATGGAGTACGCCGCGTCCTCGTTCGCGTTCAGCCGGATGGCCTGATTCGCCTCACGGACCAGTTCCTGCGATAGTCGGATCTGTTCGGACGCGCCCTCCTCCAGCGCGCGATACCCCAACACGCCGGCCAGCCAGGTGTGTCCCTCCACCACCGTCGAATCAGCCGCAACGCACTCCCGCGCATACTGCTCGGCCATCGCCAGAAAATGCCTGCGTTCCACCCCCTCGGCCACCTCACCCATGCAGACGTACACCCGGGCAAGGCGCCAGAGCAACGCCGGTTCCCCGGGGTGCTCCCCGAGAGCGGACTCGTACCGGCTGACCGCTTCCGGATAGTTGATGCGCAAGAATGATTCGTCTCCGGGAACAGCCGCTTCGGCAACGCCCGGACCCGACAACGCCATCCAGGCGCAGAAGAGTGCACACATCATCGCCCGGCACCTGCCCCCTCCCGCTCAATCTCCCCCAACGCCCGTTGGGCGCCCGTCAGGAGCGCATCCGCACTCACGGGAGATCCCGTCGCTTTCTTCATCCACAGATCAGGCGCAACGCACCCTGTCTTTGCCATCCGCTCAAATTCCCTTCCCACCGAGCCGGCCTTCTTCATCTGTTCCTCGATCTGGTGCGCGATGATGTGGCCGATCGGATAATCCGGAAGATACATGAACGAATCGATCATATGCGAATAGACCCCGAGGAGAACAACGTCGCGTACGCCGAATACCGGAGCGTAGAATTTGTTCCAGGTTTCCCTGGCGATCCGAAGCACAGCTTCTTTCAACTCTGCGGGCGTTGCGCCGGGATTGTCATACATCCAATGCCATACCGCCATATCGACCAGCGCCACACCGGCGATCTCGTATGCGCTCCAGAAGTCGTTGAGATCCTTCCACGCCTCCTGCCGCGCATCAGGTGTGCTCAGCCCGAGAAGTTCGAGGTCGTGTCCCTGGAACACAAAGGCAAGTGCCTCGGTGAATGCGGTATTGGGAACGCCTCCGAGCAATGTATGATCGATGAGGTTCAACGACGTGACTTGCTCGACGTTATGACCCATCTCGTGCACTGCGATGTTGAAACCCTTGTAGTTCATCCCCGATGCTTCAACCCTGGTCCGCAGGTGTGCATGAGCCGAACGCATGGAGGCTCCCATGGCGTGCCCGGAGCCGCGCGCGGGATCCACGTCGATGTGGGCGGCATAGAATTCCGCTCTCTCCCGCGAGAATCCCAGCACCATGAGCATCCGCGGGATGTCCTGTTTGTACGCTTCCGCCGTAGGGTACTTCCTCCGGACAATCGAATCCAATTCGGCTTCGTTGTGGGCGTTGCGCGGAAGAAATCCGTTATACCACACATCGAACGGTTCCAATTGTCTTCCCAGGCGCCG
>Ga0182010_10000249_pt1 | contig 30964 bp, 28 predicted proteins | sample 611E1MmetaG_FD_120488 | JGI IMG/M metagenome (GOLD analysis project Ga0182010, IMG submission 120488) | Permafrost microbial communities from Stordalen Mire, Sweden - 611E1M metaG | ecosystem: Environmental > Terrestrial > Soil > Wetlands > Permafrost | place: Sweden: Stordalen | collected... | reverse complement strand
TGACAGTTCACGGTTCACAGTTGACAGTCAAGAACTCCCACCCTCCCACCCAGTTGACAGTTGACAGTCCCCCGCCCGCCCGAGGAACCCAAGAGGAAATGTGGCTGTTGGCTTCGGACTGTCAACTGTCGACTGTTGGCCGTTGGCTGCTGCTTCTGACTATCAACTGTCAACTGTCAACTGTCGACTTGCTTCTCGGGGCGGTCTTCCCATACGAACGTCACTGGCCCGTCGTTGACGAGTTCGACCTGCATGTCGGCCCGGAACACACCGGTCGCGACTGCCGCGCCGCGGGCGCGCAACGCCGACACCAGAGCGTCCACGAGAGGCTCCGCCTCCTCGGGGCGCGCCGCCCCGACGAAGTCCGGCCGGCGGCCGCGGCGGATCGAACCCGCGAGGGTGAACTGCGAGACGACCAGTATCTCGCCGCCGATTTCGTCGAGGCCGCGGTTCATCGCGCCACGCTCGTCCGAGAACACCCGCAGCGTCGAGAAGCGGTGAGTCGCCCGCTCCACCTGCTCCACTCCATCGCCGGTCTCAACGCCGACGAGCAACACGAGGCCGCGGCCGATCGCTCCGACGACCCTGCCGTCTACGGTCACCGAGGCGCGGAGGACCCGCTGCACGACGATCCTCATGCCGACCGTCTCCTGCGCCGCAGGAACTCGCGCGCCTCCCGCCACTCCTCGGAACCCAGCGCCACCAGGATGCCCAGGTAGACCGAACCGCAGAGCAAGGCATAGCTCGAGAGCTGTGCGAGCGAGCGCGCACTGGTGTGGAGCGGCACGGGCGCGATGCGATTCAGGCAGAAGGCCGCCGCTGCGAGGCCGATCGCGGCGATGACGTGGCGTGCAATCGCCGGCAGCACCTCCAGGAACCGCGGCAGCCGCTTGTGGCGCGCATCCAGCCACAGGAGCGTCGCGGCGTTGGCGAGCTGGCCACCAGAGGTTGCCGCCGCCACGCCCTGCACTCCGAACGGTCCCGTCAGCGTCACGCCGAGCGCGAAGAACACAACCAGGTTAACGATCGACGCGATCACCGGCGAGCGCGTGTCGTTCCACGCGAATGAGGCGCTCGCGAGCAGCTTGGTCAGGCCGAGGAACGGCATCCCGAGGGAGTACATCACGAGCGCGGCGGCCGTCGTATGGACCGCCGATACCCCGTACTTTCCGCCGCCGAAGAACGCCCCCGCCATGGCCAGCGCGAGTACAACGCTGAACGCGGTGCTTGGCAGCGCGACCGCGGAGAGCAGGCGCATCGCGAACCCCAGCGTTCCGCGGGCCGCCGCCTCACTCGCGAGCTTCTCGGCCGCAAGCATCGGCAGCACCGCGGTCGTGAGCTGGACGATCACGACGCCGTAGACCAGCTCGTTGAGCCGCGACGCGTTGTAAATGCATGTGACCGCCCCCTCCCCCACCTCGGATGCGAAGCGGGTGGAGAGCAGGATCGTGAGCGGGTAGATGCCGAGGGTGGTGATGGTCGGCGCCATCTTGCCGAGGACCCTGCGGATCTCGGGGATGGTGAGCACGCCCGGCCCCGGCAGCAACGGCAGGCCGACGCGACCGCACGCCATCCACTGGACGGCGAACTGGGAGAACCCGCCGGCCAGCACGCCGACCGCCATCCACTCCGGACGGCCGCCGAGGACGACGACGGCGGTGACGGTCCCAGCCACGATGCAGAGGTTCAGGCCAATCGGCGTCGATGCCGGCAGCAGGAAGCGGTCCGAGGCGTTGAGCACGCCCTGGGCGAGCGCAGCCAGCGAGATCAGGCCGAGGTATGGGAACATCAGTCGCGTCAGGCGCACGGTGAGAGCGAATTTCTCGGGGTTCGCCGCGAACTTCGCCGCGAACAGGTGCACCAGCCACGGTGCCGCGAGGACACCGACGGCGACCACGACCGGCAAAGCCAGGAGAAGGAGCGAGGTCATCGCCCGCACGAACGCCCGCGACCTGTTCTCGTCGCCACGGGACTTGAGCTCCGCGAGGGTCGGGATGAACGCCGCGTGGAGAGCACCCTCGGCGAGCAGCTGCCGGAACATGTTGGGGATTCGGAAGGCCGTGTAGAACGCGTCGGCGACCAGGCCGGCCCCAAGCAGGTAGGCCACCACTTTGTCGCGGATCAGACCCGAGATCCGGCTCGCGAGCGTCACCGCCGCCATACCGCCGGTGGCCGTCAGGAGGCGCCTCTTGGTCGACATCCCGAGAACTCTAGCAAACACCGTCCAAGGGACCTAGATTGACAGTGATGGCAGCCTGGAGGGGACGATGAGACCGGCGATTGCCTTCCTCACGTGCGCGTTGGTCGCGGCCGCCGTGGGGGCCGACCCACCGCCGACACCGACGCCTGCCCCGGACGTCGCGAGGCGTCCGCTGACGCTCGACCTGGATCGGGTGGTCGGCTTCGGCCCCGACCGCGGGCACGCCGAGTTCGACTCCACCCTGCGGCGCGAGATGTGGGCCGACCCCATGGTGCGGCTGGGCGTTGCCGTCGGGCGGGAAGAGGCGGCGGCACGCGCCGGTCGCGGGATCACCTTTCCCCCGTCGTACTCGGCCGGTTACCTCCTCGTCACCATGCCTGGTCCCGACCCGCGGCTCGTCCTGAAAGGGCCATGGGCCGCAGACTGGCACGACCTCTCCACCCAGGAGAAGATCGGGCGGCTCGCGGAGGGCGCCGCATACGCGGGACTCATCATCGGCATCCTGCACGGGTTGCGATGAAACCCACTCCGCCTGTCGAGTGCCTGCGGGGTCCGGTCACGCCCGCCGGTCCGGCGCCTCCCTCGGGTTTGCGCGGACCTCTCGTCTTTGCGCCGCCGATCTGGTACGCTCAAACACCGTCCACGCCGGGAGGCGAACGATGAGCGTTAACAAGGCGATCCTGATTGGCAACATAGGCCGTGATGTGGAGCTGAGGCACAGCACCAGTGGCATGGCCGTGGCCAAGTTCGCGCTGGCGACCAACGAACGGCGAAAGGACAAGGAAGGCAAGTGGCAGGACCAGACAGAGTGGCACAACATCGTGGCGTTCGGAAAGCTCGCCGAGTTCTGCGGACAGTACCTCGGCAAGGGCCGAGCCGTCTACGTTGAGGGTTCGATCCGCACCCGCACCTACGATGATGACAAGGGCAACCGGCGCTACTTCACAGAGATCATCGCGCAGACGATTCGGTTCGTGGGACCCAAACCGCAGGGCGTCGAAGCCGGCGGTAGCGGCGGCGCCGGCGGCGGCGGCGAGTCACCGGAGTTCCCGCCCGAGAGCGAGGACGAGATCCCGTTCTGAGTTCAGGCGGCAACCGAAGGTGGTTTGACTGCAGGGACAGACCCCTGCTCGGCATAACGTACCGGGGGACCTGAAGCCATGAAGGTCCCCCGGGTCGAGTCGGTGACGTCAGGGCTTTGCTCCACCCCCGCGTCCCTCGGCGCGGGCCCAAGGGTATTCCCCTGGAGGATGGCGATGGCCGGACCGGTTTGGCGCTTCATGAAAGACATGGCAGGCTCCTGCGACGCCTGCCTCCGCAGGTGTAAGGGCATGTACGTCGAGGGTGAGGTTGTGGACAACGAGCTGAGTGCCGTGCGCGCCGTCTGCCCAAACTGTGCGGAGAACATCAACGGCCTGGTGGTCTCGGGCGAAGCCGGTGGCCGAGGCGTGGCGCCGGCCTACGCGCACAACGCCGTAGAGTAGCGAGGAGCGTTCATCATGTGCGGCATTGCGGGGATCTTCGCATTCGACCCGCGGGCCGGTCAGGTCGACCGCGAGGAGCTGCTGACCATCCGGGACGCCATGAGCCCGCGGGGCCCGGACGGATTCGGCGAGTGGATCTCCGGTGACGGTCGGGTGGGACTCGCACATCGCCGTCTCTCCATCATCGACCTCTCCGACGCAGCAGCCCAGCCGATGCTGGCGAGCGATGGCGACCGCGTCATCGCGTTCAACGGCGAGATCTACAACTTTCGCGACCTCCGACGGGGGCTCGAAGCCGAAGGTCACCGCTTCCGCACGACGTCCGACACCGAGGTGCTCCTCGAACTCTATAAGGCCAGAGGCACCGGGATGCTGGCCCAGCTGCGGGGGATGTTCGCGTTCGCGCTCTGGGACGGCCCAAACCGCCGGATGCTGCTCGCTCGGGACCTCTATGGTATCAAGCCCCTCTACATCGCCGAGGACCGCGGCACCGTGCGCGTTGCTTCTCAAGTCAAGGCTCTGCTCGCGGGAGGAGGCGTGCCCAGGCGACAGGACACGGCCGGCGTCGCAGGGTTCTTCCTGCGCGGCTACGTTCCCGAGCCGTTCACCCTCTACCGCGCCGTCCGCTCTCTACCCGCCGGCTCCTTCGCCTGGGTGGGCGAGCGCGGCGTCAGTGAACCGCAGCCGTTCGCCTCGGTACCCCAGATCCTCGCCGACGCGGTCGAGCACGCCACGCCGATGTCGGACGAGGAACTGCAGGCAGGGTTCCGACACGCCTTTCTCGAGTCGGTCCGCTACCACCTGGTGGCGGACGTGCGGGTCGGGGTCTTCCTCTCATCCGGGCGCGATTCGACCTCCACGCTGGCGCTTGCGCGCGAAGCCGGTGCGACCGACCTCAAGACCGTCACTCTCTCGTTCGCGAACTACCAGGGGACTCATCGCGACGAGGCTCCGCTCGCGGAGGAAGTGGCCAGGCACTACCACACGGACCACTCGACCGTCACCATCTCGAAGGAGCAGTTTCTGGTCGAGTTCGACCGCATTATCGAAGCGATGGACCAGCCGACCACGGATGCGATCAACTCGTACCTCGTCAGCTGGGCGGCTGCACAGTGCGGACTCAAGGTCGCACTGTCCGGCACCGGCGGCGACGAGCTGCTCGGCGGCTACGGGACGTACCGCAAAGTTCCCCTCATGGTGAAGTACTCGCGGCTCCCGTCGAAGGTTCCGCTGCTCCCAGAAGCGCTCCATCGCGCCTACCTCGCGCTCACGCCGAAGAGGAGCACGCACATCAGCCAGAAGCACGGGGCCGTGCTGAAGTACGGAGGAACCTACGCCGGCGCCTACTTCCTGAAGCGCGCGGTATTCATGCCGTGGGACCTACCCGAGATCATGGGCGCAGACGCAGCGCGCGACGGCCTCGAACGCCTCGATATGAACGGCCTCATTGAGCAGGCCCTGTCGCCCGACCCGACGCAGCCGTTCCTGCGGATGGTCGCGCTCGAGTCGTGCCTGTACATGCGCGACCAGCTGCTGCGCGACATCGACTGGGCGAGCATGGCCCACTCAATCGAGGTCCGCGTGCCGCTCGTCGAGCACCACCTCTTGCGCGAGGCCGCCCCGCTCCTCGTGCACTCCCGCGGAAACCGCAAGCTCTACCTCGCCAGGAGCCCGACCGGCGGGTTGCCTCCGGCAGTGTACACGCGGGGAAAGACCGGATTTTCCGTGCCGGTGCGCGAGTGGATGCTTGGCGGCGAGCGAGGCGGCAAGGGCAAGGAGTTTGGGCGGCGAGGGTGGGCGCGTCATCTCTACAACACGGCCTTCCGGCCCGAGGGCGGAATCTGATCCCGAGCGCCGTCGCATCGGACCCATCGGATTCCGGGTGGGCGGTGGCGGTCACAGCGCCCACCACTTTCAAGGCGCCAGGACCGGTTACTTCCGCCTCACCGCACCGACTGTCGGCGCAAACCGATCGTTGAACTGATCAGCCGGATGTATCGCCGGCCGTAGTAGGAGAGTTCGAAGCGACTCGCCCTAAGGCGAGCGGCCGTCCCCAGGAGTTCTCGAAGATGAGCGTCGCTGCAAAGCCGGAGGAGCGCAGAGTGCCATTCGTCGTGCGACCCGGCCCAGATCCCCGTTTCGCCGTCGAACACCACTTCGCGGTTTGCCCCGACCGGCGAGGCCACCGCCGGCAGACCGGCGGCTGCGTATTGAATACACCGATAGCCGGCCTTGCCCCTCGTCCAGAGGTCGTCCGCGAGCGGTGCCAACCCGACGTCACAGGAGGCAAGGGCGGTGCCCTCTCCCGACGCCGACCACGGCACGTGCACGCACGGTATGCCGTTCATCTGCGGGAGACGGTCGGAGATCACTCGCAGTTCGAAGTCGACCCCATCGGAATGGAGACGGCGCAGAACCGGTTCGAGGCTCTCCAGGTAGCAGAGGTTGCTCGCCAACCCGATCCACGCGAGCCTGACCCGCTCCCTCCGTGGTAAGGCGGCCAACGGGTATGCCGCAAGGTCGACCGGCGTGTGAAGCACCTCGATGCGTCTTGCCTCTGGCCCGATCATGCCGGCAAGCGACCGGGAGCCCGCGACCGCGATTTGACACCGCTCGGCCATCCTCCGAAAGCGGCGCCGGCGCCATCCAGCCTGGGAGGGCGTCTCCCTGGGCCGGCGCGGGCGCCGGAACATAATGGCGTCGTCGACATCGAAGATCCACGACCCGCAGAGCCGGTCTACGTACACGCGCTCGCCGGCCAGCAGCTTGACCTGTTGGAAGATCAGCAGGTCGCAGGAACGCAGTTCGCTCGCGAGTCGGATGACGCGGAGCCACTCGTGTCCCCGGCCGAGGGCGACGGTGCGCACCTCGATCCCGCTGCGCTCCATCAGTGGCCGCATCGCTGCCATGCGCAGGCGGAACGAAGGCATCGAGGGGTCGTACGTCACCAGCCCGACTATCGGGTTCCGGCCACGGACAAGCGCCAGCGGGCGGTCGGTTGCAACAGTCGGCGGAACCGTCGCGGGAGAATGCCGCCTGTTTGTCAGGTGCCCGTCAGGTCGCGCCATACCATCCATATGTAACGAGACTGCCAGACCTTACATTCGGTTACATCGGCACCCCACAGCGAGTCCCGCGCGCCCGCGAGCGACGTCGCGCCTCTCGCCGGAAAGCTCGCCGGATCGGGGCGACGCGGGCAGTGATCGAGGCCCTCGCCCGACCTCCAGCCACCGCCGCGATCGATGGCTACGTCTGGCTCCGGGAGCACCGCCCCTCTCTCTCCCCCACCCTACACCGCTGCCGCCCCACCTCAGCGCGTTCGCGATGTCGGTCCTATCAGGTGATTCGTAATCAGCAGGTTCGCGGTTCGATCCCGCGCGTTGGCTCCAACAGAATCAATTGTTTACGCATACCACACCAACGCGCTAGGTGGTTTGTTGCAACCGGGTTGCAACCGCGGCACAGGATCACCCACCTTTCTCGCCCGTCCGCGCGGCCGCACACGAACCGACGACGAAACGTCCGGGGCAAACCCGCAACAAGGTACCTGCTCTGAGGCGCGCGGCTCGACTCCCTCCCCGGGCACCGTAGCTTACGAGCCAGCAACGAATCCGCGAAGGGACGCGAGGTAACGCCGAGGCAACTTCTCGAAGGGTTCGGGCCACGCACCCGCGCGCCGCCGCCGCGGCTGCGAGTAGAGGACGAGGCCGGCCTTGATTCCGATCTCTGCCCTTGAGCCTCGTAGTACTGGGTCAGAAAGCAGGTCGTCCTGGAGTCCATCCTGCCACCCGCTCGCGCGCCCACGCTGCGTCTTACACGCGCAGTACAACTTCAACAAGGAGACACCCGACACGTGAAGCCGGGCACCCGCCTCGGCCCAAACCGTTTCCGGCCCGAGCTGCAGGTCATCGGAACGCCGGCCCGCCTCGAGACTCGCTCCCCGACGCGCGGCGCCCGGAACGCACAGAGCCGGGGCGCACGCGGCGGAACGTCACTTGAGTAGGCCGCGGACCTTGAGCATCGGCTCGATCTTCGGCTCGCGTCCGCGGAACTCGCGGTACATCGTCGCGAGGTCCTCCGTGTTGCCGCGCGACAGGATCATGGCGCGGAAGCGATCGCCGTTCGCGCGGGTCAGGCCGCCGTTTTCCTCGAACCAGGCGAAGGCGTCGTCGTCGAGCATCTCCGCCCACAGATACGCGTAGTAGCCGGCGGCGTAGCCGTTGCTCCAGATGTGGAGGAAGTAGCTCGAGCGGTAGCGCGACGGCACCTGCGGCAAGTCCACGCCGGTCCGCTTCAGCGCCTCGGCTTCGAACTGGTCTACCGCCTGCGGCGGCGCATCTGCGGGGAGCGTGTGCCACTGCATGTCGAGCTGGGCTGCCGCCAGGATCTCGGTCAGGTCGTACCCCTGGTTGAACGTGGCCGCCTTGCGGATCTTGTCCGCCAGCTCCTGCGGCATCGGTTTGCCCGTCGCGCCGTTGATGGCGTAGTGCGCCATAACTTTCGGGTCGAGCGCCCAGTGCTCGTTGATCTGCGACGGGAACTCGACGAAGTCGCGTGCCACGCTGGTGCCGGACAGGCTCGGGTACCGCGCGTCGGCGAACATGCCGTGCAGGCCGTGCCCGAACTCGTGGAACATCGTGCTGACATCGTCCCAGCTCAGCAGGGCGGGCTGACCCGGCGCAGGCTTGGTGAAGTTGGCGACGTTGAACACGACGGGCTTCGTGCCGAAGAGCTTCGACTGGCCAACGAAGTTGTCCATCCAGGCGCCGCCCGACTTGTTGTCGCGCTTGAAGTAGTCGCAGTAGAAGAGCGCCATCGGTGAGCCGTCCCGGTCGAACACCTCGAACACCCGCACGTCGGGGTTGTACACGGGGATGTCCTGGCGCTCCTTGAACGTCACCCCGTAGAGCTCGTGCGCGGCGTAGAAGACGCCGTCCTGGAGAACGCGGTTCAGCGCGAAGTACGGCTTGATCTCCGCCTCGTCGAGGTCGTACTTCGCCTTGCGCACCTGGTCGGCGTAGAACTCCCAGTCCCAGGGCTCGAGCTTGAAGCCGCCGTGCTGCGTGTCAATCAAAGACTGGATCTCCCCGGCCTCGTTGCGCGCGTTCGCGGTCGCCACCGGGACGAGCTTGCCGACGAAGTCCTGCACTGCGGCCGGCGTCTTCGCCATCTGGTCCTCGAGCCTCCATGCCCCGTAGCTCGGGTAGCCGAGGAGCTTGGCCTTCTCGGCGCGGAGCGCGGCCAGCTCAGAGATCGTGGCGCGCGTGTCGTACGCGTCACCGCGCTCGGCGCGCAGCCATGACGCCCGGAAGAGCTTCTCGCGCGTGCCGCGGTCGGTCAGCGACGACAACGGCGGCTGTTGCGTCGTGTTCTGCAGCGGGATCAGCCACTTGCCCTCAAGACCCCGGGCCTTCGCCGCCTGCGCCGCCGCGTCGAGCTCCCCCGGTCCGAACCCGGCCAGCTCGGCCTTATCGGTGACCACCAGCGCCCCCGCCTTGGCCGCGGCGAGCAGCTGGTTGGTGAACTTGGCGGAAAGCACCGCGTCCCGCTCGTTGAGCTGCCTGAGCGTCGCCTTGTCGGCGTCGGAGAGCCGGGCGCCCGCATGCACGAACTGCTGGTGGTAGTAGTCGACGAGGCGCAGCGACTCGGGGTCGAGCTTGAGCGTCGCGCGCGCGTCATAGATCACCTCGACGCGATTGAACAGCTTGGAATTAAGGAAGATCGCGTCCTGCAGCGCAGCGAACTTCGGCGCCACCTCCTCCTGCAGCTTCTGGAGGTTCGGGTTGGTGTTGGAGGACGACAGCCCGTTGAACACCAAGCCCACGCGGGCCAGCAGCTGGCCGCTCCTCTCCAGGGCCACCAGGGTGTTCTCGAAGGTGGCCGGCGCCGGGTCGTCTGCGATCCGCTCCGCCTCGAGACGGTTCAGCCTGATCCCCTCCTCGAGCGCCGGCTTGAAGTCCTCATCCCGGATCTTGTCGAAGGGAGGCGCCTGGAACGGCAGCGGGCTCGGAGTCAGGAACGGGTTGGTCCGCACGGCAGCTGCCTCTGTCGCGGGCTTGTTCTGGTCGGCCGCGGCGGCCCACAGCCCGACCAGCATCATCACGCCGAAGAAGCTGAGCGTCGAGGTTCGAAACATTGGTTGTGCCCTCCGATTTTTCTGCCGTGGCCGCCCGAACGGCGGCACGATGGTCCAGAGGAAACCTTACTCGTACGGACGCCCAACCGTCAAGCGGTAGCGACGGTCCGGCTGACCTGCCACCTGTAGCGGTACCAGATCTTATGTCAGTCCTCCCCTCCACCCAGCCGGAAACGCATTCATCGCGGCCAATCAATCTCGCAGCGAAAGCAGAGATGGCCTATGATGCGGGGCCTGATGCGAAACGTGGCCGAAGGACCTGGGACTCGAATCCGAAGGGAGACTTCGATGCACCAAGAACTGCGTGGATCTTCTGGCAGCGACCTCCCCGCGACGGCGTGGACCGGTTTGATGAAGCTCCTCGTTCTTGGGGTCGCGCTGCTCGGAATGCCGCTCGCAGTCGGCGCTGCGCAGCGCGCTCTCATGCGCTTCCCGACCCTCCACGGCGCCACAATTGTCTTCGAGGCGGGCGGAAACCTCTGGCGGGTTGACCGCCAGGGCGGCGCGGCCCAGCGCCTCACCACCGACCCCGACATGGACCTCATGCCGCGATTCTCCCCGGATGGCAAGGAGATCGCCTTCACGGGCGACTACGACGGCAACAGAGACGTTTACGTGATCCCCGCCGAGGGCGGCCTGGCGCGGCGGCTGACGTTCCACTCCGATGTGGTGCCGGACGCGCCCCTGCGCTGGGGGCCCGACAACATGGTCGTAACCTGGACCCCCGACGGGAAGAGCATCATCTTCCTGTCGCGTCGGACGACCTATAACGACTGGTTCGGCCAGATGTTCCTGGTCCCCAGGGAGGGCGGCGCCCCATCGCAGTTCCCTGTGCCCGTGGGGGGCGTGACCTCTTTCAGCCCGGACGGCAGCAAGATCGCCTACAACCGAATCTTCCGCAACTTCCGCACCTGGAAGCGGTACTACGGTGGCTTGGCCCAGGACATCTGGATCTACGACCTCGCAAGCCACGAGATCCAGAGGGTCACCGATTGGAAGGGCACCGACACCTTCCCGATGTGGTACCACGACACCGTATACTTCGCCTCCGACCGGGGCCCGGAGAAGCGCCTCAACATCTGGGCTTACGACCTCAAGACAAAGCAGTTCCGGCAGGTCACCGGCTTCAAGGATTACGACGTGGACTGGCCGAGCCTAGGGGACACGGGGATCGTGCTCGCCTGCGGCGGCGAGCTGTACGTCCTCGATCTTCCCTCCGAAAAGCTCAACAGGATCGAGGTCGCGATCCCCTCGGATGTGGTGCGCACGAGGGGGCGCTGGGTCGACGCCGGCAAGACCATCCAGTCGTTCGACATCGCCCCCAACGGCAAGCGCGCCCTCTTCGAGGCCCGTGGAGAGGTATTCACCGTGCCCGCCGAGCACGGCAACACGCGCAACCTGACCCAGACCTCCGGCGTACGCGAGCAGTACCCCGCGTGGTCCCCCGACGGCAAGTGGGTCGCGTACGTGACCGATCGCACCGGCGAGGCAGAGATCGCGGTCCGGCCCGCAGACGGAACGGGCACCGAGCAAGCCCTCACCGACCGCCGCAAGGGGTACCTGTTCGACCCGGCGTGGGCTCCGGACAGCAAGAAGATCGCCTTCTCCGACAGCGAGCACGCCCTCTGGATCCTGAACGTCCCGGACCGGCAACTGACCAACGTGGACTCCAACCCTCGCGCCGAGATGCACGACTTCGCCTGGTCTCCCGACGCGCTCTGGCTGGCGTACAGCAAAGCGGCCGACAACGACCTGCGCCAGATCTACCTTTACAGCGTGGCCTCGGCTCGCGCGACTCAGGTGACCGCGGCCCAGACCAACGACTTCGGGCCGGTGTTCGACCCTCAGGGGAAGTACCTGTACTACATCGGCCTCAAGCACGAGAACCCGGTGTTCAGCGGAAGCGAGTTCAACGTCGCGACGGTCAGCATGGCCGGCATCTACGTTGCAACACTCCAGGCGAACGAGCCTTCACCGTTCGCGCCGCGCTCCGACGAAGGAACACCGAAAGAAGAGAAGAAGGACGGCGAACCCAATGCCGAAGCGTGGAAGCCCGGCGCCAGTGCGCCCATCAAAATCGATCTCGAGGACCTCGCCGACCGCGTCGTTCCGCTGCCCGTTCCTCCCGGCGAGATCGATCACCTGAGCGCCGCGCGCGGACGCCTTTTCTACCTCACCACGCCGATCAGGAGCTTCGAGACCGTGCTGCACGGCGAGGAGCCCGCGCTTCACGCCTTCGACATGGAGAAGCGCAAGGACACGGTGCTGCGGAGCCCCGTTGACGGGTACTCGCTCAGCGCCGACGCGACGGCGGTCATCACGAAGAGCAAGGACGCGTACGCGATAATCAGCACGGCCGCCGAGGCCAAGTCGGAGGGCGACGCGAAGCCCAAGGATCTCGACGTCTCGCACATGCAGGCACTCATCGATCCGGTGGCCGAGTGGAACGAGATGTTCCACCAGGCGTGGCGGCTCGAGCGTGACTTCTTCTACAGCCCCGAGATGAACGGCGTGGACTGGCCGCGAGTGCGTGATGCATACGCGAAGCTGCTGCCGCAGGTCACCTCTCGCGAGGACCTCAACTACGTCATCGGCGAGATGATCGGTGAGCTCGGGAATTCCCACACCTACGTCGGCGGCGGCGACGAGCCCCGCGCAAAGCGCGTGCCGACCGGGCTGCTCGGCGTGGACTTCGGCGTCGACGAGAAAGCGGGCCGTTACTTCATCAAGAGGATCTACCCGGGCGACAATGCCCGCGAGAGCTACCGGTCGCCGCTCACCGAGCCCGGGATCAACGTCAAGGAAGGCCACTATCTGCTGGCGGTCGACGGCCGCGAACTGCGCGTGCCGACCGACCCGGACAGCCTTTTCGTCAACACGCTCGACCGCACGGTCACGCTCACCGTGGCGGACGATCCCGCCGGGAAGAACCGCCGCAACGTTACCGTGAAACCGATCACCGACGAGCTGAACCTGCGCATGAAGGCCTGGATCGATCACAACCGCGAAAAGGTGGACAAGGCATCCGGCGGGAAGATCGGCTATCTGTATCTCGTCGACATGGACGAACAGGGGATGAACCAGTTCATCAGCCAGTTCTACCCGCAGGTCCGTATGCAGGGGCTGATCGTCGACGTGCGGTACAACCACGGCGGCTTCATCGATCAGATCGTTCTCGAGCGCCTGCGCCGCGTGCTCGTGGGCATGGGCGTCAACCGCCAGGGCGTGCCGTCTCCGATCCCGCAGCAGATGCTGCACGGGCACATGGCATGCCTGCTCAACCACTATTCGGCCTCCGACGGCGACATCTTCCCGTACTACTTCAAGAAGTACGGCCTAGGTCCCCTGATCGGGGAGCGGACGTGGGGTGGCGTGCGAGGCATCCGCGGCTATTGGCCGCTCTCCGACAGCGGCTATGTCACCATCCCCGAGGACAGCCTGTACGGCCTCGACTCTCAGTGGGTCATCGAGAACCACGGAGTGGACCCGGATATCGAGGTGGACAACCTCCCCGGCGACGAGATGGCGGGCAGGGACGCCCAGCTCGAAACGGCGATCAAGTTCGTCATGGACAAGATCACCTCCAACCCGATGACGCTCCCGCCGCCACCGCCGTTGCAGCCGCCCTATCCACCGAACGGCCGGTAGTGCAGCGCTCCTCAGTGCAGCCAGGGCCGGGCGGGTGCCCCGCCGAAGCAGCAGGCGCAGATCAGCGACCAGGCAAAGACAATCCAGGCGCAGCGGACAGCGATCGAGGCGCTCAAGGGCACGGCGGCGAAGCTAGAAGCGCACCTAGCGGGCAGGTAGCGCCACCAAGAACTGAGCGGAAGGCGAATTGAAACGAGCAGGGCGCCTTCGGGCGCCGTTTCTTTTGCTGTGAGGCTCCAGGACGGGCGATCTCCCGCTCCCGGGGTAGAGACTACCGACGTCGAGCCTTCATGAACTAGCCGGACCGTCTTCACGTGGCCTTCGATCCTGAAGGGGACGATGAGTTCACTCGCCGCACGGTCAGCCCCCGTGCCCCCCGCGTTCCTGTGATCTCCCCGGGAGCGCGGGTTCTTTTCAGTGCGGCCCAGGCGCCGGCCGCCTAGTCGAGCGAAAAAAGACCTATTGACAAGAGCCGCCGCCGGCCTAAGCTTGTCTCAATGTTGCAGGCCAGGATGTGAACAGCACAAAGGGAGGGACTCCATGCGATCCGCCTACCGTTGGCTCTTGTGCATTGCGCTTCTGCTCGGTCTCGCCTCGCCGGCCCTTGGTGCCGGGGGCTATGGCCTCTGGAAATGGTACCTCATCCCAGCGGCCGGGAGCCTTCCGGGCGCAAACGGGACGTACTGGCGTCTCGACCTGGCCGTGCTGAACCCGTATTCGTGGCGCTCAATCACCGTGAGGATCGCGTTCCTCCAGGAGAAGACCGATAACACCACCGCCCCTTACCGCGATTTCACCATCAACCCGGGTGGGCAGCTCAACCTTGCTGACGTTGTGGGAACACAGTTCGGGGTTACGGGCAAGGGCGCCCTCGAACTGTGGACGCAGGACGGGTCCTACTTCACGACGAATGCGCGCTCCTACACGGCCAGTCCAGGGGGGACCTACGGGCAAGGAATCTCCGGGCAGGACTACACGGTCGGGGACAATGGCCAAGCCTTCACCCCTGGCATTCGCGTGGATGCCAACTTCAGAACCAACATTGGGGCGGTGAGCGTGTCGTCGGTACCGATTTCGGTGCTGGCAAGGGTCTTCGACATGAACGGTGCGTTTCAGGGTTCCTATACCTTCAACCTCTTGCCATTCAGTAACGAGCAGGTGGCGGTGTCCAGCTTCGCTCCGGCATTCGGCCCCGGCTCAGTCCAGTGGTCATGTCTCACAACAGGAGACAGCATCGAATGGGTGGCGTACGCCACTCCGATTGACAACACGAGCGGTGACGGCATTTATCTCGAAGAGCGAGTGGATGATCAATACACAACGGCCCAACCGGCGTGGAACCTCTCGGGTGTTTGGGTCGGGACGCTCTCAATCGTTGGTGTTGGCAGTGAACAAGTCACTTTAGAAATCACCCAGGATCTGGCAACCGTGACAGGGGATGTCTACGACACGTCAACTGGCTTCCACGTCATGTACCTGTCCGGCTACGAAGACCAGGGCACTATCTCCTTCAACGGCTACCCCTACGTCCTTCAGTACAAGGACGACAGCCTGTGGGGCACGGCCACCGTCATGTCCTCGACCAGCATGGCCGGGACTTTCTCGGGTACTGACTATTACTCTGGCGGGGGCAGCTTCGAACTGTCCTATAGCTACTCGCTTGCCCCGAAGACTGAGGCGTCAAGACCAACCGTCCGGCGCGGCCATCGCGCGGTCGGTGCCCTGAGGGAGAAAGGCCGATGACGCCTGGCAAACCAGAGCCACCCTCACCTTCAAAGGAAAAGCCAGAGCAAGAGCGGGAAGCCGCGCCGCCCAGGCAGCCGACGGATCACGGGATGTCTCTCCTCAACTTCGTCAACCTGGTCCCTGGGAGCAGGATCTCGGCGGTAACGTTCCCTAGCGGCCTCCGGTGGGAGTTGGACGAGCAGGGGAACAAGACCGAGTACAAGCCACAGTAGGGAGCGTGGGGGTGTTGGGGTGCTGGCCAAGTACGAGCGCGAGGTTGTTCCGTTCCTACTGATCGGCATTGCGGTTTTGGCCTTGGCGGGAACGGTGTGAAGTGAGGCCACCGCCGATGGAACATCGCCACTCTTTGCCGTGGGGCTGGTGGGGATCTCCTCATGAGCATTGGCCTTTGCTACTGGTGGGCTGTGGTCAAGGGATATTCCTCACCGTGGATTTTCCTGCTTGCGTGCTGGCCCCTGATGGGTTTCATTGTAGTGGCGTTGTTACCGGCCACGTACAAGGATGCTCCACCCCATGGAGCCAACGAAACCGAGACGGGAAAGAAGTGAAGATCAAACGGATGACGCTTCACCCGCTGGTCCGCTTTCAAGATCTTAGGCACTCCACCGCCATGATGCTCCGGAAGGACGGCGAACCCATCAGCATTGGGAGCGCGATGCTCGGCCACGCTCGCACCCGCACGACCACCGACGCCTACGGGCACGTCATCGAGGAGAGCTGACGGGTTCAGCGGCCGATCGGCTGCAGGAATTGTTCGGCGGCGACAAACCCAAGAGCTCAGGCGGGGAAAAACTGGTGACACATCGCCGGATTTGAGACACACACCGCCCTATTTTCCGCCTAAGTGGCTCGTTTCACGAAACTTCAGTGGCGGGGCTGAGAGGACTTGAACCTCCGACACGCGGTTTAGGAAACCGCTGCTCTATCCAACTGAGCTACAGCCCCGCGCCAGCGAATCCTAGTCGGACGAGCTGGAAATCACAACCCCGAGGTGACTCTGCGGCTCGTCACCAGGGTACTGACGAAACTCGAGGTCACCACTCCGTTGAGCGCACGCGAAACTCCGCGTGGGCGGGCGCCTCCGCCGGAGACATCTCGACGCCGGCAACGCGCGCGTGCGGCGGCCCCTGCCAGAGACGTCCCTCGAGGACATCGACCGGGCCGTCGTCGCCTGAAGCGAGCACCTCGACCCGGCCGTCCGGGAGGTTGCGCACCCAGCCAGCGAGGGAGAGCGCTTCCGCTTCGCGCACGACAAAGTAGCGGAATCCGACGCCTTGGACCCGACCGCTGACGACGAACTTCTTCGTGGTCATGGCTCGCTTCCCGAATAGCGTAGCAGAAGTCGGCGCCTGAACCCTCCGTGAGGGCTCGCCGCGGAAACGCGGAAGTAGCTGGCATGGTGGGCGACCAACCGCTGCGGGGAGCACGGCGCCGCTCCACATACCCGACCGGCGCCTCAAGCCCCCCGAGCTCGCGAAGCGGAGCCTCGCTCGATCCAGCGTGAGGAGCCGAGCCGTATCCTCTGCGATAACCCGCAGGCTCCGAACCCCGAGTATGCCCGCAAGGCCGGCCAGATCCACGTTCGCAGCAGAACCCCCACGGATGGTCCAGGCTAGAAACCCTCTCGCCCGACGAGGGGTACGAACGTCGCAGACCCGTGCCTCGACTCGTCATAGCTCTCGCCATGACGGACGACCCGCACCAGCTCCTGTCGGCGAAGCTCCCCGATCGGGATGATCAGGCGGCCTCCCTCGATGAGCTGCTCCACCAGAGCGCGCGGGATCGCCGGGGCGGCCGCGCTCACGATGATGACATCGAACGGTGCCTGAGCGCGCCAGCCGAGCGTGCCGTCCATCACCTGCACCGAGACGTTCCTGTAGCCGAGCTCCGCCAGCCGGCTGCGGGCGCCCTCTGCCAGGCGAGGCAGGCGCTCCACGGTGAAGACGAACCGGGCAAGCTGAGCGAGCACCGCCGCCTGGTACCCCGACCCGGCCCCGATCTCCAGCACCCGTTCGCGGGCGCCGACCTGGGCGAGCTCCGTGATGCGGGCCACCACCGAAGGCTGCGAGATCGTCTGGCCCTCGCCGATCTCGAGAGGGTAGTCGTCGTACGCCTGGTGACGGAAGCTCTTAGGGACGAAGACCTCGCGCGGAACGGCGGCGACGGCCGCCAGCACCCGCTCGTCGGTGACGCCGATCTCGCGCAGGTATTCGACCAGTGCCCTACGGCGCGCGGGAACTGCCGCGCTCACCTCAGGAGCCCTCCAGGTCCCATGCGGCGGCCTCGCTCTCCAGCCGGACGAGCTGATCACGGTCCGTCATGTCGAGCTGCAGCGGCGATACCGAGATGTAGCCGGCGCCCACCGCCGCGAAGTCGGTGCCTGGGATGTCCTCCCACACCGGGTCGCCGCCGCCGATCCAGTAGCACTTTCGGCCGCGCGGGTCGGTGTCCTCCACGACGCCCTCGGTGTAGGTCCGCTTGCCGAGCCGCGTGAACCGTACACCCTTCGGCGGGTTGGGTGGCACGTTGACGTTGAGCAGCGTACCAGGCGGGAGCCCGCGCGCGAGCACGCGGCTCGCGATCAACCGCGCAAACCGCCCCGCGAACGCGAACGAGAACTCGTGCCAGATCACCTGCGAGATCGCAATCGCCGGTACGCCGAGGATCACCGCTTCGAACGCGGCAGAGACAGTCCCCGAGTAGTGCACGTCGTCGCCCATGTTCGCGCCGAAGTTGATGCCCGAAACCACGAGGTCGGGCGCGCGCCCCTTGAGAACCTGGCCGACACCGAGCGTTACGCAGTCGGTCGGTGTGCCGTCGACGGCGAAGCCGCGCTCGGCGAGTTGGGTCAACCGCAGGGGCCGCGAGAGCGTCAGCGCGTGCGACACGGCGGAGTTCTCGCGATCCGGCGCGACCACCCAAACCTCGCCGAGGGACTCCAGGGCATCGGACAGAACGTGGATCCCCTCGGAGTGGTAGCCGTCGTCGTTGCTCAACAGGATCAGCGGCTGCTTCACGCGGGCAGTATATCGGGAACAGGGAAAGGGAAGAAGGAAGAGGGAAGACGGAAACCGTCCGACGGCTGCTGGCCTTTGTCTGTCCTCTACCTTCTACCGTCTACCGTCTTCCGTCTTCCGTCTTCCTTGCCGTTCACCACGCAAACCCCTGACGCTCGAGCACCCGCCGAAGTGCACCCTCGCGCTGCTCCATCGTGCCGCCCGACGCGAAGTAGCGGGCCAGCACCCCGATCCAGTCCCCGCTTCGAGTGATCGCCGCCATCGTCGCGACGTCGGTATAGATCGCCTCCGGCGTCTGCCCCTGATAACGATCCGTGTGCAGTACGGAGGCGACGTCGACGCGCGGACGCTCGACCGGCGCCTCGCCGGGCCATCCCAGGCACAGGCCGAAGAGCGGCAGCACGCCACGCGGCAGCGCGAGCAGGCCGACAAGCTCCTCGATGCCGTTGAGGATCCCCCCGATACAGACCGTGCCGAGACCGAGCGCCTCCGCGGCGTCGACCAAGCGCTGCGCCGCGAGCGTCGCATCCACGATCGCGAAGTGGAGCCCAGTCGCCGGATAGGTGCCCGGCTGACACCCACGGCTCTCGAGCACAGCCTCGAGTCGGTGAAGGTCCGCACAGACGACGAGGAACTCCGCCGCCGCCGCGACGTGACTCTGATCGCCGGAGAACTCGGCGATCCGCCGCCGTACGTCCCCAGACGTGACACGGACGAACGAGTACATTTGGGCGGTCGCGTCGGTCGGCGCCCGCTGCCCTTCGCGGACTATCCGCTCGAGCATACCCTCCGGAAGCGGCCCGGGCCGGAACACGCGAACCGAACGGTGCGGCGCGAGGATTGGCTCGGCGTTCATGCCGAAACGATAGACCCTTCCGCTCCATGGGTCCATGTCGCGGATCCCGGGCCGGCGAGCCGTCGTCGTGTCGGCGGACGGCGCAGAACGCGGCGCGTGCCACCGCTCCCGACGGCCAGGCCCCCCCAGGGTGAGGACACCTTCTACCTCGCCGGGATGACGAGCGCGAGGATCACGTAGAGGATGAGGCCCGGCAGGATGCCGGTGAAGAATGTCGCGACTGCGAACACGACCCGTACGAGCGTGGGGTCCAGGTCGAAGTAGTCCGCTAGGCCCGCGCACACTCCCGCGAGCTTCTCGAGGTCGCGCCGGCGGTGAAGCTCGCGCGGCGCGCCTGCGACGCGCGCGCCGCACACCAGACAGAAGCAGGCACCCGCCGGAACGTCCCGAAGACAGCGCTGACACTTCTGGTTGACCGCCGCCATCTCTCACCTCCCGGCACACTCTACGCGCGACTGCCGGAGAGGTCCACAACGGGTCGGAGTTGACAGGAAGAGAAACATCACCGAGATTGTTATAAGACACGAAGCACGGAGGAACGCGTTGCACCAGAGGGCACGGACGCACAGCGCAGCCGCACACGCGAAAGATGACGCGTGCGCGCTTCTTCATCGCCGCGCAAGCCCTCACCGCATCGAAGCCGGCCGCTTGACTCCGCGACGCGCATCGCACACGCACTCGCCCTCGACGGCATCCTCGTCGAGTGACGAGTGGGGACCGCCGCTCGAAACCGCCAGTGCAGGACGATAGTCGCTACGCCCGTTCTGTTCCACACCGGTGGCAGACCCATCGCAGCGAACCATCTCTCTCCCGCAGACACGATCCTCGAGGAGCTTTCACCACAACGACGCATGGAGCGCGACGCGCATGACGCCGCGGCATCGTGCCCTGGGCTTGACACGCGCGCTCTGTGTGTATAATCGAAATAAGGAGGAGCACCAATGCCACAGGCTAAGGTAGCGAAGAAGGCTGTAAAGAAGGTTGTAAAGAAAGCTGCACCGAAGAAGGCCGTGAAGAAGGTGGTGAAGAAGGCTGCACCGAAGAAGGCCGTGAAGAAAGTAGCGAAGAAGAAGTAGGCCCGCGCTCGCGGGTCTTCGAGCGCCACCCCCGTGGGCCGAATGGCTGACGTGGGCGGTGTCTCGTCGGGAGGGACAACCTCCAAAGTTGGAGCGTTCTCCAGCTGAGTTCCGGAGAACCCTCGAAGGTTCCAATCGGGCAAGAAAAGGCGGCCACCGGCCGCCTTCACTTTTATCAACCCTCGATCGTCTCAGCCGCGACGAGGCGCGAGCACCTTCCGCTGGATGCATCCTCAGCTTGTTGGCCCGCTCGCTCGCGGCCCGCTGCGTCATCTGGGGCCCTGGCGCTGGAGTCAGCGGACTGTGCCGCAGTTCGCTCCCATTCGCCGCCGGTTCGGAACACCGGGCGCGAGCTGAACAGCCGCCCTATCTCCCTGCCTCTTCTCCGCGTCTCGAAGCGTCCGCTTCGATTCGACCCGATCGTTTCGTCACGCGCCCTCACCGACCGGCACCCGCGGAAGGAAGAGGTGGGGACGCCGGCAGACCGCTGTGGCCGGCATCCCCTCGCCCGTCAGAAGTGGTAGTGCACCCGAAAAGCGAAGGTCCGGGGAGGGATCACGTGTGTGCCGCCGAATGTGGAGAGGATGTTGTAAACGCCTTTGTAGTTGAACGCGTTGAGCACGTCGAGCTGGACCGAGAACGGAATGTGGTAGCGAGCGAGATCGGCGCCTGCCGAAAAGTCCCAGATGGTCCGTGACTTGATCCGATCCGGGTTGAGGTTCGTGCTGTCGGTGACCTGGATGTACGGAATCGCCCACGAGTTGTCGGCGTCACCCACCAGGTCGGATGGTGCGGCGCCGGATACGAGGCCCGAGTCGTAGCGCACGTTCGCGCCGAGCCACGCCCCGGTCGCGCCGAAGTCGTACGTCACGCCGCTCTGAAGCGCCAGGTTCTCGTCGTGGTCGATGATGAACGGGCCGGCCGTCAGGGAGCCGAGATACGCCGGGTCGATAAACAGCCCGCCCACCGGGGGCGCAACGTAGATCGCGCGGGTGTGGCCCAACGACAGGAAACCCCGGAACCCGTCCGTCGGAGCGAGATCCAAGCGCAGGTCCCAGCCGTGCAGGTCGCCGCGCGAGAACGCGACAGGGAAGACGATGCCGGTGTTGAAGAACTGGTCCTGGTCGCCGGCGTAGGTCGACTGCCGGTGCCAGAAGTCCACGTCGAGACGGATCTTCGATCCGATCGCCTGCTGAGCGCCGACGGTGAAGGCGTTCTGCAGTTCGGAATGGACGAGCAGACTGCCGCCCCCCAGGGCGCGCGATTCCTGGATCGCCGGCGGGGCGAGCGCGGCCGCCTCGGGCGACGAGCTGACCAGGATGTTCTCGTACTCCGGGGTGTAGAGCACTCGGTTGTACGACACCCTGAAGGCGGTGCGGGTCTCCGGGATGTAATAGACCGCTCCGATTCTCGGCTCGATCTGGGAGTCGTTGACGGGGAGGTTGTTGTGGTCGTAGCGGACACCGAGGTTGGCGGTGAAGTTCCCCAGCCGGATGTTGTCCTGCAGATATCCGGCATAGTACGTACCCGTCTGCTGCGCATGGAAGAGGAAGAGGCTTCCGCCACGGGTGAGGTCGTACGGGGCGAGGTTGGGGTTGTAGTCGGGCGACGCCGGGTCGTTGAGGGTCGGGTCCGTGATCCCGAAGGTGAAGTTCTCCTCGATGGGGAACCGCTTGATCTCGCCGCCGGACTTGATCTCGTGCACCCCGGTGGCCCACGTGATCGAAGGTGCCAGGCCGTAGTTGTCGAGCGAGCGACTCGATGCCGCCTGAACCGGCGTGTCGCCCGGCGACGAATCGAGCTCGAAGGTGGACAGGCGCGCGAACGCGGCAACGTCCAGCACGGAATCCGACGAGAGCACACCCTGGTAGCCGAGGTTGTAGTTGGCGTCGCGGGTGAAGACGCGCTCATTCTGACCTGCGGCGTCCTGCGTATAGGTGTTCGGCACGTCCCGGTCCGTGCGCCCCGCCAACATCGACAGATGGAAGGTGTTCGAGGTGTTCGGCACCCAGTCAAGCCGCAAGAACGCGCGCCCCGTGTTGCCCTGGTTGTGGAGGTTGTCGAAGTTGACCGGGTCGACGAAGCGGTCCGACTTGGACCCGTTGACTGAAGCAAACAGGCCGAACGAGTCGGTCCCGTACCCGACCGACGCGCCCCCTTCCTCGGTGGAATAGCTGGAGGCGCCCACAAACACGTCGCCCTTGACTCCGCCGCTGCCGAGCCCGCTCTTCGTGGTGAGGTTGATGACGGCGCCGATCTTCTCGCCGAACTCGGCAGGGACGTTTCCGTAGATGACCTCGATCGCCTGCGCGATCCCGGGGTCGATCGAGTTCGAGAAGGTGATCCCCGTCTGGTCGGAGATGATCTGCCCGTCGATCACGTACTCGCCCTGACTGTGCGCCCCCTGGAAGTGAAACCGTCCGTTCTCGTCCTTTGAGAAGCCGGGCGTCGCAGTGATGATCTCCTCCATCGCGCGACCCGAGATGGTGGCCGGCACCCTGGCGATGTAGGACTTGTCGATGTCGATGTGGCTCATCGACGTGTCGGTCTCGAGCTGCACTGCTGTGGGCTCGGCTTCGACCGTGACGGCAGCCGTGACAGGCGCCAGCTCGAGACGAACCGTGACGTTCGCCGCAACGATCGAGCGCACCTCAACGTACTGGTGCACGGTCTTGAACCCCTCGACCTCCACGTGAAGCTCGTAAGGGTTAAACGGCACGTTGAAGAACTTGAAGCTGCCGTCCTTCGCGGTCACCGCTGCCGCCTTGAATCCCGCAATGTCGTTCTTGAGCAAGGCGGTGACGGCGGCCACGGGTCGCCCGTCCTGATCCACCACGTGCCCCACCACGGCGCCGGCCGTCTCGGCGCGTGCGGAAAAGACACCGACCCAGAGCGAAAAGAGAGCGACGGGGAAAAAGCTCTTTGCAACCAAACGAGTCGAGTTCGACATAGCCTAGTCTCCCAATGCCGCAAACGGACCCTGCCGCCGCACGCGGCAGAGCAAGTGGAGAAACGCGGAAAAAGCAGGGAGTGGTCAGGCCACAGTTGGCGGCGAACGCGAATCGGCGCAGATGAGAGGAGGCGCCGCCGGTACCGGCACCGCGATCAGGGCGATGTGGACGCAAGACGCGGTCGGTGTCGGCGCGATCGCGAGCGGTACGTGGCCGCCCGCGTTGGACAGCACACACGCGACGCAGGGCTCGTTCGGAACCGTTGAGCCGGAATGCAGGTGAAACGCAGCCGACCGCGCGTCCGGATCGGCAATTACCGAGATGGGCACGTGCGAGAGCAGGCCGAGTTGCTCGGCGGCGCCGCCGCCAGGATGGCTGTGCAGCGTCGCACTTCCCGCCCCAAGCATTGTCACGGCGGCCAGCACGAGGCCCGTAGCTCGCTTGTAGCCTCGGAGGCGCGTCAACACGTTCACGTATCTACTCGAAATCGAGATCAGTGTCAAGAACTCCCGGAGGTGCGTCAGGCCCGGCAATCTGGCAAACTGAAGTCCAATGGCGACGTTTGAGGTCCTCCACGGCACGTCGGGCGCCTGCAGAGACAACCGAATTGAGGACTGCCGACCCGATGGCGGTGTCGTCCATTCCCGCTCGAGTGCACCCCGGACGGCCCCGGGAGGGATGGCCATCGTTCCCTTCCGGCCCCTGACGCGATTGGAGTTGTCATGGCCCTGCTCCTAGGCTTTGCCGCTGTCTTCTCGACCTTGCTGGGCGGGCTGCTCGCCTTGAAGTGGCACGACAAGCTGCACCTCATCCTCGGCTTCAGTGCCGGCGCCGTGATCGGCGTGGCCTTCTTCGATCTGTTGCCCGAGGCCTTGGAGCTCGGCACGAAACGTTACGGCGCGTCCGCGGTCGCCACGATTATCGCGGCGGGTTTCCTGTTGTACATGCTGCTCAACCGCGTCGTCCTGCTCCACCCCCACGCGCTCGAGGATGACGCCTCCTCCGAGAGCACACCGGCCTGGCTGGGGGCGGGCAGTCTTTCCATCCACAGCTTCCTCGACGGCATGGGGATCGGATTGGCTTTCCAGGCGTCCACGGCGGTGGGCGTAGTGGTGGCGATGGCGGTCCTGGCGCACGACTTCTCGGACGGCATCAACACCGTGGGCATGGTCCTCAAGAACACGGGGGAGCGCCGGCAGGCGTTCCGGTGGTTGCTGGTCGATGCGGTGGCCCCGCCCCTCGGCGTTATCTCGACCTTCTTCTTTTCTCTGCACGAGGCAGAGCTTGGCCTGGTGCTGGCGCTGTTCTGCGGCTTCTTCCTCTTCATCGGCGCCAGCGACCTGCTTCCGGAGGCCCAGCATCGCCATCCCAAGCTGGTCACGAGCTTGCTGACGATGCTCGGGGCGTTGATCATCTACATGGCAATCCATGTCTCCCGGATCTAGACACGTGACGAACAACCTTCGCAGGGAATAGGCCGTCATTCCTCTTCCCACGATGTTGGGAAGGACCGGCGCCGCAGTTTCGCGAGCTTCGCGAATTACCGAATGGCGGCGCCACGAAAGAAGAGCGCACGGTAAGTGGCGACCAGAAGCAGCGCCGCTCCGAAGGTCGCGACGATCGTGGCGCCGGTCGGAAGGTCCAGCACGAAAGACAGCGCGACGCCCCCGGCCGAGACGACCGCGCCCATCGTCCAGCCGATCGCCAAGCGCACGCCCAGCCGCTCGGAGAACAGCATCGCCGCCACCGACGGCACGATCAGGAAGCAGAACACCAGGAGTACGCCGGCAATCGCCACGGACGATGTGACCACGAAGCCGAACGACATGTAGAACAGGAAATCCCAGAACCGGATGTTCACGCCCTGCCGCTCCGCTTCGGGCTCATCCATCGAGATGAGCAGAAACCTCCGGCGGAACACGAAGTGGAACAGCCCGACGAGCGAGTACATCACCGCGGTCTTGGCAATCTCATACCAGGACACGGCGAGGATGTTGCCGACCAGCATCTCCTTGAGGTGTTCCGTCTCCTGCGTGGCTTTGGACATCAGGAGGATGGCCACCGCGGCAGACACCGCGTACACGATGCCGATGATCGCCTCCTGCGGGATGCGCGTCTTTCGGTGCGTGCGCGTGAACGCGAAGATCGCCGCGCCTATGAAAGTGAAGCCCAGAGAGAAGAGGTAGGCCTGGTGCGAGGTATGGATGTCGTACCCTGCGAGGTAGGCGACAGTGAGGCCAAGGGCGGCGATCTGCGCCAGCGACAGGTCAACGAAGATCACGCCGCGCTCCACGACGTGCACACCCAGGTAGGCGTGGATGCCGGTCAGGATGAGGCTGGCGATGAAGGCGGGGAGTAGGATCTGGAAGGCGGTCATCGGGCGCCCTTTCGGTTCATGGCCTTGACGAAGGCATCCACGTTGCGGTCGAACACGTCGAAGTAGTCCTTGATCTCGGGAATGCCGCCCACCGATGGGTAGAACGTGACCACCGTGGAGCCAGTCTTCTCCGCGATGTAATCGGGGGTCTTGCGGTCGAAGTACGGCTCCACCAGGATCACGCCAACTTTCTCCTTCGCGATCAGGTTGATGATTTCCAGGGTGTGCGTCGGCGACGGCGGGATGCCCGGCTTCGGCTCCACCGTCCCGACGATTTGGAGCCTGAAGTGCTTGGCGAAGTTGGGCCACGACTCGTGGAACGTCACGATCCTGGCGCCCGCAAACGGCGCCATCTTCGCATCCCACTCGCGCTCCTTCGCAGTGAGCCTGGCCTCGAACGCGGCCAGGTTCGAGTCGAAGGTTGCTTTGCCGGAAGGATCAAGCTCGGCCAGCTTGGCGCTGATCGCGCGGGCGACCACGCGCCCGTTTTCGGGATCTGTCCAGTAGTGCGGATTGCCGTAGGGATGGACGTCTCCCATCGCCCGCGTCACGACCTCGGTCGGCTTCTGGAGGATGTCGCAGCCGATCGACGCGTCGAGGTAGCCGGCGTTCCCCGGGTGGATCTTGTCGTTGCGGCTCTGGTCGATCAGGGGCGGAAGGTAGCCGATCTCGAGTTCGAGCCCGGCGACGATCAGCAGATCGGCGCGAGAGAGCTTGAGGATGAACGAAGGCTTCGCGTCCACGAAATGCGGATCCTGATATCCCCTCGCCAGGGCGACCGTCTCGACGTGGTCGCCTCCGATCGCCTCAGCGATCGACGCGAGGTCCTGCAGGGAGGTCACCACGCGCAGCTTGGCTTGTGCCGGAACGGTCAGCCCCACGAGTAGAACGGCAGCTGCCAGTGTCTTGGCGGTCTTCATAGTACCTCCTCAGAACGGGTGGGCGCCGTGGGCGCCGATCGCGAACTGCACTTGAAAGAGGACCTCGTTGGCTGTGTACGTGCTGGCCGAAACGCTGTTCGGCCCGCCGTACCGCCGCTGCCGCAGCTCGGCGCGAAACTGCGAGAACTCGCTCGGCCAGAAGGTCAGCGTGGCCGCTGTGCCAGTGTCCTTGACGGCGGCGTTGTCCGCGTGTTGCGACGCCTCGCCGCGCACCCCGACCCACCAGCGCTTCGCGAGCTGATACTCGCCCGACACGAACCATCCCTCGGCGTCGACCGTCCCTCCGGATTGGTCCCTGCGACTGAGGAAGTATTCGCCGCGCAGGATCGCCGACCGGTAGTTCCCTTTGACGAGGGGCTTCCAGCGCAGGGTGGCGTCAACGGCTTCCAGGGCGGTTTTGGCGTCGGCGCTCGTGCCGGCAGGACCCAGACCGTACGACATGCCGAGGTCCAGGTTCGTGGAGTCGGAGAGGTCCGCGAACACCCGGTAGTGGCCGTTGTACGCGAGGTCGCTGCGCTTGGTCGCCGCGAACGGACCGTCCGGCTCATCGCCGAAAACCTGAAGCGTCAGCTCGGAGAAAACGTCCCCCGGCAACGGCAGCAGCTTCGCGACCGACGCGCCGGTGCCGACCCACCCTTCCTCGCCGCCCAGGAGGTTCACCACCGGGAGCGGCTCGTCGGGCCAGGGCATGACGTGGAGGTGCATCGTGTTGACCTTCCCGAAAGAGACGCGCATCCGACCCAGCTTCACGAGAAGGTCCGCCGGCAAGACGGTGAGGGTCAGATAGCCCTCCTCGACGCTCACGTCGTGCTCCCCGAACGAGATGAAGAAGTCGGCCCGGGCGTACGGATCCACGACCGCCTGGACACCGAGCTCCGACTCTCGGAGGCTTGCGCTCGGGAGGTTCTCCACCGTGTTCTGCCCGCCCACTGCCAGGAAGTTACCGATCACGGAAACGGACGGGTTGAAGTAGTTGGACGTCTGGCTCGCTCCGCCTGTGGCTCCGCTCGGAGCCGGGGGCGCCGGAGCAGGCGTCGCCGTCGGTGATGGCGTAGGCGGCGGCGTTTCCTGCGCCGAGGCAATACTCACCAGTCCCAGAACGATGGAGCAGCTGGCGATCCAATATCTTGAGTACTTCACAGTCCCTCCTCTGGCTCACTGCATCACGGCGGGCCGAAATACCCCGCCAGCCGATGGAAGAGCGCCTAGAGGAGGACCGGCGGCGCCCGGCCGTCGGCAGTGCGAGAGGCGGACCAAGAGCCCGGGACGTGCTCGAGCAGGACGCAAGAGGGTTCCGGCGGTGCGCTCGAGGACGCCACCGCCGCGACCACCGGTCCGGTCGCCACGGCATGGAGGAGGCACACGAGGCAGACGTGCACCGCGGCATCGATTCGCCCCGTCCGGTCCGGCGCCGAAACCGCCACATCGCAACCGGGCGACACGCCAACGGCCGGCTCCGGGTGCAGGCCGACCGACGACGTCAGCGACAGCGCCGCCGCCACGAAAACCGCCGCCTTCGATCCCGAACGCCTCAGCATCGCCATTTTGAACCGTCCCCGGGCAACTCTCTATTTCCGCCTTCCCCGGCAGAAGCGACCCCTCGCGGAGAAGTCTAGGGAGTGAGCATAGCCGCAATGATCCGTAGCCTCAAGCTCGTGTGTCCCCCTAGGTCTGTGGTACGGTTGAAACGCGGCGAGCACCAGCCCTGGGAGGTGTCGCATGGGCGATTCGCACGAAGGCCCGCGAAGGGTCAAGATCGTAGCCACCCTCGGGCCCGCCTCGGCAAATCCTAAGGTGGCCGAGTCGCTGGCGCGGGAGGGCGTGAACGTCTTCCGTCTCAATGCCGCACACCTCGCGCCCGCTCAGATCTCGGTGCACGTGGACCTGGTCCGGGCCGTGGAAACGGCGGTCGGCCATCCGCTCGCCGTTTTCTGCGACCTCGCCGGCCCGAAGCTGAGGATCGCCAGATCAGCGCGGCCCGCCTCCGTCGCCGAGGGCGCCAGCGTCTCTATCGGCGACGCCGCGAGCGGGGCGGACGTGATTATCGACGGTGTGGATCCTACGCGGGAGTGCCCGGTCGGCTCGCGCGTCCTCGTTCACGATGGCAAGGTCGTGCTGCGGGTGACGGCCGCCTCCGGCGCCGTGGTCCGTGCCGAGGTCGTGCGCGGCGGCGATGTCGCGGGCGGGATGGGCGTGAACCTCCCGGACGTGGAGACCTCGCTCCCCTCCCTCACGCAGCACGACCTCGAATGCCTCGCGGCGGCGCTCGACGCCGGCATCGACGCCTGTTCGCTCTCCTTCGTGCGGCGGGCGCAGGACGTGACCGGGCTCCGCGAGCACATGGTGCGGCACGGACGCACCGTCCCAATCATCGCGAAGCTCGAGAAGGCGCAGGCGGTGTCACAGGAAGCCCTCCTCCCCATCCTCGGCGTCACCGATCTGGTCATGGTGGCCCGCGGCGACCTGGGCGCCGAGACTTCGCCCGAGATGGTGCCGGTGCTCCAGAAGCGCATCCTCCAGGCGGCACGCGCGGCCGGGGTGCCGACGATCACGGCGACCGAGATGCTCGAGAGCATGATCCACGAACCGCGCCCGACACGGGCCGAGGCCAACGACGTTGCCAACGCGGTCTTTGACGGGTCCGACGCGGTAATGTTGAGCGCCGAGACGGCGGTCGGCGACCATCCGGCGATGGCCGTCGCCGCCTGTGCCCGCATCATCCGCGAGGCGGAACTCCACCCCGAGTTCCGGACGAGCTGGGCCGCCGCCCCGAGCCATGCCGCCGCGCTCGACCCGGTATCGGACGCCGTGGCCGGAGCCGCCACGGCGGCGGTGGAGCATCTCGCGGCGAAAGCCGTCGTCTGCTTCACGCAGAGTGGGCGCACGGCGCGACTGGTCGCACGTCACCGCCCCTCGACGCCCATCCTGGCTCTGACACCGAGGGTCGAAGTTGCACGGGCTCTCGCGCTCGTCTGGGGCGTTATCCCCAGGGTCGTGGCCGAACAGCCCGACGATCACGAAGAGGTGGTCCACCTCGCCGAGCGTGCGGCCGTCCACGAGGGCCTTGCAGCGCCGGCCGACCTCATCGTTGTCACCCATGGTGCCCCTGTTACTGCGCAGCCGCTCACCAACCTCATGCGCGTTCACCGGGTGGGCGGGTAGAACCAAGACGTTGTCCGTGGTCAGACAGGATGGGGTTCCGGTGCAGCCTATGTTCCATGCGAGTGTATTCGGAGACCTTCAGACGTTGACCCTCTCTCATGCGGATTCGAGCGTGAAAATGGAACACACCGGTTGGGGGGGCGCCTTCGCCTGCCCCGGCCGCAAAACCGCGGGCGCCGTCAGCGCGAACCCACCTGCGGTTGTCCGAGCGCAACACGGGGGCGCTGCTTCAATGGGCGAGGCGCGTGGCGGACCTTGGGGCGAGGTGGCCCGTGTCGTGGATGCCGAGCACCATTCCGAGAAGCCCGATCGGCGCGACCGCCAGGTCCGGAAACAGCGGGCCCCGCACTTTCCATCGGGCATAGTCGAGCCTGGCCGCACCTCTGAACACCTCCTGGACGATCTCGGCGTCGTCGCCCCCGAGGAAACCGAAGAACTGCCATGCGAACCAGAGACGGACCGCCGTCGTGGTAGCAACCACGCCCCACAAGACGCGGTTGTGGCGCCGTGTTGTGTGCCCATCGCGACCATCGACAGGGTCACGCCTTGTCTGACGGGCCCGGCGGATTCTCCCCATGACCGGCCGGCGCAGGAGAAGAGCCGGCTGTGTCGCCGCGCTCCCGGCGTGTTTCGCTCTCGTGGCGCAGCTCACGCTCGAGGTCAATGACGCCGTCCTTGGCCATGAACAAAGCGCGGGTCGGAAATGCGAATGACGTGCCCGATCGCTCCACGATCCCCACGATGCCGAAGTTGAGCTCTTCGACAACCTCGGTGTATTCGAGGAACTTCTTCGTCGCAACCCAGCACCACACCTCGACATTGAGCGAGTTCTCGCCTAGTGCCGCGAACCGGACCCTCTGCTCCCCCTGAAAGACCTTCGGGTGCGATCGTAGGAGACGCCCGAGCTCGTCAATGACGAGCCTGAGCTGCTCGACGGTCGTCGCGTACGCCAGCCTCAAGACCGGGTTGTACATGATGCGATCGCGCGCCGAGTAGTTTTCGACACGCCCCGCGGCGACCACTCCATTCGGAACGGTGACAAGCGTGCGACCCAGCGTGCGAATGCGGGTGGACCGGAAACCGACGTTCTCGACGTTGCCCATGTCCTGCCCCACCGATACGTAGTCGCCCACCTCGAACGGCCGGTCGCTGGCAATCGAGAAGGTGCCAAAGAGGTTCTCGAGCGTCTTCTGCGCGGCGAAGGCGATCGCGGCGGCGCCTATGCCGAGAGCGCCGAGACCGGCGATGACGTTGATCCCGACGACGTCCATGGCGGCCAAGCCGATCAGAACCACGGCCACCGCCTTGGCAACCCAGACGGTCATCGGCAGGAAGCCGAGACCGACGCCGCCCTTCTCCAGAGCCGCGTC
>Ga0182010_10000247_pt1 | contig 31139 bp, 29 predicted proteins | sample 611E1MmetaG_FD_120488 | JGI IMG/M metagenome (GOLD analysis project Ga0182010, IMG submission 120488) | Permafrost microbial communities from Stordalen Mire, Sweden - 611E1M metaG | ecosystem: Environmental > Terrestrial > Soil > Wetlands > Permafrost | place: Sweden: Stordalen | collected... | reverse complement strand
GACGGCAGGTCGGGAGACGGCAGGTCGGGAGACGGCACCGGGGACGGCGCCGGGCGATGAACGGCTGACAACCGTCGGCCTCCTCTTCGAGTCCGCGGGGGGGCTGCGCCGTCTCTTCCAGCGACGCTTCGCGTCGGAGCGCTCGCTTTCGAACCAGTCCTTCGACGTCCTGATCCGCCTGGCCCGTTCGCCTGGCTCCGAGTTGCGGATGAGCGAACTTGCCGCCCAGACCTCGCTGACCCCGAGCGGGCTCACCCGGTCGGTGGACCGACTGCACGAGCACGGCCTGGTTGCCCGGCGCACCTGCCCCGAAGACCGGAGGGGCGCCTTCGCCGTCCTCACGCCCGCTGGTCAGGAGCTGATGGACCAGGCCATCCCCGAGCACATCGCCCATGTCGGCGAGGTGCTGAGTGACGTCTTCACCGCCGAGGAGGAGGAGACGCTGGCCTCCCTGCTGCGCCGGCTGCGCGACCACGTCCTGGAGGAGAACACCGGGTGGGGTCTCACCCAGGACGACGTCGACGTCTGCCCGTCGGCGGGCTGACCACCCTTCCGCCGGTCTTCCCTGTCAGCGGGCCGCGTATCCCTGTCAGCAGGTCAGTAGAGGGACAGGGCGGCGGCGCGCACGCGGGTGTCGTCGAGATTGTCTTCCATCGATTGATCCGGGCCCCCGGCCAAGGGGTCGAACCACAGCCAGCGGGTGAGTGCCGCCGTGCGGCCACCCCCCGGTGGCCAGTCCGGCGGTGACCACCGACGATCCACCATGGTGCCCAGGGCAGAGCGGATGCCGGCTGGGTAGCGGACGACCGCTGCGGCTCGTTGGTCAGCAGAGAACTCGCGCCCCCGCCCGATGAGGTCGTGGACGGCGGCCGTACCGTTGGCGATGCCCCTGATCGCCGACCAGGGGACGGCGACGATCACCGCCACGCCGGCGAGCAGCGCATCGTGACGCTTGATGTGGACGAGCTCGTGGGCGAGCACGCCCTCCAGCTCCACCAGGCTCAGCGCCTGATCGAGCCCCGAGGTAACCACCAGCACGGCAGAGGCGGGGTCGCGACCCAGCGCCATGGCGTTGGGAACCGGACTCTCCACTACGGCGATGGCGGGTCGCGGCAGCCCCATGGTGGCGCAGAGCCCATCGACCAGATTGTGCAGACGGGGCTGCTCCCACTCGCTGCTTGGGCGTGCCCCCACCGCCCGCGCCACCGTGCCGGGCGCAGTCCGGTACAACCACAACGAGAGCACCGCCACCACGAGGACGAATCCGGCCGCTCCGAACAACGGGAGCCCGGCCGACAGCAGGACGAGGCCGACGATCAGCCCGGCTGCCAAACCGGGAAGGAGGCACAGCGTGATCGCCCGGCGGCGGTTGGACCGGATGGCCGAAGCCTCCTCGACGCCCTCCGGTCCCCGATCGACGGTGCCCGCCGGCGCTCTCGCCGGAACGGCCAGGTCGGAGCCGGGTCCGGTGGGTGTCGTGTCCGCCCGACTGCCGGAACCCCGGCCCGGACCGCCGCGATTCGAAGATCCACCACCGGAGTTGCGTCGATTTCCCGACGGGGCCCGCGATGGTCCGCCACCGCTGCTCCTGCCACCACCGCGTCCGTCGCCGGAGGCGGAGCCCGCCCGGCTCTTCCCCCCGGGGGGGGTGCCGCTGCCCTGGCCACCGCTGCGGTTGCGCCCCTGGCCGGCGCCCTGGCCACTCCTTCGGCGCCCGCCCTGACCTCCGCCCTGACCTCCGCCCTGACCTCCGCTTCCCCGCCCACCGCGACTGCTGGCTCCGCTGCGATTTCGGCTGCGGTCGCCGGATCCGCCGCCCTCCGAGGCCGACCCCCCCTGCAGGGCACCGGGCGCGTCGGGGCCCGGGGCGGCGCCGGGCGAAGCAGGCAGGTCCGGGGAGTCCGGGGAATCGCTCATCGTCCGAGCAGTGTACGGCCGGTCAGCCCCTGCCCCCGACCACCGACAGGTAGATGCCCTCGTACCGTTCGGCCAGACGGTCCATCGACCATTGCTCGGCGCGCTCCTCTGCCGCGTCCAGCCACCGGTTTCGGGAGGCAGCGGGGTCGCCGGTGTCCGCCCCGGGGCCACCCTCCTGCGGTGCCAGCCGGCCCGAGAGCGCCCCGTCGACGGCCTCGGCCAGCGCGACGGGATCGCCGGGCGGTACCAGCACGGCATGGTCGCCGGCTACGTCCCGGTAGCCGTCGATCTCGCTGGCCACCACGACGGTGCGGGCGGCCATCGCCTCGAGCAGCACCATGCCGAACGACTCCCCGCCCAGTGACGGTGCGCACAGCACGTCGGCCGCCACCAACCTGCGGATCTTCTCGTCCTCGGAGAGCACACCGAGCCACCGGATGTCCGCTGATTCGGGATAGCGGAGGCGCAACCGGTCGGTCTGCGGGCCGTCGCCGGCGATCCACAGCACCGGCCGCACACTCCCGTCGCAAGCGGGGTCGTCACGCCGGAGGCGGAGCAGGCCCTCGAAGGCCTCGACCAGCACCCCGAGCCCCTTTCGCTCCTCGTGGCGGCCGAGGAAGAGCAGGGTGGGGCGGTCGGTGGGCCATGGTGCGATCGACCGGTAGCGCTCCATCTCGACACCGTTGAAGAGCACCTCGTAGGTGCCACCCAGCGCACTGGCAGCGGTAGCTCGCGCCGCCTCGGACACTGCGCAACGGACGGCCAGACGGTTGGCCCGGTTTCGGGCCAGCGGACCCAGGAGCTCATAGAGCACGCTGCTGCCGCTCCTGTGGAAGGTGGCCACCACCGGTGGGAGCCGGCGACCGACCAACAGCCCGTAGGACAGGCCGGGGGCGAATGGCTCGTGCACGTGCACCACGTCGAACCCGGTCGACCGCAGGGAGCGGAGGGCGCGGAGCACCGCCCGCACGGAAAGGGTCACCGGGGCGAAGGACCCGTTTGCCGGCAGCGACACCGAGTGGCCGGTAGCCACCAGGTCCACTCCCTCCGGAGCCGGGCCGGCGCCGTCGAGTGGGGCGAACACCGTGACCTGATGGCCCCGGGAGCCGAGCGCCCTCGACAGCCCGACGACCTGCCCCTGGACGCCGCCCGGGCGCGACAAGCTGTACGGGCAGATCAGGGCGATGCGGAGCACCGGCCGCGCCGGCGGATCGGTGACGGGCACCGGATGTTCACTCGGTCATGGATCGACGTTGCCGACGCCGGCTCCACTTGACGCCGTACATGGCATCGTCGGCCCGGCTCAACAGTCTCGACGGGTCGGTGTCGGGGTTGTCGGCGAAGACGCCGCCCACCGAGGCCAGCACGGACAGTGTGCGGCCGTCGATCCGATAGGGCCTGGCCAGCGCAGTCGAGATGCGCTCGGCGATGCTGAGCATCTCCTCCTCACCGCTCTCGATAGCGCAGACCACCACGAACTCGTCCCCGCCGAGCCGGGCCACGGTGTCGGACGGGCGCACGATGGCCGACAGTCTGCGGGCCACCGCGATCAACATGTCGTCACCCACGTCGTGGCCGAGCACGTCGTTGATCTCCTTGAACTCGTCGAGGTCCAGCAGGAACACCGCCACCCCGGACCAGGCCCCGCCCTCCGTGCCGTCGGGCAGCGTCGGGCGCTGGGCAAGGCCGTCGATGGCCTCCTGCAGTCGTTCGGCCAGGAGGGTCCGGTTGGCCAGACCGGTCAGCGGATCGTGCAGGGCCAGCTCGGCCAGGCGCTCCTCGTTGAGCTTCTGCTCGGTGACGTCGTGGATGGCCACCACGGCCCCCAGCATCCTTCCACCCTCGTCGACCAGGGCCTCCCCGTTGACGCTGACCTTGCGCTGCCCACGCTCATCGGAGTCGAGGATGACCTCTACCTCACGCAGCTGCTCGCCCGACATGGCCTGGATCAGCGGGTTCTCCTCCGGCTCCATCGCTGCGCCGTCCGGCCGGCGCAGCTGAAAGCTGAACGGGCTCCTCCCGGTGGGATCGGCGCCCTCCTCCAGTCCCAGCAACCGCCGGGCAGCCGGATTGCACACCGTGATCCGCCCCTCGGCATCACACGCCACGATGCCCTCCTCGAGGGTGCCGAGGAGCACCTGCAGGAACTGCTCCTCGCGCTGGAGCTCGTCGGCAGACTGGCGCGCCGAGGTGATGTCGCTGAACGAAGCCACCGCGCCGGTCACCCTGCCATCGGAATCGCGGATGGCCTGGGTATTGACCCGGACCCACATCGGTGGCCGGCCCTCGCGCCGTAGCCCCCATACGACCCCGACCGATCGCCGGCCATGACGCAGGACCGACGGGGTCGGCTGCTGCTCGCCGTCGATGAGACTGCCCTCGCCGTCGAGCAGCTCGATACCCCGGTGCCGGCTGATGGCAAGGAGGTCATCGAGCTGCCGCCCCACCACCCGCACCCGGGGGGCCTCGAACATCACTTCGAAGGACTCGTTGACTCCGACGACGACCCCCTTCGCATCGACTGTCATCACGCCGTCGGCCAACGATTCGATGATGGTGGCCTGGCGCTTGTCGAGCGAGTGGATCCTCTGCTCGAGCCGCTTGCGGTCGGTGATGTCCCGGATGTTGACGACGATCCCGCCGATGGGATCGTCGAGATGATTGGCAGCCGTGACATCGAGGTCGATCCTCTTCCCGTCGGCACGCACCGTCTGGATCTCGAGGGAGACCGACAGCCGGCGCCGAGCCACCAGGTCGTTGAAGAGGGCCCGCACCGGTTCGATGCTCAGCGAGTCGAACAGACCGAACGCGTCCTGGCCGATGACGCCGCGGGGGTCGTAGCCGAACAGCCGCTCCGCCGAGGCGCTCACGAAGATGAACCGCCCTTCTGAGCTGACGACCGCCACCACGTCGAACTCGTGCTCGGTCAGGGCGCGGAACCGGGGCTCCCCTGCCGATCCGTTCCGGTCGGGGATCTCCAGGTCGGGCACCGGCCGGGAAGGGACGGCGCCATTCTTCCCCCGGTGGTTGACGATCACCGGGGGGCCCAAAAGGCCGAGTTCGGCGTCGCCGGGTGCCAGTCGGCTCTCGAACTTGGTCACGCGACGTCCTCCGGTCGGTCCACCGGCCACAGGGGTTGGAACACGTGCCACTGCTCGGGTGCCCGACGGATCATCCCCTCGAAGCGATGAGCGATCTCCTGGGTGAGCCGGGCGACGTCGGTGCGCAGCGTCCCCCGGCGGGACGTGTCGATCGGCGGCTCGATCACGGCCCGGTGATCAGGGCCCGGGCCGCTGTAGACGACGCCGGTGGTCAGCACGGCACCCGTCCTCAGGGCCAGCGTGGCCGGGCCGGCGGGCATGGTGGTGGCCTCTCCGAAGAAATCGACCTCGATGCCGGTGCCCTCGATGTCCCGATCGCAGAGCAGCCCGACCAGCCCGCCCCGCCGCAACGTGGCGAGCAGCACACCGCCCGAGGACGAATCGAGGGGTACGATGGTCAGCCCCATGGCCGCCCGCTGCTCGACGAAGAATTCGAAGAGCTCGGGCGGGTCGAGCCGCTCGGCGACCGCGGTCATCGGCAGGTCCTGCGATGCCAGAAATGCGCCCCCATACTCCCAGCTCCCTACGTGCGGTAGTGCCATGACCACGCCCTTGCCGAGCGCCATACCCTCCACCAGATGCTGCATGCCCTGGATGAACGTACGCTGTTCCACCTCGCTCGATGGCGTGCCACCGAGCCGGGCCCCTTCGACCCAGTACCGAGCGTAGGCCCGAAACGACCGTCGTGCCCAACGGTCGAGGATGGCGGCGTCCGAGGCATCGGCATCGAGCACACGCCTGAGATTTTTCGACACCATGGCGCGCTGCTCGTGCCGGGCCCGGAACAGGACGTCACCGACCAGGTTGGCCACTCCCAGGGCCACTGGCTCGGGCAGCGAGGCCAGGCATCGGCCCAGGGCCACGTAGGTGCGGAATACCACTTGCCCCTTGTTCACGCGGCCTCAACTCGTGCCAGGCAACGGCGACGGTGCTCAGGGATGCCGGCGACTGGCACGCTGGCGGATGCCCTGGCGAGCATGTCGGGCGCGCCACGTCCGACCCGATCGGCTGGCCAGTTCGCCCTGCCGGCGGGCACGCCAGCGGGATGGCGACGCCGACGAGGCGCGACCGCCGGCGCGAGCGGAGGTCCTCGTCCGCCGGCGACGTCGGGATGCGACCGACGGTACCGGTGCCTCGGCGAGCCGCCACACCTTGGTGAAACGGCCCACCGCGGTGGCCATGGTGAGCACCAGCATGAGCCACAGAACCGGGACCAGGAACGACGCCGAGAGGAAACCGATTCCCAAGAGGATCATCCGCTCGGCCCGCTCCATCAGCCCCCCCTTGGCCGAGATCCCCAGTGACTCCGCCTTGGCCCGCTGATAGGAGACCAAGGAGGTGGCACCGAGTACGGCGAACGGCAGCAGCACCAGATGGCCGGGGTGGGTCGACTCCAGGTACCAGGCCACGCCGCCCAGGATCAGCACATCGGACACCCGGTCGGTGACCGAGTCGAAGAACGCCCCGCGGGTCGACGAGGTACCCGACGCCTTTGCCACCGGTCCGTCAAGCAGATCGTGGAGGCCGGTGAGGATCAGCAGGAGGATGGCCAGATGGAGATGCCCGGTGGCCACCGCCACGGCGGTGGCGGCAGCCGACACCAATCCCGTGGCGGTCAGCATGTCGGCAGTGATGCCGACCTTCTGCAGCTTGCGACCGACGGGGCCGGTACCCCGGTCCACCGTGTCGCGCCAGCGCCCGTCGAACATGGAATTCCCTTCACAAAGCTCACCCAACTCTACCATCTGCTAGCTGGAGTGAGCGGTTGGGTCCCCGCACCCGACCAGGCTCGCCGGCGCCGGGGACCCGGGGCCGGCTCCCGCCGGCCGGCTGCGCCGCCGGGGCGGTCACCCCGCCGGTGAGGCGGGCCAGGCACCGTGCAGGCGCTGCCAGGTGTCCTCCAGGGTCTCGGGCAGCACCCGCACACCGGCCACCGCGGTCATGAAGTTGGTGTCCCCCACCCAGCGGGGCACCGCGTGGAGATGAAGATGGCGCGGGATCCCGGCCCCCGCGGCCTGACCCAGGTTGGCCCCGAGGTTGATCCCCTCGGGGCAGAAGGAGGCCTCGAGCGCGGCCACGCCCCGTCGCAGCCCTGACCACAGCTCATTTCCCTCCTCCTCGGTGAGCTCGCCGACCGACCGGACATGCCGCAGGGGCACGACCATCAGGTGGCCGCACGAGTACGGATAGGCGTTGAGGACGGCGAGCACGTGGCGCCCGACCCAGAGCACACCGTTGCCGGCGGTCGGCGGGCCGCTGGCGGCGATGCGGCAGAAGACGCAGTGGTCGGGGTCGTCGAGTGGCGCGGGGCGCTCGTCCCCGACCGGGGCCGGCACCGGCGACCCGACCGAGGACACGTAGCCGCTCCTCCACCCGGCCCACAGGTGCTCGAGGCTCATGGCGCGGATTCGGGGAGACGGCGTTCGGCGATCTCCCGCTCAAGCTGGTCGGTGAAGGCGACGACCTCCACCCCCCGTACGGGCCGCTCGCTCCCCCGTCGGTTGACGCCCACGGTGCCTGCCGCCACGTCGTCGTCACCCACCACCAGGATATACGGCACCTTCAACAGCTTGGCCCTGCGGATCCGCGCCCCCAGCGGCTCGTCGGCCGGTTCGACCGAGACACGGGCCCCGACGGCCGACAGCCGGTCGGCCACCTTGTGGGCGTACTCCTCATGGTCATCCCGGACGCCGAGTACCCGCACCTGCTCGGGCGACAGCCAGGTGGGGAGGGCGCCGGCGTAGTGCTCGAGCAGGATGGCGAAGAACCGCTCGACGGAGCCGAACAGGGCCCGGTGGATCATGATGGGCCGGTGCCGGGCGTTGTCGGCGCCGATGTACTCCATATCGAACCGCTGGGGCAGCTGGAAGTCGAGCTGGATGGTGGACATCTGATGGGTCCGGCCGATGGCGTCGCGGGCCTGTACGGAGATCTTCGGCCCGTAGAAGGCGCCTCCCCCCTCGTCGAGGACCAACTCCAGGTCCATGGCCAGCGCCGCTGTCCTCAGTGCCTCGGTGGCCTCGTCCCACTCCTCGACGGAGCCCACCGCCTTGTCCTCGGGCCGCGTCGACAGCTCGAGGAAGAAGTCCTCCAGCCCGAAGTCGCGGAGCAGCGACAGGACGAAGGTCATCGTGGAGTGCAGCTCAGCGGCCATCTGCTGGCGGCTGCAGAAGATGTGGGCATCGTCCTGGGTCATCCCCCGCACCCTGGTGAGCCCGTGGACGACGCCGGACAGCTCGTAGCGGTAGACGGTCCCGAACTCGAAGTGCCGGATGGGCAGCTCGCGGTACGAGCGCTGCCGGCTCTTGAAGATGAGGATGTGGAACGGGCAGTTCATCGGTTTCAGGTAGTACTGGTGTCCGCCGTCCAGCTCCATAGGAGGGAACATCCCCTGGGCGAACCAGTCGAGATGGCCGGAGGTCTCGAACAGCTCGGCCTTGGTGATGTGGGGGGTGTTGACGAACTCGTAACCGGCGGCCACGTGGCGCTGGCGCGAGTACTCCTCCATGAGGCGGCGGATGGTGCCGCCCCGGGGATGGAACACGGCGAGCCCCGAGCCGATCTCCTCGGGGAAGGAGAACAGGTCGAGCTCGGCCCCGAGCCGGCGGTGGTCGCGCCGTTCGGCCTCCTCCAGTCGGTGGAGGTGCCCGGTCAGCGCCTTGTCCGACTCCCAGGCTGTTCCGTAGATGCGTTGGAGCTGCTGGCGCTTGTCGTCGCCTCGCCAGTAGGCCCCCGCCACCCGCATCAGGGCGAAGTGGCCCAAGCGGCCCGTGGCGGGCACGTGGGGGCCCCGGCACAGGTCGCTGAAGGCCGGCGAATTCCAGTAGGTGGACACCGAGGCCGCCGAGGCACCATCGGCCGCAGCGTCCACCTCGTCCTGGCCGGCCCCCACCGCCTCGATGATCTCCCGCTTGAACGGCTGTCCCTCGAAGAGCGCCAGGCCCTCGTCGATGGTGTGCTCATGCCGGACGAAGGGCTGGTCCTCGGCCATGATCTCCCGCATGGTGGCCTCGATGCGCTCGAGGTCGTCATCGCTGAAGTGAGCGCCGCCCGGCAGTTCGAAGTCGTAGTAGAAGCCGTCCTCGATCACCGGGCCGATGGCGAAGTGTGCTCCCGGCCACAGTCGGAGGACCGCCTGGGCGAGCACGTGGGCCGTGGAGTGGCGCAGCACGTTGCGGCCGGCTTCGGAATCGGAGGTGACCACCGTCACCACTGCTCCGTCCGGCAGGCGCGCCCCCAGGTCGACCTCGACGCCGTCCACGGTGGCCGCCACCGCGGCCTTGGCCAGGCGGGGACCGATCGACTCGGCGAGCTGGTAGGCGGTGACGCGTTCGTCGAACTCCTTGGTCGAACCATCAGGAAGTCGAACGGTGACGGCTGCCATGGGTCTGCCTTTCCATCGGGTCGTGTCCATCGGGTCGTGAATCGTGCTGACCGTGCATCCGGGGCGATCGGTCGGAAGCCGCCTCTGGCCGGCCGTCGGCCCCTCGGGCGACGGGACTACAGGGTAACGCCCAGCAGGGCCGCCCCAGCGACGACCGGCCGCCCGGCCGCCGCCTCGGCGTCGAGGGCGCGCAACGCACCGGGTGTGTCGAGGTCGTCGTCCAGGAACGACCGGACCAGCGCCAGCCCTTCGCCGTCGGTGCCGCCCGTACCGGCCCCCGGGCCCGGGCCGCCACGTCCCGTGCCGGACGACCGCCACAGGTCGAGCCGGCGGGCGGCCCGGGGCATGTCCTCGGCCGCCCACTCCCAGTCGGGGCGGTAGTGGTGACCGAGCAGGGCCAGGCGCACCGCGGCGGGCTCCCACTCCTTCAGCAGATCGCCGACGAACACCAGATTTCCGAGGGACTTGGACATCTTCGTTCCGCCGAGCCCCACCAACCCGACGTGGAGCCAGTGGCGGACGAACGTCTTGCCCGTCACCGACTCCGACTGGGCGTTCTCGCATTCGTGGTGGGGGAAGATGAGGTCGCGCCCGCCACCGTGGACATCGACGGTCTCCCCCAGCTCACGGAGGGCCAGAGCCGAGCACTCGATGTGCCACCCCGGACGGCCCGGTCCCCATCGTGACTCCCACGACGGCTCGTCGGGTAGCGAGGGCTGCCACAGCACGAAATCGAGTGGATGGCGCTTGTTCGGATCATCGGGATTGCCCCCGTGCTCCGCAGCCAGCTCCAACATGCGGTGCGGGTCGAGATGGCTCACCTCCCCGAACCGGGGGAAGGTGGCCACGTCGAAGTAGACGGCGCCGCCGGCCTGGTAGGCGGCGCCCGAGTCGAGCACCGAGCCGATCAGGGTGAGGATCTCGGGGATGGCCGAGGTGGCCCGGGGCTCCGACCACGCGGGGATCAGTCCCAGTGCGGCCATGTCGGCGTCGAATCGGGCGATCTCCTCGGCGGCGAGATCGAGGTAGTGGACCCCGATCTCACGGGCCTTGCGCAGGATGTCGTCGTCGACGTCGGTGACGTTCCTGACGCACCGGGTCTCGTGGCCGAGGTCTCGCAACCTCCTCTGGAGGATGTCGAAGGTCAGGTAGACCTGGGCGTGTCCCAGGTGGGCCGAGTCGTACGGGGTGATGCCACAGGAGTAGAGGGTCACCAGCGGGCCCGGCTCCAGGGGGAAGATTCCGCGTCGGGCCGAGTCGTGCAGGCGGACCACCGATCGCCCGGTCATCCGATCAATGATCGCCGAATCCGGACAGCTGGATCGCGGCATGCACCTTGTGGCGGATGTTCACCGTGATGAGCACCGCGGTGAACGCCTCGATGGGTGCTGCCTGGGACAGGCTTCCCGCGTCCACCCCGCGCAGGCCGTCGATCTTGTCGACCAACTCCACAGTGGCCGCCGTTGCCTCGGGGTGATCCGAGCAGACCAACACATCCCCGGCCATCGGCGCGCTCAATTTCTCCATCTCCGAGGCGGGCAGGTGGTGGAAGGACGCCGAAACCGACGAACGGGGCAGAGCAGCCTGCAGGGCTGCAGCGACCGAGCCACGTGGCGGCAGCAGGGCGAGGAACTCGCGGCCCTCCTTGACCAGGGCGTTGGCCATCGACACCACCACCTTCCCCTCCAGTACAGGAGCCAATGGCCTCACCGTGGCGATGACGCCGTCCCACGGTGTCGCCACCACCACCAACCCGCACGACGCGGTGTCCTCGTTCGACGCACCGGCAATGGCCAGCCGGTGGTCGGGCCACGCCGCGACCAGGCCCTCGGCCACGGTCTCGGCACGGTGCTCGTCCCTCGACCCGATGACGATCTCCTCGCCGGCGGCGGCCAGCCGAACCGCCAGGCCCCGGCCGGCAGGACCGGTCCCTCCCAGAATCCCGATTCGCATGGTCCCACCCTTGCACAAGGATTCACGGCCTACGGGAGGACCGGCTGTAACCTGAACCTCGCATGGGACTGCTCGAGGGGAAACGGATTCTGGTGACCGGGGTGCTCACGGACGCCTCGCTGGCCTTCGCGGTCGCCCGTACGGCCCAGCAGGAGGGAGGCGAGGTGGTCCTCAGTGGTGCCGGCCGCGGCCTCTCCCTCACCAGGCGGACCGCTCGCAAGCTGCCGGTCGAAGCCGACGTGCTCGAGATCGACGTCACCCGGCCGGAGCAGTTGGCGGCGGCCGCGGTGCAGCTCGCCACCGGTGGGGACCGGCTGCACGGTCTGGTCCACGCCATCGGCTACGCCCCACCGGAGTGCCTGGGCGGAGACATGTTCCGGGCCGATTGGGACCAGGTCCAGGTCGCCCTCCACGTGTCGGCCTACTCGCTCAAGGCACTGGTCGAGGCCTTTCTCCCGTTGCTGATCGCCGCCGGTGAGGGCGGCCGGACCGGAGCGTCGGTGGTCGGCCTCGACTTCGACGCCTCGGTGGCCTGGCCCTCCTATGCCTGGATGGGCGTCTCCAAGGCGGCGCTCGAGTCCTTGTCGCGTTACCTGGCGCGGGACCTGGGTCCTCAGGGGATCAGGGTCAACCTGGTGGCGGCCGGCCCGGTCAAGACCATGGCGGCCAAGTCGATCCCCGGCTTCAACACCTTCGAGGACACCTGGGCGGACCGGGCGCCATTGGGGTGGGACGTGCTCGACACCGACGTCGTGGCCCGGGCCTGCCTCGCCCTGCTGTCGGACCTCCTGCCGATGACCACCGGTGAGATACTCCACGTCGACGGCGGAGTGCACGCCGTCGGCGCCTGACGGCGGCGGTGCCGGTGACCTGTCCGCCCCCACGAGCCACCCGGACGGAGGAATCGCCATGCTGACCCCGGACCGACTGCGTGCCCGCATCGCCGAGTACGTGGACGCGGTGAACGCCCGCGACCCACAGGCCATCGCCGCGCTCTTCTCCGAGGATGCGGTGCAGGCCGACCCGGCATCCAATCCGCCGAACGTGGGCCGTGCGGCCATCGCCGCGTTCTTCGAGGCCGGGATCGGTGCCAGTGAGACGTGGACCTTCACGGCAACGGCCGTCCACACGTGCGCCCGCAACGTCGCCATCGACTTCGAGATCAGCCTGGTCACCGGGGGGTCGACCATGACCATCGACGGCATCGAGATCTTCGCCGCCGACGACGACGGACTGTTCACCTCGGTCCACGCCTACTGGGACGATGCCGACCTGTCCTTCGGCTGACGGTACTCCCGGCCCGACGCCAGCGGCGCACCCCGGAGCGAGGAGCGGGGTCGGCCTGTGACCGACAGCGCCACCCAATTGGGGAACCTGATCGCCCGCTACGCGGAGTGCATCGACGGCGGCGACTTCGACGGAACGGCCGACCTGTTGGCACACGCTGCCGTGGGAGGCGGGGACGGTGGGCCGCTGCTCACCGGTCGGGAGGCGATCCGCGAGCTGTTCTCCTCCACGACGCGCCTCCATCCCGACGGCACCCCGGGCACCAGGCACGTCACCACCAACCTCATCCTCGAGATCGACGAGGATGCCGGAACCGCCACGGTGCGCTCGTACTGGACCGTGCTCCAGGCGGTGCCCGGCCTCCCCCTCCAGCCCATCCTGGCCGGCCGCTACCACGATCGGTTCGAGCGCCGGAGTGGCGTCTGGTGGTTCTCGGAGCGTCGGTACCTGGTCGACCTGGTCGGTGACGTGAGCCACCACCTGTTGACCGAACTCCCGGACTGACCGGTCGCGGCCCGACCTGTGCACCCGAGGGGCCGCACCACCGGCGGTCCGTCCGCTCCCTTGACCAGCTCGGGCAACCGCCCCTACGTTCGCCCCAGAGGTTCGGGCCCCTCCGGCCGGGACACCGTAGAAGGGGGAGCTCGATGGGACGACTCGACGACACCGTCGCCGTGGTGACCGGCGCTGCATCAGGGATCGGGAGCGCGTGCGCCGAGCGCCTGGCCGAGGAGGGTGCCACGGTGGTGACCCTCGATGTCACGGGTGCAGTGGACCACCTGGTGGACGTGCGGGACGAGGCGGCGGTGGAGGCTGCCTTCGCCTCGGTGGTGGGCGACCACGGGCGTCTGGACACCGTGGTCAACGCGGCCGGGGTGGCCGGGGGCGGCCCGATCCACCTCCTCGACGGAGACGAGTGGGACCGGGTGGTGGACGTCAACCTCAAGGGAACGTTCCTGGTCGACAAGCACAGCGCCATCCACATGCTGGCCCGGGGCCACGGCTCCATCGTCAACATCGCCAGCATCGAAGGACTGGAGGGCACCGAGGGGGGCAGCGCCTACAACGCCTCCAAGGGAGGCGTTGTCCTACTCACCAAGAGCATCGCCATCGACTACGGACGCCGTGGGATCCGGGTGAACTGCATCTGCCCCGGTGGGGTCGACACCCCGTTGCTGCGGTCGATCACCGACGCGGACGGGATGGAGCCCTATCGCGACAAGTTGCGCGAGGAGCACCTGCTCGGTCGGTTCGGCCGCCCTTCGGAGATCGCCGCAGCGGCCGCCTTCCTCGCCTCGGACGACGCCTCCTTCATCACCGGACACGCCCTCGTGGTCGACGGTGGGTTCACCGCGGGCCTGCGTGTCGGGCTGCTCGAGCAACTCGGCATGTGACCCACGACGAGCCCCGATCCGACCGAGGAGTGAACCCATGGCGACAAGCGTGACCATCGACGGACCGGCGGCCGCAGCTTCGTTGCGCGCCCTGGTCGCCACCGAGACGGCGGAGTCGGAGCGGAACCGCACCCTCAACGAGCGGACGGTCGAGGCGCTGTGGGGCAGCGGGCTGATGCAGTGGTGCAATCCGGCCGAGGCCGGCGGCAGCGAGCCGGACTTCGCGGAGATGATCGACACCTGGATCGAGCTGGCGTGGCAGGACGGTTCGCTCGGTTGGATCGGGATCGCAAATCTGCCATCAGCGGCGGCCTGCGCCGCCTATCTGCCCGCCGACGGGTTCGACGAGGTCTTCACCCGAAACGCGAACCGGGTCACGGTGGGCGGCCAGTTCTTCCCCAACGGTCTGGGCGAAGCGGTCGACGGGGGGTACCGGATCACGGGCGCCTGGAACTTCGGTTCCGGAACCGGTCACGCGCAGTACGTCGCCGCAGGGTTCATCCCGACGGCCGGCGGTGAGATGGTCGCCGGTGCCGACGGGATCCCCCCGCTGCTGGTTGCGGTCATCCCCCACGACGAGGTCGTCTTCACCGATGGCTGGCACGTGCAGGGGCTGAAGGCGACCGGATCGTACGACTACAACGTGACCGACCTCTTCGTGTCCGGGGACCGCACGTTCCCACTCTTCTGCCGAGCGCCGGAGCGTGGCTGTTCGGCCGCGTTCAGGATGGGCCTGATCCCCATCACCGCGGCCGGCCATGCGTCGTGGGCCCTGGGGGTGGCCAGGAGCATGATCGACGACGTCACGGAGCTGGCCGCCACCAAGGTCCGCATGGGCGACGACGCGTCACTGGCCCACCGGGCCACGTTCCAACGGAACCTTTCGCACCACCTGGCCATGTGGAAGGCGGCCCGCCTCCTCGTGGTCACCACCTTCGGCGACGTCGAACGCGAGGTGATGGACGGTCACCCCCTCACGCCCACCCTGCGAGCCGACATGCGGGTGGCCGCCACCTACGCAACCGAGGCCAGCCGGGAGGTCGTCCAGTGGGCCCACCTCGCCGCCGGCACCACCGCCATCCGCGAGGGCACCCGCCTCGAACGGGCCTTCCGCGACATGTACACCGGCACCCAGCACGTGTTCATCGGCGAGAAGTCCTACACCGACGCCGCCAGGATCTACCTGGGCCTCGTCGACGACCAGTTCGGCTTCTGATCCGTACCGGGCCGTGCGCTTCCGACCATGGGCGGCGCCTCGTGGTATCAGAGCTGCATGGCCTTGACCTCGAGGAACTCCTCGAGCCCGAAGGCACCGAACTCGCGTCCGTTGCCCGACTGTTTGTAGCCACCAAAGGGGGCCATCGGGTTGAATCCCCCGCCGTTGACCTCGACCTGGCCGGTCCGCAGGCGCCGGGCGACCCCCTTGGCCCGCTCGGGGTCACCGGACCACACGCCACCTGCGAGCCCGTACTCGGTGTCGTTGGCGATCTCCACCGCCTCCTCCTCGGAGTCGTAGGGAATGATGACCAGCACGGGGCCGAAGATCTCTTCCCGGGCGATGGTCATGTCGCGGGAGACCGACGAGAACACCGTCGGCTTGACGAAGTAGCCCGTGTCGAGCCCGACAGGTGACTCGCCGCCGCCGGTGACCAGGGTCGCTCCCTCGCCGATCCCCTTGTCGATGTAGTTGCGTACCCGGTCGCGCTGGGCCGCGGACACCAGGGGCCCGAGGCGGGTCCCGCTGTCGAAGGGATCGCCCGGAGCGAAGGACTCGGCGGAGGACCTGGCCAGCTCCTCCACTTCCGACAACCGTTCCCGTGGCACGAGCATCCGGGTCAGGGCGCTGCAGGTCTGGCCCGAATTGAGGTAGCACTTGCCCACACCGTCGGGAACAGCCCGGGCCAGGTCGGCGTCGTCGAGTATCACATTGGCCGACTTCCCTCCCAACTCGAGGGCGACCCGCTTGACAGTGGCCGCGGCCACCTCGGAGACCCGCTTTCCGGCCCTGGTGGAGCCGGTGAAGGAGACCATGTCGACGCCGCGGTGGCCGGCGACCGCCTCGCCCACCACCGGCCCGAAGCCGGTCACCAGGTTGAACACCCCGGCCTGCAGGCCGAGCTCGTCGAAGATCTCTGCGAGGACGAATGCGTTCAGCGGGGCCACCTCACTGGGCTTGAGCACCACGGTGCACCCGGCCGCCAGCGCCGGCGCCACCTTGGCCGCGATCTGGTGCAGGGGGTAGTTCCACGGGGTGATGGCGCCGACCACGCCGATCGGCTCGCGGACGACAACCGAGTTGCCGATGGTCTGCTCCCACGTGAAGTCAGCGGCCACCTGGGCCATCGAGCCGAAGGACGCCATGGGCAGCCCCACCTGCACGAGTTGGGAGAGGACCAGCGGCATGCCCACCTCGTGGGTGATCAGGTCGGCCAGCTCGTCCATGCGGGACCCCAGGGCCTCACCCACCCGGGTCAGCAGAGCGGTGCGCTCCTCGACGGGAGTGGCGGACCATGCCGGGAACGCGGCACGGGCGGCGGCCACTGCACGGTCGATGTCCTCGGTCGTTCCCTCGGGAACCGTCCCGATGACCTCCTCGGAGGTGGAGTCGATGACCTCGATCGAGCCCGTTCCGGTGGAAGAGACCCACGCTCCGTCGATGTAGAGCTTGTCGTGCACAACAGTTTCCATTGGCTCCATGGTGCCCCTTCGCGCTTCGAGGTCTCCGGACACCCTACGTCGGGCCGCCTGCTCAGTCGCATCCTGTCCGGTCACCCGCGTCCGTGCTCCGGCACAGTCCGTGTTGCATAGCGATTCCGATATATGTAGATTCCCGGGCAGCACAGAACCGCAGCGACGTGACGGGGGAACGTGTCCAAAACCCAGGAGGAACGGAAGGCCGACACACGGGCGCGGCTACTCGCGGCCGCCGCCGACCTCTTCGCCGGGCAAGGAATCGATGCGGTCTCGGTGGACACCGTGGCCGAGGCCGCCGGTCGGACCTCTGGCGCGGTCTACGCCCACTTCGGCAGCAAGCAAGGGCTGCTCCTGGCCCTGCTCGACTCGTGGAAAGACTCGGTGCTCACCGTGCTGCTTGCCGAGGTGGCAGTATCCGACTCTCCCCGTGGCCAGCTGCATGCCGTGTGGGACAACGTGGCCGATACCGCTGACGAGAGCTCGGGGCGGTGGTCGCTGCTCGAGCACGAGCTCTGGCTGCGGGCGGCCCGCGACCCCGAGGTGGCCGAGGTGATCCGGGTGCGCGACGCCGAGGCCCGGCGCTACAGCGCCCGCCAGTTGGCCGGGTGGACCACCTCCGTCGACTCCCGGCCGATCGCCGCCCCCGAAGGCATGGCCGTGCTGGTCAAGGCGCTCCTCACCGGGTTGGCCATGCAGCGGCGCCTCGACCCGGAGTCGGTGAGCGACGAGCTCGCCGTGCGAGGGCTGTGCTCGCTGTTGGGTGTTCCCGAGCACGGAGCGCAGCTATGCGCGCCGGCCCGATCGGGATCGCTCTCCCCGACCGATTCGAATTCCACAACCGAGCATCCAGATGAGGAGCCACACCGATGAACACCGAGATCAGCCAGAAGCTGGGCATCGAATTCCCGATCTTCGCCTTCACCCACTGCCGCGACGTCGTGGCCGCGGTGACCAACGCCGGGGGGATCGGCGTGCTGGGTGCCATCGCCTTCACCCCCGAGCAGCTCGAAGTCGAGCTCACCTGGATCGACGAGCACGTCGGCGACAAGCCGTACGGAGTGGACATCGTCATCCCGGCCAAGTACGAGGGCATGGACGAGATGGACCCCGACAAGCTCGAGGCCCAGATCCGGGCCCTGGTGCCCGCCGAGCACAAGGAGTTCGCGCTCCGTATCCTCGCCGACCACCACGTCCCCGAGCTCCCCGAGGAGGATCGGCGCAGCAACGGGATGATCGGGTGGACCGCCGCCCATGCCGCCGGGCTGGTCGACGTGGCCCTCCGTCACCCCAACGTCAAGCTGGTCGCCAATGCACTGGGTACTCCCCCGCCGGACGTGGTGGAAAAGGTGCAAGGCGCGGGGTTGATGATCGGCGCACTGGCCGGATCGGTCAAGCACGCGCTCCACCACAAGGCCGCCGGGCTCGACTTCATCATCTGCCAGGGCTCCGAGGGTGGCGGTCACACCGGCGACGTGGGGAGCATCGTCCTGTGGCCCGAGGTCATCGACGCGGTCGCACCCATTCCCGTGCTGGCGGCCGGTGGCGTCGGCAGCGGACGGCAGATGGCCGCCGCCATGGCCCTCGGTGCCCAAGGGGTGTGGTCGGGAACGCTCTGGCTCACCGTCGAGGAAGCCGACATCCCTCCCAAGCAGATGGAGACCTACCTGGCCGCCACCAGCCGCGACACGGTGCGGTCCCGCTCCTTCACCGGCAAGCCGTGCCGCATGCTGAGGAACGACTGGACCGAGGCGTGGGAGGCCGACGACACGCCTGACCCCCTCCCCATGCCGCTCCAGATGATGGTGGCCATCGAGGCGGTGTCCCGGGGCCACCGTTACCCCGAGCAGGCCCGTGACGTGAACTTCAACCCCTGCGGCCAGGTGATCGGCCGGGCCACCTCCGTCCGGAAGGCCAAGGACGTGGTCTTCTCGATGGTAGAGGAGTACATCGAGGCCACCGAGCGCCTCCAGGCCGGGGTGACGGTCTGAGGAGGGGGGCCGGAACCCGTCGCCGAGAGAGAAACCTCCAGGGGTGAGTTGCCCATTCACCTTGCATTTAGGTTACCGTTCCGTGTCATCCCGCTGCGTGGGCACATCAGCCACCGTGAATGCGGCCCGACGATAGGAGCGTGAATGAGACGGAGCAGGCGACTTGTCGGAGTGGTGGCCGCGATCGGCCTGGCAGCGATCACCCTCGCTGCCTGCAGCAGCAACAGCAGCAGCAGTAGCACTACCAGCAGCGGTGGCAGCACCACCGGCTCGGTCCAGACCGGTGGCACGCTCACCATGGCCCTCGACGAGAACCTGGCCGGCTTCAACATCAACACCTCGGCGGCCAACGAGTTCGTCCTCCAGGAGATCCTCGACCAGGTGTGGCCGCAGCCCTTCATCGTCAATGCCGCGCTCAAGCCCGTGCTCAACACGCAGCTGATCACCAGCGCAACGTCCGGCGGCAGCCCCCAGGCGGTCACCTACGTCATCAACCCCAAGGCGGTCTGGCAGGACGGCACCCCGATCACCGCCGACGACTTCATCTACAACTGGCAGGCCCAGAGCGGCAACTCGGCCTACACCGACATCGGGGGTGCCACCTACGATGCCGCCTCGTCGTCCGGCTACAACCAGATCGCCACGGTCACCGGATCGAACCCCGCCGGCGGGGCGGCCTGCGACCCCGGCTCGGCGGCCGATCGCAATGTCGGGCTGTGCCCCAACGGCAGGACGGTGACGGTCAAGTACACCACTCCCTTCGCCGACTGGCAGAGCCTGTTCGGCAACCTGGTGCCCGCCCACATCGCCCGCACCGCGGGGTGGAACACCGGCTTTGCCGGCTCCGCCCAGACCATCTCGGGCAGCTGGTACGAGATCCAGAGCTACACCGCCAACCAGTCGGTGGTGCTGGTCCGGAACCCCAGCTACTGGGGCACACCGGGCAAGCTGGACAAGATCGTCTTCCAGTTCTTCTCCGACGACACCCAGGAGGTCCCGGCGCTGCAGAACAACGAGGTGCAGCTGATCAACCCGGCCACGGTGAACACGGCAATCACCCAGAGCGCCGCGCAAGTGCCGAACACCACCAAGGTGACCGTCCCCGGGCTCGAGTTCGAGCACTTCGACTTCAACCAGGCCGACCCGTACCTGGCCAAGCTCCAGGTCCGCCAGGCCATCGCCTATGGCACCAACCGCCAGGAGATCATCTCCCACACCGTCGGTGAGGTGGCCTCGGGCATCGTCCCCCTGGGGAACCGGATGTTCGTCGCCTCCCAGCCGCAGTACGTGAACAACGGCTCCCAGTACGGCACCGTCAATCCGTCCAAGGCGGAGTCGCTGTTGAGTGGGCTCGGGTTCAAGAAGGCCTCCGACGGGTACTTCCAGCCCAACTACGGGCCGCAGTCCGGCCAGGACCTGACCTTCACCATCCAGTCCACCTCGGGCAACTCCACCAGGGCCCAGACGGAGCAGCTGTTCCAGGCCCAGATGAAGGCCATCGGGATCAAGATCAACATCCAGAACTACGACGCCAACACGTTCTTCGGGACCAACCTCCCCAACGGCACGTACCAGATCGCCGAGTTCGCCTGGGTGTCCACGCCGTTCCCGTCGGGGAACCAGTCGATCTACTGCTCCTACACCAGCTCGAGTTGCGGACAGAACTGGCTCCACTACGCCAATCCTGCAGAGGACAAGCTGCTGGCAGCCGGGTCCTCCGCCACCTCGGCCAGCCAGGAAACCACCGACTTCAACCAGGCCGACAAGCTCCTGTGGAACGACATGGCCACCCTGCCGCTCTACCAGAAACCGCAGTACTTCGCCTGGTCGAACAAGTACGGGAACGTCATCCCCAATGCGTCGAGCACCGGCGTTCCCTGGAACGCCAACCTCTGGGGCCTCAAGGCCTCCTAGGACCGGACGCCATCATCGAGTGACCGCACAGGGACGGGCCGAGGCCCGTCCCTGTGCGCAACTCCGGTGATTTCCCTTCCACCGCCCGATGCTCGCCTACATCATCCGACGACTGGTCATCAGCATCTTCGTGCTGTTCCTGGCGACGATCCTGGTGTTCCTCCTTGTTGCCGAGTCCGGTGACCCCCTGGCCCTCCTGCGGGCCAACCCGAAGATCCCACACCGGGTGATCCTGGCCCGTGAGAATCTCCTCCATCTCAACGACCCGCTCTACGAGCGGTACTGGATCTGGTTCTCCCACGCCATCCACGGGGACTTCGGGAACACCGTCGCCGGCCAGGCCGTCAGGCCACAGCTGGTGTCCCACCTGCTGGTCACCTTGCGCATGGTGATCCTGGCCACCTTGATCTCCATCGTGCTGGCTCTCGCCGTGGGCGTCTACGCCGCCCTCCGGCAGGGGAAGGTCGCCGACCACGTGGCCACCGTGACCAACTTCCTCTTCCTGGCCGCACCAGTGTTCGTGGTCGGGCTGCTCCTCAAGGAGTTCGTGGCCATCCCCATCAACGAGCACCTCAACCGGATCGTCTTCTACACGAACGGCGAACAGAGCCCGACCCTGTCCGGGTCGTTCTTCTCCCGGTTACCCGACTATGCAGCACATACCGCGCTTCCGACCATCACCCTCATCCTGGTCAGCTACTCGTCCTGGGCCATCTACCAGCGGGCGTCGATCCTGGAGACACTGGACAGCGACCACGTGCGGTTGGCCCGCTCCAAGGGCATCTCCCCGCGACGGGTGCTGATGCGGCACGTCTTCCGCAACGCCCTCATCCCGGTCACCACGGTGATCGCCCTGGACTTCGCCGCCATTCTCGGTGGCGCCCTCATCACCGAGATCGTGTTCGGCTGGCAGGGCCTCGGGATCTGGTTCCTCAACGGGGTGAACGGCCTCGACATCAACATCACCCTGGCCTACCTGCTGGTCACGGCCACCTTCGTCATCCTCTTCAACCTGCTCGCCGACATCATCTACGCCTTCCTCGACCCCCGGATCCGGTATGACTGAGACCTCGGACCTGTCCCCGCGTCAACAGCGCCTCCGGAGGGTGTCCACCTCCGAAGTGGGGATGCACACCCTTCCCGAAGCCGTCCCCCCGGCGGGCTCGGACGACGAGGCCCGCTACGGGATGGCCGGTGACGCCCGAGGCCAGCTGGCCACAGTGGCTAGGCGCTTCATCCATTCCCCCATGGCCGTCATCGGCCTGTGCATCTTCTTCGGCCTGGCGGTGGCGGCGATCCTGACCGAGATGTTCTGGACCTACAGCTACACCTCGATCACCAACACGCTGAATGCCCCGCCTTCCCTGGCCCATCCCATGGGCACCAACTCCATCGGCGGCGACGTGTTCGCCCAGGCCATGCACGGAACCCTCCAGGACATCGAGATCGCCCTGGTGGTGGCGGTGCTGGCCACGTTCATCGGCGCCACCGTCGGGGCCGTCGCCGGCTTCTACCGCGGCGCCACCGACACCGCTCTCATGCGCTTCGTCGACCTGATCCTGGTGATCCCCGTCCTGGCCATCCTCATCGTTCTGGCCCACATCGTCGCCAAGCAGGCCAGCAATTGGCTCTGGTTGGCCATCATCATCGGCGCCGTCTCGTGGACCTACGTGGCCCGGCTGGTCCGGGCCGACTTCCTCTCCCTGCGGGAACGCGATTTCGTGGAGGCGTCCCGGGCGCTGGGCGCCTCCAACCGGAGGATCATCGTCCGCCACATGCTCCCCAATGCCCTGGGGCCGATCATCGTCAACGCCACCATCACCGTGGCCCTGAGCATCGTCCTCGAGTCGACCCTCTCCTACATCGGCCTGGGCATCCAGCCGCCAAACGTCTCCCTGGGGCTCCTCGTCGACCAGGGCCAGGACTCAGCCACCACCGAGTGGTGGCTGTTCGTTTTCCCTGTGGTGATCCTGGTGGTGCTCATCCTTTCGATCTTCTTCATCGGCGACGGCCTGCGCGAGGCCCTCGACCCGAAGAAGAACCGGGTGCGCGCCTGACATGACCGACGCCACGATGACCGTGGACCACCTGGTGGTCGACTTCTCCACCGGCGACGGCACGGTGCGTGCCGTCCGTGGCATCAGCTTCTCCCTCGCCCCCCAGGAGGTGCTGGGCATCGTCGGCGAGTCCGGATCGGGAAAATCGGTCACCGCCCTGGCGACCATGGGCCTGCTGGCAAAGAACGCCACGGTGACCGGTTCGATCACCTACGCAGGGCGCGAGATCCTCGGTCTCAAGGAGAAGCAGCTGGCCAAGATCCGCGGCATCGGCATCGCCATGATCTTCCAGGATCCGATGACCTCCCTCAACCCGGTCTACACGGTGGGTTGGCAGATCGCCGAGGCCGTGCAGGCCCACCAGGACGTCGACAAGAACGAGGCGATGGCCAAGGCCGTGGCGCTCCTTCAGCTGGTGGGGATCCCCAACGCCGAGAGGCGGGTGCAGGACTACCCGCACGAGTTCTCCGGCGGTATGCGCCAACGGGTGGTCATCGCCATCGCCATGGCCAACAACCCGGCGGTCATCCTGGCCGATGAGCCCACCACCGCCCTGGACGTGACCGTGCAGGCCCAGGTACTGGACTCCCTCAAGACGGCACTGGCGGAGACCAAGGCCTCCCTCCTGCTCATCACCCACGACCTCGGGGTCATCGCCGGCCTGGCCGATCGGGTCCTCGTGATGTACGCCGGCCGCCCCGTGGAGATCGGCACGGTCGACCAGATCTTCTACCGGCCGGCCATGCCGTACACCCACGGCCTGCTGGGCTCCCTCCCCCGCCTCGACAGCCAGGGGGCAGAGCGCCTCCGCCAGATCCCGGGGGCACCGCCGTCGATGGTCGGGGATATGAAGGGGTGCCCGTTCGCGCCGCGCTGCCCGATGCGCGCCGACATCTGCGACGAGCAGGAGCCGAACCTGGCACCGGTCGACTCGCAACCCCTCGATTCCCCTGCAGACGGGTCGGGCTCCGCAGGTTCGGCGCTCGACGAGATCGACGATGCCGGGCACGTGGCTGCCTGTCACTTCGCAGGCGATGTGGCCCGCCTGCCGGTGGCCTCGATGTTCCCCGACACGTCGGCAGACCACGAAGGTGTGGCACCGTGAGCCAGCAGGCCCCAGGGCCGCCCCTGCAGTTCGGACCGGTGGGCGATGGAGCGACGTCCGCTTCCGACGCCACCCGGGACAACGAGGCCCTGCTGTCGGTCACCGACCTGGTCAAGCACTACCCCAAGAGGGGCGGGGCGTTCGTCCGCCGGCAGGTGGGCAACATCCATGCCGTGTGCGGTGTCAGCTTCGACATCCACCGGGGCGAGACCCTCGGCCTGGTGGGTGAGTCGGGATGCGGCAAGACCACCACCGGGAGGGCGGTCCTGCAGTTGATCGAGCCCACGTCGGGCTCCGTCCGGTTCGACGGACAGGAACTGGTGGGCCTGGGCGCCCGACCGATGCGCGACGCCCGGCGGGACATTCAGGTCGTCTTCCAGGACCCGTTCGCCTCCCTCGACCCCCGGATGCCTATCGGCGAGTCGATCGCCGAGCCGCTCCACATCCATGGACTGTGGGACCACACCTCGGGGCGGGTGCTCGTCTCCCATGCGCTCATGATGGTGGGGCTCGAACCGGGCCACGCCAACCGCTTCCCCAACGAGTTCTCCGGCGGACAACGGCAGCGCATCGGGATCGCCAGGGCCCTGGTCCTCGACCCCAAGCTGCTGGTCCTCGACGAACCGGTGTCCGCCCTCGATGTTTCGATCCAGGCGGGAGTGGTCAACCTGCTGGAGGACCTCCAGCAGCGGTTGGGCATCGCCTACCTCTTCATAGCCCACGATCTGTCCGTCGTACGCCACATCTCCCACCGGGTTGCGGTCATGTACCTGGGCCGGATCGTCGAGACCGGCACCCGGGCCGAGGTCTACCAGCACCCCGAGCACCCCTACACCCAGGCACTTCTTTCGGCCGTGCCGGTGCCGGACCCGCGAAAGGAGCGCTCGCGGAAACACATCGTCCTCGAGGGGGACGTGCCCAGTCCCGAGGATCCGCCCAGCGGTTGCCGATTCCGGACCCGGTGCTGGAAGGCGCAAGACATCTGCGCCCAGGACGTTCCCGAACTGGTCGACCGCGGTGGCGGCCACCCGGTGGCGTGCCACTTCCCCGAAACGGCCAGCGTCGTCTGACCGGCGTCGTCTGACCGGCGTCGTCTGACCGGCGGGTCCCCCTGGATCCCCGGCTACTCCCCGACCAGCTGACCTGCCGTCGGGTGACCCCCCTGGAGCTTGTGATGCTCCTCACGGGTGTCGGCCGCGCCTGGTCGACGCAGGGACCCGGCGCAGTCCCGACACCCACGTCGGCGCCTGGTTGTTTCTTTTCGCTCCGCATGGCGCGATGATGACGGGGCGACCGGACTCGGCGGTCGCAACCAGGGGGACACTCTGCAAGGGGGAGCATCATGCTCGTAGCAAATCTGCTCGAGGCCAAGGGGACCGCGGTCGTGACGACCACCAGCGACGCCAGCGTGGGATCGGTGGTGGCGCACATGGTGCGGCACCGGATCGGTGCACTGGTGGTCTCCTCGGACGGACAGCGGATCGAAGGCATCGTGTCCGAGCGTGACATCGTGCAGCGGCTGAGCGAACTCCACGTCGATCTGCTCGACGAGGCCGTGGCCACCATCATGTCCACCTCGGTGCGGGTCTGCGAATCTTCGGACGACGTGGAGTCGGTGATGAACCTCATGACCGAGCACCGGGTCCGCCATGTCCCGGTCGTCGAGAACGGTCGACTGTGCGGGATCATCAGCATCGGCGACGTGGTGAAGAGCCGGATCGGCGAGCTCGAGAAGCACCGGAACGAGCTGATGGAGTACATCACCGCACGCTGACCCCGCCGACGCGCCGGATCCCCCGCGCTCGGGGCCAGGGGTACGGCACGGGCACGTGGCGGTCGGCCACATGGTCGCGCCCCACCCCCTATGGACAAAGTGCCGGACCCGGAGCGTGGCGGCGGGACCTCGCTCAACGGGCCCGGCGCTATGGCATCAGCGGAGCAACCGACCGACGTGCATCGGAAGGTTGCTTCAGACGTCTGATGCGCGAAGGTTGTCCGAAAGCGATGGTAGACCGTCTGCCCCGACAGTGGCAACATGGGTTGCAGAAGCCGTGTTGCCACTGGTGAGGCCAGGAGCGCCGCGTCGACGCACCTTCGCATGCGCCGACGCCGGTGGCACGCAGTCCTGATACCAGCCGCAGCACAGGCCCGAAGCGACGATGTTCTGACTGCACGCGCTCACTCCGTCCCGGCTGCCCTACCCCGCCAGCAACGCCATCGGGCGCGGGCTCGTTGGGTAGCGTGAGCAACCATGGATTCGGGATGACGCTACCGACGATGGCAGTAGGGTCCGCCCGCACAACGTTCGTTGCAGCTGGCTACCCTCGACGTGCTGTCGGAGGGCCGCCTCGTGGCCTAGGTCGGCGAGCTGAGCTCTGCTCCAAGGCTGTGTCAGGCGATCGCCGACGCCGAAGAGGCCGGCCTGCGACAAGTTCATCCAAGTGCCGGGGACGGTCGATCCGAAGTGCCTCGCAACCTGGCTAGGATCTCTCCGGCCACCACGGGAGGCGGCGGGGTGATCGCTGCGGGGGGAATCTATGGACGACGGCAGCCAGTGGGAGGTCGGCACGTACGGTGCGCCGTACGCAGCGGAAGCCAGCGAACTGGGCAGAAGATTGGACAGCAACCACGCAGTCGAAACCTCGGGGCCCACACCCCTTCCGGGCGCCTGCGGGGTTTGCGGTTTCCTCGTGTACGAGCCGGCCGAGAGCATCTGGTGGCACCTTCCCCCCGAAGAGGAATTCTCTCGGGTCAGGTCCTGGCTCGACGGCAATAGAAGGTAGAAGGCCTGCACGGACGCCCGTGAACCCTCCGACCCCGAGGAACCTCACTCGAGCCGTCCTGTCGGCCCCCACCGGAGATCGCCGTGGGCGGGTGCCGACTTCCGGATCCACTTCCTGATGATAAGGGCCGGGTCCGGAGCTCGGCGGCGGAACCTCGCTCAACGGACCCGGCGGGATGGCACGCACGGCATCACCGGCGGGATGTTGTCCCCGGCCGGTCTCTGCCGAGGTGCGCGACCGTCGCCCCTGGGCATGTACCTACCCACTTGCCCCAGGTCGAAATGGCTGTTTTCCGAATGTAGAGGTTCGGTGCCTCCCTCCGCAAGACGGAGGGGCCATCTGCGTGCGTCGGTTGCCACCACTGTCTCCGCGACGCGGTCATCGGTCAGGTCCCGCCTCCAGCAAGGGTCGCGCCTCGGCATCGCCGACATCCTCGAGAGCGGTAGCTACCTCGCCCCCGCTCTCGAGGATGTCGAGAGTGATGTGGGAGATCTTCTGATAGGCATCCAGCGCGGCACGGAACTCGGAGATGGCCTGGTCGAGTGCGACCAGGTCCTGAGCAGCGGCCTCACGTCCGGTCGTCACGACCTACGGGGGAGGTCAGGTTCGACGAACCGAAACATGGCCGGGCAGGTTGCGTCCTCTTCCCTGATCGGTCGGCAGACGGCCGGCCCGCCCGCAGGCAGATGTCGTCCGGCCGGCAGGTACGGCCTGGCCCCCGCGGACCGGCGTGACCCACCCCCGGATCGCCGGCTGGGTGCCGTTCCGCGAACGGGGCTCCGCTTCACCGTCCGTGCGGTGCCGGAGATCGCTCCGGGCCCCTCCGCACCCTGCAATGATCTGCCCGGGGTCAGGTGCCGGTCCTCCCGGAGCATGGGCGACTTGTGCCATCCGGCCCCGTTGGTTGCCGCGGTGTCGACTCAGGTTCGACCCGTGGAATGTGTCCTTGCCCGCAAGCCGGGTGGGAGAAGGAGGAGGCCATGGCAGAAGAGGGATGGGAAGAGATCACGATCGTCGAGAGGACCGCCGTCAAGGAAGTCGGCGACAGGATCGAGGTCGAGTGGAAGCTGAGCGCCAACCCCGATCTCGAGTGGGCGGAGATCTTCCAGATGGCAGCGACCGCGGACCGCGAAGGTCCCGTGGACTGGGTGATGGGCGCCGGTCCGGATGTGCTGGGCGCCGTCGTGCGGTGGTTCGTTCCGGACACCGCCATCGAGAACGCCGAAGCAGAGGTGAGACATCGACTGTCCGTGGCGAATCAACGCTTCGGAACGGGACAGGAGAGCCAGGGTTCCGGCGCGTGAGGCACCGGCCGGGCCGGCACCCGGTGGCCCCCGGCTCGGCACCATTTGGGGCATTGGGCACTTCTCAACGTGACCGCTGCGGTGTACAATCATATCGAAGGATCCGTGAGGATCCGGAGGGAGGTGGCTTATTGATACCTCACCAGGATGGTTCATCCTGAGAACGGACTGATGGGGATTTTCCGGTGCAGCATCCCGGAAGGCTCAGACAACAGTACGGGCAACCAACTCGGAGTGGGAGCGTTGCGACGGAAAGGGGCCCGAAGGCTCCGCTGATTGCCATTTCCCCTTTGACGGTTCGTCTTCGGAGTACAAGTCAAGTAGAACGCCCGATCCCCGATGTTTCGTGGGACGGGCGTTTTCGCGTCCCGCTGTACACCATTGGGGACCTTTCGGCACCCGCCCCGTCGGCTGCATTGGGCCCTCAATTCCGGTCTGTGCCGTGGACCAACGGCCCGCCCACCCGGCCACCGGTGCGCACCGGCATCGTCGTGGGAGCGGGGTGGATACCCCAGGCTTCCGCATAGCCGTGGGGGTCCAACGGACGCGAGAACCAAGAGGCGATCGACCCTTGGCGGAACGTGCAGGAATTGATCGTCTCGTAACGTCGAGGCCTTCCGTCGAGGACGAAGGTGTGGCGGAGGGCCACCACGTGGGCGGCACCGCTGGTCATCGTCAGCACGACGTCCGAGCGGAGGCTGCCTTCGGTCAAGGACCGGAAGCCCTCCCACCATTCCGGGAGTTGGGCGCGGGACAGGATCGTGCTGGCCGCGCCGCTCCCCCGCATGGTGATGAGCAGGCGTTCCGAACAGCCCGACACGAACTCCTCGAGCCGGTCGGCCCCGAGAGCCGTGAAGAGCATCTCCACCCGCTCGCGCTCGGCGACGTCGTCGGTTCCCGCCATGAGCTGATCTCCTCCTCGGTTCTGCGACACCGGGTGCCAATCATGATGAATTCGATCGGCTTCGTCAAGATATCCCACCCCGCCGGTGACCCGCAACGGGCGCTGGGCGGTACCCGGAGTGGAGCAGAGACCGACCAACGGGGTCTGGACGGTCGAGGAGAGGGAGTCGGAGCTGATGGGCCCTCGTTTCGCACGCATGCCGGGCGGCGGGTTCGATCTGTGATCCGCTCCCTGATCTCGATGGGTATCCGGCTGCTGGAGAACACCATCGGACTTCTCGCAGGCCTGTTGCTCCCCTTGCTGCTGGTGAAGCGTGCAGTGGACGACAAGGGTGGTTCTCGACGGCGGTGAGAAGTCTGGCCCTCCTGGGGCGAACGGAAGGGATCCGCTCTCGGGGGCATCACGTGTGGTACTCGTGAACATCCACGTTGACCAACTTTGGCAGGACCCGAACAACGCGGTGCTCGCGGCCGGAGTCGAGCACTACCCGAACACCGTGTTGGCCGACTGGAATGACCTGGCTGGGCAGAATCCGGGCTGGCTGAACTCGGACGGCACGCGCTTGCCCATCGATGGACCGGGAGCCCAGGCACTCGCCAGCTTGGTCGCCGGCCTGGTGTGACTCGACAGCTCGAAACGATGCGGCCAGCATCTGCCGACGGAGGAGCGCCGTGCCGCCTTCTCCGGAACCGCCACAGATCCCACTCCCGCTGCTCCAATAGCTGATGTCAAGTCACGAAATGGCGGTCCCGTGTGGTCAAGCCCGCAGTCCTCGTGGGACCTGATCCGCCCCGAAGGGCTTGCAGCGGATGGCGCCAAGGTCCGAATCAACGGCTCGACGACCCAACCCTCGTTGCAGTTGCCGGATCCGTGGGACGCTGTGCTGTGACGAACTTCGACTATCCGGGTCCGGGCGCCGGTCCAGACGCGACACGGACGGTGACCTGTGACCTGGCCTTCCTCGTGTCAGAGCCGGCAGAGGTGGTCGTGCAGGCGGTGGCGTCGAGCTCGGCCGGCCATGTCGTCGATGAGCAGTTCGAGGTCCTGACCAGTGGCGAGCCTCCTTCCTCACTGGCAGAGCTCCGTGACCCTGTAGGGGCGACGATGCACATCATCCACTCGGAGCCAGGCCGGCTCACGGTGAGCTACCGCGCCCGGATCCGCGTGGGCGCCGAGGGATCCCCGGAGCGCCGCCGTGTCCACCCCACAGCCGGAGCGGAGGGCCGGCGGCCCTCGGACTACGAGCGCCAGGTGTACCTCCGACCGAGCAGGTACTGTCCGAGCGACCACCTCATCGGCTTCGCCGTGGCCGAGTTCGGGGCCGGTCCGGATACCGGGGAGCGCATCGCCGCCATCACGGAGTGGATCCGGCAACGGATCGAGTATGTCCCGGGATCGGGCACGGTGCATGACTCCGCGGAGCACACCCTCCTCACCGGCGTGGGGACGTGCCGCGACTTCGCCCACCTCGGCGTTGCCCTCTGCCGGGCCACCGGGGTTCCCGCTCGATTCGCTGCCGTCTATGCGCCAGGGCTCTTCCCCATGGACTTCCACGCCGTGTTCGAGGCGTTCGAAGAGGGGCGCTGGTGTGTCCACGATCCCACCGGCCTGGCTCCACGGCCGTCCCTCGTGCGCATCGCCACCGGACGGGATGCGGCGGACACTGCCTTTGCCGCGGTGACCAGCGGCATCGCCGACCTCGAGCGCCTTGAGGTATCAGCGATCGCGGGGCCCTCCCTCCCGATGGACGACCATTCCCAGATCGTCGAACTCGCCTGAGGAAGTGCGTGGTCGCTCCGTGGCTTCCGAAGACACCCTGCGTTGCCCGGTTGAGAGCACAAGCGTTCGGCGACCGGGGGTGCGCGGGATTTGGGGGACGTATGGCCGGGGATACTCCGAGATCGAGCCCAGCAGCTGACTTCCTGGCCATTCGCGCCGACGCTGATGTCTGACATCAGAGAGCAGGCGGCCGTCCCTTGGTTTCGGCCTGCTCGTGCTCCTGGAGGTTCGAGTTGCAGGACGGGCTGCGATTGGAAGGTCTCACGCTCACGGTCGAGAGCGTCGCCAAGTCAGTGGAGTTCTACGGCCCGACCCTCGGGCTCGAAGTGCCCTGTCACTCGGAGCCAGCATTCGCCATGATCGAAGTCGGTGGAGAGCTTGGCGGGACCATCGGGCTGATTTCCATCGAGGAGGCGCGCAAGGAAGGCGCCGAGGAAATGACTCCGACCCAGAAGCGGGCCATCCACATCGAGTTCACGACCGATGACCTTGACGCTCTCTTCGAGGAGCTGACGGCCAGGGGCGTGACGTTTCAAGAGCCGCCCCACGATGAACCGTGGGAGCGAGTCATGACG
>Ga0182010_10000246_pt1 | contig 31193 bp, 20 predicted proteins | sample 611E1MmetaG_FD_120488 | JGI IMG/M metagenome (GOLD analysis project Ga0182010, IMG submission 120488) | Permafrost microbial communities from Stordalen Mire, Sweden - 611E1M metaG | ecosystem: Environmental > Terrestrial > Soil > Wetlands > Permafrost | place: Sweden: Stordalen | collected... | reverse complement strand
CCACCGGCCTGCACTGGGATCTTCAACGATGTGGCCTGCCCAGGCGGCTTTGCGGTGAATTGGATCGAGGACCTCTACAACCACGGGATCACGGCCGGTTGCGGCAACGGCAACTTCTGCCCCAACCTGTCCACAACCAGAGCGGAGGAGTCCGTGTTCATCGAGAAGGCATGGGCCATCCCGATGTGCTCAGCGCCAACGCAGCCCGTCAAGAAGTAAGCAGCCAACCGTCGGGCGGGAACCTCCCGCCCGGCATGACCTCGGACCGGGCCTTCGGGCCCGGTCCTCTTTTTTCTTCCCTTCGGCACGAACTCCGGTCCCCTGCCAAGAACCCCGGAAAGAGAGGTGCTTCAGTGACTCTCTGGCGCCCAGCCTACAAGGTTGATTGTTGAGTGCTGCGAGGACTACCATGACCATCAACACCGCGAGTGGGGACGGCCAAGAGCACGACAAGGTCTTCCCCGCAGCAGTGGGGCAGGCATGGCAATTTGTCTTAGGAAACGTGCAGTCGCGCGACTGGAACGATGACCAGTACCGCTCTTCGTTCGAACGTAGCGTTTTCGCTTTCATTGCGAGGCCCACGAGCGCAACAAGGGGGCCGTGGCGATCTCGTCAAGATCGACGGGATCGCTTCGTCGTCCCGCTGGAGGCGGAACTCCTCTCAATGACGGCAATTCCTCGACGACGGACGGTTTACCTGCATCAGGGCACACGCACAGCCCAAACGGCTCGGGGCATCGCACCGTTGCCCGGCGCCGCCACGCGGAGCGCCCGGTGAGTGTGCTGTGGCTTGGCTTGTTTGCCGTTCCGCCGGTGGCGGACACCCTTGTTCGCGCAGCCATGGCGTCCCTGGCTCATCGCTTCAAGACCGCAACCGGGCGCCCAGGCGGCGAACTGCGCTGGCTCGTGCTGATTCCCAGCCACTCCGAGGGAGAAGCCGTGGGGCCGACGTTACGCTCCGTGATCGCGGCCACGAGGGCGGCATCGGTGCGCACCGTGGTGGTGCTCGACGGGCCCGATCCCCACTCTCAAACCGTCTGCGACCTCCTCGGCGTCGAGACACTGACAAAGAAACCTGCCGGTCCCACCAAGGGTGATGTCCTGGGGTGGGTCGCGAAGCACCTCAGCTCGGAGTTGGCCGAGGTGGACGCAGTGATGCTTCTCGATGTGGGATCCAGCGTCGTGCCCGATTTCTTCGCCAGTATCATGTGGCCAGAAGGCGTTGCCGGCGTTCAGGCCATTCTCGCCGGCAACGGCGAAGGGGCGGGCGCTGCGGCGGCCTACTCCGAGCATTCGTCCCAGCAGTGGGACGACCGCGGGCGCGAGACGTTGGGCTGGGCGGTGCGGTTGCGCGGCACCGGGACCGCCCTGACCCCTGAGGCCTTCTTCCAGATTGCCCAGCGGTTGCGGACCCGGGTCGAGGACCACGAGGCTACGCTGCTGCTCGCCTCGGCCGGGAAGAGGATTGTGCTCGGGCCGCCGGAAGCGGTAGTTCGCGACGAGAAACCTGCCGGTGTGCGCGCCGCCGCGCGCCAGCGCGCTCGCTGGCTGGCGGGCAGGTACGCCATCCTGTTGCGCCAGCCCGGGGCGCTGTTTCGGCTGATTCGCCGGCGACCCATGGAAGGCATCGCCTTTCTCATCGAGATCATGTCCCGCCCCTTTTCGCTCACGGCCATTCTGCGCGTTGCGATTGCAGGCGTGCTCATGGCAGCTGCTTGGCAGACTGGGAACCTCGACGCGGCGGTAGTGGCCGCCGTGGTGCTCGCGAGCATCGCTGCGGACGCGGCCCTTGTCTTCCGCGGGGGCGGCGTTCCCTGGCGGGGAATCGTGCGCCTGGCGCTCGCCTGGATAGGCGCATTGCCGCTGCTCCCTCACGCCATCTTCCACTGGCTAGGAGCGCGCCAATGGAGAGGCCAGGCACCTGAGCCCCCTGCCCCGGCGGCGCCCTCGTCCGTCAGCGGGCATCCGCCCGCAGCAACACCCAAGGTGGATGGGCCAACACCCGACGAATAGCGCCTGGCGTCAGGCCCCGGACACGAAACCGCACATCCGACGGACAGCAGGCATGCGCATAGACGCTGCCTCCCAGGTACGAAGAAGCCCGGCCAGAGACGTTGAGCCTGCGACCGTACCAATTCCCGGCAACCGCGTCTGGTATCATGCGCCGCACGCAGGGAAGGAGAACCGGCACGTCTGATGGTCTCTCAGGAACCTGAATTTGAGGCAGCCCTGCCTCGGCCAGTAATGCGAAACGCCGCCGGCCTCCGTCCGTCGGTGCTGGAGGAGGCACGCGACGTTGCCGCGTTCAGCCACCTGCTCGCCAACCTCGTGCGTCGTGACCTCACGGTGCGGTACAAGAGATCCGTCCTGGGCTTCTTCTGGACGATGCTCAACCCGCTCCTATTGATGATCATTCTCTCGGTGGTTTTCTCCACGGTCTTCCGCTTCGCCGTCAAGCACTTCGAGGTCTACTTCCTCTCCGCGTACCTTGGCTGGACGTTCTTCGCCCAGACCACGACCGGCGCGATGTCGAGCCTCGCCTGGAACGGCGCGTTGATGAAGCGGGTGCGAGTCCCAAAGGTCATCTTCGCCTTTTCGACCGTGCTGTCTGGTCTGGCCAATCTTGGCCTCTCTTGCGTCCCCCTCTTTGCCATCATGTTCATTGTCGGGGCGCCGTTGACTCCGGCGCTGCTGTTTCTGCCGGTGAGCTTCCTCATCCTCGCCGTGTTCGTCTTCGGTGTCTCGCTCGGGATGTCTGCAGCTGCGGTCTACTTCGACGACGTCGCCCAGATGTACGGCGTCGCTCTGATGGGACTCATGTACCTGACGCCGATCTTCTACCCGATCGAGATCATTCCGCAGAAGTACCTTTGGCTCATCCGTCTCAACCCCCTCGTCTACCTCTTCGAACTGGCGCGAGCGCCAATCTACAAGGGGTGCATGCCGTCGTTGCACGACGTTGTGATCTCGGCGGCGTGCGCCGTGGTGGCCATGGTTGTCGGGACCACCGTGTTTCGCCGGCTGGCGCCCGGGTTTTACCGGCACCTGTGAGCCCGTCATGACGACCTCGCCCGCCATCGAGTTCTGCAACGTGACGATGCGCTACCGGCTGCCTGACAGACGCATCCCGACGCTCAAGGAGTGGGCAATCCAGCGGCTCACCGCCAAGCTCAGGTACAACGACTTTCTCGCCTTGCAAGACGTCACGTTCACTGCAGACGGAGGAGAGACGTTGGGCATCATCGGGGCCAACGGCGCCGGCAAGTCCACCCTCCTACGGGTCGCGGCCGGCATCCTCGCGCCCTCCGCAGGCGAGGCCGTCGTGCGAGGGCGCGTGGCGCCCATCATCGAGCTCGGGACCGGGTTCGACCCCGAGCTGTCGGGACGGGAAAACATCTTCTTCAACGGGGCCCTCCTCGGCCGCTCGCGCGCCGAGATGCGCCGGCGTTTCGACGAGATCGTGGAGTTCTCGGCGCTGGCGAACTTCATCGACATGCCGCTCCGCACCTACTCGACCGGTATGGTCGCAAGGCTCGCCTTCTCCGTGGCCACGACCGTGGACGCGGACATCTATCTGCTCGACGAGGTCCTCTCCGTGGGGGACGAGTCGTTCGGGATGCGCTGCCAGGAGCGGATCGAGCGGTTCCGGCGCGATGGCGGAACGATCCTGCTCGTTTCCCACAACCTTCCAACGGTCGAGCGGCTCTGCCGACAGGCCCTCTGGCTGCACGAGGGCCGGGTGATGGCGAGGGGTCCCGCGCCCGAGGTGGTCGGCCAGTACCATGCGGGAGCGTTTTCGCCCTCGTTCGCCGGTCGCTTCGAGGGAGGGTGAGCGGCGGTGGGACCGCGGATACTGCTGGTGTCGGGCGCCGTCGACCCCGGTCCGAGCGCAGACGGTGCCTTCGGCTGCAGCCTCCCGAGCCACCTTGAGAGATTTGTCCCGGCTGAGAGCGTTCGAATGCTCCCTCCCGGCCGGACCGAACCCAAGGCAACTTCCGTACCGAACGGCGATCCCGATCGGGATCTCGATGACGCGGTGGCTTGGGCCGACCTCGTGCTGATCCATGGCAGCGCCGGCCTCGGCGAACCGGCAGTGCGCGCGGCCACGTGCGCCGCCCATATGGCGAAGGCACTCGTTGTCTGCCACTACCTCCCCGCCGAGCGCGAACGGGCCGCCGTGAACTGGGTGTTGGAGAGCGCCGACGCCGTCCTGGTCCCCGACGACGCCGGCGTTGCGCGCCTTCAGGCGCTCGCCCCGCGGGCACATGCCGTAGTGGCCGCACCGGGTGAGGAGGCCGAGCGGGCGATCGAGGTATGGGGCTCGAGCCGAACGAGCGGCGGGCGGGTCGAATCGCCCGCCGTTGCGCCGACGGCTCGGAGCGAACCGTCCGGCATGACCGTCGCCGCTTTCGAGCAGCGGATTCGTGACCTCGAGCGCAGCCTGGAGAGCGCGCTTGGCGAGCTCGCCAGGATCCACGGCTCGCGCCTCTGGCGCGTCGGAGAGTTCTACTGGAAGGTACTCCCGGCGATGCTGCTCGTGTGGCGCCGACTCACCCATCCGGTCGAGGCGATCCGGGTCGCCGCGCCCCGCTTCCTTCCGGTGCGACTGCGGTCCCGGCTGGTGCAGGCGCTACGGGCGGGGAGACGCCAGCCGCCCGCATCGGCCCCGGACCCGAGTCGGACCGGCGCGGCACTGAACCGCCTGACCAGCACCCCCGAGTCGCACCCGACCCTGCTCTTCCTGCCGATCATCGAGTGGGAATTTCGCCACCAGCGCCCGCAGCAGCTCGCCACCGCTCTGGCCGCCAGGGGATGGCCTGTGCTCTATGCCTCCTGCAAGTTCGAGGTCGGCGCCCGGGCGGTGAGCGTCTCGCCGGAGCCCGTCGCGGACGGCGTCTGGGGCTTGCGCCTGCCGAGCGCTCGCCACCTGGACGTCTACCGGGACACCATCGATCCGCGCAGCCTGGAGCGGATGCTCGAAGCGATCGGGACGTTCCGCAGCCAGGCCGGGCTCCAGGAGGCTGTCGTCCTCTGCCAGCTCCCGTTCTGGCGGCCGCTCGCGCAACGGCTGCATCAGACGCTCGGCTGGCCGGTCGTGTACGACCTGCTCGACGACCACTCCGGCTTCACGACCAACTCGAAGGCCATGCTGCGAGAGGAGGGTGAGCTGATGGCCGAGGCCGACCTCGTGCTCGCCTCCTCCCAACAACTGGAGGATTCCGCACGACGGGTCAACCTGCATACGATCCGCGTTTCCAACGGGTGCGACTGGTTGCGCTGGTCCCAACCGACGGGGCCAGGACTCCCTGCCGACCTGCCGCGGCCGGTCATCGGCTACTTCGGGGCGATATCGGAGTGGTTCGACACGCGGCTGGTCGCCCAGCTGGCGGCGGCCCGCCCCCAGTGGTCGTTCGTGCTGGTCGGCTCGACCTATGGCGCCGACGTCGGCAGGCTGGCGCTGCCGAACATCCACCTCCTGGGGGAGCGCCCCTACGTCACCCTTCCCGGGCTTGCCAAGGAGTTCGACGCCGGCATCATCCCGTTCCGTCGCACGCCGCTGACTGAGGCCACCGACCCGGTGAAGCTCTACGAGATGATGGCGCTCGGCCTCGAGGTCGTGGCCACCCCGCTCCCCGAGTTGGCCGCCCGTGGCGACCTGGTACGCCTCGCTTCAACGCCTGAGGAGTTCCTCACCGCCCTCGACCAGGCCGTGCTGCGGCCCCGCGACCCCGCGCTGGTCGAGCGACGTCGGCAGTTCGCCTACGCGAACCGCTGGGAGACTCGCGCTGAGGCCGTCATCGCGGCGATCCCCAACCTCTACCCGCTGGCGTCGATCGTGATCGTGACCCACAACAACCTGGCGTTTTCGAGAGGGTGCCTCGAGAGCATCCGGAGGAACACCAGGTATCCGAACTACGAAATCATCGTCGTGGACAACGGTTCCACGGACGGCACGCGCGAACTGCTTGAGGCCATGGCTCGGTCTCGCCCAGCGCTGACGGTCGTCTGCAACGACAGCAACCGTGGCTTCGCGGCGGCGTGCAACCAGGGGCTCCGCCTGGCGCAGGGCTGGGTCCTTTGCCTCCTCAACAACGACACGGTGGTGGCGCCGGGCTGGCTGTCCGGAATGGTGCGAGCGCTGCGGACCGACCGGCGGGCCGGGCTGGTCGGCCCGGTGAGCAACGCGGTCGGAAACGAGGCGCGTGTCCAGGTCGGGTACACGGACGTCGAGGAGATGCCGGAGTGGGCAGCGAAGTGGGCCGCGGAGCACGAGGGCGACGTGCTCGAGCTGCCGATGCTCGCCCTGTTTTGCGCGGCGATGCGGCGCGAGGTCTGGGAGCAGGTCGGGGACCTCGACGAGCGCTTCGAGGTCGGCATGTTCGAGGACGACGACTACTGCCGGCGCATCCGGCAGGCCGGATACAAGCTCTTCTGCCTGCGCGACGCCTTCGTCCACCACTGGCAGCGCGCCACCTTCCGGCTCCTCGGCGAAGAGGAGTTCCAGCGGATCTACGAGCGCAACCGCGAGGCATATCAGGCGAAGTGGCAAGACCGAACCGATGAGCGTTGAGGCTCGCCCGCCGGCCGCAGATCCGATGGCGGACGAGTTCGACATTGCTGGGCGACCGGATGCGCGCCTCGGCCGTGCAGGGCGCATTGCCGGCTCCGGCTGGTGGGTGGCGGTCGCGGTGGTTGTGTTCCTGTCTTTATCGCTCGCACAGATCGTACAGTCCCCGGGCATGCACTACGACGAAGCGATCTTGGTGCAAGGCGCCGTCCGAATGCTCACCAGTCCGGACAAGCCGACATTTGCTCACGACGCCGGATCGTGGATTCCACTTGGCAAGCGCTGGTGGCCGCTGATGACGATGCCGTACGTGGGCGCGGTCAAGTCCTATCTGATGCTGCTGCCATTTGCGGTCTTCGGAACTCGTTTGAGCGTCGCGCGCGTGGTCGCGGCGCTGCTCGCGGCGTTCGGGATCTTCGGCATCGCCTCACTGCTGCGCCGGCACGTCTCGGGCGCGGCAGGCGCCGCATTCGCCTTGATCCTTGCGATCCACCCCGCCTTCGTCGACCTGAACGCGTTCGACCAGGGCAGCGTACCCTTGTGGATGGCAACTCTCGGCCTGATCTGCTTGGCGGTCGTTCGCTACGAGCGGCAACCCACCCGGGGGGCTGCGCTGCTCGTCGGGCTCGCGACCGGCGTCGCCGTCTGGGCACGGCTGAACTTCGTGTGGTTCCTCCTCGCCGTTGCGGCCGGAGCGCTCCTTTCGGAGGGACGGAGGGTCGTTCCGCCGCTGCAGAACCTGCGAGCTTTCCTCTGTGGTGGGCTGGTCGGCGCGGCCCCGCTCCTGGTCTTCGAAGGAACCTCACGTCTGGTCACACTAGATTTCATTCGTGCCGTCTCCCTCCGCGATCCTCTGATCGCCCTGCTGCGACAACGCTGGCACGATCTCTCCGAGATCTTCGTCTCCGACGGGCAGCTGAGGGCGATGTGGGCCGGTCCCCCGGTGCCCACCTGGGAGCGCTACGCGATCGCGCTCGTGGTCGGGTTCCTGCTCGTCGTCGGCCTCGCGCGATCGCGCAACGAGCAAGCGGGCGGCGACCGGTGGGGCCGGCCGGCCGGCCTCGCATTGCTCTTCTACGTCGCGATCGTGCTCACGTCCCGTTTGCCCATCCACCAGCACCACCTCGTGACCACGCTGCCGCTGGTCGCCCTCGTGTGCGTGCTCGGCTTTTGCCGGCTGTTCCGGCGAAGCCGGCGGTGGCGGCCTGTCGCCGTCGCCGTGGGCGGCGGCTACCTGGTCCTCGCGCTCTGGTGGAACGTGGCCGCGATCCGCGGCCTCCACCGGACCGGGGGCGTCGAGCTGTGGTCCGATGCCTTGACCCGCATGACCGAGTACCTGGAGGCACGCCACTCCGGCGACCAAGTCGAGGTCTTGGATTGGGGCTTTGCGAACAGTGTTAACTTCCTCAGCAACGGGAGGACCCGCCTCAACGAGGTCTTTGGGGGCGCGACGCTTGCCACGACTGCCGCCGGCCAGCCGTGGTCGAGCATCGTCGCCGCAGGCGGCGTCTTCCTCGCCTTCGACGAGAGGGCCGCGGATCTCAAGTACTTCCCCGCGGCCACCGCGGGGTTTCGAGCTGCGCTGGCCGCCGCCGGGGCAAGGTACACGCGCACGCCGTTCTTCGAGCGGCGCGGTCGGCCCTGCGTCGAGGTGCTCGAGGTCGAGCCGGCGGCCAAGGCTCCGGTGTCGCCGTGACAGTCGTTGGTTCGGTCCACCAGGCGCCTGCGCCCGGGCGACCGCGCCCACGGCGAAGAGGAGGTCTCCACGAAGGTCTGCGCCTCTCTCGGACCGCCCAGGACGCGGTCCGGCATATTCGCCAAGCAAGGGTTTGCTGATAAACTGAGCGGGCACCGCTCGGTAGCGAAGCGGACGCAACATTACTACGAGATTGCCAGAGGGCGGCGCGCTTACGTCGTCGCATATCAGCGCCCGCTCCCTCAGGAGGTCGAGAGCAAATGAGCGACCATGAAAGGCACGTATGCGCCCAGACCTCCGCGCAGCCAAGCGTTGGCGAAAATGGCAATACGACCCCGCCATGCGAGAGGCCGCCCGTTCCGGGACGCGTCGGGCGCGTGGTGGTCCTGGTGCTGCTCGGTTTGATCCTCACCTATCAGTTGCTCATTCCACCCGTCGTCGGGCAGGGAGATCAGGGCGACTTTGGCAGGCTCTTCCAACGGTTCGGAATCCAGTCTGACATCTCCGACTACAACCACCGCTACTTCGGCTACTTCATCCGTACCTGGAAGATCGAAGAGAACACAGCATCAGGAACTGGCTTCCTGTCCCCCGATGTGCTCCTGGTGGCAGCGTCCCTTTCTCTCAACTCGCTGCTCTCGAAGACGGGACTGTACGACATCCGCTGCCTGGCGCTCGTGCGCATGGCTCTCTTCCTGGCCGCTGCGGCGCTGATTCTGCAATTGGCATGGCGTCGAGGGCTGCTGGTTCGCTGCGTGGCAGTCTTCGCCCTGGTGGTCGTGTTCGCGGATGTCGGGTACGTTGCATACTTCAACTCGGCGTACAGCGAGCCGTCCTCCTTCCTCTTCGGCCTGCTGGCCATCGCGTTCTACCTCCGACTGGCGGCTTCCGAGGGGAATCTCTGGACCAACCTGGCCGGCTTCGTCTCCTGTGGCACCCTGCTTGTCTGGAGCAAACCACAGAATATCCTCGTCGGGTTTGTCCTCGGGTTTGCCGCGCTCCGGCTCGCACAGGCAGCTCAGACCCGGCGCTGGAGAGTCGGAACTCGCCTCGCGGCCATCGGTCTGGTGGCTTGCTCGGTCCTCTACCGCGCTATTCCGCCCCCCAATTGGTACAGAGAACACATTCGCTACATCGCTGTTTTCACCAGAATACTCCCCTCGTCACCGGACCCGCGCAAAGACCTGCAAGAACTCGGCCTGGATCCCAGCCTGGTGACGCTGGCAGGGACGTACCCCTGGGACAGGGAATCCACGGACCGCAAAGAGCAGCTCCGGCAACTCTTCTACCCTCGAATCAGCGACGGGGCGGTGGTGCGCTTCTACCTGCGCCACCCCGAACGCATCTGGGGGCTTCTGCGGGTCTCCGGTCCCGAGGCGCTTTGGCTTCGGACCGGACTGGGAAACTTCGAGGAATCCACTGGGTTCAAGCCCTTTACCTACGCTCGGTCGTTTGCCCTCCGGAGCGATTTCGTCCGCCGTCATGGACCCAACCACGTGGCCTGGTTCGCTGCCTGGCTGGCAGGAGCATTCTGTCTGGCGTCGGTCTTCTGGCTGCGGGCGCGGACGCCGGGTCGCCGTCTCGCATGCGAGGGAGTTGCCTTCCTTGCCGTGGCTGCGCTCACACAGTACGCTCCGGTCGTCTTCCTCCAGGGGCCCCATGGCATACCGAAACAGATGTTCCTGTTCGCGTTCTTCTTTGACTGCTGCCTGGTGGCCACGCTGGCTCTCGCCGCCGACCAAGCAGATGGCCTCCTGAAGCGTTGGCAAGAGCGGGGCGGATTTCACCCCAGCACGAAGGCCCCGGGCCGAGACCCACTCGCTAGCAACTGAGATTCTGATACCCGGCCCAACGATCCAGCACCCAGGTCAGGAATGCAGCCCTTGGGTTCCGCCACGGTCCCGACGGTGGCGGACGAACGTGCGAACGGACCCGACCAGACCAGCGAAAACGGCCGCCGCAAACGGTACCAGGAGGTCTTCCACAGGCCAGCGGTAGCGAGCCAACATGATGAAGATCGGAATCAGGAAGACCTGGTACGCAGCAGCACCGGCGATTACAACGGTCGTGACGTCAGACAACCCGGGTTGACGCCGTGCGAGGGCCTTGGGGAGCAGCCAGATAAGGCCACCACCTGCCGCAAGCAGGAGCACCCACGACGGAAGCTCAAGAGTTCGCTTTACCGCCAGAACGTGACGGTTGAGAACGTGTTCACCTGGCAGAACCTGGCTGTTCGGGGAGGGCGGAGCGGCACCGCCGAAGATCGCCCAGCCCGCCGCGTAGGCGTCGTGGGCGAACAGGTCGCCGAACCGGCGCACGTAACCGGCCATGGCCTTCCCTGGGTGAGCGCGAATCCAGCGGAGCGACTCGCGGAACACGAGCGAGTCCAGATCGTGCGGGCTGAGTTGCATCGCCCCCGGCACCTGGGCCTCAATGATGCGCTGCCAGTCGAACCACTGCCCGGTCGCGGCGTCGCTATTCGCTTCGAGGAGTGCGACGGCACCAATCGAAGTCGCAAAGGTGAATTTACCCTGCCACTTCAGATTCCAAAACGCCCATGGAAGCAGGATCGCATGCTGCACGCCTATCAGAATGACGGCCTCAAGCGCGAGCGCGCGGAGTGGGCGTCGGCGCAGTGCGAGTGCCGAGATGGGCCAGAGCAGGCCGAGGTAGCGCGCGACAATACGAGCGGCGGTGAGCATACCGAGAATCACACCGGCGCCGGCACAGATCGCTAGAGCGCGTGGTTTGGCCAGCCCACTCGCCACCGACAGAACGAAGACCAGCAGAAGGGGCGTGAAGAGGTTCTCGGACGCGATCAGGCAGCACTCGAGGATCGAACGTGGGTAGAGCGCGAGGATGAACGCAGCGAGGGCGCCGGTCCGCTCCCCACCCAGACGTCGGCCGAGCAGGCCCACCAAGACCACCGACATTACGCCTAGCAGGCAGTTGACCGCCTTTGCCGCGACCACGTAGTTGTCAGTGAAGGCGAAGCTCGCGGCCAGAACGAGGGGGTAGCCAGGTGGGAAGAAAGCGTTGGCGTGGCCGGGCCAGACTTCGTACCGGCCTCGCTCGCGAATGTTGATGCCACGCTGGAGGTAGGACGAGAAGTCCGAACGAGGTACGGTAGGAATGGCGGCGATCGCCCAGACCCGAAGCGCGCCACCGAGGATCGCGGCCACAACCATGAGCACCAGGAAGCTCTTGGGCCGCTGGCTGCCCTCGCGTGGCGAACTCTCTCCCAATGGGCGTCCAAGCACTGGCTCAGAGGCGGTACCGAGTGAGCGGCTCACGATGGCGGAGTCTAGCATCGGATACTCGATCACCCTGCGCGCCACTCCGCCGTAGCGCGAGCAGTCTCTACCACACGGCTTCCCGGTAACCGCAACGGAGCGCTTCACTCGCGGGGAACCTCGCCAAGTACACGCAGGGCCGGCTTCGGCGAGCCATCGAGACGGCACAGGCCGTAGTGGGCCTCCTCTAGTGAGCGCAACGTAGGCGTCGGGGAGTAGTCTCTCCACATCAGAATGTTGATGCTGACCCGACGCCGCCGCGCCCAGTCAGCGATCGAACGAAACCACTCCGCCTGTTCGGCCTCGCTATGTCGTTGTGTGTCCATCCCAACCTCTGGGACGAACACCTCCACGCCTGGATAGGCCGCGACGAGCTTCTGATAGGCGGCTTCGGCGAGCTCGGCGCTTGAGATCACCATGTCGCGGTAGACGCCAAATCCGACATAGTCAAGGGAGCATGGCTTCGGTATCCCTGAGTCACCCCACTTGTACACGAAGGCGTAGTCCTCATACCCGACCTTGGCGAGGGGATTCGCGCTCTTGATGACCTCAGCCAACCTCGGCAGCCGCGACCGGATCACTGATGCGAGCCAGTCGAAATATTCCCTGTGGCCGTATACCGCGTCGGCGTAAATCGACCGCCAGGAAGGAAACGACGTACCCCAACTCCGGTTCCATTTGGCGAGGTCGGGGTCTTGCGCCCGCGCCCAGGATGCGACTGCCTCCGAGGCGGGCGGATAGGGTTTGAGGTGAAAGCGTTTTCCCGCGGGGTCGTAGGTTGCAAAGAAGTCGAAAAGCTCGTTCGTGAAGAAGAATGTTACGGGGTGTCCTCGAGTGGCCGCGGCGAGCTGACGAGTCATCTCCAGATACGAGCGAAACCGTTCCGGCTCAACGATGCGTGCCCCTCCGGAGTACGCCGGGTCAAGACTGCCGTTCGTGTACCACAATATCAGGATGATCTTGACACGATTCTTCTCAGCCAGTCTGATAGCGGAGACCAGCTTGCTGATGTTGGTTCGCTTCAAGACGGGAGAAGGTCCGGCTTCATCGACGAAATCCTTCACCTGGATATCGAAGGTCACCGTGTCCAGGTTGCCGTCCCGAAAATGGCGAATGTCGTTCGCAAAGACCCTGAGGTCGAAGGCGTCCCAGAACCACCAGTGTGCCGCTTGGGGCTGGTAACAGAACGCGCCGCGTTGGCGAGGCTCAGAGGAACCTCCGCCTGATGCGGCTGGACCGTTCACGAGGGCTGCGTTGTCAACTCGCAGTTCCACGACCGGTGCAAAGTGGAAGACCTCGAAGACCGGCTGCCCCTTTGAGTCGCTGATTGTTGCGTCGATGCTCGGCTGAAAGCCGTGGCGGGCGGCTACCGAGTCCAGTCTCTGGCGGACACCGGTGAAGATCTCGTGCCCTCGGCTGTGGACGACAAACCGGCAGTCACGATCCGTGAACCAACCTACGAGCCGGTTCTCTGTGTCGGCGCTCACTGGATCGCTCATGAGAGCGTCGCTTCCCATGACCAGCGGCAGGCGGCCCCTAGAAAGGAGTCGAAGGGAGGCTAAGATGCCCCAGTCCATGACGAACACTTGTCGGGGTGCGGGGCGCGCCAGCGACGCGGCGAGGGGACCGATCGCATCGGTCCATATCGGGGGCGAGCCTGCCAGGGAGAAAAGGGCGAGGTATGTCGTCGTCACCAAGAGATTCGAACCAGCAAGCAGTCCGCCGACCCCAGCGAGCAGACCGCTCGCCACTCTACGGAGCTGACGAACACCGCCGCCAAAGCAAAGAGCGACGAACGCATGGGGGGCGGGATCGAGCAACACGACATGATGGGCGGACGTTCCAGCGCCCCCGGTCAAGAACATCTGGAGGTAATTCGCTACGCAGAAGAGCAGCGCCACCAGCGCCGGGTCGCGTAGTGGCGAGCGCCAGAGGAAGGGCAGAAGCAGAAGGCTGCCCGCGATTGCGAACGGGAACAGGGTGCGCCGGGGATAGCTCAGTGCGGCCGACAGGCGCGCCGCGAGGGTCGGGGTCGGTGTCCCACCACGTGCCGAGCTTGCGGGATTCAGGTTGACGATGTATCCGAACAGTGCCGAGCCATCCAGCGTTGTCCGGAGGATACCCAGCTTAGGCCAAGCCACGTCGGTCGCGACGTGGACGTTCTGAGTGAGGGTGACGGCGTGGTTATGCAGGTTGTACGCGATCAGCGGTAGCGCTCCAAGCACCAATGCGGAGACCGCGACCGCTATGGCCCTGAGGCCGAGTGCATGGACGACCCGACGCGGAAAGACGATCAACATCGCGACCATGAGCCCGACGAGCGACCACACGAAGATCGCCTTGTTCCAGAGAGCAAGGCCGGCGAGGAAGGCCGCAATGGCCAACGACCAGCGATTCGGTTGCTGAATGTACCGCACCAGGAGAAAGACGGCACCGGTGAACAGCAGGATCTGCAGCGCCACGGGTCCCCAATCGAACGTAGTGCAAAGGAGAAACGTCGGGTCCGTGGCTAGAAGTGCCGCGCTCAAGAGAGCGATCGCCGGTCCAGCCAGTCGGTTCATAAGGACGAAGAGGAGCCAAACGGTCGTTGCTCCGGCTAATACCATAGGGAGGCGGATCGCGTAGACCGTCGGCCCAAACACTCTCAGGATGGGCACATACAGCAGACTCTTGACGGAACCAAGGTAGGTCATGAGCATCAACGGCAAGGTATGGCCCGCGACCCTGACCGAACTGACTTCCCAACGAGGCGCGTAGATCCCCCCAGCGAAGAGTGCCTCGTCGTTCTGGATTCCAGGGTATGGCAGGACCGCCAAGCCTTGCGCTACGAACAACGCACAACACGCCAGCGCCCCCCAGGCCCACGGCGTCCGGAGCAGATGAACACGGGGAGCGATTGGCGCCGATTCGAGTTCACCCACAACCACCTCCTCGCAGGGATGATTCTCTCATCCTCGTGGGTTGGGGGCCAGGGAAACCAGACCACTCGGGAAACGCATGCCCACCGGCGGGCGACGCGGACCTGCGGTTAACAGCAGCAGCCGGCCTCGCCCAAACCCCCGGACGCGCGCTAGGGGGCGAGCGAAGCAAGCCGCGGGAGCGATACGCTGCGGGCCGCGGCGGCCCGGTGTAGCGCCCCATCAGCCTCTCGAACTGCCGCTGGCGTCAGCGCCGCTCCGGTGCAGGGCAAAGCGAGCGAGCACCCAGAGGATGGCAAATCCGTAGCGCGTGCTCTGCATGAAGGAAGCCGAGGACGCCTACGGGAAGTAGCGCGGCGGCACCGGCACCTCAGCGATGCGCGCGCCGAGCTCCTCGAACTGGGCGACTATTTCCTGGTCGAAGATAAAGTCGTCGGAGTTCATCGCGAAGTTGACCGCCTCGAGCACCCCGCGCCGGTGGGCGCAATATCCCTTGTGGTACTCGGCGCAGGTCATGCGCAGGGTCTCCGCCGTTTTGTTGGCGGGCATGACCACGACGACTTTGGGACTTCCAGTCACTGGCACTTCTACGGCGGCAGGTGCTCAAGACAAATGAGACCCCGGAGGTTGATTCCTGAGGGCGGTATTGCTCCGCGCCCGGAAAACTGTGCCAACGACAGGTCGAGAACCGGGACCTCGGAGGACTTCCGTTGCCGGTCCGGCCGGTGCCGTCCGTGTCGCCCTTACCGGCGCCTTTACCGGCTGCCAAAGACGTTCTCTAGAACCTATCCTGGAAGACTGAGGCCTGTTCGTCTGCGACATCCCGTGCATCCGGCTCACCACCTGACTCACGGGCGCCATGGCGGGTCAAGGGCGCTTTAACATGACGTGCTGACTGCGGCTGCCAGTCGACGGACGCACGACCTCAACTCCTAAGGTGCGACGTCCGGTCATGCTGGCTTCGTCGACTGCAAAGGTAAGCCAACCCGCGTTGCCGAACGCCGTCGTCGGCCGTGTGTTTCCATCGATCACGATGACATCGCCGATGCGAAACCCCGCACCGGTAACCCAACCTGTGACCTTGCCGCCAGAAGGCCAGTTGGCGCCGCCGCCCTCGACCCGAGGGGGCGAACTATCTGCGTGGGTAGGCGGTACTTCGCTCTTCTCAACAACGAAGAGCTCGTATCTCGGGTCCAGCCCGTCGAAAGAAATGACTTCACTCCTCCAGCGAAGCCCACTCGCCCGCAGGGTTGCCGTCAAGATATCCGTCCGCAGAAGCGCGCGCTCCGGGATTCTCCTCTCACGCTCGCTTGGAAAGCCGACAAAAACGACACGCTGGGCAGGACTCGAAAGCGCCTGCCGCACCGCGGTTTCAAACCCCTGGTCGTCCCCCCACTTCAAGATATCCTTCCCGCAGAGCCTGCCGCGTGATCCCCACACGGCCTCCTGGTAGAGACCGATGTTCGTGAAGTAGAGTGCATCGTTCCGATAGGGTTCCAGCCGCGAGACGAGCAGAGCAGGGTCGGAGTGGTTGAGCAAGGTGTCACCGACGTTTGCGTTGCGCCTCCAGTCCGCAAGGTCGGACCGACACACAGCGACGTTGGCGATCAGGACACCACCCAGGAGAACGAGGCCGATACCCCGCAGCCTGGTGGGCACCGCCGCGGCCGCTTCCGCCACCACAGCCACGACGAGAAGCATCAAGGGCAAGAGGTGATGCTCTCGCGGGCCCCGGTTGCAGAACACCGAGAGAGGAAGGACGATCGCGAGGGCGAAGAGTGGAAAGGTCACGCGGCGTCGTTTGACCCACAGCGCGAGTACGACAGCACACGAGGCCGCAAACGCAACCAGGACAATCCATTCCCCGGACCGCGTGACGTACTGCCCCCAATTGTCCAGCAGGTTAAAGTTGACGAACTGCGCCAGGCGAATTCTGAAGATTTGTGCCGCGTTCAGGCCGCTGGCAGTCATCCCTGCCCCACCCAAAAGGAAGGCAACAAGGCCGTATCGAGGATGGACCACGTTGTACGCCGTGGTCGGCGCGGCCCCGACGAGAAATGCCGGCGCGGAAAGAAGCAGCAGTCGTCCCCTATTCCCGGTCGCGCGCCACCACGCAGTCAGTTCCTTCCGGCGGAAGAACGCCCCAAACGCCACGAGCGCGGCGACCGGCCAGATGAGCGCTTCAGCCCGGGTCCACAGGGCCACGCCGGCGAGGGCCGCCGTCGCCCAGAACCAACCCGGCCTCTTCGTCTCGAGATAGAGGACAAACGCCAAGGTGGCACAAAGAATCCCGAAGCCCACCGCGAGGTGATGCTGGAGATCGCCGATAGAGCACAACACATTGATGGGCAGCGTGACGAAGACGAGAGCCGCCAGAAACGCGGGCGCGGAACCGAGGAAACGCCTCAGCACAGCAAAAAAAAGGAACGATGACAGCGCAAGGACGACGATCCCTTTGTACCTATAAAGGTACAGATCAGAGGTCACTCCGGAGTACCAGAGGTAGGCCGCCGGAATGTCAAGGTACGTCATCAACGGTCCCTGGTACGCAACGACCGCCAACGGGATGTACCTCTGGCCGACCCGCAGTGCACCCAACGGAGCTGTACACGGCCTACCGATTGCGCCGGCGAGCTGGTCTAGGTACTCAGGCATACCTTCGACCCACAAGGGCAAAATGCCATGCAACGGAGCCACGACGGCCACGAACAGCGCCAACAGGAGCCCCAAGGCCATACTGAAATCTAACCCGCGTTTCCTCGCTCTCATCGGTGCGGATCGTACACCACCGCCGAGCGAGGACGCAGGGGGCGGCGCTGCCGGAACGCGTCAGCCACTGTGAACCGGCGATCACGCGCCCTCCCGCGGACGTTTCCCCTGACTGACTGGCTCGCGCCAACCAACGCCTCACCACGGGTGACGACCCCGGCAACACTGCACCAGTTTCTCCCGCACCGTCGGGGTGGACGTTACGCGCCCCGGTGTCAGTGATACGGCTCGCCACCTCCATCCGCGTCGGCGTGCTAAGCTTTTTCGATGATTGCAGAATTGACGGGCCCAGGTGAAGGGGACCATATCCACGAACCAGCAGCACCGCAGGACGGGCGTCCTGGCTGGCCGGTACTGGTCCTCGTTTCCGCCTGCGTCGGTTTGACCCCGTTCGTCTTTTCGCCCGCAACCATCTACTTCCGGAACTCCTATGAGTTCCCATTCTCCTTCACCACCGCGCTGCCCTTGCTGGTCGCAATCGCCGCCGCCACCAGTGCGGTCGTGCTGCTCGTGCTCTCACTCCTCCCGCCCGGGGGCCGAAGATGGGGCGTGGCCATCGCCATCGGCGGATCCGTCGCCCTCTGGCTGCAGGCGAACGTCGTCGCCTGGAGGTACGGTCAGCTCGACGGTTCTGAAATCGACTGGGGAGCCACCGGGTGGAGGGGTTGGGTCGACGCCGCAGTTTGGGCCGTTGTCATCCTGATCTGCATCGTCGGGCGACGTTGGATCGCCCGTAATGCGGTGACCGTCGCGGTCGCGCTTTTGTCGGTTCAACTCGCGTCCGCGATCGTCCTCGCCGTGACCCGAGACGAGGACCCCTGGTACCTGCGCAACCACTTCGACTTCTCGAAGGAGTACCGTTTCTCCTCGCAGCGGAACGTGATCGTGCTCCTGCTCGATGGCCTGATGACGAGCGAGTTCGCGCGACTGACGGCCGAAGACCCCGAACTTGCCGCTGCGTTCGACGGCTTCACCTACTTCAGGAACGCGGTGGCGGACTTTTCGCTCACGCAGGGTTCGCTCCCGGCGATGCTGACCGCCCAGCGCTACGACGACTCGCGACCGTACCTCGCGTTCGTGAAGGCGGCCTATACTTCACGGTCCTCGCTGCCGAAGATGCTCAAGGAACACGGTTACATCGTCGACGTGTTCGGACTGTGCCGGTCTGTCTGGGCAGATCCCTCGGTGATGTCGAACCTGGTGTCGGACCCCCAACGCTTCAAAGAGGTAGGCGGCAACATCGCCTTTCTCGCCGATCTGGGTTTGTTCCGGAGCGTGCCGCACACGCTCAAGCGCCTCGTCTACCGGCACCAGTCCTGGCTCCTCAGCGCGGTCGCCCGCAGACTCGGCCTAAGAAACGACAGGTTTATCGTGACGTTGAACGGGATCGAGCAGAACGTGGCGTTCAAGGGAGGGCTCGCTCGAGCGGGGACCGAGGTCCCACTTGAAAGCAGCCCGGTCTTCAAGTTCTTCCACCTTCAGGGCCCGCATCCGCCGCTCACCATCGACGAGAACGTGCAGAGGGCAAATCTCCCGTTCACAGCCGAGAACTACCGGCGCACCGTCCACGGGAGTCTCAAGGTGGCGGCGTCGCTGCTCGACTTCCTGAGGAAGCGAGGACTCTACGACAACTCCCTGCTCCTGATCGTGTCGGACCACGGCCTCGACCTCCCCGTGGTCCTGCCTCACGACCTCGAGGCGGCCGCCGGAACCCAGGGACCAGCCCGCCAGACGCGCGCGCTGCCGCTCGTTCTCGTCAAGCCGCTCGGCGCGCACGGGCCACTTCACGTATCGAACGCGCCGGTCCAGCTCAGCGACATCCCGCGCACGGTTCTGGCGCAGCTCAGGATCGACGCGACCGGCGTCCCCGGGGCCGACATGTTCGGACTTTCCCCAGACTCTCCGCGACCGCGAACGTTCTTCTCGGTCGTCGACCAGAACTGGCGTACGACCCGCTACATGTCGGCGATGACGGAGTTCGTCGCCTCCGGTTTCAGCTGGTTCGAGCGCAGCTGGCGCCCGACCGGCAGAGTCTTGGGGAACTACCAGGACACCCTGTCGGCGTACCGGGCTGCGGCGCGCGTTCATTTCCTTGGCACTCCCCAGGCGTCCTCGAGCTCCGGCGATGAGCCGGTCACGGTCGCGAGCAACGACAGGCGGTTACTGCTGCTCTTCCCGACCTCCCAGCTCGATCCCAAGCGTGGCGACTGGGCTGCGGTCGTGCTCCCCTTCGAGGGCCTCACGCGCGACACCGCGTATACGATCTCGTTCGACATCAAGGATGACTACGCCAACGACCGCCCGGACCATCTCGTGCAGATGGTGTGGTTCGACGATCGGCTCGTCTACCAGCACGACCTGGGGGCCGGGACGTTCACGGGTGTGACGCCGGTCGAGTGGCGGTTCCGCGCGGCATCCAGCCGGGCAACGCTGCGTCTCGAAGTCCGTTACGTCGGTGACCTCGAGCCGAACTCGAACTGGGGCCTTTGCGCCTCGCTGGCTCTCGGGAACCTGCGTCTCGAGCCTGTCGCCGCAGGCTCGGCCCCGGCCGGCTCGTGACATGCTAGAGTGACGAGGCCGCAAGGCAGGTCCGGCATGACTCGCGGGCAGAGGAGCGCAATGAAGGGAACGATGAAGCCGACCCTCGTCGCCGTCGCCGCCGCGCTACTGCTCGCCGCGAGGCCCGCCTACGCCTACCTCGACCCGGCCGCGGGGAGCGTCATGCTGCAGCTGCTCCTCGGCGGCGTTGCCGCGTTCGCGGTGGCGCTCAAGCTCTTCTGGCACTCGATCCTGCGCGCGTTGCACCTCCGCACCGAGGCGGAGGATGACGAGAAGTAACCCTGGGACCGGCCCCGCCGGCCCCCACCCGGAGGGCGGCTCTTTCCGCGACCGGACGGCGCGGGTGTTCCTCGAGGGTGAGCGCGTCTTGCGCGCTCTCGGGCCCCGCGCGCTCGCCGCGTGGGAGGCATACTCCCGGGCCGCGTTCTTCCAGAAGCTGAGCGCGGAGGGGGCGGTCGTCGGCACACGGCGCCTGACCGGCCCGGGTTGTCCCGCCATCGGGGAGGGCTGGGTCGCTATCCTCGAGCACGACCGGGTGCCGTTCGTCTCCTACCCCTACGAGTGGTCTTTCTCGATGCTCAAGGAGGCGGCGCTGCTCCAGCTCGACGTGCTCCTCGGAGCGCTCGCCGAAGGCTTCACCCTCAAGGACGCCACGCCCTACAACATCCAGTGGCGCGGCACGCGCCCGCAATTCATCGACGTCGCCTCGATCGAGCCCTACCGCGAGGGCGAGCCGTGGGTCGGCTATCGCCAGTTCTGCCAGCTGTTCCTCTTCCCGCTCCTGCTCCAGTCGGCACGCGGGCTGCCGGGGCCGATGCTCCTCCGCGCGCGGCTCGACGGCATCGACCCCCAAACCTGCCGCTCGATGCTCCGGGCTCGTGATCTGCTGCGGCGCGGCGTGCTCACGCACGTCTGGCTCCACGCGATGGCGCAAGGGCGCTTCGCCGATGCGGAGGTGAGCTCCGTCGATCTCATGGCGCGTGCAGGGTTCAAGCGGTCCATGGTCGAGCGGACGGTGCGGGGCATGCGGCGCGTCGTGGCACGCCTGCAGGCTCGGCGCCGGCGGTCGACGTGGACCGAGTACCGTCACGAGCACAGCTACCAGGCGACCGACCTCCAGGCCAAGCGCGAGTTCGTCGAACACTTCGTCGCCGCGCGGCGTCCCGGAATGGTCTGGGACATCGGCGCGAACACGGGGGACTTCTCCCGGATCGCGGCTCGCCACGCCCCTCTGGTCGTGGCGCTCGAGCAGGAGGAGACGACGGTCGACCGCCTGTTCTCCGAGCTCAAGGTGGAAGGCGGCGACCGCATCCTGCCCCTGGTCGTGGACGTCACCGACCCTTCGCCAGGTATGGGCTGGCGCTGCGCGGAGCGCCGCACGCTCTGGGACCGGGGGCGGCCCGACCTCGCGCTCTGCCTCGCGCTCATCCATCACGTGGTCATCGCGGGAAACGTCCCGCTGCCCGAGTTCGTCGGCTGGCTGGCGGAGCTCGGCTGCGATCTCGTGATCGAGTTCGTGGGGAAGGACGACCCGATGGTGCGGCGTCTGCTGCTCAACAAGCGCGACGACTACGCCGACTACGACCAGACCGTCTTCGAGGCGTGCCTGGGTCGAGCCTTCGCCGTCGAGTCACGCATGCCGCTTGAAAGCGGGACGCGCACCCTCTACGCCTGCCGCGCCCTCGGCCGGCAGTGATCCCATCCGCCGGTGTCAACCCCGCACGCTGCCCCGTCGTGCGCTGCGTCCCGGCCTTCCAGAAACTGGCGCAGTAGCGTCGCATGGACCGCATCACTTCCTGACGACGTAGCGCGGCGTCGAGTAGTCCGCCGTTGGACGTCGTCAGGCAGTTCGCCGGTCATGCCGTTGCCCTTGTCTGTCTCGTCCATGACAGCCTCCCGTACAGGGCCAAACCGCAAGCCTGCATGAGACAGCACGCGAGACAGACTCGACTACTCGTTTGGTGGCGCCATGGCGAGACGCTTGGCCACCACATCGACCCTCTTCGCCCACGAATTCTCCCGGCCGATCGCGCGCAGCCGCTCCACGAACGCCGGGTCGACCGCCTCGGCGCGGGTGGCGTCGAGGGCCGCCGAGAACTCATTGGCGTCTCGAACGACGTGGACCTCGGAGAACGCCTCGCACTCGGGCATGGGCGGCGCGATGACCGGCTTGCCGGCCGCGAAGTATTCGTACATCTTGATGGGCGACGTGGCGCGGGTGATCGTGTTGAGGACGAATGGGATCATCGCCACCGTGAAGCGTGCCAGGTAGTCGGGCAAGGCGGCGTACGGTTGGGCGTCGAGGACGAGCGCGTTGGGCAGGCTCGCGAAGGAGTCGAGGGGAGGCGCGCCGGAGAGGCGTTTGCCGATCAGGATGAAGTTCCAGTCGGGCCGCTGTCCGGCCACGGCGGCCAGCATCGTGACGTCGAGCCAGGAAGCGATCGCTCCGTAGTAGCCGACGGTCGGACGGCCGTTGCCGGCCAGCTTCAGGAAGCGGGCATCGAGGGCGGTCCTCCCGGGCGGCCTGGCGAACGCCTCGTATTCCACACCGTTGGGCAGGTAGAGCGCGTCGCGACGGGTCTTGGTGGCCTGTTCGAGCAAGGGCCGAGCCACGCACAGCACAAGGTCCGCTTCGGCCAGCATGCGTTGGTGGTTCTTCGCGAGCTTGTCGCCGTGGTACGGAAACACCGACAGGTCGTCGATCCAGTCGTACACGACCCGACGCCGTTCCCAACGGTCGGTTAGTGGGGCGTTGTAGGGCAGCGCCCAGAGAATCGGCCTGTCGAGCGTCTCCAGCACGTCCCGGGGGCCCTTGTAGAGGACGAGGTTGCGCTCGACCGGAACAAAGTCGGCAAAGTCGTCGATGAGGCTGCCCGAGCAGTCAAACACCACCAGGTGGCCGCACCGTGCCAGCGCCCGGGCGAGTTGCTGTGGGCGCTGTACGAGCGGCGTGTTCCAGCCGATCGAGGGGAGGAAAACCACGACGCGCTCGGGTGGCACTCCCGCCTCGGCGACGATCTCAGCGAGCCGCCGACGCAGGCCCGGGATGCGCCGCCGGTCGATGTCGTCGAGGTGGGGCTGCCACATCTCGCCCCACTTTTCCTGGTAGAGCGCGCGGTTGTGCTCGAAGACCTCCAGATATCTCTTGTCGCCGAGCAGCTTGAAGGAAGCCCTGCCGGCGTGGTGAACGAAGCAGTCGTCGGCGCATTTGAGTTCGAGCCCGGCCTCGCGGACGCGCCGGCAGTAGTCATCGTCCTCGAACATGCCGATGCCGAAGCGCTCGTCGAGCTCCCCGACGCGTTCGAATACGTCGCGCCGCATCGCCAGGCAGAACATGGCGAGCATCGGGATCGGCCGCGTGAGGCCGTCGTTCTTCCTGACGAACGTCGCGGCCCAGGCCGGCATGTCCTCGGGACTCGAATAGCCGATCTCGACCTTGGCCTCGTTCCCGACCTCGTTGGTGACGGGGCCGATGAGGCCGAGCTTGGGATCCGCGTGGAGGTGCCGGATCAGAGTCGAGAGCCACCCTCGGGTGACCACGGTGTCGTTGTTGAGCAGGACGAGGTAGTCGCCACGCGCCTGGCGCAGCCCGATGTTGTTGCCCGCCGCGAAGCCCCAGTTCTTCTCGTTGAGCACCACGGCGAGGTTGGGGAAGCGCGCCGGGGCATCCTTGAGGTAACGACGCGTCCCGTCGGAGGAGGCGTTATCCACGACGATGACCTCGAAGCGCGGCCACTCGGTGCGCTCGTAGATGCTCTCCAGGCACGCGCGCGTGAGGTCGACGTTCTGGTAGGTCACAACCACGACGGAGGCGAGCGGAAAGCTCTCGGCAACGATGGCCTCGAAGTGGACAAAGCGCTCCTCCCATGTGTTCTCGCGGGCGAACGCCTGGCGCTTCGCGGCCACCGCCGCGCCCCGTTCCGCCAGCGCCGCGGCGATCTCGCTCTCGAACTCCTCGACGGTGGAGGCCAGCCGCACGTGGGGCGCCATCGCCGCGACCTCCGGGATCGGCACCGCGACGAGCGGCTTGCCGGAGGCGAGCATCTCGTACGCCTTCACCGGGTTGGTGGCCTCGGTGAGGGGGATGCGCTTGAACGGCATGATCGCCACGTCGAAGCGCGCGAGCCACGACGGGATCTCGGCGTACGGCTTTTCGCCGGGCAGCGAGACGTTGGCGAGCTTGCCGAGGCGGCTCGTGTCGGCCGTGAACGTCGATCCCACCAGGACGAAGTCCCAGTCCCCGCGGCGCTCGGCCAGGTCCGCGACGAGGTCCGCATCGAACCAGTCGGCAATGGCGCCGTAGTAGCCGACCACCGGACGCGGGTTGGAGATCTTGGTGGCCGCAGCGGCGAAGTGCTCGAACTCACAGCCGTTGCGCACCAGCGCCACGTTCGGGTTGTGGCGGCGCGCCTGCTCCTCGAGCAGTGCGGACGACACGACGACCAGGTCCGCGCCGACGAGGAGTTCGTCCTCCTGCACGATCATCTCGGGCCGGTTGGTGGAGAAACCGGCGTGGTAGTCCATGCAGTCGTAGGTGACGGGCCACGCGAAGGCGTCGCGAGCCCGTTTCGCCAGCGGCCACCAGAACGGCAGCTCGACGATCACTGCGGTGGCACCCAGCTGGAAGTCGCGGCGGAGGGCGTCCAGCGAGGAGAACAGCGCGGCGAGCGCTTCCTGATTCATCTCGTCCTGGTAGACGTTGCGCTGCGGGCCTCGGAGCGAGACCTCGAAAACGTTCGGGCGCTTCTCCTCCACGGTGCAGGCCGGGCCGTCGGCGCGGAAGTTCTGCGCCACGTAGAAGACGCGATGACCGGCGGCGGCGAAGCGCGAGGCGATCTGCTGCGGCCGCTGCCAACGGAAGCCCCAGTCGATGATGGGCAGGCAGACCACGTCATGCTTGGCCGCGAGCGTCGCCGCGGCCACGAATGGCTGCGAGACGGTTTCGTCCTCGCTCTCGGAGGCCGGCGCGGCACCCGCGGTGCGAGCCCGCGCGGCCTTGGGCCGGTGGGCCGGCAGCGGCATCGCCATCGACGGGGTCCGCCCTCGGCCTGGCAGGCGGCCGATCATCTCGAGGAAGCGCCAGTAGCGGGAGGCCAGCCACCACAGCCGCGAGCGGTGGATGCGGAACAGCTCGTTAGTGGCACTGCTCACCCGATCGCGGAGCTGAGCGGCCTCCGACCGGGAGCGCTCCAGTTCCTCGCCGCGCCGTGTCAGCTCGTTCCGCGCCTGGTCAAGCTCCCCGGTCTTCGCCGCAAGGTCGGCCCTGACCTGCTGCATCTCCCCGCTTTGCCGCGCCAGGTCTTGCTGCACCCGGCGCAGCTGCTCGGCCCTTGCCTCGAGGGCGGTCTCGGCTTGGCCCTTCGCCCCGCGGAGCGCGGCCACCTCGTCACGCAGCGCCGCCTCGACTTCAAACCGGGAAGTCACGGTACGGGCGACCACCTCCGAGAGCGCCGGGCTCAGCTCCCGCGTCACCGAGCCGCGGTCGAGCAGATCGATCGCCGCGGCGGCGTTGCTCCGCGCCAGCTCTGCGAGGCGTACGACCCGCTCGCCACGGTCCTTGCGGCGGGCCTTGTTCTCGGCAAGGGCCTGCCCCATCCGAAGCGCGACGGCCCGTGCCTCGATGTCCGGGAGGGGGACGACGAACTGCTCCGCGCCGACCTGCCGCATCGCCTGATCGACCTTGGGGTCGTACGCCAGCGCCACGCTGGGCACGCCGGAGACCGCAGCGAGAATCACCGCGTGGAGGCGCATCCCCACCACCAGGTCGCAGCGGCCCAGGATGGCCCCCAGCTCGGCCGGATCGCACTCGCCCGAGAGGACCGCGGCGCGATCGGGGTCGCGCAACAGGGAGCGCACCCGCTCCGCCACCGCGGTGTCGTTCTCGGAGGTGCGGGAGGAGTGTTGGAACGGCACGAACAGCAGGCGAGCCTCGTGCGTCGCCATGAACGCGTCGAACCCGGCCGCCAGTTCGTGCTCCCAGAAGTAGGACGCGACCCCCACGTCCCAGTGGCGCAACGAAACACCCACAAGGAGTCCTGGCCCCCCGGGCGACGCCTCGACGAGGCCCGCCGGCGCCGACGCACCATCCGCAACGGGCAGAGCGAAGGCGGGGTCCGCGGTCACCCGCAGGCGCGCCGGATCGACGCCGAGGGAGGCGACGATGCGCGCCGATTCCTCGTCCCGCAACGTGATGACCTGGGCGGCGTCGCAGGCGGCGCGCACGGTCCGCCGCCCATGCTCCGAAGTGAGGGGACCGACGCCGATCGCGTACAGCATGACGGGCCGCCCGCAGAGGGCGCCGAGGATCGCAGGCTCGGCGTAGAACGTGATGGCGTAGTGCCGGTCGGTGAACAGGCTGTCCGGGTCGATCCCCGAGTACTCCTGGAAGAGGCCGCCGCCGCCCACGAGCACCAGGTCCGCTGCGCGGACATGGGCGGCGATCGCGGGCACGTCCTGCCAGTGAACCGCATCAACCCCATGGCTCGCCTGGGTCGCTGGAGGGTTGCCGGAGATCACGGTCGCGGTGAGCCCGGGCCGCAACGCACGCAGCTCGCGCAGCATCCCGGCGAGGATCAGTTCGTCGCCGGCATTCCCGAAGCCGTAGTAGCCGCAGATCACCACTCGCGCTTGGGGTGATTTCATTCGCTGGCTTCCTCCGCTTGGAAACCCAAGGGCCAGGCCCCGGCCTTGTTGTGCTCTGGTGCTGTCGATCTCACGCCCGGATTCTAGCCCCGATGAGGCCGAGAATCGAGGTGCGATCGGTCATTGTGGCGGATTGGGAGATCCCTCGATCGCGACGTGGACGGCCGCCGCCTCGGCGACGGTCCTCGCCTGCCGCATTGGATCGCGCATCAACGAGCGCGACTCAGGATCGCCGAGTCACTCGTGATCAAAATGCCAATGGTCTGCGACGTCCCACCGGAGGCGTTGCCCGTCACCGGCTCGATCTTCATCGGTCCGTGGACGCCCGTGATCGCGGTGGCGCACGCCGCCCCTCCGGTGCTTCGAACCACCAGCTGGCTCAGCTCGGTGTCGCTCGAACCGATCAGCGTGCCGTAGTCATGCGGCCCTGCATGCCGTCCCCGGCCCGGCGCCGCACAAAGAACAGGGCGGCCGAAGCCGCCCCGCCGATAGGCCGCCGGTTGTGCCCGGCGCCGCTCGTGACGTCCAGCTCAATGAGCAATGGCAGTAATGCTCGTGGCGGGATGGATTTCCCAGAGAGTGCCGCGAGGGTCCTGGTCGCCCTTGTTGTCGTAGTAGAGCCATCCGGTTACGCTGACCTGCTTCCCATAGAGCTTGTGGAGGCTCACCTTAGACAGTTCCGGGGCTGCTTTCTGCCAATCGGGTGGGACTTCCGCCAGAACCCACTGCTTGCTATCCGTCTGGTCGGCGGCGGGAGCCAGAAACACGACGATATCGCCGTCCCGATCCGTCTCGACCTGCATGACGAAGCCTTCGATCGTGGCGCCCTTCTCAGCAGACCAGTCTTGGGGCCCCTTCTTGACGAGGAGGCCGTCGAGCGTGACGGTCTTGTCAATGTCGGTGGCCGCCGGAGCTGTTGCATGCACCTTAGCCACCTCGAGCACCTTTCCCTTTTCCTTTGGGGCGCTCTGGGCCCATCCCAGCGATCCAAGAGCACCAGCAACCACCACAACGCACGCGAGGAATACACCGTTACGTCTGTTCATGGGAGCCTCCTTATCTGAACCCCGAAGAGTTCTTCCACTCTTCCTAGGGACAACATTGGCGCGAATGGAGCTTACGAGGCGCGGATTGAACTCGTGCCCACCGAAAACACGGTCCGGGCACTTCCACCGACACTTCAAAAGGAACTTCCCCCCTTTTGTTATCATTTCACCCTCAGAAACAACCCCACCCGATCTGCTACCAACCCAACACCTGCGGGAGCATCTTCCAGCCCTTCGAGATCGCCATTGGGCCACCACTCGAGGCTCGAACGCTCTTCCAGGTTAACCCTCCGGACCCCCACCCGGAAGCGCACTTATTACCCGGGAGCGAAGCCACGAATCAGGTAGAAACTACCCGCCCTGCTTCGAAGAGGGATAGAAAGTTCTCAACGTTAATTGCACAACTTGGAGGCAACCCCAATTTCGGAGGCATCCCTCTCCCTTGCTCCGCGGCAGCCCCGACCCCTTCGCCTGACCCGGTGGGGTCTGCGGAGGGAGGGCGTGGACTGGCCCGATGGCTCGAATCTCCTTGACTGAGACCGAGATGAGACCCAGCTGCCACAACGACGCTGCGACAAACGGCGCTTCGATGACTTGACAGTGAGATGCGGGCTACCTAAACTCAACACAAGGGTCTTAATCGTGTCTTCTTGGCTGCCGAAGAATGTTGCTTCAAGGATTCCCCTATCCGGGGAGAAAGGGAAGGATCTATGCGTCTGAGAAACCTCGTTTTTTCTGTGGCTGTGGTCGTTGCACTCGTGATGGCCGTACCGGCCTTCGCACAGCAGGCGAATCTCGGTGGAGTGTCGGGTGAAGTCACAGCCTCGCCGAACGTCCGGGCGGCGGAACCTGCGCCGGATCCCATGTTAAACAGCACTGACCAGTGGGGGACGAGCAATTGGGAGACCTACGAAGCCACCGCCTTCGACGCGGCGCTCCGCGCGGGTGCTTGGGGGGACCATAACGGCTCGTACATCCAATCGCTCACCACTGCGAATGTCTCCGTCGGGTGGCCCGTGCATCTCCCGTCGGGAGCGGTCGTGGAGTACGTGCGGCTCTTCTACAACGAACCCAGCGCGTCCTACGCGATTGGCGCCGGCTTCTACAGGTTCAGCGACTATGGCACCAACGGGCTCATTCAGGCCTGCTCTCCCACGGCGGCAATCACTTCGGACACCTGGATCGACTTCGGGCCGTTCTCTGAGGTCGTCGACAACAGCCCCAACTTCGGGTACACCTACAACATTCTCGCAATTTGGGGCGGGGACACCAAGATCTACAAGTGGACGATCTGGTACCTACGCCAGGTCGCCCCGGCGCCGGCAACGGCGACTTTCAGCGATGTCCCGACCAGCTACTGGGCGTTCCGGTACATTGAAGCCCTCAATGCGTCAGGGATCACCGGCGGCTGCGGCAGCGGCAACTACTGCCCCGAGAACTACGTCAAGCGCTCCGAGATCGCCGTCTTCCTCTCGAAGGCCCTCGGCCTGTACTTCCCGTACTGAGTCCCGAATTGGATCTCATCGAGTGGCCCGCCGGAAGACCGGCGGGCCACTCTCTTGTCGACGTGGACACGGCCCACATCACGGGAAGCATCGCGTGGCCTGTTGCGCGGGAAAGCACCGGATCATTCAACGCCAATGCAACTCGAGGCAATACTCCTCACAATCCTCATGGACCTTGAGCGCTCCCCGAACCATGAAAGTGGAGGACAACAAGGCATCACCGTCATTCTGAGCGAGCGCAGCGAGCGAAGAATCCCCCGGAAGCGCACGGGTCCGGTCGCGGGCTGGGTTCGGGGAGGTCCTTCGTCGGCTCGCCTGCGGCGGGCCTCAGGATGACAGCGGTAGTCGAGGAGACTCTCTGGACAATAACAAGCACGAAGTGTGGCGGCCGCCCGCCGGGTGGCCCATCTTCCGCCGAGATCGCATGATTGCCAACAGCCGGCCAGCACCGCCGAAGCGACCACCTGCAGATCCGCTCTCATTGCGGGTAAGGGGCAGCCGGAGACTGTTTCTGCGAGGAAGTACCAGGGCCTGAGCCTGCACCCCAGCCTTCCTGATGCGAGGGTTTCGTGGCGATCGCGTCGCTTCATTCGACTGCCTCGCCGTGTCGCAGGCATGGGTCAACGCGAGAACGATTCCTCGACGAGCGAGAGTGATCTCATTTGAGCGTCACCATCAGTCTTGGCGGCGATCCAGCCACGAAGGTCTCTCGGGTGGAGCGTCTCCGGGACGCGCGGCCGAGCGAGGCGCTCATCGACCGTTCGGCGCCGGCTGACTTGGCGGCGGCTGGTTCGGCATGGGCCGGCCTAGCGGCGGCTGGCTTGGCGACGGCTGACTCGGCGTCGGTTGGCTTGACACGGAGGGACATTCATCGTCGAGCTTGCGGTCTTTGAACATCTTGAGCGCCCAAGGCTGGCCGTGACGGGCCGCGGCGCAGTACCACTTCTTCCCCTCCTCTGGGTCCTTCGCCACACCCCAGCCGTTGGCGTGGAGGTTGCCTAGCCCATACATGGAATCCGCATCTCCGTGGTCGGCGCCACGTTTGAACCAGGTCATCGCCTGAGCATAGTCGCGGCCCACGCCCCGCCCTTCAACGTACATGGAGCCCACGGCGTACTGCGCCTTCGCAAGGCCCGACTCGGCCGCCTTCGTGATCCACGAGAAACCCTCGTCCTGCTTTTGGGCCGTCCCCGTGCCGGTGGCGAGGGCGAGTCCCAGCGCGTACTGCGCCTCCGGGAAACCGTCGGCGGCGGCGCGCCGGTAGAGCTCGACCGCCTTGGCCTCGTCCTTCGCCACTCCCCGCCCCTGGGCGATCATGTGGCCGAGGTCGTAGCACGCGCGCGGCTGCCCCTGCTCAGCCGCCTTGCGCAGCCACTCCACCGCTTCGGTCTCGTTCTTCTCCACACCCTTCCCTTCGGCGAGCGCCGCGGCGAGGTCGTACTGGGCCTGCGCGTAGCCGAGCTCGGCGGCGCGCCGGATCTTGTCCAGGGTCGCGGCGTCACCCGCCTTCGCTCCGGCCGCCGGATTAAGCTGGGCGAGGCGGTAAACCGCTTCCGGGCTGCCCTGCTTGGCGGCTTCGCGCAGCCATCTCACCGCCTTGGCGAGGTCCTTTTCCACTCCCACGCCCTGCGCATAGAGCGAACCGAGGACCTCCTGCGCAGGGACGTGCCCCTGCTGGGCGGCCAGGGTCACCCAGGACGCGCCGGCCGCCTCGTCCTTGGCAACGCCGCTCCCTTTGAGGTAGAGCAGGCCGATGGCGAACTGGGCGGGAGCGTGGCCCTGCTTGGCCGACTTCTCGAGCCAGCGCGCGGCCTCGCCGGGCTCGGGCTTCACGCCATGCCCCTTGAGGTAGGCCAGACCGAGGTCGTATTGCGCCTTGGCGTGACCGAGGGACGCCGCCTTTTGGTACCAGCTGACCGCTACTTCCGGGTCCGCGACCACACCCTGGCCCATGTCGTACATGTAACCGAGATAGAACTGCGCCTCGATGTTTCCAGCCTCGGCAAGGGGTCGCCAGACCTCGAGCGCCTTTGCGTAGTCGGCGGCCTCGTAGGCTTTCAGCCCGTTTGCGAGGGCGTCGCCCGCGCCCTGCGCCTGGGCGACTGCGACGGAGAGCGCACCCACGAGTAGAGTCAACCCGATTCCTTGAATGGCCAGCCTCATCGCATCCTCCACGGGTGGCGCGTCGGCAGGGGCT